>Ga0157363_1000039_pt1 | contig 108595 bp, 97 predicted proteins | sample AttsexASBM1_FD_111477 | JGI IMG/M metagenome (GOLD analysis project Ga0157363, IMG submission 111477) | Fungus gardens microbial communities from leaf cutter ant in Ribeirão Preto, State of São Paulo, Brazil - Atta sexdens ASBM1 | ecosystem: Host-associated > Fungi > Mycelium > Unclassified ...
GGACGTGCGCGAACATGGCGCGTGGGAAGCTTGGCTCGACTTCTTCCTGACGGGCGTCGCGGACACCGCCAATCAGGCGTTCGACGCGGCCACCCGGATCGTCGAACTGTTCAAGCAGGACCGCGAGCGCATCACGGTGGAGAGCGACCGGGCCGGCTCGGCGCTGCGCATCCACGATCTGTTTCAGCAGAAACCGTATCTGACGGCCAACCAGCTCGTTCACCAGACGGGCCTGTCGGCCCCCGCTGTCAATGCGGCGCTCGCTGATCTGGAACGGTTTGGTATCGTCGAAGAAGTCACGGGCCGCAAACGGGGCCGCGTATTCAGTTATCGGGGGTATCTCGCCATCCTGAGCGAGGGCACCGACCCGCTCCCCACTGCCGCCTGACGGAAGGAAGCCTGTGCGCATCGATTCTGTAACCCTGTCTGGATTCCGCTGTTTCGGCCCCGATCCGATCACGGTGCCGATCTCGTCGGAGATCACTGCGGTCGTTGGTCCCAACGCGGCGGGAAAGACCGCGCTGCTCCATGCCTTGTCGAAGTTGTTCGGCGTATCGCGTGCGCAGCGCACCGTGCAGCGTTCGGACTTCCACCTTGGACCACGCGACGATCCCGACGATCGTGAACCCAAGGATATGTTCGTCGACGTACTGATCGGCTTGCCCGAACTGGCCGACGGCACCGCGACACCGGAAACAATCGCGCCTTCGTTCCGGCATATGCAGATCGACCGGGCGGGCAAGTCGCCGGTGTGCCGCTTGCGTCTCGAAGCCCGATGGGAAGACGACGGAACGGTCGAAGGCGAGGTTTCGCAGGAGTTGTTCTGGGTCGATACGCTCGACGACGATCCAGCTAAGGATAAGCGCCATCCGGTCTCAGCGGCGGATCGCGGCCTGATTCAGCTCTATTACACGCCTGCCAGCCGGAACGCGGCGGCGCAGATCAAGGCGACGACGGGCGCGCTCGCTGCTCGCCTGCTGCGCGCTATCGAATGGTCGTCCGAAACAGAAGAGGCCGTTCAGAAAGCCACCGAAAGCCTGGCGACAGTTTTCGAGGGCGAGTCGGCCATCGCCGCAATCGGTAAAGCCTTGCAGGCGCGCTGGTCCGGGCTTCACGATGATGTTGTCGATACGACGCCCCGGCTCAGCCTGGTCAGTCGCCGGTTCGAGGACGTCATCAGCAAGATCGCCGTCATTTTCGAGCAGGGACCGGACGGCCAGGAACGCGGTCTCGACGCCCTAAGTGACGGGCAGCAGTCTCTCTTCTATTTTGCGCTGGCGGCGGCCGTGTTCGATCTCGAGCGCAAAGTTGTCGCTGGCACTGTGGAGGGATTCTGCGATGACACTCTGCGCATTCCCGCGCTCACGCTCTTCGCCTTGGAAGAGCCGGAGAACCATCTTTCCCCTTATTTTCTTGCCAGGATTATCCGTCAGGTTCGTTCTCTGACCGATGCAGGTGGCGCACAGGCCATTGTCACGAGTCATTCGCCAGCGGTTCTAAGCCGCGTCGATCCGCGAGAGGTTCGTTACTGCCGTTGTGACCCACAGACACGTGTCTCGACGGTCAAGAAAATCAGGATGCCGAGAGGCGTTGATGAAACCGCCAAATTCGTCCGTGGTGCGATGCTGGCCTATCCTGAACTTTACTTCGCGCGGTTCGTCCTGCTGGTTGAAGGTGACTCCGAGCGGATCGTTCTGCCCCGCCTCGCCGAGACGTTAAATCTCCTGATTGACCCAGCTTTTGTCGCAATCGTCCCCCTAGGCGGACGGCATGTACAGCATTTTTGGCGACTATTGAAACATCTTAGTATTCCTCACGCTACTCTGTTGGACCTCGATCTAGGTCGAGAGGGCGGCGGCTTCGGTCGAGTAAAAACCGCAATCGAAAAGCTCGTCGAATTTGGTGAGCAAAAAGCCACGCTCTTGAAGGTCGATACGGGAATCTTGTCCGACGAAGACTTTGCAAAGATGCACACATGGCAGGATGCCGAAGACCGGAAGAACCTCATAGCCTGGGTCAATAGTCTCAAGCCATATGGCGTCTATTTTTCAACGCCCCTCGATCTCGACCTCGCCATGCTCGAAGCATTCCCTGAAGCATATACGGCAACCATTCAGAAGGGTGGCGGTCCCAAGCTGACAGCCGATAAGGCTGCGGAAGTGGTTCTAGGCACGGCCGGCTCAGGGCTTACCCTCTATACAGGCCCGTTCAAGGATTACACGGCGTTTTTTCCCGCCTATCGCTATCACTTCCTTACCAACAGCAAGCCCGCGACGCATCTTGCGGCCCTGACCCACATCAAGAAAAAGGACTTGGCGGAGAAAATGCCCGCAGTGCTAGGGGAGGTTCTCAAGCACATCGTCAAATCGTTACGACGGGACTAGCCATGGCACTGCTGTCGCGGCGAGTTCATCCGGATGATTGGAAACCGGTGGGCGTGGAAGCGCTCGAAGCAAATGCATTGAAGGTCGTCCGCTCGGTAGACAATCAATCAGTCATTGCCGGCCCCGGTGCGGGTAAGACTGAATTGCTCGCGCAACGCGCCGCCTATCTCCTCCAGACGGGCACTTCACCTGCACCAAGGCGTATTCTTGCCATCAGCTTCAAGCGCGACGCCGCAACGAACCTCGCCGCGCGGGTTCATCAGCGCTGCCATCGCAATCATGCCGGACGCTTCGACTCTATGACATTCGACGCATTTGCGAAGGGACTGATCGACCGTTTCGGCCAAGCATTACCGGAACGCTGGCGGCCTCGGCCAGACTATGAAATCTTCAATCCCTACGACCCGATGTATCGTGGACAGTTTTTTACCGACTTTCTGTCTCAGCAAGTCGGTTCTCCTCCATCATCGGTGGGAACCTATGCGGATATCCAAGCGATAGCGACAAAAACACTTGAACGCCGCTATCTGGTTGGATCTCCTTTGCCCTTGGATGGCTGGATGAATCCACCTCCGGCTCAATGGGCGGCAGACCGCTTCTGGCAAATATCACTCCACGAAGGCAAAAAATGTGTTCTTTCATTTCCCATGATCGGGCGGCTCACCGAACTCCTTTTACGAGTCAATCCAATGGCGCGTGACGCACTTCGACTGACCTATTCTCATCTGTTCATGGATGAATTTCAGGATACGACGCAGATCCAATATGATTTGGTCCGAAGGATCTTTCTTGGCACCGATACAGTGATCACGGCTGTTGGCGACAATAAGCAGCAGATCATGCGCTGGGCCATGGCGATGGACGATCCATTCGGCGCCTTTGATGCTGACTTCGCTGGCAAGCGGACACCGCTCTTCAACAATTATCGTTCTTCACCAGAACTGGTACGCATCCAGCATGTCCTTGCGCAGGCACTCGATTCTCACGCCGTAGAGCCAATCTCAAAGACTGCTGGTACGATCGCCGGAGATAGTTGCGCAATCTGGGATTTCTCCTCACCAGAGGTCGAGGCAGAGCACCTGGCTGCATTCGTTGCCTCCGAGATGAAAACACACGACCTCAGCCCGCGTGATTTCGTTTTACTGGTTCGACAAAAGGCTGCTGACTATGCAGCCGTCCTTGAGCCAGCCTTCTATGCCGCCGGCATTCCTCTGCGTAACGAGGCCGGAAAAGTTGGGGCGGTCATGTTGCAAGAGTTGCTGGCGGAAGAAGCGTCTGAACTGGTGATCACCATTTTGCGCCTCTCCATGACGAAGCGCGCTGGTCGATATTGGACCGAATGCCAAGAGGCTCTTGCGACACTACGAGGCATCACGCCCAACGATGAAGCTTCGCAATCAAGGCTTGCGCGTGAGTTAGACATCTACACCATCAATTTTTCCAAGGCGCATCCTGCTCCCCCAATGTCAAAGGCGGCAGCGCGCGCGATTATTGACGACATTATTGCATTCGTGGGCCGAGATCGGCTGATGGCAGTTCACCTTCCCTATAGTAAGGGAGGCTGGTTGGAAAAAGTGCTGGATGCGGTTTCCTTACATTTATTTGCGTCGGCAGCCAACGGCAGCGACTGGTTAACAGTGCTCGATGCTTATGAAGGCGTCCACGCGATACCGCTGATGACGATCCATAAAAGCAAAGGGCTTGAATATCACAGCGTCATTTTCGTCGGTCTGGACGATGGCGCATGGTGGAGTTTTTCCAACGATCAGATTGAGGCGACGGCAGGATTCTTTGTCGCTTTCACACGCGCCAAGCAACGTGTCGTATTTACTTACTGCCGGCATCGAGGCACGCGCCACAAGATAGCAACGCTCTATAGCCTCTTAAAAAAAGCTGGAGTTCAAATACTTTCGATAGCTTGAGTCTCGGCGCGTGTCCGGTGCCGGAAAGGTACGTAATATGACCGAACGGCCAATATGAGGGCGATAACAAAAGATCGGCTAAGCACTGAAGAAAAGTCGATGTGCAGCTTCCGCCCTCATGGCGGAAACGCGAGCAGTTATGACAGTTGTCCGAACGCCAACATTGTTAGATAAACCTCGATAGATCGCTTTTGGGATAACTTTGCTGTTGCTCCGCTGTTGTTGAAACGGCTTTGAAAGGCGACCGTCACAGCGAGGAGGGCGTCTTCAGCATGCCGGGCACACGGAACACGATGATGTGCCGTGCCAGCGTAGAGCCTTCCGGAATATAGTCTACGTGCCAGAGGCAGTCTGCGATTGTGGGGGGCGGGCCCGGACGATTCGCAAGTTCGAGGATACCTAGAAAGCCAAGACGCACATTGGTCGCCTGATAGGCACCAGCCTGCCCGAAATAGGTCTTGACCACTTCCCGATCGACAGTTCCGAAGTGGCGCTTGAGCTCCACGATAAACCGCACGCCTCCGAACCCGACATAGATATCGCTGCGGCCGGTCGCGATGCCCTCAACCTCAGTTAGCACCTCCGCGACGGTGAGGTTGCCTTTGACAAACTGCCTCAGGTCAGACTGGAAGTCGCTCTCCTGCGCGTCATTCGCTCGTAGGTAGTCTGTTCGGGGACGAAGTTGCTTACGTCCGGCATCCTGTCGGTCCGTGCAGAACATGAGGATCTGCGCCAGCAAGGTGTCAAATGCATCCTTCGTCTCTCCCCGATAGTCCGTGCACGGCGCGACCGCTGCGATAAGCTCAAGGAAGAGCTGATTTATGACTGGGTTGGTGAACCGCTCCGCCTGATTCGCCTGCTGGCCAAGAGCGGACTCAAGCGCTGCAGCTGCGGTCCGAGACAGCTGGTCGGCCCCCGGGAGGCCATGGAGAACGCTCGTCAGCAGGGGATACAAAGCGTTCTCCTCAGCTTTTCGCGAGGCTTCTGTCTCCTCTCTGCGTCTCCAGACACCGATGCGAAGTTGCGCTGCAAGGCCGGCGTCAATCCCATAGACCTCCGGCTCCAGTAGCAGCTGATCGAGATGCTCGGCGAGCCCGCGTTCGCGCACAAAGGCCGCTTCGAGGCGAGCGGCGCCGCCGATGTGCTCCAGCGTCACGACCTCTCCTTGCGCGAGGGAGCTGGACATCGCATCAATGACCGTCATTTCGCAGCGCTCGCATCCGCGGTCACCACAGATAGGCATCCTTCTCTGCGATCCGACACCAGTCCTCACCGAGCTGATTGACGATCGCCGGCGGATTGGCGCTCGCGACAAGGATCTGGAGGCCCGGTGTCTCTTTCGCGATCGTCTGCAACTCACCCAGCAGCGCGGCGAGATCAATATCACTGACCTCCTCGGCGCCCGGCGAATCGATAATCAAAAGCCCCGGATGGCGTCCGAGGCCGCGTTCCTGGCCGATGCGCAGCAAGGCGACCGCCGTCGCAAGCCGCAGCCGCAACCGTTCGCCCGCGGTCACCTTGCTGAAGCTGGTGCTCTCACCTCCCTTGGTAAGGGAAAGGGTTGCGTTCGATCCGAGTTTGACAGCCTCGAGCATCCTGACCCCCAAGCGCTGTGCCAAGGAAAGGATTTCTTCGCTCAGCCGTTGCATTATGTCGCCGCGACTCTCGTCATATGCTGTCTCAGCCTCCTTGGTGGCAGCGCGCACGAGCGCAAGATCGGGGGAGGGCGCCGGGGTTGCCCCGTCGATCTTGCGCGCCTTGAGCGCTCCCTCAAGGCGCGCAACGGCGAGCTCCGCGTTCCGCCGCTGCTGAAAGGTTGTGGCCGTCGCCGCTTTCTCCAGCGCTTTGCGCGCCGCATCGACCGCTTTGCTCGCGTCATCGGCGAGCCGGCGCAATGAGACCTCATGCGCGACGGCGCGCTCGACGACGGCGTTGGAAGCTTGCGCCCGTCGTTCGCCCTCCTCGATGGTCTCGCTCACCCCCTCCATCGTTTCGACGGGAATTTGCTCGGCGCACAGCGAGCAGTTGAGGTCGACACTCTCCCGTTTGATGCGCTCGCCCGACACCTTCGCCTCACAGCGCGGGCAGCAGACCGGCTCGAGCCCGTTGAAGAATTGCTCGGCGACGATATTCTCGCGCAGATTACGCAGCGTCCGCTGGTCGGTGTCGGCAACGCCCCGCAGCGCTTGGAGGTCGGCCTTCGCTGCAGCGTGGCGCGTCGCCTGGTCGATCGCGATTGGGGAAAGCTTCCCTACTTCGCTCGCCAGTCGCTCGAGTTCCTCTGCCGTTGCCTCCGTCGAACTAAGTCCTGCTAACGTCTTTTGCGCGGCCGCGAGATCAGTCTCCAGGCGCGTTCGCGCTTTTGTCGCTTCCATCGCCGCGCGCGCCGCTGCCCTGTTGCTCTGGTCCTGCTCTTGCTCAACCTCCTTCTTCACGGTGCGCGCCTGCATCACTGTCAGCGCCCAGGGAAGGCCGACATACATCTGCAGCATGCGGGCAGGCAGCCCGCCCATCTGGACATCGCCCAGCAACAGCTTATGGTCGCCGCCGAAATAGAGCCCGCCCGACAAGGCCGTCCAGCCATGCTCGACCGCCGTCTTGTCACCTTCCCGCCCTTGCATCGCAGGAATGGGATCAAGATCGAGCCTATTCATCATGAATTGCGACATGGTGGCCGCAAATCCCTGATCCGTAGAGAAGCGATCGACGATCATTGACCTGCCCCCTGGCCGGATAAGCATCAGCGTGCCGCTCGGGACACCAGCCTCGACTGTGAACTCGATACGATAAGGCTGCTCATCGACCGTGAAATCGAGAGCGGCCCAATTCAGCCACTTATGCACATCTTCTTGAAGATTTTTGGGTGTTCCGCGCAAGCACCACAGGATGATCTCGATTATGCTGGACTTTCCGGCGAAGTTCTTCTCGCTGGTGATCGCCCAGATGCCTGGCTCCAAACCCTCCCAGAAGAAATTGATCGCGCCCTGCGCCTTGCCACTCTTCTCACCCTTGAACGCGATTGCCCTTATGGTCAGTGTTCGTGCCGGACGCATAGGACGATCTGCGATTATGCCTCGGCGTCGAAGCGCCAACTCGGCCTCGACAGGACTCATTCCCACCTTTTCTGCGACCTTCTCGAGCCAACTCGCCGTCATCGTCCGACCCTTTCCAGAATGGCGTCCAGCCTATTGCGCACGCGCCCGGTGATCGGTGCGATGATATAATTGATCTCGGTCTCGGCATATTCCGCCTGGAGGTATTGCCGGTCCTTGAGCGCTCTGCCGCCCTTGTCACCGGCAATGCGAGCGACAATCGTCGCACGATCGCGGTACCAGGCCAGTTCCGGCGTGGCCGCAGCCAGAGACGCCATCGCCGCGCGACCGTTGATGGTTAGCAGATAGATATGCTCGCGGACTTGGCCCGGTGATCCCTGACGCCTGATTTTTAGGAGGCCTGCCGCGACAAGGATCGATAGCGCATTGTCAAGCGGCTCAAAGGCGCCGAAATGATAACGGACCATCGGCAGGCGCCGAAGATCAGGCTCGCGATCGTCGAATATGCGCTCGGCCAGTTGGACGAGCGACACATCGCCCGTTTCTTCGAAAACGGTCAGAAGCTCATTTGCAAGATAATCTGGATTGCGCATCCAGAAGTCGAGCGCCTGTAATCTCGACTGCGCGCGCAGCGAAGCGACGATATCCTCACCCCACTGGCCTGCGTCTGCTGCAGTCCCCGCCGCGTCAATACATGCGAGCAATCTGACCGCACTCTGTCGATCCGATGCCCCCGATACTTCACACACTAAGCATGGCCCCTGTTCCTGACTCCCCGGAACATTGCATCACCGCCATGACGGTGATGCAAAAAACTAATGCAGTTGAAAAGCCTTCGAATGATCCAAACGTGAACAAAACCTGCTTTTTTGTATGGGAATAGTCGTATCGCAGGCGCTACCGCGATGACGCATGGGTTCGCTGACGGCTCCCCTGCCCTTTCTCCTGCGCCCGCTTACGCCCCGGCACGCCGGAGCACGCCCGTTTACGCCAGTGTCTGGAGCAGTTGGTTGCGGGTGTCTGTGACCCCGATTTGAACCTACCGACGTTAAACCATTGAAATGATGGGGAATTTGATAGGCGTGTCGTGTTACGCGCAACAAAAAACCCCGCCAAGTCAGAGACTTAGCGGGGTTTTGGATGTGTTTCTGGTTGCGGGGGGCTGCAACCAAAGAAAACTGCTGCTTGTCAGCGGGTTCGTAGAGAGGCTCGCTGCATGACCTAGTCGACTGATAAACAATCGCTTTTATCAATATTCTGTCTCGCCACGCCTTTCCCGGTCAGACCGTACCAGTCAGCCAATCCTCCGTTCGAAGCCCCTCCACCCGCTGAAATTCCCGCAGATTGCCGGTCACCACAATCAGCCCCCTGCTCCGGGCATGCCCGGCAATCATGAGATCATACGGACCTATGATACGGCCATTCCGTTCAAGTTCGGCCCGAATGTCTGCCGTATGGGCGGCCGCTTCACTGTCGAATGGCAGGATCGCCAGCCTTGCCGCAAAGTGCTCGACCTCACGTCTTGTGCGCACGGGATCAGACGAACGTTCCGCGCCATAAAGCAGTTCATACAGGACCACGTCCGAGATACAGAGTTCCTCCGCACAGCTGTTGAACCTCGGACGCAACCCCTGCGGCCGATCTCGCAATACCCGGATACAGAGGTTCGTATCCAGCAGGTAACGCAGCATTCAGAGCGCCTCACGTTCCTGCATGGCCGGCTGGTTCCGCTCCCCCAGATCCACCCCGGGAGCCGCAAAGAAATCATCCCACGCTGCATCGGCCGGTGCGATGATCCGTCGTGAACCTTCGGACACGATGACGACGTCACGCACCTGCTCCCCGAAGGCGACCATCTTTGGCAGGCGCACTGCCTGCGAGCGGTTGGATAGAAAGAGTGTCGTACGGGTCAGCATCGGCATATTCCTCCCCATGGATATGCATCATGTATATCCCATTTGAACGAAGCTGTCCCGTACTTTCGGGCCCCTCCGCACCACATGCATATAATCCTGGCAGGTGATACAGTGGCCCTTCCGCCTGCCCCATGATGGTATTGTTCTCATCTCTCCCTGCAAGACAAAAAGATACCATTCATTACAGACCGGCCACGAACACGGAGTGACGCTTTCGCACGGGCAAAAGAGCGGGGGCGCCACCTGGCAGCCACCATTCTGTCAGGTCCGGACCTGCTGACGAGCGAGGTTTTTGCCCGCCGCCTTGGCCTGACTGTCTCAGACCTGCACGATATGGAACAGGCCCATGCTGTCCTCGTTCTGCCAGGGGCCTCACCACGAGAAGCGCGCTATCCGGCCTGGCAGATCAATGCGATGGGACAGCCCTTCCCTGTCCTGCCCGCGCTTTTCGATGCGCTGGGCGATAGCGGATGGACCATTTACCGCTTCCTGATGCAATCTCATCCCGAACTTGCCGGTCAGACAGCCTTGGAAGCGCTTCGTGATGGCAGGGACGCACTGGTCGTCCAGCTTGCGCACAGCATTGCGGAAGGAACCTTCACCTGGCCGCCCTTGCCGGTCGGGCCTCTTCACGTCATCCTTCCCACACACTGCGGGCCCGCAACGTGAAGCGTAACCCCGACTGTCCGGCTGCCGGTATCATGGCAACCGGCCCGATCATCATCCACAGCTTCAGCACGGTTTGAGCCAGAACCGGCGCGATCCGATCGCGGTAAACCGCCAGAATGTTTGGCGGCACACTCTCCGGCCTCCCAGCGATGAATGGGGGTTCGGAGGCATATTCGAGACCGAGCTGGGGCGTCTGCGCCGCGATCTCGGCCAGTACGGTCAATGCAAAATCGATGCCTGCCGGCACGCCGCCGCCAGTTAACACGCGCACCTACTTGCCAAATCTAAGGTTGCCGCTCATGCTTACATTATGGGTAATATTCTAAGACCGCCCTTTGCCTTCTGCTCGGCGCTCAGCGAGGAAGCCGACGTGCTCGCCGAGGCCGCCCGTGCCGGACTGCTCGTCACGACAAGTGACATCAGCCCCGGCGCGGCGAGCGACATTGTCGCGCACGCCTATCCAATCACCAACGCCAATTGCGCGCAGGTCCAGCAGTGGATCAGCGCAATGCGCAAGCCTGATGCCGGTATTGTCGCCGGCGACCGCACGGCGCAGCAGAACGAACCCCAGTCGTGACGGACCCGACTGCCAACATCGACCCCCAATGGGTCATCGATACGAACACTGCCAACATCGTTAATGGACTGGCACCATACGATGCGGTCACGGCGACACTCGCCTGGTTCGATACCCTTCGTGCGATCGAGGAATGCATTAACCTACCGACGGCCGATTGGGACGACGACGAGTTCGAAGAACGGCTTTACAATCTCGCATTGCCCTCACTCCTGAGCGATCCGCGTCCACTGCTGGCACTTCGGCCGAAGCTAGTCGCGAAGTTCAGCGAGACCTTCGCGAACCGCTTTCAGAATTTGATGATACAAGGCGCGACGATCGGCACCGCACTAAGGCACCACCGGCTTTTCGAGCTAACCGAGGGCTTCTTGAGCGTCGGCACGATGATCGGCTATTTTCAGTCGCGGCGCGACACTTCGTTGCCATGCTGCACACGCTCCCGTCAGCCTGCCGCGGGCGGCAGATCGTCCATCCGCTCGATACGCTTAATATCTTTGTGCCGCTGATCGACATGCAGGCGCTGCAGATTGTGGGCGCACAGCAGGCACAGCTGATCAACGCTGCGCGCGCGCGGCTCGGATTGCCTGCTGCTCCAGATTGCGCACTGGCGATGCTCGACGGCTTCTTTCTGGAGCCCGAGCGCTCCCGGATTACCGAAATGCCGGTAACCGAGGCCTCACTTGCAATCCTTGCAACACGAGAGTCTCAACCGTCGGATCGGCTGTTCTCCGCCGCCGAACTTCGCAACGACATCATCGCGACTGAGGCGGCCTATAGCGAATTTGATCTGGCCGCTACCGAGTTCGGTTCCGCCGCCGCCTTTGTCCGCCAGGTCTCGCACGAGTTTGTCGAGCGCGATTTCTGGGTCGCGATCCAGCCTAAGGAGCTCGAACGGCTATTTCACGAATTCAAGCTCTCCGACCGGTTGCGCGCGGAGCTGGTGCGTTCATCTGCCGATTATGCCACCAATCTCGACAGCTATGCACCCTTCGTGCTGATTGACGGGATCTACCGGTCAACGGTGAGCTTGCTCAGTCGCTTCATCTATTTTTGGCGCTCGCGTTGCCTCGATCGGTCCAAGCGCTATCAAATCCGCACCGGCTTCATCTTCGAGAAGGCGGTCGCCGACGCGCTCGAACGCCAATGGTTCGCGGTCCAGAAGATCACCCGGATCAACCGCCACGAGTTCGACGTTGTGACGCTTCGGGACGGCATGATCTGGAACGTCCAGTGCAAGAACAACATGACAGATCTTGCATGGATCGAAGCCGAGCCCAAGCGTTTCGCGCGTTACAATCGTAACCTAGTGCTCGCTTATGAACGGGCGCTGGCAAAGGAACGGAACCGCGAAGGCGTGCTGACGGCGCATCTCGGAAACGATGCGGTCGAGCACATGCTAGTTTCGCGCTTTCCGGTCGTTACGGACAATTCAAGGATCGTCGCATTCAGTCAAATCGACGATTTCGCTAATCGCGCCGATGCCATCCTCGCCAATCGCAAGCATGATGCCGTCAAGTAGCTGAGTGTGTCCCGATAGAACTTGGCCGTCCCAGCCCTTCAGTGAAGCCAGGCAAGCATGCTTCCAAACTTGACCTTGGTCGCTGTGTGTTCGTTTTCATGCATTCCTAACCGCCTGGATGACCGACATGACGGCGATTGCCGCCTATTTGCTTGCGCCACGCCAAGCGGACCGACTGCTTCCGCCTGATTGTGTTGAAAAAGTCAATTTAAGGTATCCGACCTTGATTTCGTATGTAATACGGAATGAAAATTACACATGATTACAACACTCTATACGTTAGTGTTTCGAACTGAAATTTCATATAGAGGGTCGGGCGAGACTTTTTCAACACAATCGCCTCATTGCGGACATTAAAGGGGCGGCTCGAACCTTCGAAAAGCGGACATGTTCAGTTAAGGCAAGGAGTCGATATCACGGAAGCAGAATCGTTTGTGAGGTAGTCGATGCTGAATCGTTTATCACCGACAAGGCTTATGATGTTAATCCGCTCATTGAAAAAATCGAAGAACGGTAATTACGCCAAGTATTTCATAAAAAAACCGATGCAATCCACGGAAACCCGCTTCTCAATTTATAAAAATAGTAACATCATTGAACGAGCTTTCGTCATCGTGAAGCAGTCTAACAGCATAAGTCAATCTTCGTCGTTACCGTCCAGCTCGTAGGAACTTAGAATTGAGATTAATTGAACGACGCGCAATAGCTCAATGAGCTACGACTGTTCAACACTTATATCTAGAATGTATGCTAATTCTACGAGATAACTTCGAAGGAGAGATGTTAATATCGATAGGCTAATATACCTCCCCAATATAATTGGCCTCATAGCTACGTCTTTTATATCAGGAATTATTTCTATGCGAATAATTGTACCTTCAGTATCTTTTATAGGCCGCCTAACAAGACTTCCATAATCTAATCCTTTTTCTATAACATAATTTGTGGATTTACCTAGATTATGAGTATGAACATTTCGAACAAGGTATGAAAAATGAAGTATATTGAAAATTGACGCATTAATTTCCGTAATTAAGTTTAAAATTTCTGGTTTGTTTATTTCTCCAATAACAAACTGTAATGCATCAGGTAAATTCTTCCGCATTACTTTTTGGTTGGCTTCCTTTTTTTTATCTTCGGATCCGTCCCAAATTTCCATCCCAAGAAGTCGTTCTAAAAATGCCTCAAAATAACTAAATAAAGAGAGAAATTCCAATCTATGTATTAACTCTCTGGCGATGTTTTCATCATTTCTGATGTTTAATGATGCGCGAGCTTCAAAAATGATATTATTAATTTTATTTAACTCTTTGGAACTAAATTCTCGATATGAAAATTGGTCTCTGAGATTGTTTTGAGCCGGAATTCTGAAATATTCTCGAGGCATTTCTATTGGAAAATCATCTTTCCCAATAGATTCATGCCTAATATCTTCAAATAGCAATAAGTTCTCAAAAAGATTTATGGTTAGATTTAATCTATTTACTTCATTTCCAAAAATCTTAAATGAATCTGTATTTGATTTTTCGACATCAAGCCATCCAATATTTTTTTCATTTAGCATCATCCAACGACAGCTCTGAGGCTCTATATTTGTAAGCTCTCTATACCGATCAACCAACCGATTATCCAATAAATCCCATTTAATATTCATTGTAAAAATTCCCATAAATAATTTCAGAAAGAGGATAAATGATGTGCGGACCCGAGAATCAACAACATTGCATTATACACCATAATAGTTGCAGCAAGGTAGACCGATAGAAGGCTTACTGCAGAGTGATGCCTATAGACCAAATTTTACAACTAACCAATGCGGTCTGCTGCAAGCATATTGCGCTAGAAAGAAGACCTTCTGGACTACCCGGCAAGCTCTCCGTCTTAATCGCCGGATGCTCGATCGGATTTTTCAGCCTTCCGAACTCGCTTGTAACTTTAAAGCAATCTCTCTCCTTGTCTGACTATATCTGGGCAGCTTCAAAACTGTGCATGTTAGGTTGCAGACCCTGCTCTGATTGCTATTCTGACGACAAGGGAGGCGTACGCGCAATGTACATCGCAGAAATTCGAATTGAGAACTTTCGCCTCTTCGGCGCCGGTAATCAGGCCTTCGTGCTGCCGCTGAAACCTGGACTTACTGCATTGGTCGGTGAGAATGATGCGGGCAAGACGGCAGTGATCGATGCTCTGCGCTTAGTGCTCGGCACCCGAGATCAGGATGTGTTGCGCCTTGATCCGATGGATTTCCATCAGGCGACACCTGACGCTGCCCCCGCCGATCAAATCATCGTTCAGCTAACCTTTCGTGGACTCACAACGGCAGATCGCGGTGCATTCGCTGAATTCCTCACCTATGAAGCTACCACTGGTGGCGCAGACACTATGCTGGTCATCACTTGGGTAGCCAAACGAAACACCAAGGAAGGCAGCTCACGGCGCGTTTTACCGCCCGAATGGCGCACCGGTGCCAAGGGGGATGGTCCGCTACTTGATCTGGGCGCACGCTCGCTGCTTACCGCGACATATCTTAGACCCCTGCGGGACGCAGAACGTGCAATGAGCGCCGGTCGCGGGTCGCGGCTGTCGCAAATCCTACAACATACCAAGGAAATTCGGGACACTGGCAACCCGTTCAATAAGCTTGCAAATCCGCCAGCTGATCCCAAAACATTAAGCGTGCTCGGCTTGGGCGACTATGCTAGCCATTTGTTCAGTGAGAGCGAGGGGATCAAACTCGCGCGTCAGCGCCTCAACGAAAAATATCTTGCTCCGTTGTCGTTTGCCAACGATCTCCTTCTGGCCCGGATCGGCGTTGCAAGTGCTCAGGAGGACAGCCTAAGGCTACGTCAATTGCTCGAGAAACTTGAACTAGGATTGACCACGTCGGTCGATGCGAAGAGCTCTTATTGCCGCGGTTTGGGATCGAACAACCTCCTATTCATGGCATGCGAATTACTACTGCTTGCCACTGAGAGCGATGGCTTCCCTTTGCTCTTGATCGAGGAGCCCGAAGCGCATCTCCATCCGCAACGCCAGCTACGGCTGATGTCCTTTCTGCAGGAACAGGCAATGAAGGAGCGCGCCGACGGACAGCGCATTCAGATCATAGTCACAACGCACAGTCCTAATCTTGCCTCCGACCTGCACCTCGACAATCTCGCATTGATCTCTGGCGGTCGAGCGTTTCCCTTATGCAAGAGCAAGACCAAACTTAGCCCGTCTGATTATCGCTTTCTTGAGCGTTTCTTGGATGTCACTAAAGCTAATCTGTTTTTCGCCCGTGCAGTGATGATCGTCGAAGGGGACGCTGAGAATATTCTGCTACCAGTGATCGCTAAGCTCCTCCGTCGTGATTTTCATGACTACGGCGTATCAGTAATCAACGTCGGCGGCGTCGGTCTAAGCCGCTATGCGAGAATATTCATACGAGAAGACCCAGACACGGACGGCATCATCAATATTCCGATTGCGTGCATGACCGACATGGATGTGATGCCCGATATGGCACCATTGATAGTCGGCAAGCTCAAAGCGGGTGAAGATGGACCACCACCTCTTCCCCTAAGACGCCAATGGCGGATCAAATCAGACTTCCCGGGCAGTGGGTTGGATACACGACGTGCCGAGCGACGCGCAAAGGCGTCTGAGCAAAACGTCGAAACCTTCGTCTCCGATGAATGGACGCTCGAATACGACCTTGCGTTCCACGGTTTAGGGAAATGTGTCTACCGCGCTGCCTCTCTTGCCTTGGCAGACGATAAGCTCAACGCTGGTTCTACGACGCAGGCCGCTGTCTTAACTGCTGCGGACGCGAACTATGCTGCGCTCGAAGTAGCCGCTGCCACTGATCAGGAGAGGCTCAGCTCACACGTTTATGCACTATTTGAGGATCGGGGTGCGTCCAAGGCGATAGCGGCTCAGTATCTAGCTGAGCTACTCGAAAAGGAAATTGAGAATGGTACACTTGATGCCAACCAACTTCGCGCGCTGCTACCGCCCTATGTCGTCGCGGCGATCGCTCATGTTACTGCGCCCTTTGAACAGCCCGATGAGGTAACAAGCGGGGCAACATCGGTAAGCATCCCTGCTCCGGTGATAGTCTATGATCCAGCTGGCTGACCTCTATGTTTGACGATCTTATCCGCGAACAGGACGTCGCGTGGGCGGCGGAGCTAATGGGCTTAGGGCCGGATGGTTTTGCGCCCGTGGGCGACGACGATAGTCGGCTCCAAGCGATGCTCAGGCTTGATACAGTCGATTTCGAAGCCTGTCCGGGCAGCGGCAAGACCACGCTGCTGGTCGCTAAGCTTGCGGTGTTGGCGATGCGTTGGCCTTACCGTCAGCAAGGCATCTGCGTGTTATCGCATACTAATGCAGCACGTAACGAAATCAGTAACAGGCTCAGCAACTCGGCGGCAGGCATTGCGCTCACTCGCTATCCGCATTTTGTAGGGACGATACATTCGTTTGTTAATGAGTATCTTGCTCTCCCGTGGTTGCGCTCGAAGGGCCTCGAAGTCTGCTGCGTCGACACAACAATCGCGCTCGAGAAACGCTGGCGATTGCTTCCGCGTAAAACACAGTACGCGCTCGAAAAGGCTCACTTAACGCCTGCCGCGTTAATATACACCAACCCAGACTATTCTGGTGGTAGCACTGGCAAATCCCGACCGCACACGTCGACCTATGAAACTATTGTCCAGGTCCGCCGCGAGGCCAGTGAGCAAGGCTATTTCTGCTTCGATGAGATGTTCGTGTGGGCGAAGGAGCTGCTTGATAAGCGTCCAGAGACGATCGCTGCCCTGCGTCAGCGATTTCCACTGGTATTCATCGATGAGGCTCAAGATAACAGCGAAGTTCAGTCTGAGCTGCTCTACCGTATCTTCTGTGAGGGCGACGCACCATCACGCCGCCAGCGCTTTGGAGATTCCAATCAGGCAATCTACGCCCACACAGGCCAGGCCGGAGCTGACACAGACGCCTTTCCCAGCGGCTCCGTGCATGCGATGCCACGCAGCTATCGCTTTGGCCAAGACATTGCCGACCACGTGAAAGGCTTCGGATTGACACCGCAGGCGCTCATCGGCGCCGGTCCACCAAACTATATCAGCAGCGATTCCAAGCCCCCGGTTATCTTCCTCTTCGACGATGGGGCCGTTCAATCGGTGCTGCCGCGTTACGCCGCGCATCTCATCAACGTATTTGAAACCAACGTGCTAGATCACAGTGTCTTCACCGCCGTTGCTGGCGTGCATGATCTTGACGAGGATAAGCCGCTTCCACACGCCATCGGCCACTATGTGCCGAGCTATGATCCGGCCTGCGCGCGAAAAGAAGCTTCGCCGAGTAACTTCTCCCAATATCTCGCACGCGCAAGATTCGAGACTGCAGGCAGTGGAAACAGTGACAAGCTAGTCAACGCGACAGCATCGGCGCTACTCGCTGCGGGTGAACTGGCAGCGGGAAACCACAGTCGAATAGCGCGAAAGTCACCACATCGTTGGATCAATGAGCTGCTGAGTGGCTCTGACGCTCACGAAAACTACCTCTCCCTACAGGAAATCATTCTGATAAGCCAAGGCGACATCGCTGCCGCAACATGGAATGTCGAGGTGCTGCCGCATGTCGAGGCGATTGTGAGGCAACTGAGCGGTGCCGCGCGACTGAATGCTGACGTGACCAGTTTCTTAATGGCACCACAGCCTCACCCTGCAGCAGAAGGTGAAGCGGATATCCTCGCCCGTACCGACAATCTGTTCACCTATCCGATGGATACTCCGCAGATACGCATCAAGCTAGGATCGATCCATTCGGTGAAAGGAGAGACACACACTGCGACGCTGGTTCTGGATAGTTTCTTCCATAAGCATCATCTGAGCGAACTCAAACCTTGGCTTCTCGGTGAAAAATCCGGCGGCTATACTATCAGGAAGGGTAAGACCGTGTGGGAAGGACCACGTATTTTGGGTCGCCTCAAGCTGCATTATGTCGCGATGACGCGCCCAACGCATCTGTTGTGTTTAGCGATGCGATGGGACGCATTTGACGAAGGTGAACTCGATATTCTGACCGAGCGTGGTTGGACCATCATCGACTGTCGTGTAACGGCCTCAGCATAGGAGTCGGTTTCTGCGGGAACAATTATCGGCCGCGGAGCGCTTGATATATTCAAACACGTCAATGTCCGCTTTCGGCCATTATGCTCTGGGATCTGACCTTCCGCTATCCTGAAGGGTTTCGGGCGCCGCGAGGCGTACGAAAGTCTGGGAAGACCGAACCCGCGACACCGGGACTCAGTTATGGAGAATTTGCAACTGGCGCTACCCGGGGGAAAGCCTGAGCCAGAACATACAGGTGCGTTTGTGGAACTGGAACGGGTTTTTATGACCGGATCTGCATGACGCGATGACAGAACTTGCGGTGCAGACAGCGATTTTCCCGGTTTTTCCAATGACGCGTACAGGAGCCCCGGTTTGCCGGGGCGGAGCCACTCCGACATCGGGATCGGTCATGGTGTAATCTCTGCGGGCTGTCATGGAGATCCCCCGGCCGGATCAGTCGCCCGTGGTGGCCCTCGGGGCTGACACCATCAGGGAAGGATCTGGATGACGACCATCGGACCACCACAGCATGGGCACGGCGGTGGCGTGACCTGTTCGGCTTCCGGGACTTCTGGCGCTGGTGTGGATATGACCTTCAGCAGTTCCCGCACCCGGGCGAGGCTGGCCTTGCGGCTGGAACTGGCCAGCAGGCCATAATGGCGGATGCGATGAAATCCCCGTGGCAGGACATGCAGCATGAAGCGGCGGATGAACTCATCCGTGGCGAGTGTCATGACCTGCTGCTGGTGGGCCGTGTCCCGCCGGTAGTCCTTGTAGCGGAACGTCACGCCGTTTTCGTTGAACGCCAGGAGGCGGCGGTTCGAGATGGCGAACTGGATACCGTTGTCGGTCAGTATCGTATGGATTTTATAAGGAACGGTCTCGATGAGACGCCGAAGGAACTCCGCGGCGACCATTTTACCCGTTTGCTGATGAAGCTCGACATAGGCGAACTTGCTGGTCCGATCGATGGCGACAAACAGGCGCAGTTTGCCCTCTGCCGTCTGCACCTCGGCGATATCGATGTGAAAGTAGCCGATCGAGTAGGTTTTGAACTTCGAACGCCTGGGCTTGTCGTCTTCGGTATCGGACAGGCGGGAGATGCCGCGACGCTGAAGGCGGCGATGCAGTGAAGAGCGCGTCAGGTGTGGGATCGTCGCCTGTAACGCGTAAAGGCAATCGTCCAGAGGCAGCAAGGTATGGCGGCGGAATGCCAGGACGATCGCTTCTTCCTCGATCGACAGGACGGTTGAGGATGGCACCTTCGGGCCGGTGCGCCGATCCGTCGGATCGCTCCGGCCTTTCCATTTGGCGACTGTCTTCGGGTTGATCCCGTAGCGCTTCGCCAGAGCCCTCAGGCTCTCTTGACTATGCTTGTCTTATGACTTTTGCCGTCGCCCCTGTGCGATGAAGGACCGTTGCCGCGGGACGGCCGTCCCGCGGCAACGGGGAGGGAACGGGTCGATACTAAGTAGGCTGTGATGAGCCGGGATACAGTATGACCGCCCCTTCTTTTCCTTGTGCCCTGAACGGATACCCGAGGTTCGGTCTCGAATGACAAGCATAGGACATGGAAAAGATGAAGAATCTAGTCACCGCTGCAGAACCTGAATTGCCACCAGCGTCGATCACGATCGGGATCGACGTGTCAAAGGACCATCTCGACGCAGCGCGCCATCCGGGCGGGGAAACCATTCGTGTCGACAACACCCGCAAAGGCAGACGGCCTTGCTACGCTGGATCGGCGACGTCAAAACTGTAGCAAGGGCCGTGTTCGAGCCGACCGGCCCGTATCACCGCACGCTGGAAGAACGCCTCGCGTCCCTCGGCATCCCGTTGGTCAAGGTCAACCCACGACAGGCGCGGCGTTTCGCCGAAGCAACCGGCAGACTCGCCAAGACCGATCGCGTCGATGCCCTGATGCTGGCGCGATATGGTGCTCTGCTGGAGCCGGTCGCGCATCCGGTTCGCTCTGAGATTCAGATCCGCCTGGCAGAGCTGGTCGCAGCCCGCCGCAGTCTGATGCGCGATCGAACGGCGACCCTCAATCGCCTCAAGACCCTGACCATCGGGCTGCTGCAGCGTCACGCCCGTCATCGCCTACGGCAGATCGAGGCGCAGGTCGCATCTCTCGATGCAGCGATCGACGCGCTTGTGGTGGAAGACGCGCATCTGTCTCGGCGCCGCGACGTGCTGGCAAGCATCCCTGGACTTGGGATCGTCACCGCCCATGCGTTGCTGGCCGACATGCCCGAACTCGGCACAATGGAGGAAGGCCAAGCCGCGGCTCTGGCCGGGCTGGCGCCCATCACACGCCAGTCCGGCACATGGCGAGGCCGCAGCTTCATCCAAGGCGGCCGCGCCACCTTGCGGCAAGCGCTCTACATGCCGGCTATCGTCGCCATGCGGTTCAACCCTGACCTCAAAGGTGTCTATGACCGCCTTATCGCCAAAGGCAAACACGCCAAGATCGCCATCACCGCGATCATGCGAAAGCTCGTCGTCCTCGCCAATGCCCTGCTTCGAAAGGATCGTCTCTGGCCCCCAAAAACCGCTTGATCACAACGGATACTGTATCGCTCGACGGACTGCCGCTGTCGTCGTGGCGCTCCCGTGGTGAATCTGGCCCATAGCGCTTCCTTCCACTCATGTGAAAATAATGCACCACCAAACCCCGGGACTAAACACCTAGGCACCGGCGATCAGCACGCGGGTGAGTAGCTGACTGGACGAACGGAGATTTACGGCAGAAATTGTTGCCAGCCGCCACCCATGGCCCGCACGAGGTCGATCGCCGCGACCAGGCGGCGGGTGACGATGGTGATCATGCCCTCGCGCGCCTGAAGTTCCGCTGTCTGGGCGATGACGACCTGAAGATAATCCACCGCGCCTTCGCGATACTGGATCGTCGCCAACTGGTTGGTGCGGGCGGCGGCGGTAACGGCTTCCTCCTGTCGCGCGGAGGCGTCGGCCAGATGGTTGAGCAGGGCAAGCTGATCCTCGACCTCGCGGAAGGCCGTGAGGGATGTTTGCCGGTAATTCGCGGCCATTTCGGCATAGGCGGCATGCATGGCCGCCAGATCGGCGAAGCGCCGGCCACCGTCGAAGACCGCCAGCGTGGCCAGTGCCGGGCCGAGTGCCCATACGCCTGTGCCGGCGGAGATGAGCATACCGGTTGTCGTCGCCGATCCGCCCGAGGCGCCGAGGGTAATGGCGGGGAAGAAAGCCGCCCGCGCGATGCCGATGCGCGCGTTGGCCGCCGCCATATGCCGCTCGGCGGCGGCGACATCCGGCCGGCGTTGCAGCAGGGCAGACGGCGCCGTGGTGGGAATGACCGGGACCGGGTCCAGCGCGCCGGCCGGCGGAAGCGAGAAAAGGGAGGGTTCCTCGCCGATCAGCACTGCGATGGCATGTTCGGTCAGGGCGCGATTGGCCACCTGCTGGTCCAGTTCGGACTGTACGGAGGCCAGTTGGGTGCGGGCTCGGCCGACATCGAGTTCGCTGGCGGCGCCGCCGCTAAAGCGCGTCGTGGTCACGTTCAATGCCGCCTGGTAGGCGCTGACCGTGCGCCGCAGCACGTCGATCCGGGCATCCAGTCCGCGTAACTGGAAGTAATCCTCGGCCAGTTCGGCTTCCAGGCTGAGGCGCATGCCAGCCAGATCGTCGGCACTGGCCTGGGCCTCGGACCGCGCGGCGGCGACGAGGTTGCGGATGCGACCCCAGATGTCGGGCTCCCACGAGACGGTGCCCCCAGCCGCGTATGTGCGATAATCGAAATAATTGCCGGTCTGCGGAAGGACGGCCCGTTCGCGCTCGGCGCTGGAAGACGCGTCGATCTGGGGAAAGAATTCGGCGCGCGCGCGTCGCACCAGGGCGCGGGCCTGATCATATCGTGCGACTGCCGCCGCGAGTCGTGGGCTGCCAAGTTCGATCCGGGCTTCCAGATCGTTCAGTCGGGTATCGGCCATGATCGTCCACCAATCCTGACGCGCCGATGCGTCAGACGGGTGGGCCGGGGTCCAAGGGCCTGTTTCCTTGAAGGTGGCGGGCAAGTTGGGGAGCGAGGGGGGCTGGTAATGCGGGGCCAGGTTGCAGCCGGCGAGCAGGGAGAGGGTCAGAAGCACGGGGCCGCCCTGCACCCGGCCGGGAAAAATTGCCCCTGTCACCCGTGTTCGGGAGAAACGCCGGCGCTCAGGCGCCATGCGGGTGCTCCGGTTCCTGCGGTTCGACCGCGTCGCCGTCGCGCAGATCGTCCCTGGGATTGTCGATGACGGCGCTTTGCGGCGGCAGGCCCGTGACCGCAAGTTCGGTGCCGAAATCGGTTACGATGGTGATGGGCTGGATTTTGACATGGTGGCTGGAATCCATCAGGGCGACGGTCGTGCCATTGCGTCGGAACAGCAGGCTGCTGGCGGGTACACGGACGAGATCGGTGCCTCTGCTCGGATCGGTGCCGGGAAAGGTGAAGGCGATCTGGGCATAGGCACCCGGTTTCAGCAGGTTTTCGCCATTATCGTAGACAAGCTGCACCAGCATCGCGCCGGATTGGGGATCGACGGCGTCCGAGGAATGAATGAGGTGGGCCTGAAAGGTTCGACCGGGATAGTCGGGCACCGTGAACGCGACCACCATACCGTCCTGCATTCTCGCGGCATAGGCCTGGGGGACGCTGACATAGAGGCGAAGTCGGACGACATCGGAAACGGTGAAGAGGGGCTGCACCGTCGAAGTGCCGGCGGCGATCAGCGCGCCGATATCGGTAGCGCGGCTTGTGACCACGCCAGTGAACGGCGCCACGATATGCTTGAAGCCGGAGAGGGTTTGCAGCCGTTCCACCTCCGCCGCCGCCTCGTGGCGCGTGGCTTCGCTGGCGGCGAAATTGCCTCTTCGTTCGTCGGTTTCCTGTTGCGAGACCGCGTTCTGCGCATTGAGGCGGTCCCAGCGGCGGGTGGTGATTCCGGCGAGGTCGCGCTGGGCGGTGCGGGTCGCCAGCGCGGCGCGGGCGGCGGCGAGTTGCTGGTCGACGTCCGGGGTGTCGATCTCTGCCAGTAACTGCCCTTCCTGCACCTTTTGTCCGATATCGACATACCAGCGCCGGAGATAGCCGTTGGTCCGCGCATAGACTGGCGCGCTGTACCAGGCTTGTAACCGGCCGGGCAGGACCAGCCTGTCCATTGCCATGCCGCCAGGGTGGACGATGCTCACCGTCGGGATGGCGGCGGCTTGTGTTGACGCATGAAGCAGGTGGCGGGCATGGAGGCGCAAAAGCGTGCCTGCCACCAGGACCAGCGCAAAGACCGCGCCCGCGATCAGCACGAACCGGCCGAGCCGGGGCTGGTCGCCCTGTATCGTCCCTGGTGCGGGGTCAGGCATGGGCCGAGGCTCCCCGTGTGGCCGGCCGCGCGCGTCGTTCGTAGATGATCGCGAACAGGGTCGGCACGAAAAACAGCGAGGCACAGGTGGCGAAGACCAGCCCACCGACGACGGCGCGGCCGAGAGGGGCGTTCTGCTCGCCGCCCTCGCCGAAACCCATCGCCATGGGCAGCATGCCGATGACCATGGCCAGCGCGGTCATCAGCACGGGCCGCAGGCGGGTCTTGCCGGCCGTCAGCGCCGCTCGCAGCGCATCGCCATGTTCGTCGAGCTGCTCCCGGCAGAAGGCGATGACGAGGATGGAATTGGCGGTTGCCACCCCCATGCACATGATCGCGCCGGTAAGGGCCGGGACAGATAGCGGCGTGCCGGTGGCGAACAGCATCCAGCAGATTCCCGCCAGTGCCGCCGGCAGGGCGAGGATGATGATGCAGGGATCGGTCCAGCTCTGGAAATTGACGACGATCAGCAGGTAGATCAGCACAACCGCGCCCAGCAGCCCGGCACCCAGGCCGGTGAAGGCGGTGTTCATGGATTGGTACTGCCCGCGCAGCGTGACTGTGACCGTTGCCGGGCGCTGGTGTTCCAGACGGGCAAGCACGCCTTGCACAGCGGACGCAACGGCGCCGAGGTCGCGGCCGTCATTCCCGGCGAAGACGTCGATCAGCGGGCGGATGTTGTATTGCCCTTCGACGGGCGATGTCGTGCCGCGCGTGATCGTGCCCAAGGCGCCCAGCACCTGGGGACGGGTTGCCTGGGCGCCCGTGCCGGTTACGGGCAGGCCGATCACGTCCGAAAGGGCACCGATGCGGTATTCCGGCATCTGCACCGCGATCGGGTAGGTCACGTTGTTCTGCGGGTTCAGCCAGTAGAGCGGTGCGGTCTGGGAGGTGCCGGCGATGGAGGTTGCGATGCTGCTGGTGACGTCGCCCTCGGTCAGGCCAAGCTGGTTGATACGGGTGCGGTCGACCTCGAAACGCAGTTCGGGATAGTTGGCGGGCTGCTGGATTCGGGCATCGACCAGCCCATCGATGTGGCGGATTTCCCGCAGGACAAGTTCGGCGAACTGCCGTGTTTCATCCGGGTGCGGGCCGCTGACCTGGACGTCGATCGGGGCCGGGGCGCCAAAATTGAGGATCTGGCTGGTGATGTCGGAGGGCAGGAAGGCGAAGCTCGCCTGCGGGAACAGGCGGGGCAATTCGGCACGCAGGCGCCGGATATAGCGTTGGGTGGCGTGATGGTGCTCTTTCAGGGCGATCAGAATGTCGCCGTCCTCGGGGCCGATGGTGCCGGAGGCGCTGTAGGAGACGTTGATGGCGCTGTTCGGCAGGCCGATCATGTCGGCGATCGACAGCACCTCGTCCGCCGGGATGCGCGCGCGGACCGCTTTCTCGATGTCGAGGAACAGGGCGGCGGTTTCCTCAATCCGCATGCCCACCGGGCCGCGCACATGCAGCGTCATCGCGCCGGCATCGACCTGGGGGAAGAAATTGCGCCCGAGGAAGGGGAGGAAGGCCAGGCTGAGGACGGCGAAGCCGAGGAAGAGGCCGACGAAGCGGCCGCGATGTGCCAGCACGGCTTCAAGCACCGTGCCGTATCGCTCGCGCAAGGCAGCAAAGCGCCGTTCGAACCCTTGCTGGAAGCGGGTGAACAGGCCGCCGGCCGGTTTGCTCTCATGCCTGTGGGCACGCAGCAGGAACATGGCCATGGTGGGAACCAGCGTGCGCGAGAGGATGAAAGACATCGTCATCGCGAACATCACCGACAGCGCCATCGGCACAAAGAGGAAGCCCGAAACACCCGGCAGATAGAACATCGGCACGAAGACGATGCAGATGCATAGCAGCGACAGGAAGGCCGGAACGATGATCTCGCCCGATCCGTCGATGATGGCGGCATGTACATCCTTGCCCATTTCCAGATGGCGCTCGATATTTTCGATCGTGACCGTCGCTTCGTCCACCAGGATGCCGACGGCCAGGGCGAGGCCACCCAGCGTCATGACGTTCAGGGTCTGGCCAAGAACCGACAGGAGCGCGACGGCGCCCAGGATCGAAAGCGGGATCGACGTGGCGACGATAAGGGTAGAGCGCCACGAGCCGAGAAAGAGCAGGATCATCAGGCTGGTCAGCCCCGCCGCGATTGCACCTTCGCGCAGCACGCCGCTGACGGCGGCCTTGACGAACAGCGACTGGTCGTTGACCGGCGTGATCTGCAACTGGGCCGGCAGGCCGCGCCTCGCGTCGGGGATCGTGTCGCGGATGCCCTGGACGATGGCGATGGTAGAGGTCTCGCCCGATTTCAGCACCGTCAGCAGGGCCGAGCGCTGGCCGTCGACATGGACGATATTCTGCTGCGGCAGCGAACCGTCGCGCACATGGGCCACGTCGCGGATGCGGACCACGGCGCCATTCACCGTTCTTATCGGCAGCGTGTTGAGCTGCTCGACGGATAGCGGGGCGTTGTTGAGCCGGAGATTGTACTGATATTCGCCGATTTTCACGAATCCGGCGGGGGTGATCTGGGTCTGGATGGACAGGGCATTCGCCACGTCGAGGCCGGAGACGCCCCGCGCCTGCAACTGGCTGGGGTCGAGATCCATCTGGATCTGCCGCACCCGGCCGCCTGTGGGAAAGGGGATGGCTGCACCGGGGACCATGACCAGCCGGGTGCGGATGAAATTGAAGCCGAAATCATAGAGCTGCTGTTCGGTCAGCCCCGTGCCCGACAGGCCGAGCTGGAGGATCGGCACGGTGGAGGCGTTGTAGTTGAGGATCAGCGGTGGGGTCGTGCCGAGTGGAAGCTGGCGCAGCAGCGTCTGCGCAATGGCGGTGACCTGAGCGTTGGCGAGGCGGATATCGGCGCCGGGCTGGAAGAAGACCTTGGTGATTCCGATCCCGGTCAGCGCCTGACCTTCTATATGCTCGATATCATTGACTGTCGTTGTCAGCGCGCGCTGGAACGGAAGCTGTATGCGGCCCGACATGTCCTGCGGCGAGAGATTGGTATAGGTCCATGCGACTGCGACCACCGGGATGCTGATAGTGGGGAATATGTCCTTGGGCGTACGGACGGCAGAAAGAGTGCCGACGATGACGATGAGGAGCGCCATAACCCAAAAAGTATATGGGCGTGTTAACGCAACACGCACAATAGAGCTCATTTTGACACCTCTATCCGTACCATTACTATAACTGAGCGTTCATCATCGTCGTCAGCATCCATCTTTCTTTGTCATCCATCAATGTGACACGAGAATCCCGAAGCCTCGCCGACTGAGAACTTGGGGAACTTCGACCAGTCTTCGCCCATTTCTTGCTCAACCCTGTCGCCCGATTACTACATCGTAACGCCACCCCCATCGCCGCTCGCAGGGGGAGATTCTCGGCTACACCGTAAAGGGCGCGGAACATCAGCATCAAATCCAGTCCGACACGCCCAATTAAATCAAATCAGCGACAACCGGTTTAGCTAGCTCATCATGATGTATTTCCGCGATCTGAAATATAAATTAGTATTTCGTGCCTAAGCTCTCCTCATTCTGTCGCGGACAGCAATATCTCGTCGGAAGGAACTAGTTCCTGGGCGAGCAGAACTGGGATGCTCCTCCCTATTCCCGCATAGTCACACGAAACATATTATTGCCTCAACGTTGCGGACCGAAGTCTCGCATAACCAGCCCCCGGAGATTCCGTGATCTGTACCGATACGTCCAAGGCACTTTCCTCGAGGTCGGCGCCCAGTGCGGCAACCACAACCTTCAGAATCGTCTGGGCAATCGCAGTTCGTCGTGAATCGTCGCCGGCTCTCCCGCTAACCGTATAGAGCTTCAACGAAACGAACTCTTCAATCTTACTACAGTCTCCCACGAAATACTGTTCTATCCTTAAGATGCGTGTTTTCATTAAATCGAGCCGCAGCCCCGCCACCTCTGCTGTCGCTCTGTGGAGCTCCTGCACCAGACACTCCCAATTGACATTGGCGGCTACCCCGGCAGTATGTTCGATGTATATATGGGGCATGGCTTTTCCAACATGAAAAGTTGCGACGGTGGTTTTAGATCCCAAGATGATGGTTCACTTTAGAGAACTGCAGTGAAATCCATAAACATGCCGCGTCGCCTGTAGAAACGAATGGGATCTATGGACGGGAATTTTGAGCACCTGCAGCCATGTATCTCTCATAGATGCACGACCTGTTCGACCTCATCCAATCGTTGGGATAAAAACACCGAACCCGGTTCTCATAGCCGAAAGGTATGACCGGAAAAGGATTGCATTGTGCGTTCATTTTAGCATTCCCAACGGATTTAGAATCTGGCCTTCGGGTATTCCTCTTAGGAGTCCTCGCCTCAGTAGCTATCATATCTTTCAACTCACAGAGATCTGAACCAGTACGGAGGTAACGTATCTTACTGTATGTAGTGTAGGCCCCTGCCCGAGCTGCATGGAAGTCTTCAAATACTTCAGCTGCTTTGAACCTCTGTTAGAAACAAAAGCCAATTGCACTAAACACGGGCTTGCAGCGGAGGGCGAGAACGAAACTTTCTCGTGAATCCGGAAGGCAGGAGGCTGACGTGCGCGCCAAAATACGCAGGACTTCCCGACTTCACGCTCTATTGTCTCCGGCGGCCCGTCGCGCAACGGCGACCCGCCACAGGAATGTCAAAACTTCCTGGACGTAATTACGAATTCAGCACACTGAAGCGTCCCGGGTTTCCCGGAGGCTCCTATCTGTGAGAAGGAGCTATCATGAACACGATGAGCCAGAGATTTTCGCCTGAGGTCCGGGAACGTGCGGTCCGTATGGTTGGGGAGCATCGCGCCGACTACGGCTCGGAGTGGGCAGCGATGACGTCGATTGCCTCGAAGATTGGCTGCACGGCGGAGACTTTGCGTCGCTGGTGCCGCGATGAGGCCAGGCGGCGAGAGGGATCGGCGGGGCAAGCTGGTGACGAACGCGTTCGGCTCAGGGAGCTTGAGCGCGAGGTCAAGGAGTTGCGCCGCGCCAACGAGATCCTGCGCAAGGCATCGGCGTATTTTGCGATGGCGGAGCTCGACCGCCGCGGGAAATGATGATGGCGTTCATAGACGCCCATCGCAAGGACTGGGGTATCGAGCCGATCTGCCGCGAACTGGCGATTGCCCCGTTCTCCTATCACGAACATGCCGCCCGTATGGCAGATCCCGCCAGGCGGCCCGCGCGTGCCCGGCGCGATGACGAACTGAAGGATGAGATCAGGCGGGTGTATGAAGCCAGTTCAAAGCTCTACGGGACGCGCAAAGTCTGGCATCAGATGCGCCGTGAAGGCATTGCGGTAGCCAAATGCACCGTGGAGCGCCTGATGCGCGCCATGGGGCTGGCCGGCGTTCGGCGAGGGAAGAAGACGGTCACGACCATCAGCAATCCCAAGGCTCCGTGCCCGCTGAACAAGGTAAACCGTGAATTCCGCGTGAGCCGGCCGAATGCCCTGTGGGTGGTCGATTTTACCTACGTCCGTACGTGGGCCGGCTTTGTCTACGTCGCCTTCGTGATCGACGCCTATGCCCGGCGCATCGTCGGCTGGAGGGTCAGCACCAGTGCCACCGCCGGGTTCGTACTCGACGCCCTGGAGCAGGCAATCCATGCGCGCAGGCCTGGCTCGGACGACGGCCTGATCCACCACAGCGACAGGGGCGTTCAATATCTTGCCATGAACTACACTCAGCGCCTGGCTGAGGCCAATCTGGTGCCCTCGGTCGGCAGCGTCGGGGATTCGTATGACAACGCCCTGGCCGAAACCATCAACGGTCTCTACAAGGCCGAGGTCATCTGGCGGCAGCCTTCCTGGCCGGGCGTGTCGGCCGTGGAAATGGCAACATTACGCTGGGTCGATTGGTTCAATAACCGCCGCCTCTTTGGACCCAACGGCTATATCCCGCCCGCCGAGGCCGAAGCCAACTACTATGCAGCACTTGAGATCATCGATAGAGCTGCATGACTCAAGCCAAATGGCCTCCGGAAAACCCGGGACGCTTCACACCCACACGGGAAATAGGTCTGAGGGGCGAGCTCAGGCGGTCGCGCTCATCCCATAGCATTAAGAATCTGCGAGCCTGAACCCAGCGGACTCTTCAGAGAGCCTATTCCGCACATGACGGCCAGTCTCGGGAGACTCTTCTGATTGCCTCAGAATACCAAACACAAACGCCGGTGCCGCAACCCGTCTACTCATTCGGCTCACCAGGGACCTTCTCATGCAGGCGATACAAAGGACCCAGGGCTATCGGGTGTCGCTGTCCATTTGTCCGTTCGAGTTGAAGTAGCATTTACAAGTGCATCTCTTAACGCAACGGCATCAAGATCAGTTAAATAAGCGGGGCTGCCCGGCTGTTGGCGCCAGGATTCGGCTAGACTGCCTGCGTCTACGGCATCAAGGCCGAGTTGTTTAATCAAGCACATTACTGCCTTCTTGGCGGCAACGTCGTCGCCAGCCACCGGGAGCGCGACACGATGAAGGTCACCCGCGCTGGCAGCGATTCTCATTAGAACGCCGGGGTGAACATTGTTGAAGGCCTTAACGACGGGCCGACCTATTTGAGCTTGAACCCAACAGCTCTCTGGAGTGCCTTGTTCGATGGCCGCAATCCTCCCGTCACGTTGGCGTGGATAATAGTTACCAGCGTCCACAATAACCGTATTAGGACCAATCACCCGAAACATGCTTGGCTTTAAAAGCGGTATGTTCTTTTCCGGGATCGCAATAACAACAATCTGTACGTCTCGAACGACCTCAGGAAGCGTCACGGCTTTTGCCCCTGTTTGGTCCGCCACTGAACGAAGCGTGGCCGGCCCACGGGAGTTCGCTATCTTTACATGATGCCCCAAGTCGCTCAACCGTTTAGCTAACGTACTGCCTACGTTCCCCGCGCCGATTATTCCGATATTAGTCACATCATATCCTCACTCATAATCCCGATCGGGCTCGGCCGACCATGACGTCCAAAGAAAATGAATTTGAAAACGCGTCCAAGTAGCGCTCGCATGCCAATCCCTGGGTGCAGCAGCGCACGCATGCTAAGACATCGAAGAACGCAAACCACGCATCCCGCTTTCCATTAAGGCGCACCGGGACTGCTTGTTTGGGACTCGATATGCGGACGGTCCGAAACAGGTCGTACGACAGGGCGCTAAACCAGCATGGAAAGGCCTACGCGTAACTAACAACGGGAAGCCTTTGGCCTCTTCTCGCCCCCACGTCAAACCAACCGCGCGCCACCATCAACGTAAATGACACTACCCGTACAAAAGGTGTTGGTAGCAACGCTAAAGATCGCAGCGGCTACGTCATCAGGCTGCCCGTGTCGTCCAACCGGAAGACGCGCACTTGCTGTATCATACATTGCTTGCCGAGACGCCGTGGGCAACGCGTCCCAAAGGGGCGTTTCGGTGAGGCCCGGAGAGACGACATTCACTCTAGTTGTTGCATATGACAATGCCAGTCCTTGCCCAAGAGCTTCAATAGCAGCATTGATTGCACCTTGAAGCAACGCATTCTTATTGGGCCGAGTTGATAAATAGCCCGAAACCAATGTTAGCGAGCCTGTGATTGACGGACCGAGTTCCCGCGCGACCCGGTAGGCAATCCAGAATTTATTCTCCATTGCACAGTAAGCATCTTTGAGCGACAAGGCAGAAATCGACCCCATTGGCGTGTCACCCGCAGTCACGACTACGTGTTCCCAAGATGTCCGCAATCTTCCCAGACGCTCCAAATCAGAATCAAGCGTCGCGTCTGCACATATCAGATCAAGATTTTCTATGCCGTCATGTTGCAGCACGGATTTGGCGCGCTGCAGCTTCGTGTCACGGCGTCCAGAGATCGTAACATTATAGCCTGACCTCCCGAAACATAGTGCAGTCGCGAGCCCGATTCCGGAACTTCCTCCTATTATCAGCGCATTTCTATGACTGTTCATATTAGGCATCAGAATGATCCTTTTCCAGATTCCGCGCACGCCGCATGTAAATGCGCGAGGTTGCGCTAAGTGGCGTTCCGCCGCGCTCACTCAGCAGGCTATTAGCTCCGAACTTTTGACTCACGTAGGTGTTCGCTGTGATCGGGCACAGGAACAACGCGTTTCTTGCGTTTTGATTGAATGCCAATAAGTGTAATTCCAGCCGAGACGAGCAGCATGCTCGCCGCGATAAACAGGGAAACATGCAGCGCAGTGATAAAGTCGGCGTCTCCTGCATTATCCATCAATACCCCGAAGACCGACACGCCAAGGAGTCCTCCAACTTGGCGAGAGGAATTAAGTAGCCCAGATGCTATTCCCGTGTGCTCTTTTCCAATGGAGGACATCATGGCCGACGTCATAGCGGGTACACACAGTGCGATCCCGGCTCCTGCAACCGCTAACTGACAAACGATTGCTTGATAATTCGGGGTAGCTCCAGTTTCCAGTAGGGAGAAGTATCCGAGTGCCGCCGTTAACGATCCAGCAAACAACACAGGCCTCGGCCCGGATTTCGCCGCCCATTTTCCTGCTATCAGATTCACAAACATTATAATTGCGGTCATGGGCATAAACGCAAAGCCTGTTTGCAACGGACTGTATCTCCAGACCCTCTGGAAAAACAGGCTATATAGAAAGATCAGGCCATAAAACGAGAAATTTACCAGTACGCCGATTAGCGACGACGTGGTGAAGGCACGGACCTTGAATAGCTCTAAAGGCAGCATCGGCTGCTTGATCAACTTCTGAGATATAATAAGCGCAACGAAGGCGACGACCGAAGCAACAGCGCATCCCTCTACCACAAGGGCCGGTGCTTGACGGTCTCCCACCTCGATCACTGCTGTAGTGAGACAGGCGAGACCTGCCACGGCGAAGAATTGTCCGATTTTATCAATTTTTTTATCGCTTTGACGTGCTCCAGATGGTGCATATCGGTAGGTTGCCCACATAGCCCCGACACCAAGTGGAACGTTAAGAAGAAAGATTGAACGCCAACCAAACTGTGAGAGCAGACCCCCTCCCACGAGAGGTCCAGCAGCGAGGGCTAGTCCTCCAACGCTGGCCCAAACGCTAATTGCTTTCGTGCGCTCCTGAGGGTCTGAGTACATCTGGCTCACGAGCGCAAGGGAGTTCGGCACCAGAATCGCCGCACCGCATCCTTGCAGCAACCGCGCGGTGTTTAATTCAATGATTGACGAGGAGTAACCGCAAGCGATTGATGCAAAGGTGAACACCGCAAAGCCAATTAGAAAGACTCGCTTGGCTCCCCAAATATCGCCTATCGCACCGGCCGACAGAAGGAACGCCGCAAAGGTCAACGTATAGGTGTTCACGACCCATTCAAGGCCGGACAGGCTACTTCCCAATTCGGATCGGATACTTTCTAGCGCAATATTCACTACGGTTACATCTAGTAGGACCACAGTGAACCCTAGCGAAGCTGCAAATAGCGCTATCGAGCGGTGTTTTTTGTTGTGTTCCATCGGATTTCTGTCCTTCCCGCGCAAAAGACGCGGTTGATGTTGCTCGGCAAGCTGCATTCACGCATAATGCACTTCTGCACATGCTCGCCGGGATCGATAAGTCTCCACGTGATTGATAGACTTTGAAGGAGAAGTTCATGGACTTCCCAAGGATGCCGGGTAGGGAGGAGTTGCGATGACCGACCTACGGCAACGCGCGGCGAAGATGCTTAAACTGCCGCAGACATCCGCTAGAATGAAGAACGAGCAGCCTCGCCTAAAAAAACATCACTCGCGGATTGCCAACTTTGGTCGTTGCAAAAGCCATCTTCCAATTCCGATGCAAACTCTGCACTACCTACACAAGGCATGAAAAACATAACTTCCCTTTTACTCTAGCCCTCAATCGTGCTCTTTTTTCGAAAACATTTTGGCCTAAGTGGCACTCTATGCACCCTGTGACTGTAGCGGCCCTAACCGCGCAGTTTGGATCGGGAGTCTATTCTCAAGACTTTTTTTGCTCACGGGAAGAATGAGATGTTGACCTCATTCTGGCATCCGCCGGGAATAGTGCTCGAGTTTCTATCGTCGCCGCCTAAGCATATCCAAAATGATTTTCATTCCACCTTCATTTTCGAAGCGATCCGTAGATTTATTGCCCAAATCGGAACCATCCCGGTGTCAAGAGAGCCGCACCCTCACCGGGTGGACGGTCCGACGTTGCAGGGCGCCTCGTTGCTCATCGACGCGAGAATCCTCAAACGCGCCGAGAGCGCCCACTGGACGCGCGCACTGCGATAGATGTCGCGGTGTGTCGGGCAGACACTGACGTCACATCCACCACCGACTCTAAGAATGTTAGAAGCATCAGCATAATAAAGGACGCTCAAAGAAAGTACCAGAGATGGATATACACCCCTTGAATTATGAAGATGCGTGAACCAAAAACTCTCGTAATTTCAACAAGAAAACACTTCGTATCTTTTCTACAATATGATCAGAAAAATGCGCCTTCGAATACGCAATTGACATGATAAACTTCCCCCTTAGACTGGCAATATGTAAGACAAATGCATAGTTCGCGGGGTTACGGTTAACTACGGTGCGGAACTCGAGGATGTCGTCAGAATGGCCCCCAAGGTAACTGTCCAACACGCCGACGTTCGTGACAGCGATGCCCGATGATGCGTCGCGACCTCGAAGAGACTTTACGGACCTCAGTATTGACGCTTGGTCCCGCACCAACGGTGTCCAAGTTTCGACTGCGTGCTTAAGACTGGCCCCGTAGCTGCGAATGCATTCACATAAATTGCCGCCAGCCACGTTTACCTCAAGCGGGAGGACATCAATAGCGCAACCAACTATGCTATCTGCAATAGATAGGCGCGATCTGACGTTCATGGCGGTCCATACTTTGAGCGTGTGAGCAGAGTAATATTCACCGACGGAAGTAGCGAATATTCCGCCGAGTACTGCACTTATAGTGAACCCGCGCGCCTTAGCGGTGTCTAGAATTCTCTTAGACAGACCATAATTGATAGGAACCCGCTGGAACGCGCCTAGGCTCTCAGCCGCGGAAAACGCGTGACAAAAAGGGATTTCATCGACAGAGGCGTGGGTTCGGTCGAGGCCTCCAATATGCGCCGTCGACGAGGGAGGAAGGAGCGCATCAACTCCACAAAAGTATATTCCGGTCCTTTGGAGCAGGGGAGACCTGCCGCATAGCACGTCCAATAACAGTCGCATGACTATGCTCGTACTGATCCCGTCCGAAATGATATGACTTCTTGTCCAGTAGATATGTGTCAACGAGCTTTCGGGGCACGCTATAATCCGGAAACGGGAAAGGCTATTTTCAATGTTTAGTGGAGTATTAAGCTCGCACATCATGACGTGGTCTTCGACGAAGTCCAGTTCTCCAATTTCGTATTCATACCGCAGTCGCGCCAATTTATCGCACGGCGCACATAGGACCAAGCCCTCCTCGGAACGGCATAGCGACGCTAGGAGAATAGGAAAACAATCGTACACTGAACAAATGGCGCTCTCCACATCGTGTTCCGAAAAATACTGCCCATACGTCAGCAACGTACACACCTGCCCTCCGCCGTTAAATTCCTTATGCAGAAATGCGAAGGCCGCTTCAACGGAAGATAGGGGGCGGGTCCACATCATCTGGTCCTTCCCAGAGAAACCACTAACTTATTTCGAATTTTAACGCCATGCGACGGGATGTTTATGATACTGATGTCACCAGGACGCAGGGAATGACCGTACTCGTTGCTACTGCGGTCCGCTCCGAGAAAAATGTAATGTAAGCTTCGTTCGACGCGCAGGTTCGGCCATTTCCATAATTCGGCTACAAGATCGTCGGCTTTATACGCTAATTCATTGAGGCCGAAGCGTACGGTGCCCTCCCAAATAACCGCGCCGACTCTTTCAATCGCTGTCGACCCTTCTAGTATGGAAGGAGGCTGGCCGAACCAAATCCGGTTTGCTATTCCACCAGGGCAGAGCTTCGCGTAACCAATCTGCGCAAAGTCTTCCTTCACAAGACCGATATCCGTGAGGTCGTTTCCAAACGTATAGCCTATGTATTTCGGTTCGCGATTGGCACCAATCCAGTAAATTAGAACTATTTCTGCCTCTTCACAGAGGTGAATAAAAGACTGTGGCATCAGGATATTATGGTCGCTAGGCTGAAGGCAATTTCCATCGCCTTTGATAAACATCGGCGGCGGCAAGCGATGGCCCGACGCCGACGTTATATTTGTGGCCTTTGATTTGTGCGATCTGGCAAACCCTGTAACAAAGGATCGCCGTACGAGCGCGCTGTCACTCAACGGAGCATAGGGCAGCGGTGCGACGTCTTTCTTTTCTACCAATGTCAAGGTTGTTGAATAGGTTAGCTTTTCTACTGGATCATCAGTAGCAAGCAATAAACCGAGGAGGCCGACCTCACTGGCAGATTGTTCTAACGCGATATGAAGCTTACAGGTGTCGCTGTCGGCAACACAAATATGTCGCCTCCCCCCAACGGTTCCTTCGAAGACACTCTTCATGTCTATTTTCCTTCTTGGCGGTTGTATCTTACATCCTCACGATCTCGGCTAATCGAGACGGGCGAAACATTCGGGGTTCCGCAAAAGCTTCCTCGGTGCGCGCACCGCGTTAGAACGGATCGGAGACGCCCGATTACCCACCCGCACTAGTATGCGGTTAAGACCTCCAGCAGCGCCGGACTTCGTTCGTTCGCGACGTAATCAAACGCAGCGCTCACCGCTGATGTTAGTTCTTCAAGAATTTCGACACGCCCAAATGTCTTCATGCCGAAAGCATCTGCAATCGTACAAAAATTAACCGGTGTATTCACAAACGTGGTGCCAAATTCGGCGCGGATGGGATCCCGTCCTCGCTGAGAAGCGATTTGCCGCGCATGTTCAACCGAATTGAGATACGCCCTATTGTTGATCACAATTGTTAGGAGCGGGGCTCGGACATCAACAGCGGTCCATAACGCGCTTGGTGTGTAGAGGCAGTCTCCGTCCGCTTGAATGTTCACGCAGACCGACCTTCCGTCATGCAGCGCCACTGCCGCACCTATAGCGGCACCCAATCCGTAGCCCAACCCAGCACCACCACTCAGTCCAAGATAGCCGCAAGGTTTATCGAGCGTCCACAACCGCTTCACCAAGGAGTCGATTGTAAGGCTCCCCGTATTACCTAGGACCCAGTCCTTGGTTTGGAGAGTCTCGCCGATACGCATGATCGCCGCTGGGAGGGGAATTTGGCCCGGCGCGTGGGACACGTCGGCTAGATCAACTGCGTCGGTTTTCCATCTTCTTCTTGCAGTTTCGTGAGTTGAAGCAATTGCTCTTCGGCGGAGCGAGCGCGTCTCTTTTTTAACGGCATCCTCACTCGCGAGAATATTTGAAATAGCCGAATGAAGGAGCGCGAGCGTTCCGACTGTATCTCCCAAATGCGTTTCAGAACGCAGTGGTAACCGTTCGTAATCAGCTGCCCAACTGCTGATATGGAGATCGTTTGTATCGAGGCTAATAACCTTTAGACGCTCGCAAACCATACCATCAGCGAAATCTAACCCAATTTTCCGCGCCAGTCCGCAAATGTCCTGGCATTCTATGCTAAACACGACATCAGGCCGAGGGATGTCGTCGGGTTGCACACCGGATAAGTTAGCCTGATGAACGTTCGGAAAATTGTATCTATTACCCTGATCTACGACAACAGCGGCAAGCATCTCCGCAATCGACACAACATGCGCGACGGACGCGGGGTTCCGACCACTGTAATCAAGCATCAATAGCGGCATCCCGGCGTTAATCAAGCTCAGCGCTATTTGTTCGATTACGGCTACACCGAGTGGCGGAAGATTTGGTGGCGGACTTGACTCACGGGCGTCGATTGCCAGGCGTTCGTCGAGTTCCTCCTCCATTGTCTGGGCATCCAGCGCCACAAACACGGGGCCAGTGGCTTCAATACGCATGCAGCGAAATGCCCGACGCAAGGCCTCGAGACTACTCCACTGACCGATTGGCTCGTTATGCCATTTAACGAAAGTTGCGACCGGCGTTGCGAGCGAATGCGACGTGTGAATCCAATCTATCCATGGCCGCCGTTCGCTAGCATCCAATGGACCGTTTCCTCCGAGTATTAGAAGGGGGACACGATCGCACCACGCATTAAAAATAGCCATTGAAGCATGTAGCAAACCGACGTTCGCATGCACCAGAACGGCCATATGGCGCCCTGATGCCTTATAGTAGCCATGGGCAATCGCGACAGAAATTTCCTCGTGGCAACATATGTAAAAGTTGAATTCGGATTCTCTCGAATTGTCCACCAGGGATTCATGAAGTCCCCTAAATGACGCACCGGGGTTAAATGCGACTGTATCAATTCCGTTATTACGGAGAAAGTCTACCACGATGTCAGAGAAGTATTTCATTATTCCCTCCAATATTTATATGAAGCCGGGCAAGTCAAACATCTGCCCACTGACACGATAGTGTTCCGCCAAAGGTGTGAGAGATAGGCCCAGACCAATGTCGGACTTCACGGATATTGTATTTGAGCATCGGTCTATTCGCGGAAATGGAGCGACAACATTTGCTCCATTAAAAAACCGGTCGGACTGTCCCGCCTCTACAGTCAATGCGTTACCTAACGCAAAAGCGAGTTTTCGTTCGGCGGCAATCAAAGGGCCAACTTCGGCAACTTGGACACCGAGTTGCCACCCGATCCCCGACTGCTGTGCAAGGCACGCTAGTTTAAGCGAATTACTGAGGCCGCCACACTTCGAAATCCGCACGTTGAAGTAATCGCATGCGGACATCGCAAGGGCAGCCGTGGCATCTTCCAGGCTACAAAGGGACTCGTCGATCATTATCTTTGCCCCGGTAATTCGCCTACAGTCCCGCAGTAGTTCGTACTGTCTAGGCGTTGTGGGTTCCTCAAAAATGTCGGCACCCGCGGAGCTTAACTGCGCAATCCTATCGCAGACTTCCATTGGCGGCCACGCCATATTTGCATCAATAATTATGTTTATTTGAGGCGAAAGGCAGCTACGCATTCGCGTAACGTTCTCTATATCTTCTCTAAGGTTACCCGATGACTTCATTTTAACGAGATGAAAAGGCTCTTCGTCACGGATAAAGTCATCGATATTCCGCGAAAGATCCCACACTTGGGTAACAGGAAGTGAGTGGCGATCAGTCGGTAGTCTATAGAGCTCAGGGGTACGGTCGCGCAGTAAGCTAATAAGATTAAGTTGTCCAATAGAGCAGGCAAGATCAAGCAGCGCAAGTTCCAAGACGCATTTCGTATTGCTCCGCGTTTCCGTGTCTATAAGCCCCGATATACCATTTGTGAGCAAGTCGTCTACCAATTCCATTGGATCGGTATTTTGAACGTGCTTAAGAAGATGTGCATAGTTTACGCTCTTAAGTTCCTCCATTACTGAATCAGCAGTTTCTCCTGTTACGTACAACCTAGGCGCACACTCACCCGTACCGACACTTCCTTTTATTATGAGCTCTAATACAATACTGTCACTATGCTGTCTCAGTGCCGCTGGATGTCCGAACGCACGCAGCATAGGAGCTTTGACGTGAAAGAGGCGCCAACCGAAGCCCGGAGACGAGGAATTGATAGAGCGACGGTGCATTCAAATTTCCTCCCCCATTGCGCGCGCTGATAGCCATCGGGCAAGATTGTCTCTGCTCTCCGTAAAAAATAGGTAGTGTTTACTTTCTGGGAACTGAATGACCATGGAGTTTTTCGGGAATAATGACCAATACCTGTCGATTGCCCGCGAGAGATCAATCACGGGGTCACTCGCCCCCGCGACAAATGCGGAAGGTATGGTGACAAGACCATGCCTAGCGTCTGCGTATTTGCTTTCGATAGCGAGCAAGTTTGCGCGGGACCTTCCACTAATTGCGCGGACAGCACGATCGTCAGTCTGGATGAAATTCAGATATCTTATATCATTCGTAAAATCGCTAGGGTGCAGCCCAACATCACGTACGGTGTCGTCTTGATCAATTGCAACCGCAACGCGTTCGACCTCAGTGAGAGTATCGGTCAATTTTGCTAGCCATGTCGTGCACATAATGACATTGGAGACGTTTCCTGGAATTGGGTGGCTGGCAAGCAAGGCGGCGAGAAACGAACCTCCAAGACAGTGGCCGAATAATGTGAAGGGAACGTCTTTTCCGATTGCCGACTGGCTGACCTCCAAGGCTGTTTTGTAATCACTCAGGCATGTGTCCGCATCGGTGATACTACCATGGGGTCCGCTGCTGGTACCACTTCCTCTACGATCAAGAACAAAGAGCGCCACGCCTCGTTGCGCTAAGGCTTCACCTATTTCCCAAGACCAGGAGGCATGGCTTTGGAGTCCGTGAAATAGAAAGACTGCCGCTTTTACGGACACCGGAAGCCACGCGTGCAGTGCTAACGTCGCGTCACCCTGCGGTATTCTGTATATTCGGCGCTGTAACAGCGTCTCGTCGGTTTTTGAAAACATTGTATTGCCCTCGGTTACGTGGCCAAAAGATGGTCCAAGAAATCAAGATTCGTATTAAATGGTTTATATTTATACTGATTTGAATTTTTATTAGTACGTTGCTTTTCAATGTAGATAGTAATCCGATGATACGGAAGAGGTATTATTTCGACCTTACCTAATCTTCCGGAGACACGCTTGCTTGAATACTCTACACTAACTTCCTGCAATGCGCGGTCTATAGATAAAGCCAGATCGGCAGAGACGTGAGATCCCGTTTTTTCGAGTTCAATGGCTATTATATAAAACGGGGGCTCTGCCCATTTTGGCCCGCACATATAAAGTCCTGCATTCAGGCCGAGACGCTCGAGAGCTATGGAAATGGCATCACTCACTTGCGCTTCTGTGAGTTTTTCGCCGGTGAACGAATGAAATACGCCTGCACGCCGCACAAATGATATCCAAGGCACTCCATCGCGAATTTCATTCACGGTGTAGATGTCGCCGGTTGCTAGCCGCATCATGCCGTTGGCCTGGGACATGATCAGATGGTACTGCTCGCCCTCCCGAAGCGCACCATATCCGATTGTCTCATCAAATCCTTTGCGGTTGACAACGTCGTCTAAGTCAATGTGGGCCGGAATGAATTCATACCACCCTTGGCTAAGTGCAAGAGGTTGCGAATGTGGATTGGTGTCGATGGGAATTGTTGTGACACCCTCAGTACCGCAACTCATGAAAGGTATTGGGCGCAGCGCCGGCAAAATACTTTGTAGCTTGGAGTTATACAGACGCGCCGATGCTGACGTCCAACAACTGTACCCACCAAGTGAAGGCCAAATATCTACCAGAGAAAATTGATCGTTTCCGAGTATGATTTCGAGTTCACGTGCTCTGGCCTCGTTGTGGCAGTCATACTTAATTCCCTTTAACGTGCCCTCATGTACCTCCCTTACCAGTTGTTCGCGGAACTCACGGATAGAGTCACGGAATGAAATCAGCGTCGACGGATTTATTGCCGAAATGAAGCGCAGTTGGTGATTTATTAATGAGCGAGCCCGGACATACATTCGTTCGGGGTGCGTTGCAGCGCTCTCTGGGACAAACCACGGAGCATTATACCAGGGCGGTGACCAGTCGCTACTAATCAGCGGTGGTTGACGGTTACTGATAGCTTGATAGCTGACACCCGAGATATACTCGGAGACATCTTCCCTGACCGTCTGGGTATCAAGAACGGCAAATGGGTGTTCTAGGATATCTGGGCAATATTCCAGGAAAGTACCCCACATCGCGTACATTGCAGGCAAGCGGTAATTTACGAGCCAATGCAAGGTATATGGTATTGCTTTGGAACGACCGGTAGTTCCGCTCGTTTTTAGCCACCGCAAGACGGGACTGCATGTAAGGATTCCTCCTTTCGCGTTCTGTTCATCAGTAAGTAAGGGGAGGAAATCCTCATAATATCGTATAGGGAATAAAGCTTTCAGAACGGCTTCGGAACCTGGTATTTCCGATCCACCGACGTCCTTCCAATGGGCTGATTCGCGGCACGTGTCCGCAATGTCTCGGATAACACGTCGCGTCGTTGCCGCGCCATTGGCGAGATCTTCCAGTAGCGACCGTCGAGCCATTTGGCTCTTTGCCTTGAAGTCGCGTGCACTCGTTGACCAAGCAGCCGTCCAGGATGAAGTCATCGACCATGCCCCCTATGAGTTTGCATTATGTCTGTAAGAATTCGCCCTATGGTTGACCCAATACGTGATATATCACGATATTTATTTGTCGATGTATTTCATCATCGTTTCATTATACCGCGGTCCAGCGACTTCAAACTCTGCTACGAACTTATCAAGTTCCTCGAAGACCGCTGATGGAATATCTGCCTCGGCCGCAGCGATGTTCTGGCGCAGATATAAGCGGCGCTTGGTTCCTGGTATGGGGACAATCTGTTCACCAGCCCTTAGCACCCACCCGAGAGCAACCTGAGCCGCAGTTAGGCTGTACGCTTGCGCTATCTTCTCAAGCACGGCAACAAGGCGCTTGTTGCGTGAACCGTTATCGCCGGCAAATCGGGGATCATGATGACGAAAGTCATTGGGTGCGTAACTGTCTGCAAGTGCAGTATTTCCCGCGAGGAACCCCCTACCAAGAGGGCAAAACCCTACAAAGCCTATATTAAGCTTTTGCAAGGTGGGGAATATCTCTTTCTCAACACCCCGTTCCCAAACGGAGTATTCGCTTTGTACTGCTGTAAGAGGATGCACTGCGTGAGCCTTAGTGATAGTGCTTGCACTAACTTCACAGAGCCCTATGTACCGGACTTTCCCTTCGTTAACGAGTTGCGCCATCGTCCCAACCACATCCTCGATAGGGACGTTTGGATCGAACCGGTGTTGATATAATAAATCGATATAGTCCGACCGCAAGCGGGTGAGCGAGCCTTCCACGCTCGTTCGAATAGACTCCGGTCGACTATCGGCGCCGACCATTTTTCCATCCTTTTGAACGAACCCGAATTTGGTGGCGATAGTCACGTTATGCCTATATGGCTTGAGCACTCGGCCCACCAACGCTTCGTTTACATGTGGGCCGTAGGCTTCTGCGGTATCGAACAATGTGACACCAGCGTTTACGGCCTCCAGAAGCGTAGATTCTGCCTCCGCTTCGTCTGACGGTCCATACCACTGACTCATGCCCATGCAACCTAGGCCAATCGTGGACGTGGCCAATCCCTGCGTCCCCAAGTTTTTCGTTTTCAGCATTTGTTCTTTCTCCACGTACCAGTCCCGACTACTCTATCGCCTCAGCGGCATGTTGGGTGAGATCTAGGAAACGACAGTGAGTTTGGAACGAACAGTATATATAGTTGATACTACGAAGACATCGGTGTATTCATTATCAAAATGCTTCACGAACTTTGAGGGAGAAGCGGAATATGGACCTCATCAAGGCGATGACGGTGTTTGCGCGTGTCGTAGAGGGAAAGAGCATCACTGCTGGCGCAGCTCGTTGCAATATTTCCGTCACCATGGCAAGTAACTACATCAAGCAACTTGAGCATAAACTAAACACGTCTCTGTTCTCCCGAACCACAAGAAAGCTATCGCTCACAGATTCGGGCGATTTTTATTATTCGAAATGCGTGGAGATCTTGAATTTAGTTGAGTCCGCTGAAAGAGGGGTGGTGCAGAACAATGCGTCGTTGTGCACGACGATCAAGATATCTAGTGCGGTTACTTTTGGGTCGGCGATGCTTCCTCGAATTATAGGTGAGTTTTCCTCTTTACATCCTGATGTCAGATTTGACGTTTCTTTAAATGATGAAATTGTAAATTTGGTCGAGCATCAAGTCGATTTCGCATTTCGAATTGGCCACTCAAACGATAAGGACCTGGTAATTGACGAGCTTGCCCCATACAAACTAGTCGTAGTGGGTTCTCCCTGCTATTTTGCGAGAATGGGGTATCCGCGTACACCGGACGACCTTTCATTGCACGACTGTCTTACGTATCGACTCCCGTGGGGGGCTAGTTGGGAATCGGCGCAGAAGACTTGGAGTTTCGGCAATGGTGTGGCGTTCCTCAGAAGAGACGTTAACGCCCGCATTCAGATGAGTGACGCGCGTGGCATCCACCGCGCTGTGGTCGAGGGCATGGGATTGGCGATTCTACCGCACATTCTTGTCATCTCGGATCTAGAAAATGGAAAACTGGAAGAGGCCTTTCCGTCCTACAACGTACCCAGTCGCCGTCTTGATTTGGTATCTATAAAGAGAACTACCGCGGGTGCCGCCTGCCGAATATTTCGGGACTTCGTTCTGGAGTGGTTTAAATTATACAATGATAATGAAGTCGGATTTAATGGACGATCAGGCAATGCATTAGCCGATGGGCGCAGGCAGTAGTTTTGAGCCTCAAGGGTAATTAATTTACCCGTGCAGTGTGACTGAACTCACATCTGATGAAATATCAGGTAACGCAAAGGTACCGTAGGGAAGCTGCGTGGTGTCTTTCTGCTGAAGCGCAATGTGAGCGGCGGAGTGGCCGGATTACCCCCCCTCCGCGCGGTCATCGGAGGGCATCCTCATGCATCGAGATCACAAGATCATTCGTGCCAAAATGGCCTTCTTGAACTGTCGACGCAATTAGGCAACGTCTCTTAAACGTGCAAGATGATACGCGCGCGCAGACGACGCTTGGGCATGAAGTGGCTGCTCTATTCGCGCGACTACATTGCGATACCTGCGTTTCGAGTGTTCTCGAACTCCCAAGCTACGGAACCAGAATTTTGCACTGTGCCAGCAACACTTCTCCCAAGGTGCTTTTCGAGCTGGGGTTTCCACGGCACAAATTGGAACCCTAATCCGTTGTCAATCATCGCGTATCGTCCAGATGCAAGCGTGATGCGCTTGCGATAGACGCCTGCTACGTTGTCACCCGGCGCAACGAGATCGAACGGCCTGCCCTCCTGCCGCGCGAGTTTCTCTCCGGCAGCGCTCACCTCCCGCTCCCGGAGCGTGGACAGCAAACCACGGTCGAACCTGACACGTTCCCCGTCTCGTTGTGAGGCCTTCCCGCACGAGGTGATCCGCACGCCGGTGCATCGCATCACGCACCTCCGCCCCGAAGCCACCAGCCAGTTCAGGCGGTTCCTTCGCGACGGCCTGTCGGTCGAGCCACGTGGCTCCCTGCGCGTCTATCTGCTGTTCCAAGGCGAAGTCCGACCGCACCACCAGCGCGACCCGACTTCGCCCCTTTGCGTCCTCGAACCTGCGCAGTTCGACGATCGCCCCCATCGGTGCGTCAGTGGTCGCCTCCAGACTGGGAAGATGCACGTGGTGCGTGCGGCCATCGGTCCCGTCCACCACCGCGAATGCCGTCCCCTTCAATTCGTCATCAAGCCTGCGCCCGACCAGCCTGCCGATGACAGGATGCTCCGCTTCCTCGCTCGCCAGCACCCACGACGCTTGCGGTCGTTCCACACCCTGTTCGGCAAGGCCACGATGAATCCGTTTGATGATGTCGTTGCGTTGCCCCATTTCGCGCAATGTCGCCTCGGCGTGCTCCTCCAGCGCCCAGCGGCCCGGTTCGATCTGCCGCGCCAGCCCCAGTCCTTCCATGCGCCGGAGACGGCCGACCTTGAGCACTTCGAACGTGTCGGGCCGCCGATCCGGTGAGGGGCGCATATCAATGAGTCCATGTTCGCCCGCATCGCGCTGAAGCTGCCGATCGAGTTGCGTCCAGCGGTCGGCCTCGACCTGGCGCTCAACGGCGCGCCGGATCTCCACATCGTTGCGCAGACCGAGTTCCCGGGTCACGAGTTCCTGCGCACGACCCCGCATGCCTTCGCGGATGTAATCGCGCGCGATCACCAGGTCCTCGCCGTCCTGTGCCTTGCCGCGCACGATGACATGGATGTGGGGATGCTCGGTGTTCCAATGGTCGACAGCGGTCCAATCGAGTTTCGTGCCGAGATCATGCTCGGCCTGCATCATCAGGTCGCGCGTAAAGCGCTTCAGATCCTGCATCTCCACCGCATCGTCGGGCGAGACGATGAAACGGAAATGATGACGATCATCGGCGCAGCGCTCGGCGAAAGCCTTGGGATCGACATCATCCTGCTCCGGGCCGAACAGCTTAGCCTTCTCGCCATCCTGCGTCACACCCTCGCGCCGCAGATACCGGAGATGCGGAGTCAGTGGTGCTGCGCGCGGTCCATGCTTTACGACGCGCGCCTTGATCACCACACCACGCGAGCGGCTGGTGAGGAAACGGTTGGCATGCGCGCTCGCCACGCGCCCCCTTCCGAAGGTCGAGCGACCCCCACCTCCCTGCCTCCCCCGTCCCATGCCGCCGGCCCGCTGAGTGGCCGCCAGCGCCTGGGCAATGAAGGGCCGTGCCCGCTGGGTGCCGGGCGAGCGGATGCGGCCCGGTCGAACCCGGAAATCATCGTCTTTTGTCATGGAAATCCCCGCGAGGTGCGCAAAATGGCTGGAAACCGCCAGAAACGGGGAGAAGCAGGCTTCAGAGCGGCCCGCACCTCGCAGAGGTGGCCAGAAATCCGCAGAAATCCGCCACAAAACCACCCCCAACCGAGACGCACATCGCGGCTTTTATCCTGCCTATACGCAACCACCTCCCCCAGCGTCCTTCTGTGCCCATCCAAACCCGGACGTGGCAACGAGGCAGGAGCCAGCATGCACCATGCCGTCATGGTCCATCCCTCCAGCCGACCGAAACGAAGAGATCCGATGGTGAAGCCGGTGGGACAAGGCTCACACCGGTCGTCATCGTCCCACTCGTTGAAGCCCGCACAGGACCGACGAACAGCTTCTCACTGGAAATGTGCGAGACTGGCGAAGCCTCCGGCAGTTGACGAAGAAATGTCGAAACAGCGTTGTCCCCCATCCGCCGTGCGACCGCAGTCACGTAAGCCCGCGTCTCGTCGGGCAGCGGTCGACCGGTCGCCAGATGCTCGTCATAGCGTCCGGGACCGGCGTTATAGGCGGCCAGAAACCCGGCGTCCCCGTAGCGGTCGTGCAGCCAGCGCAGATAGGCGGCGCCGGCGACGATGTTGTCGTGCGGGTCGAACGGATCGGCGCCGAGATTGAGGGTATGGCGCAGGTCACGCCACGTGCCGGGCATGATCTGCATCAGCCCCATAGCGCCCGCCGACGATATGGCATGCCGATCGCCGTCGCTCTCGATGCGCAGTACGGCGTGTATCCATGACGGCGGGATAGCAGCCTGACGAGCCGCCTCCCTTACCAGTGCGTCGAGATCCTGTGCATGGACCGGAACCGGCGAGAGCGCCAGCGCGAGCCCGAACCGGGCAACCGTCAGGGTGCCCCATCGACAGAAAACCGGTCGCGACATCACAAATCCTCCGGCATGAGCATGTCCAGCGGTGGATCATCCGGGTGACGTTTCGGCGGCGAGAGGGAGAGCTGTGGCAGAACGAACTTCCGTCGCCACGACTCCCATGCCCGGGTCACGGCTCGGGTGCCGGGGTAGAGATCGTCCAGCACGTCGTCGGGCCGGGCGCCCAGCAACTCGAACGCCCAGTGGCACACCGCCTCGGGCTTCGCTCCGGTCAGTCCCCGACGCAGGGTGATGCTCTCCTGAATCCAGTCCTGCATCACCTGGCGACGGCTGACGACAGGACGCCGCGCCGCCTTGATGATGACCGGCTCCCACGCATAGGCGACTGGCACATTGCGCTTGAAGGCAGCGAAGCCCTTGACCCAGACCATCCAGCGCGCACCGGTGTCCATGACGAGCGGCGCCAGCGTGGCGATCGACGCCGGTGTCGCGGCGGCATGCAGCACCCAGCCGTCATAGGTCGCATCGAGATGTCGGACGAGTGCTGCGTGATCGACCTCGCCCGCGTAGTCCGGCTGTCCGCGATAGAGGTGGGCGCAGTTCACGTAGGGCGGGTTGGCATAGCCGAGCCGGAGAGGGGCAAGCGTCATTCCCGGCCTCCCTGACGCCTGGCAGCGCGCGTCCAGACGAGGTTCCAGACACGACCGCCACGACCGGCCTGAAACAGGGTGGCGCGGATCGGCTGGGTAAATGAAGGATCATCCAGCAGCACCGAGACATATTCGCCGGCGCGTTCCCCGGTACGGGTCCACCCTGCTCCGATCTCCGGTGCTTCGGCATTGTCGCCGAGATGGATGCGATAGTCGGGCGCGTGCTCCGCGTCCGCGTTCTCGGCACGAACGACGGTCAGTTCCGCGTCAAGGGCGAGTGTGCGCAGGCGGCCGGCGAAGCCGCTCGCCGTGCGCGTGAAGACACCGATGTGGGTCATGGGTTGAGAGCTTTCGTGTCAGGGATTGTGAAAAGGTCTGGCGACGTCACGACGTCACTCAAGCGGCGGCTCGGACGGCGGCTCGGGCGGCCGCTGAACCGCTGGACGCACCAGCATCGTGGGGAACCGCGGTCGCGGGTCCGGCAGATCCGGAAGCGCTGCGAAATGCGGAGGCGGTGGCTCTGCCTCGCCCGTGCGCAGGTAGACAGGGGTGGCACGACCGATCACGGTGTCGGCCGACAGGACACCGAAATAGCGTCCGTCGAGACTGGCCGGCACCGCCGGGTTCATGACGAAGACCTGCCCCGGCGCGAGATGACGGCACCCTCGCCACCCGGGTAGCGGACGCCCCCGATGGTCAACGGCTTTGGCCTCTCCGACCGTCTTCCCGTCGATGGTGACACGCAGGCCGACACGACAGACGGTCTGACCGGCGAGTGCTGCAACCGGCTTGAGCAGCGGCACGCCGAAGGGCAGATAGCCGCGCGTCGCCAGCAGCGTCGCGTCGCGCTCGGGCAGATGCAGCGCCACGATGTCGCCGACGCGCAGAGCGGCCGTCGGCGTGACTCGATACAGCCCGACCGGCACGCTGGCGGTGGCGTTCCACATCCAGTGTGGCGTGGGCGAGATACCGGTCGTCGCCAGTGCCGTGAGTGCTGCGAAATAGGTGGTGAACAACCAGCCACGCCGGGTCATGACGCGGTTCTCCGCCAGAGCCACGCCTCATGGCGGGCGCGACAGTAAAGAGGGGGCGGCAGCCCGGCCCGCAGTCGCGCGTCGAGATCGCGCCAGTAGTCCGGGCAGACAGTGCGCGGGTCAAACGGCTGCCGTTCGATGCGAGTGATAGCATCGAGCACCGCGCGAACCGGCCCGTCGCCGGTCTGACGCAGCAGCCTGTCGGCAGCGCCCGTGATCCATGGCAGAACGGCGCATGGCTCGCCCGGCGGCATGGCTCGCACAATGTCGATGGACACCGTGACGGCGCCCGTGTCGCTGGCAAGCCAGCGCATCAGGGCAAACACATCGCCTGCTGCGAAACTCACGCGGCGCCTGTGGCGATCAATTCTGACGCTGGTCTCGGGGATGCCGAAACGCAGCCAGTGTTCGATGCGGGTCTCGATCCAGACCAGATCGAGCTGCGCACCGGTAGGAGCGCGAAGATCGTTCATGACGGTTCTCCGACGGGAAAGGGAAGGATGGTGGCAAGGCGATCGCGGGCGCGCCGCGCCATGTCCGGGTCGATTTCGCAGCCGACATAGCGGCGGCCGGCCAGCTGGCAGGCGACGCCGGCCGCGCCGGACCCGGCGAACCAGTCGCCGACGAGGCCGTCAGGCGGGCAGCTCACGCGCACCAGCAGGTCGAGCAGCGGCACCGGCTTTTCGGTGGGTTGGATGGCGCGCCCATGAACGTTGCGGAAACGCTGCACGGAGCGGGCGAGACGCGGGCCGCCGTCGAGGCTGCGATAGGTGCATGCCGCGATGGCGCCGGTGTGCGGCGGGCGGTGCTTACGGCGCACCGTCCGCGCCCGGGCGTCGTCCGTGGTAGCCACTTCGTTGTAGATGTCCTGCCAGCGGGCGGTCGCGGGATAGAACTGCACGATCAGTTCATGAACACGCCGAAAGCGGTCGGCGTGAAACACGCTGCCGTTCTGCTTCTCCCAGACGATCTCCTGCGCGAGCCGTAAGCGGGCCGTGCGGAAGTCCGTCCCGGTCGCCATGAAGCTGCGCAGGGAACCGAACACCCACAGCGAACCGGACGGCGTCAGGGCCTGCGCTGCCAGCGGCAGCCAGCCCTCGACGCGCCGATCCCACGACAGGGAGGTTTCGCCGTAGGGCGGGTCGGCGAGGATCAGGTCATACGGCCCCTGCGCCGGCATGAGGTTGCGGCAGTCGCCGCAGAGCAGCGTCATGACGATGTCTCCGCTGCGCCCTGCCCGCGTCGTCCGCTCAGGTGGCGGCCACGGCTCTGACGAGGTGGAACAGGAGACAGGAAAAACGGACCGTTCCCGATATTGGTTCGGCGTATGTCGCAGCCCTGCGGCGCGAAGAAGATCGCACGCCATGGGCCATGCATTGGGTCGCGCGCGGTACACATGTACAAAGAGAGTCTATTTAGACTCTTTAGAGAGAGACGATTTGTCATTGTTTTCCAGTCCCTTATCGATGGTTTTCGCACGCGATAGGCGTGGATTCACTGGTCGATAGGCGTGTCCGCACAAAATTATCGACAGGGATATCAACAGGCTTATCCACAGATGCATCGAGAGCGGGCTTCAGGCGCACCCGTTCCGGCCAGTTCAGATCGGACAGTTCGATGCGATAACCGGGAAGCGGGTTGCTGCGGGCTACGCGCCGGAGGATCGCCACGAACGCTGTGAGCGTCTGGGTAATTCCTGTCTTGCGGTGCAGATGGGCGACCTCGAAAACCCACCCGTCACGTTGCCGTCCAGCATGGCGGCGTGCGATCAGGTAGAGCAGTCGTTCGAGACCGCTGGTGAGGGTAAAATACGCCGGGTCAAGCGCGAGCACGGCCTTTGGCGTGAGAACCGCTTCGCGCACCCAGCCGGCGAGACGGATCTGGACGAAGCCGGCGGAGATCCGCCAGTCTTCGATCCACGGCGCGCCGGTCTGCTCATCAGTCCATTCTGACGCGCTCATGACGACATTGGTCCGGCTGAGGCGTTCGAGCCCGTCTGGCAGACGCTCGTAATACCCACCCGAGACGCAGCGCCCCGGAAAGCCGAGGATCTCATACCGTGTGGCCTGAAGGACTGTCGGGATCGGGGCGCCGCAACGCTGAGCCGCGATCATCGTCGATGTTGCCCAGATCAGGATGTCAGCGTCCCATATGGTCGCAAGCGCCATCGGAGACGAAACGAGGATGTTCTGACTGCCCTGCCTGAAGCGCAGCGGGGCGTGACGGCGTCCCTTCCCCAGCGCAAAGAACGCGTTGGACATGAACAGACGGGGCATGCAGGGGGTCATGATCGCCCCTTTCCGCGCCGTGCGACACCCGCGCGCATGAGGATGTAATTTTTAGAGAAAATAGACTTTGAAAGACCGTTTTCGACCCATGTTTTCAGATCTCCAGTTGTATAGGTGACGCGGTTACCGAGCTTGTAGAAGACAGGACCACCGCCAATTGTGCGGTATCGTTCAAGTGTTCTTGGTGAAATACCGAGCCACTCAGCAGCCTGTGGGGTCCGCAGATGCCGGGCCGGTCTCGGTTGGGGCCTTTTCCTGACCATGACTGTTCTCCACTGAAACAGGACGTGGCGTAACGCCGCGTACCGGGGCGGAGACTGGCGGAAAAAAAGGCCCGGGGTGGTGGACGAAAACAGGGGGCACCCCAAGGAATCGTCCACCCCATCAGCACGGCAGACAGACTATGTTCAGTGGGCGCCGCGTGGCGTTTACCGACGAGGCAAATCAGAACACCTTATGGAGAAGACGGTATGTTTTCAGCGGGGAGTGCGCGATGTCGTCTGCGGAAATGCACGACGACCATATTGCAGCAAGGCGAGGTATTCGCCGGCGGCAAGTTGCTCCCCAAGCGTCAGCAGGCGTTCGACGCGGGCACGCTGGTGAACGTCTTTCCACAGAGAGCCGCTCAGGGACTTCACTTCGGGGGCGGTCAGGACCGCGATGTCACGCGCCGTCGCACCCGAACGTTTGGCGGTGAGCGCCTGCAAGGCGTGGGCAAGACGCCTGATTCTATAGCGTGTGGGGCGAAAGACGTTGGGCAACGGACCGCTTTTCCTGCCATACAGATGCTCGATGAAGCGGCGCAAATGATGAAGACGTACCCAACAGGATTCATCAAGAGGAATCACGACAGCGGGTCTGCCGTGGCAGTCATCGGCGATCCATAACCGCAGCGGTCCGGCCCGATCTCCCATGATGACGTGAAGACCGTCATCGGCGGTTGCGGCACGAAGGTGTGGTGTCAGGATCAGGGGTGTAAATGTGGCGGCTGAGTAGATTTCAGGGGCTCGGACCAGCGCGATAATGGCAGAGAGTGCCTCCGCCGCCCAAAGCGCAGGGGCAGCCCACGCAGGGACGGACGGGTCAACAGGGAAATCGGAGGCCCCACTGACGTGCAAAAGCATCAAGATTGCGCTGGCGGACCGTCTCGTCTGATTCGGAAAGTCCAGTAAATGCATGGTATCCACGCACATAATCCTGATTCAGGGAGAGGAACTCCTGCGCAAAATCAGGGAGGTCAAGCGTGAACGCCCTGTCCAGAAATCCGGGACTATACCAATCGGGTCGTGTCTCCATCGTCGGCCAATCTCCTGTCATCACGTGAACGCGTCATCCAAAGATCAATCACAAGCAGCATCTGATCGGTTCGTGTCGGCAAACGTCCGTTGCGCCCGAACAGCGCCAGGGACGCGCTAATTGCGTAGGGAAGGGAATGTTCCGGTCACAAGATCAGCGTCAGGGGCAAGCCGCGCAAAAGAGGCCGCCCCGACGACAGCGGCACCCAACACTCCGAGGATGATCCGCATAAGCGGAGAAGAAATACCGATCTCGGCCAATCCAGTTGTGGCGAAGTATCCCGCAACAGAGGCCGGAAAACAGAAGGCAAGCACGACGGCAAGTCTGATTTCGGGACGCCGGGCCGTCGTCAGCGCTACCCGAAATAGCCATAATACGAGACTACCAGCAATAATGGCAGGAAGAACGGCCGCCAATCCTGCACCCATGCGATATGTCCAGAAGAAGACGAGCAGTCCCGCCATTGTGGGCACGACAATTGATACAAGGCGAAAGAAGACCCAACAGAGCAGTCCGATCCCCAAGACCCACGAGATGAGCCCGATGACAATCATCTCCACCTCCGGCAAACAGTACGGGACATTATAATACGTACTGTTCTGTAGTTTTTCCAGAAAAAAAGACGTATCCGATATGATCTGGTGGGGATGTTTTACTCAAACCGGCTTGCCTGAAGAGTTCCCCACCTGCCATGCATGGGACGACGGTCCCGCCCGGCTCATTCGTCCGAGCGCCGGTGCGTGTCTGCGATCTGCGCCATGGCATGCTCCAGTTCGCGCTCGATCTGCCGCCACTCGCGGCGGCTCAGATGAAAACTGGTCAGTTCGGCGCGCAGCATCTGGATATGGTCGTATAGCGTGGTCATCGTCCTGCTCCTTTCGTTTCTTGAAGACAGGACGGACGGCTCATGCCGGGGTGGACTGGGTCAGGGATCGCCGCAGGCGACCGGCCTGCCGGCGCGTGGGGGAGCCGATTTTGTTCGGCGTGCCCGAAGGGTGCGCCGGGCAAAATTGGGGGGACCACGCGTCCTTGACGCGGTGCGCCCTCGCGCATGGTACAATGGGAAGGCTGAGGGAAAGCCTCTGTTCCTCATGCCTTCCACGTCGGGCGACCAGCGCTGCCGCCCGCGCTCCGGAAAAGCACGTGGGAAAAGAAGCCCCGGAAGGCCCCGCCCGGGGAGACCGGGCGGGGTTGGTGGTGGGGAGCTTACTCCCCGTTCCGGCTGCGGGGCCGGGTCCAGATGAGGGTGTAGCCTTCCCCTTCCTCGTCGGTGAACAGGTTGGCGAAGATCGGGGCGGCGAAGGAGGGATCGTCCAGCTTCAGGCTCAGATAGGTGCGGCCTTCGTTGGAGCGGCGGGTCCATGCGGCGCCGAGTTCGACCCGTCCGAGGTAGACGCGGTAGTTGGGGGCGTTGTCGTTGGCCCGGCTGGTTTCCGCCACCAGGCGAACGTTGCGGGCCTGCAGGGCCAGGGTGACGATTTCGCCTTCGAAGCCTTCGCCCACCTTCTTGAAGGAACCGATGTTAGCCATTGTCGTATCTCCATGCTGTTATCGGGCCGCGACCACCATGGCCTCGATGGCGATCGACCAGCCGGAGGCGAGCGGCAGAGCACCCTTCAGGGCCGCAGCGCAGCGGAGGACGGCAGGGCCGGAACTTTCTTGTCTCGCGAGGAATGACGGCGTAGCCGTCAGGGGAAGAAAGTTCTGGAACGCCGTTGCGGCCAGCCGATCGAGGCGCAGCCGGTCTTCGACTAGAACAGCCATTCAACAGAGGCCATGGTGTGCGGACCCGCCAGCCCCATGGAGAGACGATGCCGGCATGACCGGTCCGACAGGTGGGGAATGTGCGACACAGGAGGATATCGCGCCCGCCTGGTGCGACCGTCTTCCATGCTGGTGGCGCGGATCGCGGCCAGACACCCGCCCCCGACTGCCGCGTCCCTGCTGCGAACGGTTCGGGCCGCATCCTCTGGACCCGTCGTTCCAACGAAGGCTGGCCATCCGGTTGCCCGCTGGACGATCCCTGCTTCGCCACGGCTGTTTCGACCTGTTCACCGACGAGGAAGGGGGCCGTCGCCTCCCTCATCCATCGTCCCCGCAGCCGGAACGGGGAAAGAGCTCACGCCCCGCACCCGTTCTCCTTCGGGCAGGGCTTTTCGGGACGAGGTTACCCGCGTTTTCCTCAACAGGGCGCGCTGGCATTGGGGAGCCCGACGGATGGTTCCAATCGATCAGTGATACGCGAAAAATCAGGAGCGGTGATCATCGTTATGTTAACCCCCATCGTTACCTGCCCCGTCGTGAAGAATGCCCCTCCCCCCATATCCAGGTGCTCCGCACTTAATCCCACTATGCCATAGCGCCGTTTTACAGGGCGTGAATGGGCACGTGTCACGAGCGACAATTTACAATATCAAAATTAGATACATACCGGTTGTTATTTATGTGAGAAGTCATCATGATAGTGTTTCTCATACGTTTCTAATCATAAGGAACATTAATGACTGGGAACACATCCACTTCGGAGAATGTTACAATTGAGGAGAAAAAACCACGATATACTATTCGATGTATGATCGTGGTCGTTATAATGGGATTGCTCGGTTTTATTCTTGGCATTCAGGGCGTGATGTGGTCGCAAAGTCAGGAACGCTATCAGGATGCACTGATCATGAAGCGGGCAGACGGTATTCATTTTGACGGTGCTGTTACGCACGAGAGTATGAACAAGCTGCTGAAAGCCATCAATACGTCCGATACAGCCGAGCCAACGGTCTGGCTTGAGAGTGGCGGCGGTGATGTGGATGCGGCTCTTTATTTCGCTTTGATGGTTGCCAATCGCCCGGTTCGGACCGCTGTTGGACAAAATGGGTACTGCGCCTCTTCATGTGTTATCTTATTTTTGAGCGGTCGAACACGTTACGCGGACCCTACGGCCAGTCTAGCACTCCATGCTGCTTATTGCTTTGGTACACTTGCAGATCTCGAATGTCTGGCAGAAAAAGCCTATGCTCCTGACGCCGATAGCTATGAGCGATTCATGGCCCAAAGAGACCCGGAATGGTACCGAAAAGCCGTCGCAGATAAGGCCTTTGACTATCCACCGGAGCGCCTTTTCTGCTACAATTTTCCAAGCGGAGCGGAGAACAGGCCTTATAGCCAGAATGAGAGCGACAAGACCCGTGCAAATTGCGCTCTAGCCAGAGCTCTCTATTTGAACGTAGCCATGCAGCCTGAATACAGACAGCATGCACAGAGTCCTATCGGAATGTTCCAACGGCTAGCAATGATAGGCCGCTGGTTTTTTGGTCAGGCTGGCAGGACCGCGCGTCATGAATATCCACAATAATCAGCACTGAGGGGCAACTGGCGCTCACGCGCCAGCCTCCTTGCGGAACCGCCAGACCGGGATGCCCATCTGTTTGGCCTTGTCGGCCAGATTGTCCTGAATGCCCGATCCTGGGAACACCATGACCCCGACGGGCAGGACTTTCAGCAGGGCGTCATTCCGCCGGAACGGGGCAGCCTTACCGTGCCGGTTCCAGTCCGGCTTGAAAGCGATCTGCGCGACCTCGCGATGATCGGCCCAGCGGGAGGCGATGAATTCCGCCCCTTTTGGTGAGCCACCATGCAGCAGCACCATGTCGGGATGCTTTTCGCGCACCTTGTCGAGACGGTTCCAGATGAGATGATGGTCCTCGTAATCAGGGCCGCCCGTGACCGCGATCTTGGGGCCGGCCGGCACCAGCAGTTCCGTTTCGGCCTTGCGGCGGGCATTGAGAAAATCACGGCTGTCGATCATGGACGCCGTCAGGGTGCTGCGGCTGACCAGCGAACCGGAACGCGGTCGCCAGGGCGACATGGTCAGACGTTCAAACTGGTCGCAGGCGAGGTCGCGGAAGATCTCGTAGGCGTTGCGTCGCTCCAGCAGGGTCAGCCCCTCGGCGATGAGGCGCTCCAGTTCCACGGAGCGGATCTCGCTGCCATCCTGTTCCTGCTGGCTGCGCTTCTGCGCCGCCTCGTTGCGGTCGAGATCACGCTCGACCTGCCCGACCATGCGGTGAAAGACATTGACCGTGGACCAGAGCAGCGGTTCGAGATCGGGTTCCAGCCTTGTATCGGTCAGCGTGACCGACAGGGCGTCGAAGATGTCAGCGACCGCGCCCTCGATCTGGCTGGCGTCGGGCAAGGGCCTCGGGTCCGGCTCGTCCTCAAACGGACGGTGGCCGTAAAGCTGGAGTTCCGTCAGCACATGAGCGGTGGAAGAGGAGGCATGTGCGGGTTCGAAATCGTCCTGTGTGCGAGTCATGGGTCTGTCCTCCGGTTCTGGCCGCGCCCCTCGCGGCCTTTCCGGGGGCGGAAAGCGGCAGACGAAGGCCGGACCGGAACCGCGCAACGCGCGGCCGGAACGCAGTGGAGGATGGCAGGGAGACGGCTATTTTGCTTCGCGATGCAAAGCGCGGCACGCGCGGCAGAAAATAGCCGTCTCCGCCATTGCAGGCCCGGCCTGGCTGACGCCCGCTCCCCTTCCAGAAAGGCCGCGGGCGCGCCCCATCCGGAAACAGGGCAGCCCCGCGCCATACCGGAAAGAAGAAGACCCTTCCCCTTCCCGGCCCGCCTCAGTGCGTGACGGGTTGCAGAAACCGCGCCACGTCCTGCGGGGCAAGCTGGGGATGCAGGATCGCCCGCATCGCCCCGCGCCCGAGATAGCGGAGATCGTCGTTGAAGTCCGCCAGACGTGGTGACAGCACGAGGCACTCGATCTCGGCCTCCTGCGTCCGGGCCATCAGGGTCGCTACCGCATGGTCTCCGGCCGGGTCGTCATCGCGCAGCACGTAAAGGCGGCGCAGCGTGGGCGGAAACGTCATAGCGGCGAGATGCGTCGAGGACAGGCAGGCGGCCAGCGGCAGATCGGGCATGACCTCTCGGAGCGAGAGCACCGTCTCGATCCCCTCGCCTGCCGCCAGAACGTCGGATGTCGTGCCAAAACGCACGGCGTTACCGAGCAGGTCGCCCATCGCACGCCGTGGCATTTCGACAGGCGCCTTGCCGCGCCCGTCCCGCGCCAGCCAGGTGCGATGAACGCCGGTCACGCGATCTTCGAGGTCGGTCACGGCGGCGATCATCGCGGGCCAGGTCTTGGTTGGACTGTCAGCATCGGTGCGGTAGTAGCAATCCGGGTGGAAACGCAGGGCGGCCAAAGGGGAACAGTGCGTCAGATCGCGTCCCCGCAGATAGACAGTCGCAACACCGGACAGGGTCCGGCTGGCGCCCCACAGCCGGCGCGCGGCGTCCGTGCTGCTGCCGCCCGTCTCGGGCCGGTGCGACCGGGCCGTTCGCAGGCGATCTGCTGCCCGGTCAGGTTCAGGCTGAGGCAGCGCCAGAAAGCTGCGCGCCTCATCAGCGACATCACGAAATTCGATCAGGCCAAGAGTTTCGCGAATCAGGTCGAGCAGATCACCGAACGCACCGGTGCTGGCATCCGTCCAGCGCCCGGCGGCCCCGCGCCCTTCCGAGGGGCCATGCAGCCGGACATAAAGTGAGCGGCCGGGGGTGTTGTGGACATCGCCGACCAGCCAGTAATTGCCATGCCGTCGCCCGGCCGAGAGGTAATGACGGCACACCGCCTCGGCGTTCTCCGCCAGACGGCGTGACAGGTCCCGTGCATCATGCTCCGCCATCATGCCGCCTCCCTTTCCGTCACGCGCTCAATCGGCCAGGTTTCGAACAGCCGTTCCAGAACCTTATCTCCCGCCTCATCGACCGGCACGAAAAACCGCAATGTCCACGAGATGATTTCCGAAAACAGGCCATAGACCCGCAAACGTTCCCGCATCCCTTCGGTAAAGCCGGTCAGTTCGATCCGCGCTCGTCCCATCACCCGGACCCGCCGCACCTGCATGCGTTCGGCCAGATGCAGGACCGTTCCATCGTCCAGCATAGCCCTGCGTGCGTCCTGCCCGGACAGCGACAGACTGCCCGTCGCCCCGGCGCTGGTGGCCCACGCCACGGGTACGCGCCGGCCGAGCACACGTTCGCCGTCATCGGTCTGCAGCCGGTAGACCCGTGCATGGTCCGTCGGCAGGCGTTTCCAGACCGGCAACAGCAGACCCGTCACCATATGAAACTCGGTCTCGACGAATTCATCGACCGTGCGCAGATCCGCCGCCCACAAGGCTGCAAAGGTGTCCTCATCCACGGGCTTCCAGTGGCTCGCCGCGAAGGCGTCACGCGAGAGGATCTGCGTGTCCATGGGCCTGACCAGCCGGACGCGCCATTCGAATTCCCCGTCTTCCGTCACCAGGCCGGGTGCCGGAACACGCACCGCGACCCGCCCCGACTGGGTATTGCGCACAAGACCGGACTCCCGCTCCCGTCCCAGAGCCAGTGCTTGGGAGAGCGTAACGGGTTCCGACCGCCGACGTTCCCGGATGGTCAGCAATTCTGTGTCCGCACCGGTTTCGGCATGGGTGTGAATGGTCTGCCGCGCGAGAATGGTGAAGCTATCGGCGCGCAGGGTTTCCAGCCCCGCATCATAAACACCAGCCGCCACCGCTGCCTCGACACGGCCTGCCAGCAGATCCTCGAATGTCGCGAACAGCAGGTTCTGCATCGCCACCGGCAGGGCGAGCATCCGATTGAGGAACGTGGAAATCGGCGGAAGCTTGTCCTTCAGGCCCGTATCATCGACCAGAGACAGACCCGTCGCATCCTCGAACTGCGCCAGTGTGCAGCCTTCGACCTTCTCCCGGGCGAGAAGACGGTAGAACTGCCGCAGCGCATCGCGCGCATAAGGACTTTCGAGGTTGTCTTCCGTCCGGAACAGCCCCTGCCCGCCCGTCTGACGCTGGCCCCGGGTCATGGCGCCCAGCGTGTCCAGCCGGCGGGCGATGGTGGAGAGAAAGCGTTTTTCCACCTTCACGTCCGTGGCAATCGGCCGGAACAGAGGCGGCTGCGCCTGATTGGTCCGGTTGGTGCGACCCAGCCCCTGAATGGCGGCATCCGCCTTCCAGCCGGGTTCCAGCAGGTAATGCACGCGCAGACGCCGGTTCGCAGCCGAAAGCTCAGCGTGATAGGACCGACCGGTACCTCCGGCATCCGAGAAGACCAGAATGCGCTTGGCGTCATCCATGAACGCCTGCGTTTCGATCAGGCTGGCGGCGGCGGGTCGGCTTTCCACGGCAAGGCGGTCCCCCTTGCGCACGACGCGGCGCGAGCGACCGGTCACCTCGGCGACGGCATCGGTGCCAAAATGCTGGATGATCTGATCAAGCGCGCCAGGCAGTGCCGGGAGGGCTGCAAGCTGTTCGATCATCGCATCCCGCCGGGCCACGGCCTCACGGCTCAGGACAGGCTTGCCGTCGTGAAAGACCGGCCGTGAATATACATGGTCGGACCCGTCGCTATGGGGTTCGTAAAGCTGGACCGGGAAGGAATGTTCCAGATACCCAAGAACGTATTCGCGCGGCGTCACATCAATTCTCAGGTCATTCCAGTCTTCCGGCGAGATCTCGGCCAGCCGCCGTTCGGTCAGGGCTTCCCCCGTTGAGACAAGCTGGATGACGGCTGCATGGCCCTCATCCAGATCGCGTTCGATCGCGCGGATCAGGGTCACGGTTTTCATGGCCGTGATCAGATGGTTGAAAAACCGCTGTTTCGTGCTCTCGAAGGCCGAGCGGGCTGCCGCCTTGGCCTGCCGGTTCAGCGTACCGTCCGTTCCGGTGATGTTGGCGGCCTGCATGGCGGCGTCGAGATTGTTGTGGATGACCATGAACGCCTGGGCGAAGGCGTCATAAATGCGGATCTGTTCTGGCGTGAGCTGATGCTCGACCAGTTCATATTCGACGCCATCATAGGAGAGCGACCGGGCGGTATACAGTCCCATGGCCTTGAGGTCGCGTGCCAGCACCTCCATGGCCGCCACACCGCCAGCCTCGATGGCGGCAATGAAATCGGCCCGCGTGACGAAGGGGAAATCTTCCCCGCCCCAAAGGCCCAGACGCTGGGCATAGGCCAGATTGTGGACCGAGGTCGCACCCGTGGCGGAGACATAGACGACCCGCGCATCCGGTAGGGCATGTTGCAGACGTAACCCGGCACGCCCCTGCAAGGAAGCTTCCTGATCGCCTCGTTCCCCTTTGCTGCCGGCGGCGTTCTGCATGGAATGCGCTTCATCGAAGATGATGACCCCGTCGAAATCAGCCCCCAGCCATTCGACGATCTGCTGGACGCGGGAGGTTTTCGCACCGCGCTCTTCCGTCCGCAACGTGGCATAGGTGGTGAACAGGATGCCCTCGGTCAGACGGATGGCGGTGCCCTGCGAAAAACGAGACTGGGGCGTGACCAGCAGCCGTTCCATTCCCAGTGCCGACCAGTCGCGCTGCGCGTCTTCGAGCAGTTTGACCGACTTCGACACCCAGACCGCGCGCCTGCGGCCGTTAAGCCAGTTGTCGAGGATGATACCCGCGACCTGGCGACCCTTTCCGGTCCCGGTGCCATCGCCAAGGAACCAGCCACGGCGGAACCGGACACCATCGGGATCATCCTCACCGACACGGGTGAGGATGTCCCATGTCTGATCGGCTTTCCACCGACCTGCCAGAAAGCGATCATGGGCCTGGCCTGCATAGATGACGGATTCCAGTTGGGCATCCGAGAGCAGGCCGTCATGGATGACGGCATCAGGGAGGGTTGGCTTGTGGGAAGGCCCGGGCGGGCGTACCGAGGCCATGGCGGCCGACTGGACCAGCTTGGTGGGGTGCGGCCGGGCGCCGGGAATTGCGAGGGTCTGGAGACGATAATCCTCATACAGGGCGTCAGACAGACGTGTCGTCGCGGTTCCATACTCATCCGACGGCAGGATGTCATAGGACAGAAGTGCGCCCTGCATCTCCGGGACCGTCCTGTGACGCGGTGCGGCGGCGGCCTTGCGCCCGATATAGCCACGCACCGTGCGAGGCGAAGAGAGAGCAGCAGAGCGTGACACTGGAGACAATTGGCGCGTCTGCGGTTGACGGGACGGCAGATCACCGGTGATCCAGCCCAGCAGGGTCGAAACATCCGGGGCCGTGCCATGGGCCGCGACGAAGTGCGATGGCTCGGAAGCAGGTGTGCGGTCGAACACCAGAAGCCTCGTTTCAACGCTCGTGCCGTGCTGCCGATAGAGCTGCCCCGCGACACCCGCCGAAAACACCAGACGACCCTTGGCCTGAAGGGTGGTGAAACCATCGGTCCAGCGCGGGTTGTCGGGGCAGAAGGACAGGCCGGTCAGGGCGACCAGCCGACCACCAGGCCGCAAGCGGTCCAGTGCTGAGGCGATGTGCCGGAAGGTGGTGTCGGGTGCGCGACCGGCCACATGCACCGTCGCCGAGAAGGGCGGATTCATGATGACCACATCCGGCTGGATGGTCTGCGGCAGATAGTCGTGGATCTGTGCGGCGTCATGCCGGAACAGGCGGGCTGCCGGAAAGAGCGCTGCCAGCAGGTCAGCACGGCCCGGCGCCAAGTCATTGAGGGTCAACGAGGCACCGGCCAGTTCGGCGAAGAGGGCCAGAAGACCGGTCCCGGCGGACGGTTCGAGCACGTGTTCGCCGCGCGCGAGATCCGCCGCCCGCATCAGGCAGAACGCCAGTGGCAGAGGCGTCGAGAACTGCTGCCAGGTCTGGCTGTCGTCGGACCGACGCGTCTGCGAGGGCAGAAGTGACGCCAGACGTGCAATGCTGGTGAGGAGATCCGCATCGCCCGAGGCGCCGGCAATCAGTGCCGGTCCATAGCGACGCAGGAACAGGACCGACGCCGCTTCAGCAGCGTCATAAGCCATTTTCCAGTCCCACGCGCCTGCGGCGTCAGGGGTCTTGAAGGCGGTTTCCATCGCCTTGCGCAACCGGTTGGCATCCAGCTTCTCACCGCGTTCGAGATGGGCGAGAAGCAGTCGTGCGGTGGCGTGCCCGCTCGTCTCACCGATAGGGGTTACAGGACAATCCATGATGGAACGCTCCGGGGAAGAAAGACGGACGGTCCCGGCACGCCTCCCTCTCCCGCACCGGAACCGTCCGGTTCAAAACCACCCTTTCCCTCTCCGCTGCCGCACATCCGGGACACGCGGGGCTTGAAGCCGCCACAATCTCTTCGTAACGGTTTTGCGAGGCTTACGCCTGAACCATTCCTACAGAAGGCATTGCACATGAAAATTTCCGAACTGGTCGACCAGATTGCCGAGACGACCGACGCCAGCAAAACCGATACCCGCAAGGTGCTCGATGCGCTCGTGGAGGCGATGACCGCCGCCGCCAAAAAAGGCGAGGAGATCTTCCTGCCCGACTTCGGCAAATTCAAGGTCAAGGACGTGCCGGCCCGGGAAGGACGCAATCCGGCAACGGGCGACAAGATCCAGATCGCAGCCTCCCGCAAGCTGGCGTTTACGCCCGCCAAGGCCCTGAAAGACGCGTTGAACGACTGAAAACGCGCCCTCTCCGATGGTCCTGACAAACAGCAGGATGTCCTATTTTTGTGGATCGGAATGTCCTGTTTCTGTTACTGTGCAGGACCATCAGGGAGGTCCATCGAGGTCATCATGACCCAGCCACGTCGCACCAGAACACTGAAAGAGCGGCTGAAGACACGCATTCGCCGCGCACGCGGCGACGTCTTCGTGCCGCGTGACTTCGCCGACCTTGGCGAATATGACAGTGTCAAAAGAGCCCTTCGACAGCTCATTGTCGAAGGCGAGATCGCGCGTCTGGGCTATGGGGTCTACACCCGCGTGAAAACGAACGGCCTGACTGGTCGGCCGATGCTTGCCGTCCGCGGCGGCTTTGATGGAGCCGTACGTCAGACTCTCAGCAAACTGAAGGTCAACTGGCGGGAGTCCGATACGGTCCGACAGTACAATAACGGACGCACGACACAGGTCCAGGCCAATCCGGTCTTCGAAGTCCAGAGCCGGTTCAACCGGAAACTGCGCTACCGAAACCTCGAGGCGCGGTTTGAAAAGCCTTACGCCTGATCTGCTCGCTGAGGTTGCCGATGCGCTTGACCTGTCATCAGCATCTCTCGTGGAAAAGGACTACCGCATTGTCGAGGTGCTGGCAGCACTTCAGCATGCGGACCTCCCGCAAGGGATAAGTCTGGTTTTTGCCGGCGGCACATGCCTTGCTCGTGCTCATCGGCTGGTCGCCAGGATGTCGGAAGACGTGGATCTGAAGATCGCGATTACACCGCTGCCATCGAGCAAGAATGCAGCCCGGAAAATTCTGGGCGCCCTGAAGGAGACCATCAGAGAAATCGCGGCAGACCTCGGGTTTCCCGATCCGGTCATTTGCGCGAAAAATGAAAACCACTATATCTGCGCCGAGCTGAGCTATGCGGACAGCACGGGCGAAGACGTCGAACTGCGCCCGCACCTTCTCGTTGAACTGACATATGCGCCTGCGGCTCTCCCGACCGTCGAAAGATCGGTACGGTCTTTCGTCAGCGAGGCGATGGATGCCAAACCGGAGATACAGCAGATCACCTGCATTTCCGTGGACGAGACCGCAGCAGAGAAATTCGTGGCCCTGACCCGTCGGACAGCAGGTTATCTGGAAGGACGGAAAACAGATGCTTATGACCGCTTCCTGATCAGGCACGTCTACGACCTGCATTGCATCCTGCCCTATCTTGATCTGCCTCGCGTCTCGACACTTGGCAGACAAATCATGGTCAATGACGCAGAGCAGTTTAAGACGTGGTTCCCTGCATATGCCGCAGACCCGGAGGCAGGCACCGAACAGGCGTTAGCCTATCTTATGACGAATTCAGAATGTCGTGATTCCTTCGATCGGTTTCAGGCATCCATGGTTTACGGCGAACATTTCACCTACGACACGGCAATGGCGTCAGTACAGAGCCTGTATGCCGCCATTAAAGAAACCGAAAATCATGTAGATAAAAAGAACAATGTCAAACCAAATAAAAAACGGCCGAAATAAAGACAACGACGATAAATATTATCACTTTTCCAAAGGAAAAACCGGCAGGATCGTCCGTTGGCTGCTCCGCATTGGCAAGCGTCCCGAAACCATTGATGAAACTGTCACCGCACCCGCCGTCCTCACACTTATGGCATTCCTGTGGGCTGACAAACATCCGGATTGCGGCCAGCTTCCGATCTGGGTCTATGTCGCCTCCGTAGCTGCTGCCGGAACCTGGTACGGGCTCGTCAGAGGCGGTCCCGAACTCGTTCTTCCTTTGCTGAGAGGAACGCTGACCGGGGGGTTGGCAGCCATGGCGCTTTACCTTTGTCTACCACATATCGCGCAGCCACAGGAATGGTCATCCATATCTGGCAATATGGTCATGATCGGTATGGACCTGTTTTTCTTCGCCCACGCACTTTCGGCAATTGGCCGTGAATTTCTACTGACAACAGAGGAGCAATGGCAAAAAGGGATCGAGAGGCGTCGCAAAATTCGGGCATTATTTTCACGGAACAAAACATACCACGAAACAGGGAATTCGACAGAGCGATCGACCGGTGAAGTCGGCCCGAAACCCTTGAGAACATTTGCTGGGTTTATTGCAGAAACTCAATCCCTGGAAGGGAAGCCTACCTGGATTGGGCTGTTAGCAAATGCTTTCCGATCTCTATTTGAGGAATACGCGACCAATGCTCTCAAATTTATATTAAAGTGGGGTATATGGCTTTTTGTGGGACAAGACAGATTACGAAATCTTCTCGATATTATTTGGTCACATCTTCATCGCTAACATCCTATCCGAACCGACTGCCGTCAGCCATAAACGTGTAGCCATTGGCGCGAATGGCTTCGTCGAGCGCCTCACCTGAAGACTGATAGTCCCACTCCTTTTCGAGCGAGCGATACAGCCAGCGCGCCAGATCGCGCAGGGCCTCGGTAATCCCTTCCTCCGCGTCAGCCGTCATATCCTGACCGGATGGGCTGTCACGACTGACGTCGATCCGCATCGTATATTCATGGTAATAGAGCCCGCGTTGCGTGATCCGCGCGTTAAGCTGGTAGAAATTCCGTCTCTGGAGCGCAGTTAGCTGGTCTGCAATGGCATGCAGCCCCTCGTCCTGCGGCGCGTACTGACGGATTTCATGGACCGCACGCCGCGCATATTTGTAGACGCCCTCGAACGAGGCGCCGTCCCCCTGACTGGAAAACCCCCGGAAATAGATGCAAGGATCGCATACGCTGGACGGGCCTGTCGAACGCCGTGATACCGTCACAACGTCCACCCCGATTATGGCGCATATGCGCAGAAAGTCCTCATAGACAGCATCCCACCAGGGAAAGGCGTCCAGAGTATCCCGATACCAGCAACGGGCTTTTTCGCGAGCGGCAGCGGACAGTTCATCGATCTGATAAACGGTGACGGAGAGGATCTCAGGCATCGGGATCGTCTCCTTCAAGAGCACCGGCCAGCCATTCGTTGGTGCTGGTCCAGCCAACGGATTTGCCCGCGCCAAGATCAATGAGATGCGCGCCGCCTCCGAAAGCGTCGAGACGGGGGCGCGAACAGGTATTTGCATACTCCATTCCCCATAAACCGGAGAGTGAAAATGCCTCCGCGCATTTCAGCACGAATGCGATGACGCATTCCGGGTCGCCGCCAGACTCATCATGGATCCACAATTCCGAAGATCCTTCTCTCGAGAGCAGCAGAGAGAACCCGCGAGCGAGACAGAAACCATCCTCATCCTCCGTCTCGTTCCGATAGAGTTCCAGTTCTTTGAGCGCATTGTCATGTGTTCTCACGTCAAGAAGGCAGGAGAAATGCGTGAAATAATCGGCCATTTTCAGACCCTCCATAAAGAAAAAGCCCGGAACAGGTCCGGGCTTTCGTAAAGGCAATGACGAAAAATGCGGCTGGGAGATCAGACACGCTCCATGAGCTTGCGGGCCTTGCCTTCCAGATCGAGCCGCGTGTCCTGATTGCTCTTTGTGCGGGCAAAGGCCGAAATACCCTGCACGAAGTCGAACACGCTTTCCGGTGGCCGGCCTTCCTCATGCAGGACCGTCTCGATGATTTTCGCCGTCTCGGGTTTCGAAAAGCCCTGCCGCCGCAGGAAGCGCTCGCGATCGTCCTCGTCACGGGCCACGATCTGCTTTCGTGACTCCTGAATTCCGGAAACGAATGATGCTGTGCTGGCGTTTGCGAAATTCCGCAGCGCAGGTGCGGCCTGGTGAACAAAGCGGGAGGCCGCAAACTTGCTGTGCCGGATCGTGATCTGCTGCAGATTTTCCTGCCCCCAGATCAGCCGGTTCTGACACACACCGCGCAGGTAGAACGACGCAATTCCAAGGCTTTTGCTACCGACTTCGGAATTCCATGCGTAAAATCCCCTGAAGAAAAGATCAGGATCGCCATTTGGCAGCCGTCCGGCCTCGATCGGATGCGTATCGTCCACGAGAAACAGGAAAACGTCCCTGTCCGAGGCATACAGGGTTGTGGTTTCCTTCGTGATATCCACATGCGGATTATGGGTCATGGTCGCCCAGTCAATGACACCCGGTACTTTCCAGTTCGTATCCCCTGTTCCGTTACCCGCAATTTTACGCACGGCGCCCACAAGCTCATGATCCCAGATGCGCCCGTAATCCGGCCCGGTCACGGCCCGCAATTCGACACGACCATCTCCGGTCTCCAGCGTCTTGATCAGTTCGGCACGATGGGACAGCAACCCATGCTGTAAATTGATCGCGGCCAGCGGAGCCGGAAGATTGCGCAGGTAAGACGACGGCGCGCTAACCAGGCTGCACAGTTGCCCGAAAGACCAGTGGGTCGGCGCGACCGGTGCACTCTGGCCGGGCACCGACAGGGTCAGCCGTTCGGCATTGTCGCGTGATGCGTCCACCCGGATGGCGCGGCTTTCCACCGTGCGTGCGGTCGCCCGTTCCGCACGGCTCAGGGTCGCCGCGTGCAGATCCGCGAGTGAGAGGTAGCGTTCGTCGTCGGGCCGGGAATACCACTCGGACGCCACACGGTGATCAACCCGGCCACGGGAAGGATCAATACGAAACCCGCCGGCGGGACGGACTGAAGGAAGAACGGTCATGGTCATGGAAACTCTCCTCTTGCGCCGGATATTCGGCACAAAAGGCGAAGCCGCCCTCTCCCTCTTCAGGGCATGACCAACATGAAAAAATGCGGCTTCCGGAGACCGAAAGCCGCGTCATGACCATAGAGAATAATAGAGTGTTCAGAACGTTATCATGAGTTGTCGAGGTCGGTCTCCAGCATCTGATGCAGAGACTTCGCCCGTCCCATCCACGGTTGCGGCCGGATTTCCTTCAGCCAGTCCACAAAACTCGGGATAAAGCCGAAATCTTCGCGCATATGCTGCTCACCGATCAGCCGGACGGGCACGACCCTACCCGTTGAAAGCGTAAGGGTGACACCAAATACCCGCTCCGCGAGGTAGATCCCTTCAGCATGATGCCGCAAGGCGCGATGACGGAAATCTGCCGATATACGCTTGGACTCGTCGAAAAAATTGTGAACTGGCAGGAACTCGTCAACTGTTCCGCCCCACTGCCGCACGGAGGAGAGGGCATGATGATAACTATGCGCCATGATCCGCCTCCTCTGTCCAGCTATGTTCGTAATACTCTGAAGACGTATAGCGTTCGTTGAATTCAAGCGTTACGGTGCGTTCGGGCACGTCAAAAATGATATCGCCATATGCGCCATCATTATTTTCCCAGCCACCATGCGTCTGTGCGAGGGCGTCGTAACAGACATTTTCGATCGCGTCGCTGAGGGGGCCGGACTCCTGAGTAACGTCAGCGTCAGGCCAAGACGTGGTCTTCATGGCAATTTCGCGTTGAAGAATGTTGGCCAGATCTTCGGGCGTGACAGTGATGTCCTCTATCTGGCCGCTGTCCCCTTCGCCATTGAAGGAGACCTTGACGTGGGTGATGCCGTGAAGGGCGAGTGTGGCGAATACAATCCGCCGGTTCTGCGCCGCCGCTTCTCTCTGTGCTGCTTCGTGACGTTGCCAGCGCAGCATATAATCAGCGGGGGCGGCTTCGGGCGTGACAGGGACGCCTGATGTTTCTGACATGGCAAGCTCCATCGGATCATACGATTGGAAAAACAGGCGGGCCGTGACTCCGCGAACCTCGGGACCACGGCCCTGAGTGGTTGGGAAATGGTTATTCGGCGGCAATCTCGGTGCTCAGGAAGGCCGGCAGTTCCACGTCTTCCACCGTGTGGTTCTGTTCCTCGCCCGGCTCGACATCGTCAGGCAGCCCAGCACGCAGCGCTTCGGGCAACCAGCCGGAGCCCTCAAGCAGGCGTTCCGCCTCACGAGCCATATCCGCTTTCTTGAGATGCGCGATTAGGCTCGCCGCCTGCTCACCGCGTGCTTCGCGCACGGCATCCAGAATATGCGGCTTGGTCACGCGGCCGAGATAATTTTCGACCGTCGGCCGCCAGCCCGCCTCGACCGGATCAAGGTGCAGGGCCGATGCCAGCCGGTTGCTGCGAGTCAGACGACGCTCGATCGCGCGCGGAGAAACCGACCCGTGCGGATTGACCTTCTCGAACAGGGCATTCACCCCGAAAGAGAGGCAGTGCGCGAGAAGGGCCGAACGACTGGTCTCATCCAGCCGATCCAGCCACGCCCAGAGTTCGTCCTCGTCCTGCGGCAGATCCTGCTTCCACCCTTCGTGCCGCGCGCGCAGGGCATGGGCCGCCAGACTGCTGCCCAGATCGGGCGCCTGGATCGGGAACCCGACAACGCGCACCCCGGCTTCGAGGCAGGCACCGCTGCGATCGTCGCGGAACAGGCTGAGGCAGAGCGTGTGCAGGAATTCGGTCAGCGCCACATCAGGGTTGCTGGCAAACGCGTCCCGAAGGGCCAGCGTCCGCCATGCCGTCAGTTCGGAGAGCAGGCGATCCGGGATGGGGCGGCGGAGATCATCCTCGTCTTCGACGTCGTCGGGCGCGATGTGCTGTCCCGTTGCGCCGGCAGTCGCATCGCCAGCATGGTCTTCGGGAGCGGCGCCGTCTTCCAGGGCTGCCGCAGGATCGTGCGCGTCTGAGAGAGTTTCATCTTCAAGGTCTTCCGGATGGGCAAACCCGCGCTCGATCAGCAGGGTGCCGTCACTGTCGAGGCTGACGAAGGCCCCACCCCGCACGATGTCGCCCGGATCGAAAATTGCGGGACGGGTTTCAAGGGCTTCGATGGCCTGTTCAATCTCGCCAAGGCGATGATCAATTTCGTCGGGCAGTTCCTCGGCCTCGGCATACTCAGCCTCGATCGTCTCCTGCTCGCCATGCAGGGCGGTCAGACGTGCGGTCTCCTCCTCGGACAGCAGCGCGGGTTTCCCGTCGATCTCGATCAGGTGGCGGGTGTGGCCCCAAGGGAATGACAGGGCTGTCTCGACCCATTTCCAGCCTTCGGCCCTAACCTGCTCGGCGGCGGCCTGTAGTTTCTCCATCACGAGGCGATCGAGGAGGACAGGATCTTGGAGCCAGCCCCCATCATCGGCCTCGAACAGATCGCGCAGGACGTGCCCACCTGCCGCGACATAGGCGTCCAGACCGACAAACCGCGCACGGGCATCCGACGCCCGGACGGTCTTTTCGGTCAGCATCCGGCGGATGACATAGGGCTCGCGATTATGGCTCTGGGCGACGATTTCCCAGACCTGCTCCTGACGCGCCGCATCATCGCTGATGGAAAACGCCATGAGTTGCTCAAGCCGCATACCGTCCTGTTCGTAGACGTCCAGCAGCTTTTCGGAGACGCTCATCAGGCGCAGACGCTGCCGGACCACGGTAACGGGGACGAAGAACGCGGCTGCGATTTCCTCCTCGGACATGCCTTTTTCGAGCATGTCGCGGAAGGCCCGGAACTGATCCAGCGGATGCAGGGCCACACGCTGGACGTTTTCGGCGAGAGAGTCGTCCTCGGGGAGAATGGGCGATCCGACCTCGCGCACGACGCACGGCACAGGGGCGGTCCTATTGAGCTTCTTCTGCTTCACCAGCAGTTCGAGCGCACGAAAACGTCGCCCGCCAGCCGGAATTTCGTAAGTGCCGGTTTCGGCCCCGGTGTCGTCGAGAACAGGGCGGACATTCAGGCTCTGCAACAACCCGCGGCGTTCGATGTCTCTGGCCAGTTCGTCGATCGAAAGACCGGACTTCACACGTCGGACATTGGACCGGGACAGGACCAGTTTGTTAAACGGAATGTCACGCGAGGAACTGAGCGAGATTTTGGGAATAGCGGTCGCCATGGCGAAAAACTCCATGACGGGCGGACAGGAGACTCTCTCCTACCCTCTCGACCCGTCACGAAATTCCCAACTTCACTTTCCCTCTTTACAGCCGCTTCCAGGTGCACGGCTTTCCCCATGAGGAAAGAACGGGCACGGATGTACCCATGGGTAAAATCGCTTAATGATCAACGGGAACATAGCCCGGCAGCTTTTCCATGTTCTCGATCCAGCGGCGTAATGACGGGTAAGGATCAAGGGCGATGTCGCCCTCCGGCGCCAGTGCGAGATACGGATAGGCGGCACAATCCGCGATAGTGGGTCGGTCTGCTGACAGCCATTTCTGGGTGCTCAGATGCTGGTCAATGACCTTGAGCGTTCGCTGGCTGTTACGTACGGCATCGTCGTAACGCAGGGGATAGTCGAACAATTTCACCAGCCGTGCGTCTGCTGGACCATGCTGGATTTCGTTCACGCTCACCGACAGCCACTCGATGACGGCTGCCCGGGTTGCCGGATCTGCCGGCCACCAGTCTGTCTTGCCGTATTTTTCCGCCAGATAGACAAGAATGGCCTGAGAATCCCAGATCACGGTCTCTTCGTCCTGCAGGACCGGTACCTGCTGCCAGGGGTTGAGGGCGGTGAAGCCGGCTGTTTTATGTGCTCCTGCCACCAGGTCGACATCCTGAATGTCAAGTTCAATGCCCGTCAGCGCCGCGAACAGCCGAACCTTGTAGCAATTTCCGGATGGGGGACAGTTGTAGAGTATTGGTAATGTCATAACCGGTCGTTCCTTGGTTTCTTCCGCCGGAGCAGATCACCTGTCTCCGGCGTATCCAGTTTGGAGACAAAACGAAATCAATGATCGACGCAAGGAGTGACCGGTCGGTACAATTCTATTAACGCGCAATTCACCCCGCCATTCCCTGGCGTCGGGCGGTTGGAAAGGTGTTTTGCGCTGGGCGTATTCACCTCCTGCCTATTTCCTTACGGTGGACAACCGAAGCCGTTCACCGCGAGACCATAGGTCCAGGTGTTCTATTTGGCAGGCCACCCGACATAGGAGGCCGCCCAGTGCAAAAAGCGTTTCCACACGCCACTGACCACGGTAGTCAAAATGGCAACTAAGGAAAAGCCTAAACGTGTTTTTAATGGAAATTCCGTGACCTGAAACTGAGTCTCTCGAGACCAGAACTGGCCGGATCGTCGTCCCCTCCGCGCGCTCCGACCTGACGAAGCAATCCGGACAGATCGGTGAGTTCCAGCGTCACCAGATGCACAACATCACCCTCGCGCTGGACGCGCCCCCTGGCGGCCACCATGCTGGCAGAGAGGATGATCGGTCGGTATTTCTCGAAGATATCCGGCCAGATGACCAGATTGGCGACGCCAGTCTCGTCCTCCAGCGTGATGAAACACACCCCTTCCCCCGACCCGGGCCGCTGGCGCACCAGCACCAGTCCGGCCGCTTCGACCCGTTTACCGTCACGCAGCGCCATGGCCGTGCCGCAGGGCACGATCCGGCGTTGCCGCAGATCCTCCCGGAGGAACGACACGGGATGGGCGCGCAGACTCAACCCGAGATGATTGTAGTCGCCCACCACTTCGGCGCCGTCGGTCATCGGGACCAGCGCCATCGCCGGCTCGTCGGTTTCGCGCGCCTGCGCGACAGCGGCAAACAGCGGCAGCGGTTCGTCATGCAGGCCCTTGATCGCCCACAGCGCCTCGCGCCGTGCCAGCCCGAAGGCCGGCCGGAAGGCGTCGGCCTCCGCCAGACGCACCAGCGCTTCCTGCGGCACCCCGGCCCGGCGCCACAGATCGTCGATGGACGCAAAGGGCCGCCGTAGCCGCGCCGCCATGAGCGCCGCCGCATGAGCATTGGCCAGCCCCTTGACCAGGCTCATCCCCAGCCGCACCACGAAACAGCCGCGTTCGTCTTCCTCGCCTTCCAGCGTGCTGTCCCAGCGCGAAGCATTGACACAGACCGGTCGGACCTTAACGCCATGCTCCCGGGCATCGCGCACCAGTTGCGCGGGCGCGTAGAAACCCATCGGTTGGGAGTTCAGGAGCGAGGCCAGGAACACGTCCGGGTGGTGGCATTTCAGCCATGACGAGGTGTAGGCGAGGATCGCGAAGGATGCGGCATGGCTTTCCGGGAAGCCGTAGGAGCCGAAGCCTTCGAGCTGCTGATAGATACGCTGGGCGAACTCTTCCGGATAGCCCTTGCGCGTCATGCCTTCGAGCAGACGGGTCTGGAAATGCGACACGGTGCCGGTGTTCTTGAACGTCGCCATTGCCCGGCGCAGCCCGTCCGCCTCGGCGGCGGTGAAGTCCGCGCAGACCATCGCCACCTGCATCACCTGCTCCTGAAACAGCGGCACGCCGAGTGTGCGCTTGAGCACCTCCTCCAGCTCCGGCGTCGGATAATCCGGCTCTTCCAGCCCCTCCCTGCGCCGTAGATACGGATGCACCATGTCGCCCTGTATCGGACCCGGTCTCACAATTGCGACCTCGATCACCAGATCATAATAGGTCCGGGGCTTGAGGCGGGGCAGCATCGACATCTGGGCGCGGGATTCGATCTGGAACACGCCGACCGTGTCCGCCTTGCGGATCATGGCGTAGGTCCGGGGGTCTTCGGCCGGGATGGTCTGGAGCGTGAAATGCTGGCCCTTGTGCGCGGCCAGAAGGTCCAGCCCCTTCTTCATGCAGGTCAGCATGCCGAGCGCCAGCACATCGACCTTCATGAATTTCAGCGCATCAATATCGTCCTTATCCCATTCGATGATCTGGCGAGCGTCCATCGCCGCCGGTTCGATCGGCACCAGCTCGTCGAGCCGGTCACGCGTCAGCACGAAGCCGCCGGGGTGCTGCGACAGATGGCGGGGCACGCCGATCAGGCAGCGCGCCAGATCCAGCGTCAGGCGGATGCGCCGGTCGGTCAGATCGATCCCGGTCTCGGCAAATTTCTCTGCTTCGACATGCCGCGACCAGCCCCAGATCTGTTTGCTCAACAGAGCAATCACGTCCTCCGGCAGCCCCATCACCTTGCCGACATCGCGGAGCGCGCCCTTGGCGCGGTAGCGGATCACCACGGCGGTCAGCGCCGCGCGGTCGCGACCGTAATGATCGTAGACCCACTGGATGATCTCCTCGCGTCGAGCATGCTCGAAATCCACGTCGATATCCGGTGGTTCGCCCCGTTCCTCGGAAATGAACCGCTCGAACAGGAGCGTGGTGCGCGACGGATCGATGGCGGTGATGCCGAGCACGAAGCATACGGCGGAATTGGCCGCCGAGCCGCGTCCCTGGCACAGAATGTCGCGCCGTCGCGCTTCACGAACGATGGAATGCACCGTCAGGAAATACGGCGCGTACTGCATGCGCCCGATCAGCGCGAGTTCATGGCGCAAAATCGTCTCGACGTCCGGCGGGATTATGCCGCCATAGGTCTCCCGCGCCCCCTGCCATGTCAGGTCCTCCAGCGCCTGTTGCGGGGTCTGGCCCGGAATCTCGATCTCGTCGGGATACTGATAGGCCAGATCGTCCAGAGAGAACCGGCAACGTTCGACGATCTCCATCGTGCGGTCGATCGCCTCAGGATACCGCGCAAACAGCCGCGCCATCTCCGCCGGTGGTTTCAGGTAGCGGTCGGCGTGACGCTCCCGGGCACAGCCGGCGTGCTCGATGGTGGTGTTGTGCCGCACGCAGGTGACGACGTCCTGGAGGATGCGGCGATCATGGGTGTGGAACAGCACGTCGTTGGTGACGACAGTCTTCACGCGCTGGGCATGGGCGAGATTGGCCAGGTCGTAAAGCCGCATCTGGTCGTTGGGGCGGCGGCGCAGGGTGAGCGCCATATAGGCGCGGTCACCGAACGCATCCCGCAACCGCCGCAGATGCGCCGCACACTCCTCGTCAGCGACATCCGGCACCAGCACGGCGAGCATCCCCTCGCCCCACTCCACGAGATCGCGCCAGAGAAGGCGGCACTTCCCCTTTCCCGCCCTTGCCTTGCCGAGTGTCAGCAGACGGCACAGCTTGCCATAAGCGGTCCGGTCGGTCGGATAGACCAGCATCGGCGGCGCGTCCTCCAGATCGAGGCGACAGCCGACAACCAGGCTTACCCCGAATTCCTTTGCGGCAAGATGCGCCTGAACGATGCCGGCAAGCGTGTTCCTGTCGGTAACGCCGAGGGCCGTGATCCCGAGCGCCTTCGCCTGCCCGAACAGTTCACCGGGCGACGACGCGCCGCGCAGGAAGGAGAAATAGCTCGTGACCTGAAGTTCGACGTAGCGTGGTGCCGAGACACTCACGCGAACAGCCCATGCAGGAACCAGCGTTGCGATCCGGTCTCGCCGTGTTCGCCGTCACCGGCGCGGAACAGCCAGAACCGGTCGCCAGACGTATCCTCGACGCGGAAATAATCCCGCGCCGTGGTCAGTTCCGCATCACCTTTCCACCATTCTCCGAATATTCTCTCCGGCCCGTCTGCGCATTTCACCTTGTGGCGGAGGCCACGCCAGACGAAAAATACCGGAGGATGGTCGGGTAGCATGGCCATGGTCTCGATCGGCTCGGGTCGCGGCAACAGACGGGTCGGTCGCGGCCAGCCTTCGGGCCAGGTCGTATCCTGTATTGGCGCAAGCGGCGGTACACGCTGCACTGAACGCTCGGGAACATCGCTCTCCACTGGCACAACGCGGTAAAGCGCCCCGCTGCCCAGCCGGTTGGCCAGTGTATCGACCAGTCCGGACAGATCGGCCTCCGGTTTTTCAATCAGGGATGAGACCTGCTGGCGACGCTCCACTGGTTCCGCCAGCATGGCAATCAGTTCCATACGCTCGATGCCAAACCCGGGTTCGATGGTCTCAATCCGTTCGGACAGAAGACGCAGCAGATGCTTCGGATCGCGGACCGGCCGAGCCAGTGCAAGGCGCACCACCTGCACGGCGTTGTCGACGCGATGCAGCAGGAGATCCAGTCGCCGTGCACCGAGGCCGCGTTCCTCCAGGCCGATGCAGAGCGGCGGCACCAGTTTGCCTATATAGCGCGCGATGGTTTCGGCGGCGGCAATTGGCTCGGCGAAGTTGCGCGACACCGCGACGGGATCGACCGGACGGATCGGCAGGATGGGTTCCTCCACCCTGCCATAGGCCTGATCCAGCCTTCGTGTGATTTCCGGACCGAAGCGCAGCACCAGCGGGGCGCGAGGCGCGTTCTCGAGATCGCGGACCCGGGTCAGGCCGAGGTCGGCCATTCCGGCAACGACGTTGGTCGGGAGGCGGAGAGCAGCGATCGGCATATCCGCCAGAGTAGCGACGTGCTCTCCGGGTGGAACGACAATCGCCGTGCCCGGCGTGGTGCGCGTGACAGCATAGGCTGCTCCGAGCGTATCAGCGACGGCGGCTCTCGCCGTGATACCGGATCCGTTCAGGCGACGAACAATGTCACGTAACATTGTGGCCTCACCGCCCAGGAGATGATCGGCTCCGGTGGTGTCGAGAACCAGCCCGTCCGCCGACTTGCCGGACGCATCGACCGCCACGATGGGACTGACCCGCTGCTGCAGCCACAGCGCCAGCCGTTCCAGCGCCGCACGGTCCGCTTCGGGCTGACCGTCCTGAACCGCCAGGCCTGGAATCAGCGCCTGCGCTTTGGCAACCGGCATTCCGATCACCACCCCGCTTTTATGGGCAGCGCGGTCGGCGGCCAGCACGACGCGACGATTGCCCTCGCGCCCCGCGAGGACCAGTGGCTGCTCAGGCGGAGGCGCGCCGTCGCCCCGTTCGCGGCGGAGCCGGTCGGTGGCCCAGAACGGAAGCCAGATCACCGTGATTCGCCTCGGCTCCTGCTGTTTTGTCCGGACTTCCGGCAATCCGCAATCCTGCCTGTCCATTTCGTACCTCCACCTCGAAGTCGGCGCTTTCGCCGGATCGTGTCCGGATCAGTTCCAGCAACCAGCGGCTCTCCCCTACCCCCTGAACCGGCAGCGGCGCCGATGGCAGAAGCGAGACCCGCCAGCGTGTGGTGCTCGCCGTCGGCTGCCCGAAATCAGCGGCATCCCTCTGTCGTCTCCACCGTCGGAGGGCGAGACCGATGCCGCCACCGCTTTCAGCCGCGAGTTGCAACCGGCGCGAAGCCGTCATAGTCAGGCGACCGACTTCGGCGACAACCGCGCCCAGACCAGGGTGCCGCAGCCCTTCCTCGAAACAGGCCAGCACGTCACGATCGGTGCCACTCTCGACAAAGAGCACCCGCGAGGGTGGAAGGCCAACCTGCTGAAGTGCGGGGGTAAACAGATCGGCAACTGTCACAATCCATAACACCTGACCTTGTGTACGTGCGGCGATGCCGGCAGCAAAACGGGCGGCAGCAGCGGCGTTGAGGGCATCGTTGCCCCCTCCAGCGATCTCGTGCAGGGCTCCGAGAGTCAGCCCCCCACCGGGGAGCCTCCGGTCGATCTCCGCTAACCCAAAGGGCAGTGTGGCACGCTTGCGACTGGTCTGTCCTTTGAGACGGCTGATCGCAGCCCGCAGCGTCTCCAGACCGGGTTTTTTATGGATTTCAGCAGTCATGTCACGGCTCGGCGTCCCTTATGCAGGCAGATTTCCTGATTATATGTTCCTGATTTGTTCCAACCATGCTACGCAAGTCAATGCAAATTCGCTTCGTATTCGGCATGCTGGTGTCCAATGTCGGCTCAGTATCGTTGATGAAAGTGCGCTAAGGAATTGAATCCAGAACCTTCTCCCGCTTCGGGCAGCGACGATTATCTGTCCCGTCTGAATGACGCACAGAGACAGGCCGTCACGCATGGGACCGGAGTCTCGGCAGGCGGAGCAGATTCATCCCCGCTTCTGGTCATCGCGGGCGCCGGATCGGGCAAGACCAACACACTGGCCCATCGGGTCGCGCATCTGATCGCCTCAGGCGCCGATCCGCGTCGTATCCTGCTGCTGACCTTCTCCCGGCGTGCCAGTGTGGAGATGACGCGCCGGGTGGAACGCATCTGCAAAACGGTGCTCGGCGACAAGACCGGTCCGCTGGCCGACGCGCTGGCCTGGACCGGGACGTTTCATTCCATCGGTGCGCGGCTACTGCGGGAGTATGCCCAGCAGATTGGCATGGAGCCGCTGGCTTTCTTCGCAGGGATCTGATACCGGTGGACATCCGTGCGGAAAGTGGCTGATGGAGAGACGACGGATGACCTGTTCGGTTTTCTGACCACTGACGCCAATCGGGAAGTCGGTGCGATCCATCCGAAGGCCATGCCGGTGATCCTGACGCAGCTGGATGTGTGGATGAATGCGCCAGCAGAGGAGGCGCTGGGGCTTCAACGGCCTCTGTCAGATGGGCGTTTGGCCCGTCGTGAACCACCCTACCTCGTGGAAAATGGAAGCTAAAATGGGATCATACTTCTTGCATTTTTCATCCCGGATATAAGTAAAAAAGACGAGTGCAACAAAAATCCCAAGTATGCTGATCTCTCATCAATCAGAGTTAATCGTGTGGTGATCTCCATATTCGTTGGGCTCATACTTCCCGAACGTGCGAGACATCGCCGCCATTGGTCGGCGGTGCAGAGGCCTGCCGGAAAGACGAACACACCAGACCCAAAGCAATCGCTGCAATGCCTGTGGCGTGCCAGAGATGCAGACGTTCGTGAAGAAACAACGTCGAGAGTATGACTCCAAAGGCCGGGATCAGATGAATGCTCAGGCCTGCACGTTCCGCACCAAAAAATCTGACAGCGCGCATGTAGAGTAAATAGGCCAGAATGGACGGAAAAATGCCCACATATAAGGCAGCTGCGGCAAATGAAATCGTCCAATGAGCAGATGTCGCACTTATCGGAGCGATGAACCAGAGCGGCAACAGAAGGCAGACGCTGATCGTGATATGAGCACCCAGCACGCCCAACCGGTCGAGGTCTGCCGGCAGGCGACGGATCCAGAGCGTGTAAAACGCAAAGCAAACCATCGCAGCAAGGACAATAGCATCTCCCGGCACGAACGCGAGGGCGCTCCATTGTGACCATTGGCCGTGCAGAACCAGCGTGAACACGCCCAACAACGAAAGTATTAGACCAGCGCCCTGAGCGAGTGTAAGTCGCTGCCGGTAAAAGATCGCACCGAAAAAAACAATCATGAGTGGTATCAGCGCGTTCATCAGAAGGGCGTTGCTCGCCGTGGTCGTTCGTACACCAACATAGATCAGGGCATTGAAGCCGACGATCCCTGTAAGCGCCGTCCCGAGCATAAGCCAGCGATGCTGCCAATAACGAGGAGCATCACGGCGCATGATAGGAAGCGCAAACGGCGACAGGCAGGCAAAAGCAACGACCCAGCGGACGGTCAACAGGGTAAGGGGTGCGGTCAGATCGCGAACCGCACGGCTGACGATAAAATTTCCGGCCCAGAACAGCGGTGGCAATCCAAGTGACGCATACGCCATAACACGCTCTACGATGCATGGAATGCGGTTTGCGGTCATACGTCGTGGCTCGACGATACGATCCCAATATCAGGTCCTTCCACCCAACCGAGCGACAGAGCCTTCCTGCGTCGGATCACCTCTCGAATACGCACATCAAACGAACGCCCTGCACCGCTCCACGAAACAGACGCCTCACCCGTCAGATGCAGAAGATCACCGTTGTCGAAATTGATGAAGAGAAGACCAGCCCGAGGATCTTCCAGAAAATTTCCAAACGTGTTGAAATAACGGTTACCTGGGTAATCCGGAACAGTCAGGACATCACCGTCGATCTGCACAAAACCTGATGGTCCGCCGCGATGCGAGACATCCATGCCGCCGTGGACGACAGACGATGCGCAGGAGGCGATGAAGAATGTACTGGCGGTCATGATGACGTCGCGCGCCTCAGCGTCTGGTGCCGGATATCTCTCCACGGCACCGGGTAATCGAAGCAGCGATCGTGGCTCACGTGTGCGGATATATTTTGGACAGTTTCCGAAACTCTGCAGAACGCGCATCCGGATGCCGTCCGCGTCGTTCGCGAGAACGGTGCCGTTAACGCGGTTGCGTCGGCGTGTCGCAAACTCGATCCCGAAGATCGCGATCGGGCGTTCCGGCGCCAGCGCTTCAGCCACAGGATCTCCTGATAGGGGATGCCAGGCGAGGTGAAGTGTTATCTCGTCAGGAGTTGAGAGAAAGCCGGGCACGCCGGTAGCAAGCGTTGCAACCGGCCCGCCGTCGGGAGAAAGGGCACCCAGCACGACATAAGGCAGCGACGCAAAGAACGTGCGATGCTGCTCTGTCATGAAGGAGCGAATGAAAGTGCTCGAAGGTGCGGCTACGCCAGCCAGTGCCTGCGCACGCCGTTCGCCCTCGTGAAATGCGGTCGCCTTGTTATCTATCGTCGTGATCCGTCATGCCGGAACTGAATGAGGCAAACATGCCACGTAGCATCTCCGAGCAACAATACAGAACGGTCCGTTTATTGGCTATTCACTTTCAGGGTTTTTCGCTTTCCACCTTTCGTTTTTTGAGGAACACACGATCACGTTCGATGAACCGGGCCACCATAATTGGAACCAGACGGGCTGGGTTCTTGCCGACGTTGGCGTCGTCGCCATTCTCCTCCGCGAGAAAACGGGCATACAGAAGAAGGTCACGATGAATGTCCGCGGGAAAGGCAATCGTCATCCGGACAGGACGACTGTCGGGAATTGCGGTGATACGAAGCTTATCCATTGCGATGTTCTCCTTTCGCAACATAAGGTTTGAGTATCAGGTCGCGCCCCAGCAGAAGCGTGAACGGCAGACCGGGACGGTCGGTGAGGGTTGGCTGAATATCGAGTGAGCGGTCGACCAGCCGGTATCCCACCTGAGAGAACCCGTTGCTGGCGCCACTGCGAATGGCCTGGGCGAGATTGTTCTCGCTCTGGCTGGTCCCCGCCTCCGAGCCGACGCTGAGCAGCGTGGTGACCAGGGCCGCTTTGAAGAGCTGGCCCCAATGGTTGTCCACCTGATCCGCCAATCCGGACTCGCCGATGCCGTCCGCGCCGGGCAGCTTCTCCAGCACGAGGCTTTCGCCGTCCGGGAAAATCAGCCGGGTCCAGATGATCTGGGTGCGTTGCTGCCCGAAGGAGACGCCGCTGTTATAGGCTCCGAACAGGGTGCTGCCCTGCGGGATCAGGAGATAGCGCCCTGTCGGGCTGTCATAGACGTTCTGGGTGACGTGCCCGACGATCTGGCCCGGAAGATCGGAACTGATCTTCGTGTTCAGCGCGCCGGCAATGACCGTTCCGGCCTGAAGCACGTAAGGCGAGAGGAGCGGCAAAATCCGATCGGGGCTGATGGTCTGCCGGTCAGGCTGACCCGCGAGAAAGGCCCGGTTTTCTGCCTGTGGTCCGGTGCTGGTCGTTCCTGCACCCTGGCCAGGGGACGCTGAGCCCGCAGATGGAGCCGGCTGCACGTCATGCTGATCACGCACATCGACTGAGGCAAACAGTTTGCTGCTAATGGCGGCATCAATTTCCTGCTGTGCCCGACGTGCGTCCTCGTTGCCGATCGCATTGGTAGGAATTGATTTACCCTGTCGCTGCGCGTTAAGGATTGGCCTGCCCAGATCACCGGGAAGCGCGGGTCCGAGCCTGGGCACATTGGAATAATCTTTCGGGAGGTTGTCCAGACCTGCCGCAGATGGCGGGGACGCATTGTCCGGACCGGCTGATGCTGACGGCGCTCGATGGCTGGCTTCCAACGCATATCCGAGGGCGAACGACACGGCGATGACGCCGATCCCGCCGAGTGACCAGATCACCGTCCGCGACAGACGCACGACGCGTGGACGCTCGGCACGGAGGCGCAGATCGGGGGGCTTCGCCGGCGGGGCCGACCTTCCACCATTGGACGGAGTATTCTGATCAGGGCGCGGAGCGGTGTCCTGTCCTGCCCCCTCTCCTCTTTCTTCGCTCATGACGGCAGCCCATCAGTGCGCACGATGCGCACGCGCTGCTCGCTGGTCTTGTCGCCGAGACGCAGCTCGGCCGCGGCGAACAAGCGGTCAACGATCATCCAGTTCTGGCGGACCCGGTAATTGACCAAAGCCGGGTTCCCGTCCGGTCCCAGCACGAAAAGAGGTGGCAGATCCCCCTGCCCAATCCCACTCGGGAAGGCGATATAGACTTTGCGTCCGTCATCGAAAGCCCGCGAGGGCAACCACGGCGGCACACCGCCTTTTGCTGGCTGGATGGCATAGCGAAAATGCAGATCATCCAGATTCAACCCCGCATCCACGGGAGCCTCTTCTTCAGCGTCGTCATTCTGGCGGTACAGCGCAATCAGGTCGTCCTCGGGATAGTCCCACGACACGGACGCCATGTAAGTTGCCGGTGTGGACCGCAGTTCCGCCAGATAGGTCCGGCGGTCGGTATTGACGATCAGATTGGTCGTGAGATCGGGACGGGTCGGCTTGACCAGAATGTGGACACGCCTGGCAGTACCACTGCCGCTCGACGTATCGCCGATCACCCACCGAACGGTGTCACCGGCGGCAACCGGCCCGCTGCCGACCAGCTTTTCGCCGGGCTGGAGCATGATGTCGGTGATATCACCGGGTGACGCGTAGACCTGATAGAGCGCGCCGGGACTGTAGGGATAGACCTGCACGGCATTGATAAATCCCGCCCGCGTCGGCTGGATGCGGGCGGCGACGTTCGCCTGAATCACGCGTGCGGTCGGGTCGGCGACCTCCGGTGCACCTCGCCGGGCCCGGACGCTGCGCGACGGCAGTGGTTTCAGTTGACCCGGCAGCGGCAAGGGTCTGGCGATTTCCACCACCTGCACCGGTTTGGGTGGATCGGGCAGGCGTGTCGCCCGCGCGGCATCATCATAGCGAATGGCGGGCGGATGATACTGTCCTGCACAGGCGGACAGGCTGAGCAGCGCGAGCGGCAGGGCGCGTAAGACCATTCGGATCATTGTCCGAGTTCCTTCGACCAGTTGATGGCGGTGACATAGATGCCAAGCGGGTTTTTCCGCAGGCGATCGGCGGTGCGCGGGGTGACGATCATGACCGTGAGAATAGCGGTCCAGCGTTCGGTGCCCGTGAAGGCACCGTCACGGTAATGCCGCTCGGTCCAGGCAACGCGGAAACTGCCGGGCGATGCCCGGATGACCGACGACACATCGACCTCGACCTGTTCGTGGCCGACCCGTGAAAACGGGTCGTTGAGGCGGGCATAGTCGTTCAGCGCCTGTGCGCCGGAAATCATGGTGAACTCATAGGCCTGCAGCCAGTTCTGCCGCACAACGACAGGATCCGCGGACAGGCCACGCACATCTTCAATGAAGCGCGCCAGATACCACGACACCTGCGGATCGGTCGGAACATAGGCCGAGGTCGCAGGGCCGATCACCTGTGTCTGGCCGAGCTTGTCGACCTGCACGACCCAGGGGACGATGGTGCCACGCGCGGACTGCCAGACCAGGCCGATCCCGAGTGCTGCCGAGAGGAACAGACTGCCAAAAGCCATCAGCCGCCAGTTACGGGCCTGCACACGGGCGGAGCCGATCCGATCATCCCAGATCTGGGCGGCTTTCTGATAGGGTGTCACGGGTTCGGGTGTGATCCCGTAGCGTGTGGTAGAGCGACGGAACATCATTGTTTCTCCGAAAGATCGATGGCTGCCGATCCACCGCCGCCATCGGCGGAGCGGATGACATGGGCCGCTTCGGCCGCGTGGGTCGCGGCATTGCGGCGCTTCATTTTTTGTGCCCAGCGTGGTGACTTGCTGTCAGGCGCGGGGCTTGGGCCGCCGCCTGGACTTTTGCCGGCGCTGTCTGAGGGGCCGGCGGTATTCCCGCCGCCCGCCTTGGAAGCGGTTCCGCCGGTAAAACGCCCCCCTGTCGCGGTGAAAGCGCCACGAGCGCCGGCGCCGTAACTCTGTTTCATGGAAGCTGCTGCCCCGGACGCCCTGCTCTTTGCTGCGTTCATGGCTGCGGCGGCCGGGGCGCGCGCGACACCACCAAGCCCGGCGGCCATGCGCGCTCCCGCACTCCCGCCCGCGGCGCTCATGGCACCCATGGAATAGGCGCTTGAGGCCGCCCCCGCTGCAGCGGCCCCGCCGCGAGCGGCAGCAGCCGTGGCGGCCAGAGCCGCGCCACCACCGGAGGCGATGGCGGCAGGGGCCGCGACAGCCGCCGCTCCCATGGCGCCGACCGCCATACCGGTGCCGACAGCAGCACCCGCGCCAAGTTGTGGCGCTCCGGAGATCAGGCCATTGGCCAGTGAGCCGCCAAAAATCGCGAGCCCGACCATGCACAGGGAGGCCAGAACGACGGACAGCGCCTGTCCGATGGTGGGCGCACTGTTCCCGTAGGAGGTCGTGAACTGTTTGAAGAGGCCGGAGGCGATGGCGGAAATGACGGCCAACACCATGATCTTCACACCGGACGAAACGACATTTCCGAGAACCTTCTCGGCAAGGAAGGCCGTCCGGTTGAACAGGGCGAACGGGATCAACACGAACCCGGCGAGGCTGGTAAGCTTGAATTCGACAATCGCGACGAAAAGCTGCACCGCGAGGATGAAGAAGGCCGCGAGCACGATGAACCAGCACAGAAGCAGCACGAGGATCTGCACGATGCTGGCAATTGCGCCGAAGGAAAACGCCAGTTTGCTGGCCGCATCAAGCAGCGGTTGTGCGGCGGAGAGCCCCGTCGCGGCCAGCCGTCCCGGATGCATGAAATCGGCAAGTGTCAGCGTTCCCCCGCCCGCTTTAAGACCGAGCGCGGCGAAACTGTTGAAAACGATGCTCGAGAGATGGCGGAAATGGTTGATGAGGAAGGCAAAGAAGCCGACATAAAGCGTCTTTTTGACCAGACGCTGGACGATGTCCTCATCCACCGCCCAGGCCCAGAACAGCCCGGCCAGCAGCATATCAAGGACGGAGAGCGAACCGGCGAGGGACACGACGCTGCCTCGCAGCAATCCAAAACCGGAATCGATGGTGGTCTCGAAGGTGTTCAGGAACCCGTCGATAATCCCGACATTGCTGGCGTCCATCGATCAGTCTCCCGAGCCAGGAACAGAGACCGTCTCGGGAACATAGGCGTCGTACTGCGCGAAATGCTGGTATTGCGCCTCGGCCCCGGCTTCGTTCGCAGCCTGTCGGGCACGTTCCAGTTCAGCAGCCCGACCGTTGGCGGCCAGCTCCGCCTGAATGTCAGATAACTGGCGGGATTGCAGGGCCATAAGCTGGTTTCCGGCCTGCGCCGCCTGCAACGCCCCCGTAGAGTTCTGGCTGACCGAGACGAGCTGGGTCATGGCCGAACTGTCGCTCGGGATGTTGCCCACCACCCTGGCCTGAAGTTTCAGGGCATCCTCGAACCCGCCCACGGAATTCTGCCAGCGTGTTTGCGCCTGACTGAACAGGGCGCTGTCGGACGTGCGAGAGGACACGGACGTGTACGCCTGCTGATACTGCTGCTCGACGGACTGGACGCTGTAGGCAATGTTCTGCGCCTGGGCCAGAAGGGCGGTGGTCTGGGAAACCGTCGATTGCAGCGTCGACAATGTCGATAGCGGGAGCGTCGCGAGATTGCGACCCTGATTGACCAGCATCTGCGCCTGGTTGGCGAGCGATGTGATCTGGTTGTCGATCTGCTGGAGTTCGCGTGCTGCAATCAGGACGCTCTGTACGTGATTGGCCCCGTCATACACTGCCCATTGCGCGTGGGCCGACACGACTGGCATGACCAAAGCCAAAGCAGCGCCGAAGACCGCAACACATCCGGCGTGGACATGTTTTGCGCGAATACGGAGAGAGTTTTCCGTCATGGCACGCCTCCGTCACGCAGAAGGTCCGCGACCCACGTCACACCACGCGCATCAAACCACGCGGGCAGAAAACCCTCCCGCCCATGCTCCGCCAGCACGGCGTCAATCAGCCGATGATCGTCCTTCCCCGACGCCGCACACAGGGCGAGCGCCACCGACCCGAGCCCCAGTTCGAAGAGACGATTGCCACGCTGGGTCTGGCAGTAATATTCCCGCTTGGAGGCCGCGCGGGCGATGATGGCGATCTGGCGATCATTCAGCCCGAAATCCCGGTAGAGAGCCATGATCTGCGGCTCGATCGCGCGCTCGTTGGGCAGGAATATCCGTGTCGGGCAGCTTTCTACCACCGCAGGCGCAATAGGAGAGTTCGCGATGTCCGACAGAGACTGCGTGGCAAAGATGACGCTGGCGTTCTTCTTGCGCAGGGTTTTCAGCCATTCACGCAACTGACCTGAGAAATTCCCGTCATCCAGAACGAGCCAGCCCTCATCGATCACAAGCAGGGTGGGTCGTCCGTCCAGCCGTCCTTCAATGCGATGGAACAGATAGGACAGCACGGAAGAGGCGGCACCAGAGCCGATCAGTCCTTCGGTTTCGAACACCACCACGTCGGCATTACCCAGACACTCGTTGTCAGCATCAAGCAGGTGACCGTAGGGGCCGCCAAGGCAGTAGGGTGCGAGCGCCTGCTTCAGCGCGTTGGACTGAAGAAGTGCGACCAGGCCCGACAGGGTCCGTTCCTCCTCCGGCGAGGACGCGAGGGAATTCAGGGCCGACCAGAGATACGCTTTGACCTCCGGCGTCAGCGCGATTCCTTCACCGACAAAAATCTGGCCCAGCCATTCGCTGGCCCATTTGCGCTCGTCCGGATCGTCAATCTGGGCCAGAGGCTGGAGTGAAACACCGGGAAAGCCGTCCACGCCCAACCCGTTCTCGTCCGTCAGGCCACCACCGAGATCATGCCAATCGCCGCCCATGCCAAGTGTTGCGGCACGCATGGAGCCACCGAAATCGAAGGCGAAGATCTGCGACCCCACATAGCGCCGGAACTGGAGCGCTATGAGCGCCAGCAGCACAGACTTCCCCGCTCCCGTCGGTCCCGCGATCAGCGTATGACCTACATCGCTGGCATGGAGAGAAAACCGGAACGGCGTTGCTCCGGCGGTCCTGCCGTAGAAGAGCGGCGGCGCCTTGAAATGGACATCCTGCTCCGGCCCGGCCCAGACGGCGGACAGCGGGATCATATGCGCCAGATTCAGGGTCGAGACCGGCGGCTGGCGCACATTGGCGTAGACGTGCCCAGGCAGGCTGCCGAGCCATGCCTCCACCGCGTTCAGGCTTTCAGTCATGCAGGTGAAGTCGCGCCCCTGGATGATCTTCTCGACCAGACGCAGTTTCTCGGCCGCGATCGACGCAGAACCGTCCCAGACCGTCACGGTCGCGGTGATATAGGCTTGGCCCACATTGTCGGCCCCGAGGGATTGCAATGCCAGATCGGCATCCGCCGCCTTGTTGGCGGCATCATTATCCACCAATACGGATGCTTCATTGGTCATGACTTCGCGAACAATGGCCGCAATGCTCTTGCGCTTTGCAAACCACTGACGCCGGATCTTCGTCAGAACCTTGGTGGCATCCGTCTTGTCGAGCAGGATCGCCCGCGTGGACCACCGATAGGGCATGGCCAGACGGTTGAGGTCGTCGAGGATTCCGGGGAAGGTCCGGCTCGGGAAACCCTTGATGGTCAGGGTTTTGAGGTAAGCTGAACCCAGCTTCGGTTCCAGACCACCCGCAAGCGGCTGGTCCACCAGCAGCGCATCCAGATGCATCGGGATTTCCGGCACCCGGACCCGCTGGTTGCGCGTGGAAATAGTGGAATGCAGGTAGGTCAGGGTTTCGCCGTCGTCGAGCCAGGCGGCCTCCGGCATGAAACCGTCCAGCAAAGCCAGCAGCCGGTCGCTGCGATCCACGAAGGCATGGAGCATACCATGCGGATCGGGACCGTCGCGCTCCCGACCTTCGAACAGGAGCCTGGCCGCCCGATTGGCACTCTCCGCCGGGGGGAGCCAGACAAGCGTAAGAAAATACCGGCTCTCGAAATGCGCGCCCTCATCCTCGAACTGTTCCCGGCGTTCCATATCCAACATCTGGCTGGCGGCATCGGGAAAATCGCTCTCGGGATAGATCGTCGCTGGCACGCGCTGCGCTTCTACGAACACCGCCCAGCCGGAACCGAGACGCCGCAAGGCATTGTTCAGCCGGCCAGTCACGCCGACAAGCTCGGCCGATGTGGCGGAATCCAGATCGGGACCACGAATGCGCGCGGTGCGCTGAAAGAAGCCGTCCTTGTTCAGCACCACGCCGCGTTCGACCAGCGCCGCCCAGGGCAGGTAATCGGACAGGAGAGCGGCGCGGTTACGATATTCGCCGAGGGACATCATCGCCCTGCCCTCCTCACGTCCGAAGCCAGGCCGGGTAGCGGAGATGCCGCCGTCCGACCTCCACGAACAGCGGATCGCGCTTGGCACCCCAGACCGCGAGAGTGTGGCCCACGATCCAGAACACCGCCCCGACGAGCCAGAGCCGAAGGCCCAGCGAGATAGCAGCACCCAGCGTACCGTTGGCGATCGCGAGCGTACGGGGTGCGCCGCCCAGCAGGATCGGATCGGTCAGGGAGCGATGCACCGGGACATGGAAGCCCGGCACCGCGTCGTCGTCATAGCCCGCCATCAGATCAACGCTCCCCCGGAAAAGGAGAAGAACGACAGGAAGAAACTGGACGCCGCAAAAGCGATGGACAGGCCGAAGACGATCTGGATCAGGCGACGGAAACCACCCGAGGTTTCCCCGAAGGCCAGGGTAAGGCCGGTCACGGTGATGATGATCACCGAGACGATGCGCGCGACTGGTCCCTGAATGGACTCCAGGATCTGGTTGAGCGGTTCCTCCCACGGCATTCCGGAGCCGGACGCCCAGGCGGAGGAGGTTGCGGCAAACAGCGCGATGCCCGCCATACTGGTCAGACGGGACAGGCGACTGATATGGGCGCGCGTCATGACGCGCGCGGACAGCTTCTGCGACATCAGAGTGTGTCCTCAATGCTGGAGAGGTTGAAGGAATGTGGACGCCGTGCTTCGCCGATCGGGGCATCCAGCGAGATCATGCGGTAACGGCCTGTTGCCGGATCCAGTCCGTCCACCGTTGCGAGTTCCGTCAGCCGCCGGGCAGTACCGCGTCCGGACAGCACCGCGATCACATCGATGGTTTCCGCAATCATGCCGCGCGGCACCGTCACCACGGCCTCCTGGATCAGCTGTTCCAGACGGTACAGGGCTGCGAGCGCTGAGCCGGCGTGCAGCGTGCCGATACCGCCGGGATGTCCGGTGCCCCACGCCTTGAGCAGATCTAGCGCTTCGGCACCACGCACCTCTCCGATGGGAATGCGGTCTGGACGTAGGCGGAGGCTGGACCGGACGAGGTCGGAAAGCGTGATGATCCCTTCCCGGGTCCGCAGGGCAACGAGATTGGGTGCCGTGCACTGCAATTCCCGTGTATCCTCGATCAGGATGACGCGATCGTCGGTCTTCGCGACCTCCGCCAGCAGGGCGTTGACCAGCGTGGTCTTGCCCGTGCTGGTCCCGCCCGCGACCAGGATATTCCTGCGCTGGACGACGGCCTCCCGAAGATAGGCCGCCTGTGCGACGGTGATGATCCCGGCGTCGATATAATCGTCGAGCGTGAACACCGCGACAGCGGGCTTGCGGATCGCGAAACTGGGCGCTGTCACGACCGGCGGCAGCAATCCCTCGAACCGCTCGCCTGTCGGGAGTTCGGCCGAGATACGGGGCGCGGCCTCGTGGACCTCCGCACCGACATGGTGCGCGACCAGACGCACGATGCGTTCGGCATCGGCTGCGCCGACCGTGTCCCCGGTGTCGGACAGCCCTTCTGACAGACGGTCGATCCAGAGCCGTCCATCGGGATTGAGCATCACCTCGACAACTGCCGGATCAGCAAGCTGTCTCGTGATCGCCTCTCCCATAGCCGTGCGCAGCATGGAAAAACCACGCGCCACGGCTTCGTTCGTCGTCGCATGGGTGTGCATTGTCGTCCCCGTTGTGGACAGCGAACCGGGAGGTCCGGATCGCGACAGGGACAAATAGAGGAGGCACGCGTTTCCAGATCGCAACAAGAAATTCGGCCATCATCGTACCGGGGCGTACGAAAGCGTATACAAACTGGCAAAGGCGTAGACGGCTAAAAATTTGATGCTTTATCAGTGCATTAGGCGTGAGACTCTTAATCCGGCGTTGTCAGGAACTCCGCTGAGCCGAAGAAACCGATTACGATGATGGCGATGACTGACTTCGCGAGCGCCAAACTTTTGGGTCGGGCCAAATATTAAGTATGGACGGGAGTATCAGGACCCGCTCATCAACGGCAACGCGCATAATACGATATTTGGATATGGCGAGTTTTTACAGTATCTGGAACTACAAACCGACGCGTGATTGTGCCCGACACGCTATACACCGACGAAGATGGCGGATTGACCGTATTTTCGGTGCGCCGAAGATCGACCTCACACAGCGTCAAAAAGTTGCTCCGACGGTGTGACCCGTGCTTGAATCGACTAGGCGCAAATCTGTTGGTGAAATACAGGCTTTCCGAAGCTTATAACGATTCACACCCTATATTGAGGACTACCCTATTGAGCAGCGACAAGGACATCATTCTCGGTCGTCTGAATGCGATGGCACAGATCGTAACGGCGCACCTTGCGACGACGAAAGTGGAGACCGACCAGCTTCCGGACCTCGTACGTCGGCTTTATGCGTCGCTTTCAGAGGAACAGCCTGTGCCGAACACGACAGGATTGGGAGCATCCCGGAAAACCAGCAATGTTCCCTCGCCTCCTGAAAAGCCTGAACCGTCCGCGACTGTCGACGAGACGCCGGCGGAGGCGACGTCGCCTACAATTCTGACCGTCGAGAAACAAAAACAGCCCGCCGTCCCGATCAAGGAATCTGTCTTTCCCGATTACATCATCTGCCTGGAAGACGGGAAACAGCTGAAATCGCTCAAACGGCACCTCGCGGCTGCCTTCGGCATGACCATTGAGGATTACAAGGCCAAGTGGGGGCTGCCTGAAGAATATCCGACCGTTGCGCCGAATTATACGGAGATGCGGCGGCAGGTGGCGCAAAAGATCGGTCTTGGAAAGCGTGCTTCCCAGAATAACGACACGACAAACCGAACGGATGCTTCGACGCCGTCGGCCCCGGGGAAACAGTCACCCACGCGAAACAAGGCGAAGGCCGGTCCGAAGGAGCGGTCAGCAAGAAAAGCGGACGAACATCGACTGGCCAACGCGTTCTCTCGCTGATCTGAGGCGACGCGTTGGGGTGGTTCGTCAGTCCTCTTTGACAGTGGCGTCGCCGCTTTCATTCGCCTCACGCTCAACGTCCGTCCGGAACCGCCTGTCGCTGGCCAGCCTTCGCCCCAGCATTTCCACGAAGCGGTCGTAGCGCTCCGCCCCCTGGGCACGGGCCGCTGCAGCCATGCTCTCAGAAAGACCTGGCATACTGGTGAACCACAGCCGGATGAACAGCGCGAGCGTCTCGACCGAGATCGACAGGTCGCGTTCGATCCGCGCCTGACGACGATCGAGCCGCTGCACGGCGGCTTCCAGCGACGCTTTGGGATCGCCACCAGCGCCTTCCGGGTCGAGCCACGCCGCAATCGCGGCTTCGGCCAGCAGGGAGTCCGACATCGAGCGTCGGGCGGCCTGCGTCCGCAGCCCCTTCCATAGATGCGGCTCCAGATAGACCGAAAGCCGCTTCTTCTTCTGGCGCGCGCCGCTCATGACATCCCCAGATCATTGCCGGGATCAAGAGCCGCCTGACGGGCTTTGCGGGCCAAATCCGCCGTCAGCACGGCATGAAGGTCTTCCTCTTCCATCGGATCGCGTTCACGCTCGCGCATAGGCGCATCACGCGCGGGGTCCTCGTCGCCCTGCGGTGGCAGGTCGGGCTCCTCGGAAACGTCCATTTCCGGCTGACGGCGCGCCTCGGTGCCGACAGGATCTTCTTCCTCACCCGCCTCCTTGACCGCATCCTCTGGTGTGTCGGGCTTGACCTAAGGCTTTGATGGCTGCGGACGTGAGGTCCAGTCGTCGGGTGCGACCGGTAATCCTCGTGTCCCCGTCTCCGGCGCGGGCAAGAGCCGTTCCCGAAACCGGCTGTCACGAAAATATTGAGCCTTTTTTGCCCGAACGGGCGACATCCCCGAGAGCAGGACCAGTTCGTCGGTTGCTGGCAGCTCCTGAACCTCGCCGACGGTCAGCAGGGGTCGAGCACTCTCCTGACGGGACACCATGAGGTGCCCCAGCCAGGGTGACAGGCGATGGCCGGCATAGTTCTTCTGCGAGCGGATTTCGGTTGCGGTGCCAAGCGCATCGGAAACACGTTTGGCTGTCCGCTCATCGTTGGTAGCGAAGCTGACGCGAACATGGCAGTTGTCAATGATCGAGTTGTTCTGCCCGTAGGCTTTTTCAATCTGGTTAAGCGACTGGGCGATCAGAAACGCCTTGATCCGGTAGCCAGCCATGAAAGCAAGCGCGCTTTCGAAGAAATCGAGCCGCCCCAGCGCCGGCAACTCATCGAGCATCAGCAACAGACGCTGCCGCCCTTCTGCTCCGGACAAATCCTCGGTCAGCCTGCGCCCGATCTGGTTAAGCATCAGCCGGATCAACGGCTTAGTGCGACTGATGTCCGAGGGCGGGACAACGAAGTATAACGTCGTCGGCCGGGCCGGATTGACGAGATCGCCAATCCGCCACGTGCTGCGGCTCGTCACCTCGGCCACCACGGGGTCACGATACAGGCCCAGGAACGACATGGCAGTACTCAGCACACCGGAGCGCTCGTTGGGGGATTTGTTGAGCAATTCGCGCGCAGCCGACGCCACCACCGGATGGACGCCACGCTCGCCAAGATGGCGCGTGCCCATCATCACAACGAGGGTGGCCGCGATCGAGCGTTTCGGATCGGACAGCAGGCTGGCGACACCACGCAAGCTTTTGTCCGGTTCCGCATAGAGGACATGAAGAATGGCTCCCACCAACAGGGAATGTGAGGTTTTTTCCCAGTGATTGCGTCGTTCCAGCGAGCCTTCGGGATCGACCAGCACGTCGGCGACGTTCTGGGCATCGCGCACTTCCCACTCGCCGAGACGGATTTCCAGCAGCGGATTGTAGGCGCATGACGCGGGATTAGTGGGATCGAAAAGGATCAATCTGCCGAAGCGGCCCCGGAACCCGGCCGTAATGGACCAGTTTTCGCCCTTGATATCATGGACAATGGCTGAACCGGGCCAGGTCAGCAACGTCGGGATCACCAGCCCTACGCCCTTGCCCGAGCGCGTCGGCGCGAAGCAGAGCACATGCTCGGGGCCATCATGCCGGATATAGTCGCGCTCCCAACGCCCCAGCACCACGCCATCCTGGCCGAGAAGTCCGGCCTGCTCGATATCGTCGCGTTCGGCCCAGCGGGCCGATCCATAGGTGGCTGTGCGTTTATGCTCCCGCGCGCGCCTGACGGACAGGACCACTGCTGTCAGGAAGGCGAGCACTCCGCCAGATCCGGCGATCCATCCGCCTTCTACGAAAATGTGTGGTGCGTAGGCGTCGAACTCGTACCACCACCACGGAAACAGAAATGGCGGATAGAGCGGCCACCGTCCGCCCACTAAAGTCCACGGGGGACCGAGTTCCGGCTGGAATGCGAGCCGCCACGCGACCCACTGCGTCGCGGCCCACCAAGCCATAATGACAATCAGGAAACAGAGGCAGAGTTGCCCCCACAGGATACGAGAACCGGACATGAATTCCTCCTGAGCATGGAGGAATCCATGTCCGTGCCTATAGCGTCACTTCAAGCTGTTTCCCATTCGATCGACGGTATGGGCGTACGCGGGCGCAAACAAACTGACAAGGGCGTATTTTAAGCGCTGGTTTCAGATCGGAGAATAATGGTCACAAAGGAAAACGATCCTGAAACATAGATACGTTTCGTCGACCTCGCTTACCCGCCCTATAATTCTCCAACCCAATGGAAACTCAGTAACAACCAGTTGGAACATGAGGACAGCCTGCTGCACGCACCCGCTAACGGCGATTTGAGCAGGAATTAAATTGACATAAATTCTTTGTGCAATTAGGAGTCATTCTCATCTAATGCGGTTACCCTAAGCTGTATCGGAAGCCATAATGTGCCTTGCAAACAAGCCAATTGTCATTCTCGCACATGTTCCTCACGCCGCTATCTTTGAGGGTTTCATCCCGGCGGCATGCGACAAAGGGTATCCAGTCATTTTGTTGACTGACCGGTATGATCTTACGATAACAAGTATACCTGACAATACCGACGCAACGGTGTGGCTGTGTGACGTTTTTAATCCCCTCTCGGTGATTGCCTGGCTTAATGAGCGCGCTATTGCTCCAGTTGCGATCTTCTCGAACAGCGATCATTTGCAGACTTCAACTTCCTTAGTCGCTAGCTGGTTTGAATTACCGGGAAAAGACTGGCGTATTTGTCTGTCCGCAAAAAACAAAGCAGAGATGCGACGAAGGATGGCCGCTTTAGGACTACCTACGCCATGGAACTGTCGCGTTTTGTGCGATGGTCCCCTGCCAGCCAGCATACCCTTTCCAGTCGTTGCCAAACCAAGCGAAGGGGTCGCAAGTATCGATGTTCGGCGGTGCGATGACCTCCCCAGTCTGGAGGAATTTATCGAAGAAATGTCGGCCAAAGGACGTTCTGAGATCTTGATCGAACGCTTCTTGGAAGGCCCGCTGTTTTCCGTGGAAACCTTGGGCGATGGTGTTTCACTCCACACTATTGGCGGGTTTGATGTTTCCCTTTCTCCTCCACCTCATTTTGTAGAACTCTCCGCTCGGTGGAATGGTCCGGTCGGGCGGCAATATCGCGAGGCAGCAGTCGCACAGATCCAGCGGTTTGGTATAGGGTTTGGTGTCTGCCACAGCGAGTTTATTGCGACCGCCGATGGCCCTGTTCTAGTCGAAATCAATTATCGCAGTGTCGGTGATGGTGATGAATTTCTTCTGGACAGGCTCACCCATGGTAGCTGGTTTTCGAGTATCCTTGACCTCCATCTGGGACGTCCCCTGGATGAGGTGATACCTCGCTGCGTTATATCGGCAACCGCAGAGACGATTTATTTGACCGCAGACAAGAGCGGCTATCTCCGCGATGCCTCCCCATCCTTTACGGAGGAGAAAGAAGGCACCGGATCGGTTTGGTGCTGGTACCAAGCCCTGCGCCATTCGGGCGAACATATCGAAATCACACACTCCAATAAGGATTACGTGGGGGCGTTGCATCTCATCGCGAGAGATGAATCTCACCTTGAATATGCACGATGCGATTGTCTTGGTCGGGTCCACTTTTCGCTTTCTCCGGCTCCATAAAACACGGGCTACGGCAGAAATCTGGATAGGCGCCCAATCAGCGCACAGAACGAGTGCCCCGGCGTAATGAAACGAGCGTGATCGCAATAAAAGCAGGAAATCACTCATGGACAAGTCCATTCTGGCAGAGACCAACTCTAAAGACGATAATTCTGCCCGCCAATATGCCCAGCGGATTGCAATCCGCGTCGTTGACGCGTTCATTCGCGAGGATTTCCGTGAACTCGTCTCGGGCGGCAGTATAGTCCCGGGACATGAAGCCCCTGCACTCCTTCCGCAGGTAAGCCACACCGTTTTCTGGCTATTAAGGCAGTTAGGGCACGGAACAGTCCATATCCCGGTCATTCCCTGCGATTTCATGCAGAAATGGCGCGTTGCCTTTCTCCCCCTGTTCTGGACAAGCGGAGAAAACTTGAGACCAATCGCGAGCGTGACCGAACTCGTGGAGGTCTTTTCTACGGGCATTGATCATAAGCAACGCGCGAATATGACCGTCTTCCTGGAAGAATGTCTGACCGCTATCGAGCATGCGACACTTTGCGGTGCCGCAAGAGGCCTTACTGTGGATCACGGACATATCCTTGCCCAACACCCTGCGTGGCACCGCAAAATGATGCGACACGACTGTGATGGCGCGTTCTCCGACCACCCATTTTATCCAACTGCCCGTGCGAAAGTTGGTTTCAGTGAGTCGGATCTTGCTGCCTACGGACCGGAATACGGTAGAGTTTTTGAACTTGACTGGCTTGCACTACCGAAAGAACATTTTGCCGTCCAAGGCGAGCTGCCGTCTGTATGGCCAGATTTTGATCACGTAGGGCTCGACCCTGCGCTCGCTTTGGATCACGTCTTATTGCCGGTCCACCCGTTTATGCGGGGTGAGCGCATGGCAACTGTGCTGCAGGAAGCCGGCCTAACCGACAGAGCCATTCATGCTCCGATATCGTCGCTCAAGGTCATGCCGACGCTCTCTGTCCGGGCTCTCGCTGTCATTGATGAGCCTGGATTGCATATCAAGCTTCCCCTCGCGATCCGTACGCTCGGGCAACTCAATCTGCGCGCGATTCAACCGGACACAATTCATGACGGAAACGTTATCCAATCTCTGCTCGGCCGCATCGGGATAAGGGATCGTGCAATTGGAGAAAGTCTGCTTCTGACGGATGAAAGCTGCGGTGGATGTTATTCCAATCATCGCTTCCTGAGCTTTATTCTGCGACGGTACCCTTCTGCGATGGAAGGCACATGCCCTGTGCCGGTTGCATCGTTAATGGCTGAAATGAGCGACACTCGACCGTTATTACTACATTTGGTCGACGATCACTTCAGTGGAGACATCATACAATTCATGACTGCGTATTTTGAATTGATGCTATCCATTCATCTCCGCTTGTGGGCACGCTACGGGATCGCACTTGAGGCAAACCAGCAAAACAGCGTCATCCTGTTCGACGAAAACACCGCAAGACTTCGGCTTCTATTGAAAGATAACGATTCACCCCGCATCGCGCGAGCACGGTTGGCGGATGCCGCGCCTGATCTCGTCCCCTTGATAGACGACCTTCGTGATACACGTATCGCTGGCTCCGATAGTGCGGGTCTCGCCCAAATGGTCGCAACGATTACATTCCAGCTTAACCTGGCCTTCGTAATAGAAGGTCTCGCAAGAAGTTTGCGCATATCTCCAGAACCATATTACCAGTTGCTACGACAGGAGATGCATCGCCATCTGGCACAATTGGACGCGGAAGGGCTCGATACGGCGGACATTCGTTCACAACTGATCGAACCTGACTATCTGCCCATCAAATACCTCCTGCGCGCAGCCTCGCTCGAAAGTCGGTCGGCTCTTCATGCCGCTGATATCAACAAGTTTTACGGGATGACCGCACCCAATTTCCTTAGGGCGCAATAGAGGTGATGTCTCCAGCACGCGTCTTGGCCGTGGTTCTTGTATGTCATTTTACCGCGGCGTTCGGTGCGATGGGCATGCCGCCCTTCCTGTCCCTGACATTGCGTACGATCGGGCCAGTCGACCACACGCGGCTAGTAGGCTGGCTATATGTGTTACCCACGATATGCCTCGCATTCTCGGCGCCGTTCTGGGGACGCCTCTCCGACCGATACGGTCGCAAACCTCTGCTGATGCGCGCACAGGCCGGCTTGTGCTTCAGTTTCGTGCTTGCAGGACTGTCGCCGACCATATCCGTCTTCGCCGTCGCTCTGGCCATGCAAGGCCTCCTTGGGGGCACGTTCTCTGCAAGCAATGCGTATCTTGCCGAAAGTCTGCCCCGCAGCGCCTTGGCCGAAGGACTACATCTGACCCAGGCATCTGCGCGGCTGGCACTCATACTCTCCCCCATGGCGATCGGATTAATGATCGACCACGGATTTTCCGCGCAGTGCGTCTATCTGCTGATTGCAATTCTGCCCGCTATAGCCGCCCTTTTGAGTTGGTCCCTGCCATCTGGCCGCATGACTCAGTCATCCCAACCCGAAGCGACTGCCGTGCCATGCAAACGTAAAGAGGTTTCGCTTCAAGTGATTCTCGCGGCAGACGCTGGTTTCACGTTGATGCTCATTGGAAGCTTTCCCTATCTCATTCCTTACACCATGACGCAGTTTCACGTGGGTGCCAGCGTTGCAGGCTGGTTATTCGGCCTTCCACATATCATCTATCTAATCGTTTTTCTTCCTTTGGGTCGTACCTTGCAACGACGAACGGACGTCTTGCGGTGGTTTGCCATCGGATGCGCTATCATGGCCGCAACGCTTGCGGTCCAGGCGATGACCGTCTCACTGACAAGCTTCATAGCGGCTCGCCTACTGATGGGCGCCGGAATGACGCTCGGCTACCTTACGCTCAATATTCTCGTTGCAGACCGGATCAATGACCGAAACGCGGGGAGAAATTTCGGTCTCTTCGACAGCATCGGAAAAATTGCCACCGTGATGGCAGGCGTCACCGCTGGCGAAGTGGCCAGCCTTAGAGGAGCGGCTGACGTTCTCATAACCTCGGCGACTATCGGTTTGTTTCCAGCATTTCTCGCGCTGAGTGCGTATCGACGCACAGAACCCGAAACTTTGCTAAATCCGAGATAAGCCCATGCTACAATATGTGACGAATACACATTCCCCACCGTTCAAAGCGCGAGTGCTCGCTGAAAAGGCAGCAAGCGCTGCACTCCTCCGATGCTTCTGTCGAGAGGTCGCAGCTCCCTTCGAGAGGTTGGGGCTGTCCCGGCCCTCTGGCATGTCTCCCATACCAGCCGTCCTGAGCAGAGCCCCGTGGATACTGCACGTTACGCTCTCGGACCACTCGATCTTGATGGTGGGTGTTGAAGCGATAGCACCCATGCATGATTACACGTGTTGCACGCCCGTCTTCCGCAAAATGGGTCGACGCTTCATCGTGCAAGCGTGGGAAAGCGTAGCAGCAATCATCTATGACGAGACAGCAAGGCTCTTGAATGCGCCGCCCAATACAGAAATTATGGACCAAACTCGAAACAGCGTTGACGTCACGGAGCGGTTGGTTTCCTACCGTCTTTCCCAACCGCCTCCAGGAATACGAAACCGTGATGCGGTCCAAACCTATTTGCGCTCCGAAAGTAATCTCCTCTTCGGTCACCCCTCACATCCGACCCCCAAAAGCCGCGAGGGGATCGATTTGGACCTTCTCTCGCGCTATTCGCCCGAAACAAGACAGAGTTTCGATCTCCATTATGTGGAGATCGATCGAGAGTTCTTATGGTCGCGCAATTCGATTGCTGGAACCTGCGCGGAGTTTCTCGGCAAAGCCATGCCAACTACGAAGGCTCGCACCGATAGGGTCGTCCTCCCCGTTCACCCGATCCAGGCAAGATGGCTTCTACACGAGCCAGTCGTAACCCGCGCAATCTCCGAAGGCTGGCTGCGGGATATTGGAATTCTGCCCAAACCCTATTACGCAACATCGTCCGTCCGAACCATCATCAACCCTGATGACCCCTATTTCCTGAAACTATCGCTGCATGTGCGCATGACCAATTGCGTGCGCAAAAATGCGGTATACGAACTTGAAAGCGCGGTTGCGATCACCTCGTGGCTCAATCAGGATAGGGACGCACGAACAGCACTGTTTCCGCATCTCAGGGTTCTGACCGAACCTGGGAGTTGGTCCATTGATGCTCAACATTTCGATGCTCGCGAACGCCGAACTTTAATTGAGGGCTTCGGCACTATCCTGCGGGAATCCTTTTTACAGTCTCTGAGTCCTGACGAAACACCTTTTGTTGCAGGTGGACTTTTCTCATCGCCTCTGGACGGTGCCGACTGGCTGAGCCACTTCACCGGAATAACCGATGCAGATAAGATTGCCTGGTTCGACCTCTATCTAAACGCGCTGATACCTCCCCTTTTGTACTGCCTGTTCCACGAGGGCATCGTCTTCGAGCCTCATCTGCAGAACGTCGTCATCGGATTGATTGGCAAACGACCACAGACGATCTATCTGCGGGACCTTGAAGGAACAAAACGAACGCCCCTTGCGCGACCAATGGATGGTCTAACCAGCACTATACAGCGTTCCATCGACTATACAGAAGACGCCGGCTGGCAACGGGTGGCCTATTGTCTTTTCGTTAATCATCTCGGTGAAGCCATCCGTCATATCGCGCACGGTCGAGACAACCTCAGCCGGAAGCTGTGGGGCTGTGTGGCGAATGCAATCGTAGACTATCAGAAAACATACGGCACGGTAGAAAGCGCAGCACGTCTTCTCCCCCTGCTCCAGGGAGAACCTCTCCCTGCGAAAACGCTGTTACTCACGCGGTTTCACCAGCGTCCTGATCGGGAAGCAAGTTCAATCTCCGTCAACAACCCTATGCTGCACGGAGCCTGGTAATGCAGATCTGGCCATCCGAACGCATTCTGATGCGACTTAAAACGGAACAGGAGCATAAGAAAGAACCGCTCTGCGCGTATCTTTACGATCTCGAGGCATTAAAAAATCATACGACGTTAACGCGCGCAGCGATGCCTGATGGATGCGAACTATTTTATGCAGTAAAGGCAAATGCAGAGCCTGCAATATTACATGTTTTGTCCAGTATCCTTGATGGTTTCGAAGTTGCCTCTGGCGGAGAGCTTGACTGGGTTACCACTCACGTACCGGAGAGGCGTATTATTTTTGGTGGCCCCGGAAAACTTAACAGTGAACTCAAAGATGCAGTCCAAAAACGCGTAGAAACGATTCACGTAGAAAGTTTCAACGAACTCAAACGGGTTGAGGCACTTGCCCAGGGTCATCCCGTCTACATAGCGCTGCGGATCAACCCGGAACTTAATACGGAAATCCGAACAAAGCTGATGATGGCAGGAGGCCCATCGCCTTTTGGCATTGATGAAGAACAGATCAACACCTGCCTCAATTATATCCGCAGTTCGACAGCACTACATTTGACTGGATTCCATTTACACGCCTTGTCGCACCATCTGGATATGGACGCCCATACAGATCTCCTGCGGCATTATCTGAAGAAATTCGAGAGGTGGCGAGACATCGCTGGCGCGGATGTACGGTTGCTCAACGTCGGCGGTGGAATCGGCATCAACTACATTCAGCCTGACCAGCAAGCTGACTGGCCTGGCATGATGGCAAGGCTAGGCGATATGCTGCAACAGATGCCGGACGCACCGCGCATTCGTTTCGAACTCGGTCGTTACCTTACCGCATCATGTGGTTTCTACGCTGCCGAAATCATCGACCTGAAGCAAAGTTATGGGAGATGGTTTGCGATTTGTCGCGGGGGAACCAACCATTTTCGTACACCTTCGGCACAGAACCACAGTCATCCCGTCACAGTGATACCCGGCTCGAGACGCGGTGAACGTCAGCTTACCAATATTAACTGCACATTTGTCGGCCAACTTTGCACCCCAAAAGACGTGCTCGCGCGCAACATATCATGCCCGAATGTTGGCATTGGTGACGTAGCACTGTTTCCGTTGGCCGGAGCCTATGGGTGGACCATTTCACACCATCATTTTTTGCGCCACGCGCCGCCCAAGATGATTTTCGTCGCTCCGGAAGTAACTTCAAGAAAGGAAATATCAAATGTTCATGCATGAAATCGAAAATGTCACGTCCCTTAATATTGGACCGGCACGTCAACCCATCAAACTTAATCTATATCGGGACTATGAAGTTGAGGCCCTTGCTCTGGCAATCGCGAAAAGCCCATTTCTGCAAATGGCAGCAAGCGTTGATTGTGTGATGGTCTCGGACTCGTACCTGATGACGCATCTGGGTCGCTCTTCAACAAGAGTTCCAGAGGGCGAGCAACCACTTCTGTTGGACATGATGGTCAACCTCGTCCGCGAGGTTGCGAGTGAAGTTCGACACTCATTCCAGACAAACCGGCCCTACGTCATTGCCGATATGCCAGACGGCTCGGCGAGAAATGAGTCCATTGCCGTTGTCAGCGCGAACCGCATGATCGACGCAGGAGCAGACGTTGTGAAGCTCGAGATCCATAATGAAGCGGTTTTTGACATTGTTGCTGCTCTGACTGCTCGGAATATTCGCGTCATGACTCACCTTGGTTATACGCCGCAAGGAGGTCAGTCTAAACGCGTGGGGGCGACACTCGAGGCCGCCTTTGCACTGTTCGGGCAAGCGCGCAACGCACGGGATGCCGGAGCAGACAGTCTGGTCCTGGAGAAAGTTGACGAGTTCGTGCATCGCGCATTGGTCGACCGACCAGAAGCTTTGCCAAGCTACGCAATTTTCAGCGGCAAATCATTAAATGGAGGTCAGTCCCTCAATGTGTGGGACTCAGTTTTCCGTCCGGGTTTTGAAGCCCGCTTTTTTCCACCAACCGCTTCGTATGAAGTTGGAGCATACCCCGATATCTATCAAGTCCCAGTAATAGCAGACCACCTTGGACGCCTTCTGAACCTTACTGCGATGGCTGAATTTCCGCTCTCTCCGGCGAGCCGTCTTGGAGGAGAAGAGAGACAGTTACTCGAACAGCACGATCCATGGGCAAATCAATGATCACTCTAAAGGACGCTTTACACGAAGATGCTCACGTCAATTAATGCGAATGGTTTTCATTCCAAAAAAGAATCCGGATATATCATGAAGCGGTCCAGGCAAGGCAAGCATCACTACCTGATAGCGGGAATCATGCTGTGCGCAGCACCAGTCGTGCAGATCAAAGCGGCTGAAGTAGACAAAACATCTGTTGGGACAGTTCGTTCTACAGACAAAAAATATGCACGCTCGAATGCGGCCAACGCACGCGAGAAGCAGGTTCAGAAACCGAATGTGCCGTCAGCAGCGGCCGGTGTGAGCGGCGGAACTGAGCGCATTACAGTCACAGGAAATTCACGAAGCTACATCGTCTCTCAGGTCAATGCGATCAAGATCAAGGCGAATTTGCGCGATATCCCTCAAACTATCGACGTCGTTCCTCTTCGGGTTATGCAGGACCAGAACGCGCGTTCACTTGCCGATGCCCTGCACAATGTCGCAGGGATAGGTTACCAGACGGGCGACGGACAACGTGATCAGGAAACGATCCGCGGCTTCGTTAATCAGGGTGACTTCTATCTCGACGGCTTTCGCGATGATGCCCAATATTTCCGCGATCTGTCGAATTACGAACGTGTGGAGGTTATCAAAGGCCCAGCCTCGGTCCTCTATGGACGTGGTTCTTCCGGCGGCCTCATAAACATGGTCACCAAGAAACCCGGCACCGAAGGAGGCTCTGTCGACTTTTCTTATGGCAGCTTCAACGATGTACGCGGTAGTGGCGATTTTGGTCACGTGTTCAAAGACAGTAATCTCGCATTTCGTGTCACTGGCGCAATCGAGAGCGCGGACAGTTACCGGGCGCAGCAATTCATGGACCGTAAGACGATCGCTCCCTCCCTGCAATGGACATCTCCAAACGGACGGACGAGTGTGCTTCTTCAGGGGAGCTATCTCTATGATCGTCGTCTTGCTGACAACGGTATCCCGTCGTGGAATGGTCTCCCCGCCAATGTCTCCCGTTCCGCCTACTATGGGGCTGCAAATGCTCGGGACGCCGATTGGGCAAGATCGGAGGTCTGGAACACCACGGTGACCGTAAAGCATGACTTCGGCCACGGTATCGAGCTGTCAAATGCCTTCCGTAGCTATAATTTTACGCTTCAACGTTACGGCACGATCATCCAGACGGAGTATACTGATCCGACAAGTCCACATTATGGTACCTATAATCCAGATCATCAGGATACGCACCGGGACGAGCATGGATGGTCAGATCAACTGCAATTGACGGTCAACGCAAAAACCGGTCCGTTCGACCATCGCTTTCTCCTTGGACTTGAGCTTTCCGAACAATATAAGTATCAACGTCGTGCCGATCATGTTTTCAGGGACACCTATCTTTCAATTTTCAATCCTGTTCTACCAACATACACCGCCGCAGACGCCAATCTTGTTCCCGGAGACTTGTATACGAACACCACCGGATATTTCGGCACGGTGGGACCGTTCATGCAGGATATGATTTCATTTGGCAGTCATTGGAAAGCTTTGTTGGGCCTCCGGTGGGACCGTTTCCGACAGACCACCCAACCCGAGGCGTATCCTGTCCAGCCGGCACTGGCGCGGACAGATACAAGTTTCAGCCCACGCGCCGGAATTGTCTGGCAGCCAACGGATACCCAGTCCTATTATTTCTCGTGGACACGCTCGTTCCAACCGGCTGGAGAATCCTTCGATCTGGCGGCCAGCAACGCGGTGCTCGAACCGCAAGAAACCGAAAACAAGGAATTTGGCGCAAAATACAATTTCTTCAAGAACCGCCTCCAGACCACGCTCTCTCTATTCGACCTCAGACGATCTAATATCAATATTCCGGTTATGGACGGTGGAACCGGTCATACCGTACTCAAGCAGGTCGGATTGCAGAGAAATCGTGGTCTAGAATGGTCGGGGCGTCTGAGTATCAGCGACAGTTGGCAGGCAATAGCATCGTATGCTTATTACGATACGCGCTATCTCAAAGCGGGAAATACGACCTCTTACGGGTATGCTGTCGAAGGCAAGCGTCTGGTTACAGTTCCCAAAAACAGTATGAGTTTCTGGATCACGAAGTCGTTCGTACATGACCGTTATGGCATCGGCTGGGGCGTCCGGTACATGGGGTCTCAATGGGCCGACGCTGGCAACAGCGTGCGCATCCCGTCCTACGTTGTCTTCAATACAATGGCATGGGCAACAGTCGGTCGTTTCCGTGCGCAGATCAACGTCGACAACCTCTCGAACGAGAAATACATCGCCTCGGCTCACGGTACAAGTCCCTATCTGCTGATGCCAGGGGCTCCGCTCTCAGCGTCGTTTAATCTCGTTGCAAATTTTTGAATTTACCGGCCGCTATAGCTATCGATATATCCAGATAGCTATAGCGGCACTTCTGCCCTGGCATACGATAGAAGTCGCGCATTGTGCTGCAGTCGGGGGCTGAGACGATTTCGCCGTCCGGAGAAAATCGGAAGAGGCCAGATATGTAAATCCGACTTGATGATCTCGAAATATTTTTACAACAATATGCGCCACGTTTAGGCAGTCACACTTTTCCCGTGGAAGAACGCAGGCTTTCACTATCGAGAAGCCGCTCGGCAGCACCCCATGCCCGATCAGCGGCGTCCTTCTCGTCGAGCACATTCGCAGAGACGACAGCGCCATCAAGCAGATAAATCATGAAATGGGCAAGTTCGTCGGATCGGTCCTCCGAAACACCATCTGCTTCCAGCAACGCACGGATGGCATGGCGCAGGCTGCGCTTCTGCAGTCGCGAAATCTCAACGATCGCGTCCTGCTTGCCCTTGTATTCCTCGGTCGCGCGAGAGAACACACATCCTGCAAAGTCGGGTTGACGAAACCAGGACGTATGCCAATCGAACACCGCACGCAGCCGGGCTCTGGGCTTCGTATGAGCGCTGACGGCCTCAATCAGCGAGGCTTCAAGCGTCTCGATATGTCCTTCCAGGAAGTCAGTCACCAGCCCCTCTTTGTTTCCAAAGTGGTAGTAGATTGCCGTCTTCGCGACCTGCGCGGTGTCGGCGATGTCATCGACACTGACCTGGTGGAAACCCGAACGGGCAAAGAGGGAGCCCGCTGTCGTCAAGAGAGTAGCCCGACTATCGGGACCATTCCGCTTTCTGCGGAGTTTTTGCTGTGGCACGTCTATGACCTCACAGGAATTCGCATCAATCCGTCTCACTCATAATCGGAACGTTTTGTGCGTCAACAAGTTCGAGGCACGGATCAAGCCACAGCAACTCCCTTTCCACAAGTTAATAAAGCGATATCTAATGTACCGGTCGTTCATACACGAGACGTTATCTGATTAATTGACTGCCTCCAGGGCCGCGGTCGGAACTGGTTTGACGGCTTTCATTTCGGCCAGTTGCCAGGCCCAGTACGCTTCACTGGAGTTCAGGCGCATCGCCGCACCCTCGAGCACAGATCGCGCTTCACCGGGATACCGCCGGAGAACAGGCACAATGACATTGTCAATCCAGCCATCGCCATGCAGGGCATCGACCTCGACATGCTCGCTGTAATAATCCAGAATCGACGGTTGATCGTTGCCAATACCGACGCGACGGCAACCCGAGAGCAATTTGGCGTATTGCTCGGGATCCGAGAGTTCCGTAATTGCAAGCGCACCGATCGAGCGGAAATATTCCCGCCGGTTGAAGGCGAAATAAAGCAGCAGATTATACCCCGAGAGGCCCTCCCAACCCAACGCATCGACAAACTGGGGCGGATTATCTTCAATCTTGAGATAGTCGAGCAGGTCGCGATAGAGACGCACATGCGTGCGGGCTGGGTTACCCTGCCCCATCTCATCCCAGAAATTATGCGCGACTTCCATCCGGACATCTTCGTCGATACCGACAAGAGACAGCACGATCAGGTCAAAAAAACGCATATTCAGCGCGTAATCGGTCGTAAAATACTTAATGATCTGCGGTCGTGACGCGTCGGTCTTCATGAAATCGAATACCGCATGGTTATACCCGGAATGGCTCTTCCAGAGGGATTTGATGGCGTCGCCAATTGCTTCCGGCTCGACATCAGCCGGGATTGGGCTGGCCTGGCTCAATTCCCACTCCATCCACGAAGCTTCGATCGCACGGCGGGCTCGCAAGAGTTCGATACTGTACTGGTTATCAGTAAGGCCCGGGTGGGGTCGGGAGAGATGCAAACCATACAGGTCATGCAGCACGCGATGAACGGTCTTCCGTGCGGCAAGGTCGCTCTGTGCAAACGCCATATCACAGCACCGATGCGCGAGCGCCTCCAACTGACCCGAGGCTCCGCGAGAGGCAAGGAACGTATCCGCGTTGTCGTTGGAAAGTGCATCGTTCACCAGACGGCGCAGCGCCTGCGGTGTATCGTCAGCGATGTTGATCTCCGGTCGCGCAAAAGCAGCGCCGCCAGCATGTGTCAGCATAAAGCAGTTCCTTGCAATGTGTGTACAATCTGGAAACAGCTCGCGACCTGCATGTTGCACAGTGACGAAACGGTCCGTCTTGAGTCAAGCAAAAAGACCGTACTGACGCGTATTCGTCATAATTGCAGAGGCAGAACCGAAGGCCTAGCCGCAGGTATAATGCTTTTGCGAAAGTACGATCCGCGCAGTATGTTGTTTTTAGGTAGTTTTACAGACACCCCGTAGTCGGAGGCGGCGTAAAGCCGCAGCACTTCGAATCGCACTGACTGTTCTGTTCCTGATCCAGTCAGTGGGAAGTCTCACAAGAACGTGAATGTTTCGACCGTAAAACACCGCGCCACGACCGACAGGGGCACGCCTCGACCCGCCACGATACTCCTTACCACATTGTTTTATTGCTGTTTTCTATTTGCCTGCGTGCCGATGATAGGCACGATGGCACCCATCTGAGCTTCAAGAAAAGGCAGGACGATGCGCGCAAAAGACGCTACAGTGTCGACATCGCCCCGTGTCATTCTCGACCCTACCGGTCATGGAGACGGTAACGGTGAGGGTCTGCGGGCGCTGATACGAGCCCTCGCCCGGCAGGCGGCGCGGGATTACATTGAACATGAAAACGGATCGATCCGTACACGATCGGAGGACTGACAGGAGGTCTTCATGAAGGTCGCGCTCTACGCCCGCTATTCTTCTGACAACCAGCGCGATGCCTCCATTGAGGATCAACTGAGGCTGTGTCGGGAATATGCTGCCCGTCAGGACTGGCACGTAGTCGACAGCTATAGCGACAGGGCCGTCTCTGGCGCCTCCCTGCTTCGTCCTGGTATTCAGGAACTGATGCAGGACGCGCAGCGCGGGAAGTTTTCGATCATTCTCGCCGAAGCCATGGACCGTCTTTCGCGCGATCAGGAAGATATCGCCGGGCTGTTTAAACGAATGAAGTTTGCCGGGGTGCGGATCATCACGCTTTCAGAAGGCGACGTCACCCAACTCCATGTCGGGCTCAAGGGCACCATGAATGCCCTCTTTCTGCAGGATCTGGCAGACAAAACGCGGCGCGGCATACGGGGACGCGTTGAAGCCGGTAAATCGGGCGGCGGTCTGTGCTATGGGTATGACGTCGTCCGAAAATTTGACGCCGCTGGCGAAGCTGTCCGCGGAGAGCGGTCGATCAACATCAGCGAAGCCGCGATCGTGCGGCGCATCTTTCGTGAATATGCAGACGGCAAGGCGCCTAGGGCCATTGCGCTCGATCTGAATGCGGAGGAGATTGTCGGACCGTTGGGTGGTGCCTGGGGACCATCCACCATCCACGGCAACCGTGACCGCGGCACCGGCGTCCTCAACAACGAGCTTTATATTGGCCGACTGATCTGGAACCGTCTTCGCTATCTGAAGGATCCGGAAACTGGTAAGCGCGTCTCGCGCCTGAATCCAGAAAGTGAATGGATTCTGCAGGAGGTTCCTGAACTTCGCATTATTGAGCCCGACCTATGGGAAGCTACCAAGGCGCGCCAGGCAACAACAACGTGGTCACAAAAGACGCGTGGCGACGGGGCCCATCCTCTGAACAGTCTCAAGCGCCCGAGGCACCTCTTCACTGCGATGACACGCTGCGGCTGCTGTGGCGGTGGTTTTTCAATGATCTCAAAAAACCTGCTTGGCTGCTCGACTGCGCGCAACAAGGGCACCTGCGACAATCGTATGACCATCCGGCGGGACATGCTCGAGAAGTCGGTGCTTAACGGGCTGCGGACGCGCCTCATGGACCCTGCGATGTTCAAGGAGTTCTGTGATGAATTCACTCGGGAGGTTAACCGCGTGAGAATGGAGCGCGGTGCAGATCTCGCCGCGATGCGCGCGGAACTACCCCGTGTTGATCGCGAACTGGACAAGGCGATCCAAGCCATTCTCGACGGCGTACCCGGCGTCAAGCTGAAGGACAAGATCGGACGGCTGGAGGCCCGCAAGGAAGAACTGACGGCTCTGCTCGCCGACGCACCCCAGCCGCCGCCTCTGCTGCATCCAAACATGGCTGTGATCTACAGGGAACGCATCGAAGCCCTTTATGAAAACCTTCAGAAAGAGGATGCGAACCTGGAGGCGGTGGAGAGGCTGCGCGCTCTGGTCTCACGGATCAAACTGATTCCGCAGGATGGCGAGCTTGCGATCTTCCTTGAAGGAGACCTCGCTGCAATTTTGAACTTCTCGTCCAACAAAAAAAGCGCCGCAGTCCATCCGGACCACGACGTTCTTCAATCGTTCATTGAACAGGATACATTGGTTGCGGGGACCTGCAACCGAAGAAAACTGCGCTCTGCCGGTAAAGAGCAGGCTACATTGGTTGCGGGGGCAGGATTTGAACCTGCGGCCTTCAGGTTATGAGCCTGACGAGCTACCGGGCTGCTCCACCCCGCGAGGGTGGGGTGTTTTTGTGGGGTGGATCAGGGGACCTGGCGGCGA
>Ga0157363_1000040_pt1 | contig 107685 bp, 91 predicted proteins | sample AttsexASBM1_FD_111477 | JGI IMG/M metagenome (GOLD analysis project Ga0157363, IMG submission 111477) | Fungus gardens microbial communities from leaf cutter ant in Ribeirão Preto, State of São Paulo, Brazil - Atta sexdens ASBM1 | ecosystem: Host-associated > Fungi > Mycelium > Unclassified ...
ATCCACATACAGGCTGTGTAAGAAATTATCGTTTTCCATCAGACCCGCGAATCCTGCCCGATGCCCGTCCAGCTCAGCCACTAAAACGGTTTCGCCGAGTATCACCTGATCGAAGTCTTCCAGCTGCCAGTCATCGTTGGCGATCCAGTCCCAGTTATGCCGACGGGCCGCCAGAAACAACGTCCGCAGGAAAGGACGGTCGGCCTCTGCAAATAATCGAATATGCACATCAAGCTCCGTTAAACATCTTTTAACAACCCTGGCAGGGATTCTCAAAAAAGTAAAAGCAGAACAAATGTCATCACTTTCCTTGTACACTGCCCGACGGTGCCTTATGGGAAAACAGCAAACGGCCTTCAGTTAACGCACAGGGGTTATTGCCTGGAAGCACGCAATATATCTTTTTGCGGGTAAATGAAGGTAAGAAAAGCGGTTTTTTCCCTTAACGATCAACGCGATCGGCGTTTGATAGCTTTCGTTTATTTTATTGATAACGAGGGCTTATTAGATGTTGGCCCGGAAAATTTGTAAGCTGCATCACATATTTTAAAGGAGGCCATCACATGTCCATTATCAACACCAAAATTAAGCCGTTCAAAAACAGTGCATTTAAAGACGGCCAGTTTATCGAAGTAACCGAGAAAGACGTTGAAGGTAAATGGAGTGTTTTCTTCTTTTATCCGGCTGACTTCACCTTTGTTTGCCCAACCGAACTGGGCGACGTCGCGGATCACTATGAAGAGTTCCAGAAACTGGGCGTGGACATCTACTCAGTGTCTACTGATACCCACTTTACCCACAAAGCCTGGCACGGCTCTTCTGACACCATCGCAAAAATCAAATATGCGATGATCGGTGACCCAACTGGCGCGCTGACCCGCAACTTCGACATCATGCGCGAAGACGAAGGTCTGGCTGACCGTGGTACATTCATCGTTGACCCACAGGGTGTTATCCAGGCCGTAGAAATCACCGCTGAAGGTATTGGCCGTGATGCATCTGACCTGCTGCGCAAAGTGAAAGCGGCGCAGTACGTGGCTTCTCACCCTGGTGAAGTGTGCCCGGCCAAATGGAAAGAAGGTGATGCGACTCTGGCGCCTTCGCTGGACCTGGTTGGCAAAATCTAATTTCCGCATCGCAACGTCGATCATTTTCTCATCGGGTGCTTCGGCACCCGATTTTTTGACCAGGAACTCACTATGCTTGATACCAATTTAAAAACGCAGCTCAAAGCTTATCTTGAGAAACTCACCAAGCCTGTGGAGTTGATTGCAACGCTGGATGATGGCGCAAAATCAACCGAGATTCGCAATCTGTTGGTCGATATCGCGAGCCTGTCTGACAAGGTCAGCTTTCGTGAAGAGAACGATCGTCAGGTGCGTAAACCCTCATTTTTAATCACTAACCCTGGTGCGGATCACGGCCCACGTTTTGCGGGTTCGCCGCTGGGTCATGAATTTACCTCACTGGTGCTGGCGCTGTTACAGACCGGTGGCCACCCGTCCAAAGAAGCACAAAATCTGCTTGATCAGATTGCGGCGCTGGATGGGGATTTCCATTTCGAAACCTATTATTCGCTGTCCTGCCACAACTGTCCGGATGTGGTACAGGCTCTGAACCTGATGGCGGTCCTGAACCCACGCATCAGCCACACCGCGATTGACGGTGGCCTGTTCCAGAACGAAATTCAGGAACGGAATGTCATGGGCGTGCCGGCGGTTTTCCTGAACGGCAAAGAGTTTGGTCAGGGCCGCATGAGCCTGGCGGAGATCGTCAGTAAAGTCGACACCAATGCTGACAAGCGCGCAGCAGAAGCGCTGAATAAACGCGAAGCCTATGATGTGCTGATTATTGGCAGCGGTCCCGCTGGCGCAGCGGCCGCCATCTATTCTGCCCGTAAAGGCATCCGCACCGCCCTGATGGGTGAGCGTTTCGGCGGACAGGTACTGGATACCGTTGATATCGAAAACTATATTTCCGTGCAGAAAACGGAAGGGGCCAAACTGGCTGGCGCACTGCGTGCCCACGTTGACGATTACAGTGTTGATGTGATTGACAGTCAGAGCGCGATTAAACTGATTCCGTCTGCAGCGAAAGGCGGCCTGCATGCCATTGAGACGGCGTCAGGTGCCGTACTGAAATCCCGTAGCATCATCCTGGCGACCGGCGCGCGCTGGCGCAACATGGGCGTGCCGGGGGAAGAGCAGTACCGTACTAAAGGTGTGACCTATTGCCCGCACTGTGACGGTCCGCTGTTCAAAGGTAAACGCACTGCCGTCATCGGTGGCGGTAACTCCGGCGTGGAAGCGGCTATCGATCTGGCTGGTATCGTTGAACACGTCACATTGCTGGAATTCGCCAGCGAAATGCGTGCAGACAAAGTGCTGCAGGACAAACTGCGCAGCCTGAAAAACGTGGATGTGATCCTGAATGCACAAACCACCGAAGTGAAAGGCGACGGCAGCAAAGTTACCGGCCTGCAATATCTGGATCGCACCAACCAGACAACCCATGAACTGGCGCTGTCAGGCATTTTTGTTCAGATTGGCCTGCTCCCTAACACCACCTGGCTGGAAGGGGCGGTTGAGCGCAACAAGATGGGTGAAATCATCATCGATGCAAAATGCGAAACCAGCCTGAAAGGCGTTTTCGCAGCAGGCGACTGCACCACGGTGCCTTACAAGCAAATCATCATTGCCAGCGGTGAAGGGGCAAAAGCCTCGCTGAGCGCTTTTGATTACCTGATTCGCACCCAACCTGCACACTAAGTTTTTCGGTGCAAAAGCCAGCCCTGTAACCTGTGTTACAGGGCTTTTTAATATCCGGCCAGCGTCATTAACATCATCCACAGCGGCGTGGTTATCGCGGCAAAAAGGGTGGAAAGCAGCATACTGGCGGCCGTGGGGCCGGTAATCACGTTAAATTTCTGCGACATCAGGTAGACATTCACACCGACCGCCATCGACCCCAGCAGCACCACCACTTTACTTTCCAGCGCAGGCAGACCCGTCAGCCAGGCGATTGCCCAGACACACAGCGGCTGCAGAATCAGTTTCAACGCACAAATCGTGTAACTCTCTTTCAGGCCTTCCCGCACCCGGTAGTGCGCCAGGCTCATGCCCAGTGTGACCAACGATAAGGGTGCGGCGATGGACGCCAGCATGCGCAGCGGTTCAGCGGCGATGGCGGGAAGAGGCCGCTGCAACAGGCTCCAGGCGGTGCCTGATAAGATGCCAATAATTAACGGATTCCTGAGCACGCTAATCAAGGTGCGCTTAAAGCCCTGAAGGGAAAAACTGCCCTGTTTCGACCATTCCACCGAGACGGTGAGTAATGTCCAGAGGATCAGACTGTTAAATACCAGCACCAGCGCAACCGATGGCAAGGCACCGGGGCCCAGCAGGACGGTAGCGACCGGAATACCCAGCATAACGTTATTTGAAAAGACACCGCCCAGGGCAAAGACCGAACCGGCCACGCCATCCAGATGAAACAGACGCGAGGCAAGGATTCGGCCCACGATAAACACCAGCAGACAACTGCCAAAGAATGCCAGAAGCAGGCGCACATCGACTGCGGGACTGTTGTAAAAGTCACTCATGATGCGAAACAGCATGCAGGGCAGGGCAACGTTAAAGACAAACCGGTTCATGCCTTCGCTGATGCTCAGCGGCCATTTGCCCCATTTCGTCAGGCAATAACCCAGGAAAATAAGAATAAACAGCGGGGCTGACAGGTAAATCTGGTGTCCTAATGTATCCAGCAGGAAGGGCATAAGCGTAAGCAGTCCAGTGACTCAGTAAGGGCAAGACTACCAAATTGCGTCGGCCGCGTAACCTGGCAAAACGTGTACCCGACCCGCGAATTTACCCCAGCCAGCGGCGCGCCTGGTCATCACTGATATCGCGATAATACACCCGATGGATAACCGCATCGCAACGCTGACAACGGGCAGAAAGATAAGTGGAATAATAGTGTCGGCCAGAAGGAGAAAGGGCACCCTGACGGGTAATGGTGATGTCAGTCCATCGGTGACGATGAGGGATAAGCGCTAAAAATCGCATCATGCTTCCTGTCAAGTATGAAGTGTTCTGGTAATTTTTAACTACGTGATATGAAGATTTATTGTTGCGATGTTGTAGGCAGGTGTTTGTTATTGCTGGGCATTCTGATAATGGTGAAGGATATAATTTACTTGCGTAAATACCTTTACTGCTCTGACGTGCAAATTTTAAGCCCGCAGCATTAAGCCTTTTTTCGTGCGGTGGGGAGTTGATCGGGATCATGTAAAAGTCTCGCCCGCCAGGTTGAAAAAAGAATAAGCACCTTGCTTAAATTTAGGGGCTTACTTATTCTTCTCTGCGTAACACGACTCGGGGTGCCCTTCTTTGTGAAGGCTGAGAAAAACCCGTATTACCTGATCTGGATAATGCCAGCGTAGGGAAGTCTGATGCCTGACCGCATTCGCCTTCTTGTCCGCCGGTTGGGAGTTCTGATGACACATCAACCGCACCATCTTTCTGATGCGCAATGCGCGCCCATCCTGCAACAGTTTCGCCGTCAGTCACCGCTCGTGCACTGCATGACCAATGATGTGGTGCAAATGCTCACGGCTAATGTCCTGCTTGCTCTGAACGCGTCACCTGCCATGGTCATCGATCGCGAGGAAGCGCCGCAGTTCAGCGGTATCGCGGATGCACTGTTAATCAATGTCGGCACATTAACGCACGAACGCCAGCAGGCCATGGCCGCGGCAATCGAGGCGGCTAATCTGGCAGGCACGCCCTGGACGCTGGACCCGGTGGCGGTGGGCGCACTGACGTTGCGTACCCGGTTTTGCCAGCAGGTGCTGATGCAGTCTCCTGCCGTGATTCGCGGCAATGCTTCCGAGATTCTGGCGCTGGCCAAGCAGGCTGACGGCGGACGTGGCGTGGACAGTCTGCACGCCGCCGAAAGCGCCCTGCTGGTCGCCCAGCAACTGGCGCGGGAGTATCAGACCTGTGTGGTGGTCACTGGCGAGGTGGATTATGCCACCGACGGGATGCGTACCCTGTCGATCGTCGGCGGATCGCCCTTAATGACGCGGGTGGTCGGCACCGGCTGTGCGCTGTCTGCGGTCGTCGCCGCCTTTGCCACCCTGCCGGGTGACAGACTGATCAATATCGCCAGCGCCTGTCGGGTGATGGCACTGGCCGGAGAGAAAGCCGCACAGGCATCAACCGGGCCGGGCAGCTTTGCACCGGCGTTTCTGGACGCGCTCTGGACACTGGAGGCCGCCCTGTGAAACGCATCAATGCTTTAACGATTGCCGGTACCGATCCCAGCGGCGGTGCCGGGATTCAGGCCGACCTGAAAACCTTCTCCGCACTGGGCGCTTACGGCACCAGCGTGATTACGGCCCTGGTGGCGCAAAATACCTGTGGCGTACAGTCGGTGTACCGTATTGATCCTGATTTTGTCAGCGCACAGCTGGATTCCGTTCTTGATGACGTGCGCATCGACAGTGCAAAAATTGGCATGCTGTCCGACGCGGCGATCGTGGAGCGGGTGGCGGCTGGCTTGCAGCGCCGGGCAATCCCGTTTGTGGTGCTGGACACGGTGATGGTGGCCAAGAGCGGGGATGCCTTACTGAGTCCTGATGCCATTGCCTGTGTCCGCGAGCGCCTGTTGCCACAGGTGTCACTGATCACACCTAATCTGCCCGAAGCCGCCGCGCTGCTCGAATGCCGTATGGCCAGCAATGAGAACGAGATGCTGACGCAGGGCGATGCCCTTCTGGCGCTGGGTTGTCAGGCCGTGCTGATGAAGGGTGGACATCTGGATCATGGCGAAAGTCCTGACTGGCTGATCACGCCAGCGGGGCGGCAACGGTTCAGCACGCCTCGGGTGAAGACGCGCCATACGCACGGTACCGGTTGTACGCTGTCTGCTGCGCTGGCGGCCCTGCGTCCACGGCACAGTGACTGGGCGGAGACGGTTAATGAAGCCAAAACCTGGCTACAACAGGCCCTGCTGGCAGCCGATTCGCTGGAGGTGGGCCACGGGACTGGACCTGTGCATCATTTTCATCAGTGGTGGTAACGGCTTCGCTCAGCGATTGTACGGCGCGCTACTCAGCCTCGAACCAGTCACGGTTTTGCCTGATCACGGGCGCGAGCGAAAACATCATTGCCTGCAGATGGTGACGCAGGGCAGTTTCTGCCTGGTCCGCATCGCGCGCTTTCAGGGCGGCAAAAACGGCTTCATGTTGTTCGATCAGCGTTTCAGCGGGCGCGACCTGATTCAGGGTGAGATAGCGCACCCGGTCCATCGTCGCCTTGATGTTTTCAATGGTTTCCCATGCCAGCATACAGTCGATGCTCTCCGCAATCAGACGATGGAATTCATCGTCCAGGCTGAGAAACATCTGGCTGTCGCCCCGGGCGGCAGTGATGCGCTGGAGCTGCAGATTATGCTCCAGCGCCATCAGTCCGCGCTGGCTTGTTTCCCGCGCTGCGCGGCGTATCACGGCCAGTTCTACCGCTTCCAGGATAAAGCGTCCATCTTCAACCTGCTTCGCTGAAATCTTACGCACAAAGGTGCCGCGCTGTGGAAGGATTTGTACCAGACCGGCTTCTGCCAGCTTAATGAACGCCTCACGTACCGGCTGGCGAGAGAGATGAAAACGGGCGGAAACCTCTTTTTCCGACAGCAAAGCGCCCGGCTGAATGACGCAGGTGACGATATCTTTGCGTAGATAACGGTAAATCTGCTGATTGACCGGTTCACTTGTCGTGATGGTGTAGGAAAGCGTCATGTTCTGTCCCTGTTAACATTAACCCGATTTCGCCAGCGCGTTAAAACGCCTTAGCCCTGTGCGATGGCCTGTTGCACGGCCGCCCGTGCCCCCACTTTCGTTAACTGTATATAGCAGGCGGAGAGCGCGTCAACGAAGGCTGTATTATCCGCCAGATCCTCGCCGAAAACGGTTTTCAGGCCCAGTAAGGCCCGCACCCGCTCCTGACCTTCCGTGCTTTCTGCCACACAGGTGGCCAGCTGCGCTTTAAGTGGGTCGCGGATCGCTATAGGTTCGCCTTTTTCATCGACCGCAGCGACATAGCGCATCCAGGCGGCAATGCCCAGTAACAGCAGCGGGCAGGGTGTGCCGTTAGCGAGATGCCAGCGCACGCTGTCGAGAAAGCGTTGTGGCAGTTTCTGGGTGCCATCGGTCGCAATCTGGTAGGTGCGGTGTCTGATAGCGCGGTTGGCAAAGCGAGCGATTAAGGCGTCGGCGTAAGCCGGTAAATCCACGCCCTGCGTGGTTAACGTCGGCGCCTGTTCGTTAACCATCAGCGCACGTGCGGCCGCCCGGAACGCGTCGTCAGCCATACAATCGCTGATGTGTTCATAACCCGCAAGGTAACCAAGGTACGCCAGAAAGGAGTGGCTGCCATTGAGCATGCGCAACTTCATTTGCTCAAACGGCAGCACATCCTCCACCAGTTCGGCACCGGCCTTGTCCCAGTCAGGTCGGCCACTGACAAAATGGTCTTCAATCACCCACTGAAAGAAGGGTTCAGCCTCAACGGCCACCGGATCGGACGAACCAATACGGGCACGTAACGCGTCAAAGGCGGCCTCATTCATCGCCGGAACAATGCGATCTACCATGGTGGAGGGAAAGGTGATGTTGTGCTGAATATAGTCCGCCAGCGACGCATCATGCTGCCGGGCGAGCTGCGTCACCACATTCCGTGTGACGTGGCCATTTTCAGGCATGTTATCGCAGGACATCACGCTGAAAGGCGCTAAACCCAGATCGCGTCGACGGCGGATGGCGGCGACAATCAATCCGGGCAGCGAGCGGGGCTGTGCGGGGTGCGCCAGGTCATACACGATATCCGCATGTTGCAGATCGAGATTGCCGCTGGCGGGCAGGTGACAATAGCCTTTTTCCGTCACGGTCATCGACACAATCGCCACGTCCGGCTGGCACAGGGCCGTAATCACGGCATCAATGCCGTCCGTTTTGCCGTGCAGTGCCGCGGTAACCACCCCAATGACCCGGGTTTTCACGGCGTCGTCACTTTTTTCGGTCAACGTATAGAGAAAGTCCTGCTGGCGGAGTGCCTGAATCAGCTCGCCGCTGTTAAGGTTAACCTCGCAGATTCCCCAGTCGCTACCCTGTTCGGCCAGTTTATCCGTGCACAAGGCCTGATGGGCGCGATGAAAGGCACCAAAGCCGATATGCACTATACGGGTTTTAAGCTGGCGACGGTCATAGGCGGGCAGATGAACATCCGCAGGAAGGTGATCGATGTGTAGCATAAAGCATCCTTGTGGCAGACGGACGGCAGGCCATGCTGGCATTAAGGATGAAAAATTACGCGTCCCGCTACTACCATACAAGTTGAAGTAGCGGAACTGTGAATGTAATCACGAACTGTTTACATTAAGGCCGGGAGCCAGGGCTCCCGTGAGAATTAACTCAGCAGGGCACACTGCGGCGGCAGGCGGCAGCTTAACGCGCCCGGCATGATATCGATGGTAAATGACTGGCCTGTCAGCGGTTCGCCATCCAGGTTAAAGGTCATTTCATGCGGTGAGCGAATCGTCAGGGACGATAAGCGCGTGGAAATAATGCCGGGATTCTCTTCATCGCCGGTCAGGGAATGCAGCAGGGTAGGCAGCAACTCCTGCGCGGTAACAATGCTGACGTCCAGCAGGCCATCGTTAATCAACGCCGACGGGCATAAACGCTGACCGCCTCCGGCCTGACGACCGTTGCCGATGCCGATGACCAGCGCATCGCCCTGCCAGTTAAAACCGGGCCCGGTAATTTCGCAACTGTCCGGTTTTAGCGTGTCCATGCGCATCAACCCATGAATAAAATAGGACACGCCGCCCAGCGCGGATTTGAGTTTTTCCGGCGTCTCGGTCGTAATGCGCGTGCCAAATCCTCCGGTCGCCATATTAATAAAATAGTGATGCTGGTTAACGCGGGCGAGGTCGATATCACAGGCTTTACCCTGGATAGCCAGGCGCAAGGCGTGCTCTATCTCTTCAGGAATGCCGACGCTGGTGGCAAAATCGTTCGCTGTGCCCAGCGGCAGAATCCCCAGAACCGGGCGCTCATCCGCGTTGACCGACGCCAGTGCGGTAGCGATTTCGTTGACGGTGCCGTCACCGCCGCCCGCCACCACGGTTTCCGCCTGCAGTTCAAGGGCTTCTTCCACGTAACGCTCACCGTCTCCTTTTTCATACGTCACGCGCACGGCTATGTTAAAGCCCTCGGCGCGCAGCTTCGTGATCGCTTCACGGAGATCGTCATTGCCTGCGCCTTTACCATTCAGGATTAGCAGCGTAAGCGATTGTTTGTCCATTATCTGTTCCTTGGAGATCGAAAGCGTAGTTAGTGGTTATAGCATAGCCGGAAGAGAAAAATGATTGGCGAAAGGGAGAAAAAAGAAAACCCGCACGGGGGAGCCGGGCGGGTGAATGAGGTGGATCCAGTTACTGCTGCTGATAATTGTTACTCATTGGTAGCAGGCAGCACTATAGTTCAGTAAAACCGAGCCGTCTGTGATCCTGTTCTTGCTTTTGTCAAATTTTGTCAGGCCGTGGCGTGAGCGGCATGCGGATCCTGAGTGTTCTGGCCTGGCGCAAAGTTACGCAGCAGCAAGGCAAACTGCAGATCTACCTCCGGCGGCACTTTCATCCAGACGCGATGCCCGTCTCCCGGGGCCACCTCTGTCGGTTCTCCACGGCTGTTTTGCAGGGCATCAAGGGTGCAGATCAGGTTACCGGACGGCGTCATGATCTCCAGGCTGTCATGCAGAACAAATTTATTCTTTACCCGTACTTCCGCCCAGCCCTCGCGCTGTTCACCGCTGAACTCCCCGACGAACTGCTGGCGCTCTGAGACAGAGTAGCCGGTCTGGTAATTCTGGTAGCTGTCGTGGGTGTGACGACGCAAAAAACCTTCGGTATAGCCGCGATGCGCCAGGCCTTCCAGGGTTTCCAGCAGGGCAGAATCAAACGGTTTACCTGCCGCCGCATCGTCAATGGCTTTGCGATAAACCTGTGCGGTGCGGGCGCAGTAATAATAGGATTTGGTGCGACCTTCGATTTTCAGCGAGTGAACGCCCATCTGGCTCAGGCGCTCGACGTGCGCCACGGCACGCAGATCTTTCGAGTTCATGATGTAGGTGCCGTGTTCATCTTCAAAGGCGCTCATCATTTCGCCGGGTTTCATTTTCTCCTCCAGCAAAAACACCTTGTCGCTGGGTTGCCCAATGCCCAATGTGGGCGTCACGTCCTGTACGCTGACTGGCTGATGAATTTCAACAATGTTGCCGACGTCATCTTGTCTGGCTTCCTGCAACTGATATTCCCAGCGGCAGGCGTTGGTGCAGGTTCCCTGGTTAGGATCGCGTTTATTCATGTAGCCCGACAGCAGACAGCGCCCGGAGTACGCCATACACAGTGCGCCGTGCACAAACACTTCCAGCTCCATGTCCGGCACCTGCTCGCGAATATCGGCGATCTCCTCCAGCGACAGCTCGCGGGATAAAATCACCCGACTTAAGCCCATTTGCTGCCAGAATTTCACCGTTGCCCAGTTTACGGCGTTAGCCTGCACAGATAAGTGGATGGGCATGGCCGGAAACGCCTCGCGCACCAGCATGATCAGGCCAGGATCGGACATGATTAACGCGTCGGGCTGCATCTCAATTACCGGCGTTAAATCGCGAATAAAGGTTTTCAGCTTGGCGTTATGCGGGGCGATGTTCACCACCACATAAAACTTTTTACCCAGCGCGTGGGCTTCGTTAATGCCTTTCGCCAGGTTTCCATGGCTGAATTCGTTATTGCGTACCCGCAGGCTGTAGCGCGGCTGGCCGGCATAGACGGCATCGGCCCCATAGGCAAACGCGTAACGCATGTTTTTCAGCGTTCCGGCGGGGGAAAGTAATTCGGGTTTCATGATGTGCTCACTGATGTCAGGTCAGCATGTCGCCTGGGCGACATGTGCAGGGGGAAACCCTGCAAAAGGTGCGGAATTGTAGGCAGGGTGAAAACGGAAGTAAATTGATCTGGGTCAATCTAAATCAACTGGCAGACATCGGCTTCCCAGCGATAGCCCATGCCATATACCGCGCGGATAAAGGGTTGTTCGCTGTCCAGGCTTTCCAGTTTCCTGCGCAGGTTCTTGATATGGCTGTCAATGGTTCGGTCGGTGACAACCCGGTAATCGTCGTAGAGATGGTTTAACAACTGTTCACGGGAGAAGACTTTTCCCGGTTCAAGGGACAGCGTTTTCAGCAGACGAAATTCAGCGGGCGTTAAATCCAGCGGCTCATCACGCCAGCTGGCCTGAAAGCGGCTTTCATGAACTTTCAGCAAAGACGCGACGGTCGCTTCTTCGGGAGATCGCTTCACCCGGCGCAAAATGGTTTTGACCCGCGCTACCACTTCGCGTGGGCTGAATGGCTTGCAGATATAGTCATCCGCACCAATCTCCAGGCCCAGCAGGCGATCGATTTCTTCCGTGCGCGCGGTCACCATAATAATCGGCAAGTCGGAATCACGGCGAATCTCACGGCACAGCGTCAGCCCATCTTTACCCGGCAGCATCAAATCCAGCAGGATAAGATCGGGCGGCGTCTGTTTAACGTAGTCCAGTACCGCGTTGCCGTGCGCCAGATGATGCGTGCGATAGTTAGAGGCCTCAAGGTAATCAATCATCAGCTGTGCCAGCTTGGGTTCATCTTCAACCACAAGGATTAGCGGGTAAGTGTTTTCCTGGTTCATAATCTTCTAAACGGGAGGAACATAACGCAATTGTAGCGCGATTTTCAGCCCACCTAAATCCGCATGCGAGGCGCTGATGCTGCCACCGTGGGCATCAACAATGTTTTTACAGATAGCCAGCCCCAGGCCAGAGCCGCCGCTGGCGCGATTGCGCGAACCTTCTGTGCGGAAAAAACGCTCAAATATTTGTGCCTGTTGATCGCCTTCCACGCCGGGCGCGCTGTCCTCTACGGTGACGTGCCAGTAGGGCGCGTCATACCAGAGCCGCACCCGGACTTCGCCGCCGGCATCGGTGTAACGCAGGCTGTTTTCCAGCAGGTTAATAAACAACTGCATCAGCCGGTCAGGATCGCCAAAAAACGGCGCGTCATCCGGCATGTCGAGCTTCAGGGTTAAATCATGGCTGCGGTAGCGCTCGGTAAAATTGCCTGCGCTGATCTCAATAAGCTGCACCAAATCGGTGGCCTGCTTGCGATAGGCCAGTGCGCCGACGTCAGAGAGCGAAAGCTGGTGCAGATCATCCACCAGCTTGGTCAGCAGCGCCACTTCGCTTTGCAGAGAGGTAATCGCGTCTGGCGTGAGTTTACGTACACCATCCTGCATGGCTTCCAGCTCACCGCGCAAAATCGCCAGTGGCGTGCGCAGTTCATGCGAGATGTCGGCCATAAAGGCCCGACGCATACTTTCATTTTTCTCCAGCGAACTGGCCAGCAGGTTAAAGTCATGGGCCAGCTGGCCCAGTTCGTCCTGGCTGTCAACCTTAACCCGTGTGGCTAAGTTCCCCGCCGCCAGATGATGCGTACCGTCTACCAGTCTTTTCACCGGTGCCAGCAAGCCCCGCGCCATTAGCCAGGTGACCAGGGCGGCAAGCAGAGTAGAGAGGCCCACGATATACCAGCTGGTTCGTCGCTGCTGCTGATCAAAATTGATATCGGTGCTGCGCGTCAGGCGCTCTGGCGGCGAGCTGATGATCCAGCCCACGACTTTACCGTTACTGAGCGTAATATCGTGACGTATCCCTTCCGGGGGAACCTGTGAGCGCGGGCCGACCATCACTTTGTAGTGCTGATCGAGTACCCAGAACTGGGTGCGCCAGCCGTGAGGCGGTAACTGGTTACTGCTGTCCGGGTTTTGCTCCAGCGAGCGCAGCATAGAGAAGATCAGCCGGTCGTTATTACGCAGAAAATCCCAGTCGCCATGCTGTTCATACTGATCGGCCAGCGCCGCACCCAGCAAATTCAGCCGCTGTTCATTCCCGCGTTTAATATAGTCGACAAAGCCATGTTCAAAGCTGAGCCGGACGCCCCAGTGCATGGTAATCAGGACCAGCATGCAGGTGGAGAATATGGCCATGAATAATTTGGCACCGATGCCAAAATGCAGGAACGATCTCATTCACTTCTCCGACGTCGCAGATCGACGCTTTTACTCATCTCTTTCGGAACCCGCCAGAACACCAGCGCAGGCAGAATAATGATCAGCGCCATACAGAGATAAACACAGATAAACGCCTGATGGCTTAAACCCTGTTCCCCGGACGTTGCATGACCAAACGCGCCCAGCAGCAGGCCCGCCACGGTTACGCCAATACTCATTGAGAGCTGCATGATCATCGATAACAGGCTGTTGCCGCTGGAGGCCAGGTCATCGGGTAGATCCTTGAGCGTCAGCGTATTCATTGAAGAGAAGCGAATCGCATTCACCATGCCTTGCAGAAACAGCACCAGCGGCAGCATGACTGTCCAGCCGAGCATCGCCACCAGTGGAAACAGCAAGACCACCAGCGCCAGGCCTATTGTTGAACCCACCAGCACGTTGCGATAGCCAAACAGGTTAACAATGCTGACAACCACACGCTTCATGCCCATATTGCCCAGCACCATGGCAATCATCATCAAGCCGGCATGAAACGGGCTGAAGCCCATGCCGATTTGCAAGAACAGCGGCGTCATAAAGGGCAACATGCCGCTGCCGATGCGGCCAGTCAGACTACCGAGTAAGCCAATGGAGAAAATGCGGTTGTCGAACAGCTTCAGGCTGAACAGCGCACTGTCGTTTTGGCGCGCATGCAGCAGATAAAACAGAAGAGAGCCGGTGCCGATGAGGATCATCGCGGCCAGTAACAAGGCAGAGCCGCCGCTACTGCGTTGACCGTCAAGCGCCAGCGTTAACGTAGCCATTCCGGCGGCCAGCAGGACAAACCCGACAAAATCAAAGCGTCGCGGCGGCATCGCGTAGTTCGGCAGTAACTTCAACGTGGCGACGGCACCGATGATGCCGACCGGGATGTTAATCAGGAAAATCCAGTGCCAGCTGGCATATTCCACCAGCACACCGCCCAGTGCGGGCCCCAGCAGCGGCCCAATCTGGCCGGGCAGGGTGACAAAGGTCATCGCAGACATATACTGGTCACGCGGTACAATGCGCATTACCGTCAGTCGTCCTACCGGCACCATCATGGCCCCGCCAATCCCCTGAATCACACGCGCCATGATAAGCTGATTCAGCGTGCCTGACAGACCGCACAACAGCGATCCCACGCTGAACAGCACAATCGCGCTAAAAAAGATATTTCTCACGCCGAACCGGTCCGCCAGCCAGCCGCTCAGCGGCAGCGTCACCGCCACCGTGAGCACATAGGCCACAATCACCGAATGCATATGCAGTGGGCTCACGCCCAGATCGTGCGCCATGGACGGGATCGCCGTGTTGACGATGGTGGTGTCCAGCGTCTGCATAAAAAAACCAAAGGCAACAATCCACAACTGCCAGCGGACCGTGACGCTCTGCATGATATTTACCCCTTAATGCTGAGTGGCATTCATCCTCTGGGTGCGCGTTTTACGTCGCAGTTTGTCCATCATTAAGTACACCACCGGCGTGGTATACAGCGTGAGGAGCTGGCTCATGATCAAGCCGCCGGCAATGGTGATGCCCAACGGCTGACGCAGCTCGGCGCCGTCTCCGCTGGTCAGCACCAGCGGTAACGCGCCAAACAGGGCCGCCAGCGTGGTCATCAGGATAGGGCGGAAGCGTAACAGGCAGGCCTGGAAAATCGCCTCGCGGGCACTCAGGTTGCCGTTGCGTTCTGCGTCAAGCGCAAAGTCGACCATCATGATGGCGTTCTTTTTTACTATCCCGATCAACAACAGAATCCCGATCAAGGCAATCAGGCTGAACGGCGTATCAAACAGCTCCAGCGCCAGCAGGGCACCGACGCCCGCAGACGGCAGCGTCGAAAGAATGGTCAACGGGTGCACATAGCTTTCGTAGAGAATCCCCAGCACGATATAAACTGCCGCAACCGCAGCCAGCATCAACCAGAGTTGACTGCTTTGCGATTGCTGGAACGCCTGTGCGGTGCCGGCAAAGCTGCCGCGCACGCTGGACGGTACGCCAAGCGCCGTCATAGTGCGATCGATCGCCTCGGATGCCTGGGACAGCGACACACCTTCTGGCAGGTTAAAGGAGAGGGTTGACGCGGCAGACAAGCCCTGATGATTAACCGACAGCGGCGCGTTGGCCGGTTGCCATTTGGCGAACCAGGAGAGCGGGATGGGTTTGCCGTCGCTGTTAATCACAAACATCTGATCCAGTGAACTGATGTCCTGGGTATAGCGCGGATCCACTTCCATGACGACCTTGTACTGGTTCAGCGGCTGATAGATGGTGGAAATCTGACGCTGACCAAACGCATCGTTGAGCAACGCATTCGCTTCGGAAACATTAATGCCCAGCCGCGCCATGCTGGCCCGGTCATACGTCAGGGCCATTTCGCTGCCCTGATCCTGCTGATCGGAGTTAACGTCGGCCAGTTCCGGCAGGGCGGTAAAGGCCTGACGGATTTTCGGTTCCCAGGTGCGCAGCGCAGCCAGATCGTCTGTTAACAGAGAATACTGATAGCTGGCGTTGGCTTCGCGACCGCCCACCCGGATATCCTGCACCGCATTAAGATACAGGTTGGCACCGGGCTCCTTTGCCAGCTTGGTACGCAGGCGGGCAATCACCGCCTGTGCATTATCTTTGCGTTCGGACAAGGGTTTCAGGGAGATAAACATCAGGCCCATATTGGTGCGCATGCCGCCGGTAAAGCCCACCACGCTTGAGACATCCGGATCGGCCCCCACGATTTTCATGAAGTCCTGCAACTTACCGCGCATCGCCTGAAACGAAATGCTTTGGTCGGCAGAGATAAAGCCGGACAGGCGGCCGGTATCCTGCTCGGGCAAAAAGGTTTTAGGAATACTGATGAACAGCCACACCGTCAGGGCGACAGTGCCCACGAGCAACAGGATGACCCAGCGCGCATGGTTCAGCACGACGTTCAGAGAGCGCGCATAACCCTGTTGTACCGCCAGCAGCAGGCGGCCAATGCCCCGTCGCCGCGGCTGACTGCGCGGCGCATGGGGTTTCAGCAGGTAAGCACACATCATGGGCGTCAGCGTGATGGACACAAACAGCGAGATCAGAATAGCAACCGACAGGGTGATGGAAAACTCTGCGAAGAAGCGGCCAATCAATCCGCCTGTCATCAGCAGCGGCAGGAAGACCGCGATCAGCGACAGGCTCATCGACAGCACCGTAAAGCCCACTTCACGCACGCCTTTGAGCGCGGCGGCCAGCGGTTTCATGCCCGATTCAACATGACGGGCAATGTTTTCCAGCACCACAATGGCATCGTCCACGACAAAGCCGGTGGCGATGGTCAGCGCCATCAACGACAGATTGTTCAGGCTAAAGCCGCACAAATACATGGCGGCAAAGGTGCCAATCAGCGAGACCGGCACGGCCGCCGCCGGAATCAGCGTGGCGCGACCTGAGCGCAGGAAAACAAACACCACCAGAATGACCAGGCCAACGGCGATAATAAGCGACTGCTCCACTTCTTCGAGCGACGCGCGGATGGTGGGTGAGCGATCCTGGGCAATCTGCAGATCGATCGCCGTCGGGATGATTTCGTGCAGTTCGGGCAGTTCAGCGCGAATACGATCAACCGTCTCAATCACGTTCGCATCCGCCGTTTTGCGAATCACCAGCAAAACGGCCGGTTTGCCCCGCGACATACCGGCGTTGCGCACATCCTGCACGGAGTCCTCAACGGTGGCGACATCGGACAACCGTACTGCCGCGCCGTTGTTGTATTGCACGATCAGCGGCTGGTATTCCCGGGCAGTTTGTAATGCATCGTTGGTCCGTAACTGCCAGCGCTGTTGCCCGTCTTCCAGCGCGCCCTGCGGACGGCGCTGGTTAGCGTTAGCGATGGTCTGACGCACCGCATCCAGCGACACGCCCTGATTAAATAACGCCTGCGGATTGAGCGCCACGCGCACTGCGGGCAGCGAGCTGCCGCCTACGGTGACATCGCCCACGCCATTAATCTGCGACAGCTTCTGTGCCAGCTGTGTCGACGCATAATCATAAAGCTGGGCTGGCGTGTACAGATCTGACGTCAGCGTCATAATCATGATCGGCGCGTCAGACGGGTTGGCTTTGCGGTAGGTCGGACGCGACGGCATGCCGGTAGGGAGCAGACTCTGCGCCGCGTTAATAGCCGCCTGCACATCACGTGCCGCGCCGTTAATATCACGATTAAAATCGAACACCATAATAATGCGGGTCGATCCCAGCGAACTGGTCGAGGTCATTTCACTGACGCCTGCAATTCGGCCCAGCGAGCGCTCCAGCGGCGTGGCGACCGAAGACGCCATCGTTTCGGGCGAGGCTCCTGGCAGGGACGCTGACACCATAATGACCGGAAAATCCACCTGCGGCAGCGGCGCCACCGGCAGCAGGCGGAAGCCCAGAATGCCCGCCAGCGCAATGGCCAGCGTCAGTAGCGTTGTGGCGACCGGACGATGGATAAACAAAGCAAAAAACTTCACGGCTGCGCCTCCGTCTGACCCAGGCGACGACGCAGGTTATGCGCCAGGCGGTCAAACAGCAGGTAGATTACCGGCGTGGTAAACAGCGTCAGAATCTGGCTCAGAATCAGGCCGCCGACCATGGCGATCCCCAGCGGCTGCCTCAGCTCTGCACCCACGCCAGTGCTGAGCATCAGCGGTAATGCACCCAGCAGGGCGGCCAGCGTCGTCATCAGAATCGGTCGGAAACGCAGCAGGCAGGCCTGATAAATCGCATCATAGGGCTTCATGCCCTGTTCACGTTCCGCCGCTAACGCGAAGTCGATCATCATAATGGCGTTCTTTTTCACAATACCAATGAGCAGAATGATGCCGATGATGGCAACAATATCCAGCTCATTCCCACTTATCATCAGCGCCAGCAGCGCACCGACGCCCGCCGTGGGCAACGTGGAGAGGATGGTGATGGGATGGATAAAGCTCTCATACAGCACGCCGAGCACGATATACATCGCTACGACTGCCGCCACAATCAGCCAGACGGTACTGGTCAGGGCAGCCTCGAAAGCCAGCGTGCTGCCCTGGAACTGCGTCATTACCTCTGACGGCATCCCCAGTTCCGTCTCTGCCTGGTTGATCGCTTTGGTCGCATCTTCCAGCGAATAGCCCTTCGCCACATTGAAAGAGAAGGTGGCGGAGGGGAACTGACTCAGGTGGTTAATCGTTAAAGGCGCATGGCGCTGGGCAATGCTGGCGATCGCGCTCAACGGCACGCTGCCACCGTCAGTGCTGTTCAGACGAATACCGTCCAGGCTTTGCAGGCCCGGCATGGTGCTGTTGTCCTGTTCCAGCACCACGCGGTACTGATTCGCCTGGGTATAAATCGTGGAGATCAGCCGCTGACCAAAGGCGTCATACAGCGCGTTATCTACGTCCGCCATGCTGATGCCCAGCCGGCTGGCACTGTCACGGTCCACTTTGATATAGGCTTCCAGCCCCTGGTCCTGCCAGTCACTGCTGACGTCACGTAGCGCAGGGTGTTTCTGCAGGGCGTTAAGCAGGGCAGGGACCCAGGTGCTGAGCGAATCCAGCGAACCGGACTGCAGAGTAAACTGATACGGCGTACGGCTGGCCTGGGTGTCAATTGTCAGGTCCTGCACCGCCTGCAACCACAAGGTGACGCCAGGAATTTTGCTGATCTGCGCTTGCAGCCGCTGCTGAATCTCCGGAATACGCTCGCTGCGCATATCCAGCGGTTTGAGGTTAATCTGCAACCGGGCGCTGTTGAGTGACGGATTGGTGCCATCCACGCCCACGAACGAGGTCAGACTCTGTACAGCCGGATCTTTCATAATCACAGAGGCAACATCGCGTGTCCGCTCCGCCATACTGGCATAGGATACCGACTGCGGTGCCTCCAGCGTTCCCTGGATAATGCCGTTGTCCTGCTGCGGAAAGAAACCTTTAGGAATGGCCATCCACAGCAAAACCGTCAGCAGCAACGTGCCGAGCGCCACGGACAGCGTCAGCCAGGGGTGATTCAGCACCCGGCGCAGCCCACGACCATAAACGGCAATGATGCGATCGAACATCGCTTCGCTGGCACGGGAAAAGCGGTTCTGCTTACGCAGTGACTCGGCGCTCAGCATGCGGGCACACATCATCGGCGTCAGGGTGAGCGAGACCACCGCTGAGATCAGAATTGCCACCGCCAGCGTCACCGCAAATTCGCGAAACAGGCGACCAATCACGTCGCCCATGAACAGCAGCGGAATCAATACCGCAATCAGTGAAAACGTTAACGAAATAATGGTAAAGCCAATTTCGCCTGCCCCTTTCAGGGCCGCTGTCATCGGCTTTTCCCCTTTTTCGATATAGCGCGAGATATTCTCAATCACCACGATGGCATCGTCCACCACAAAGCCTGTGGCGATGGTCAGCGCCATCAGCGTCAGATTATTGATGGAAAAGCCCAGGAAATACATTGCCGCAAAGGTGCCAATAAGCGACAGCGGAACAGCCACGGCCGGAATGATGGTCGCGGGCACATTACGCAAGAACAGGTAGATGATCATCACTACGAGCGCCATTGCCAGCATCAGCTCATGCTGCGTATCGGTGACGGACGCGCGGATATTGGTGGTGCGATCGGTGACCAGTTTGACATCGACGGATTTGGGCAGGCTGGCAATCAGCCCGGGCAGCATGGCGCGAATATTGTCGGCGGTTGCAATAATATTGGCACCCGGCTGGCGCTGCACATTCAGTACGATGGCGGGTTCACGGTTAGACCAGGCACCCAGCCAGCTGTTTTCGGCACCCTGTTCAATCGTGGCCACATCGGCCAGCCGCACTGGCGCGCCATTTTTATAACTGACGATCAGCTGGCGGTAATCCTCGACCGATTTCATCTGATCGTTGGCTGAGAGCGTAACCGAGCGGGTCGGACCATCAAGACTGCCTTTCGCGGAATTTACGTTGGCGTTGGTGATCGCCGTACGCACCATTTCGCTGGTCAGGCCCATAGAGGCTAATGCCTGGGTGTTCATCTTAACGCGCACAGCGGGACGCTGGCCGCCGGTCAACGTGACCAGGCCGACGCCGGTCACCTGGGAAATTTTCTGCGCGACGCGTGTTTCCACCATGTCCTGTACCTGGGTTAAGGGCATGCTGGTGGTAGTGACGGCGAGCGTCATGATGGGCGGATCCGCCGGGTTAACTTTGCTGTAAACCGGCGGATTCGGCAAATCGCTGGGCAGCAGGTTAGAGGCAGAGTTAATCGCCGCCTGCACTTCCTGTTCTGCGACATCGAGCGGCAGCGAGAGCTGGAACTGCAGTGTCACCACCGAGGCGCCGCCAGAACTTTGCGAGGCCATCTGTTTAAGACCGGACATCTGACCGAACTGACGTTCAAGAGGCGCTGTAATCGACGACGTCACCACATCCGGACTGGCACCGGGATACAGGGTAACAACCTGAATGGTCGGATAGTCCACTTCGGGTAACGCTGACACCGGCAAAAAGCGGTAACCCAGAATCCCCGACAGCAGAATAGCAATCATCAGTAACGTCGTCGCGACCGGGCGCAGAATAAACTGGCGTGACGGTCCTCCGCTGTGGTCAGGAGGCATAACCTGCATTACTCTGACTCTCCCTTGGATGGCAAGCTGGCGCGGCTCTGTTTAGTTGCACTGCTCTGTGCTGCAACCACTTCCACTTTTGCCCCCTCTGTCAGGCGGTCAAGGCCATCCGTTACCACGCGGTCGCCCGCGCTCAGTCCGGCATTGATGACCACTTTCTGACTGTCCTGGAAACCGGCGGTCACGGTTTTCTTACTCACCTTATCTTCGCTGTTAATCACCCAGACAAAGTGGCCTTCGTTGCCCATCTGTAACGCGGCTACCGGAATCACGACGGCATCCTGCAACGTATTCACCTTCAGCCGGGCGTTGACGAACTGATTAGGGAAAAGCAGGTCATCCTGATTATCAAAACGCGCTTTAATTTTAATGGTGCCAGTCGTGACGTCGATCTGGTTGTCCAGGCTGAGCAGTTTTCCGCGCGCAATCAGATGTTGATTGCTGCGGTCCCAGGCTTCCACCAGCAACGGTTCGCCACTTTTCTGCGCCTGCATGATCTGGCTGATATTGTTTTCGGCGACGCTAAAGACGACATCCACCGGATGCGTCTGAGTGATCACCACCAGACCATTGGTATCACCGCTGGTGATGTAGTTGCCAATATCAACCTGCTTCAGGCCGACGCGACCCGCAATCGGGGAAGTAATTCGGCTGTAAGTCAGGTTCAGCTGTGCGCTGGCAACGCTGCCTTCGTCGGCCTTAATCGTGCCCAGGGTTTCACTGACCAGCGCGTTTTGCGTATCCAGATCCTGCTGGGATACCAGCGAGGTTTTCGCCAGCTTCTGATAACGGGCTAAATCACGGCGGGCGTTCGCAAGCGTAGCCTGATCGCGCGCCAGCTGGCCTTGAGCCTGCATCAGGGCGACCTGATAGGGACGCGGATCGATCTCTGCCAGCAGATCGCCGGCTTTGACCTGCTGGCCTTCCGTGAAATGGATGGCCACCAGGTTACCATCTACCCGGCTGCGTACCGTTACGGTATTGGCTGCGGTCACCGTACCCAAACCGCTAAGGTATTGCGGCACACTTTCTGTCACGGCGCTGGCAGCCTGCACGGGCGCAAGCGGTTTATGTCCACCGTTGCCTCTTTTGCCGTGTTCTGACTGGCTGGATGTTTCGTTGCCTGCGGGTTGGGCTGGATGCTTCCACCAGTAGTAACCGCCTGCAGCAGCGGCAATAACCACCGCTAAAATCAGGCCTTTTTTCATTCCAGGATGTCGGTTGTTCATTGTTATTGTTGCTCTCCAGCGATATCGTTCCAGGACGCGGGCGTAAACGTTAGCCTGCAAACCACGAATTGTAGTCGTCCCTGCGGGTAAAAATTTGAAGGAATTAAGGATATCTGTCAGCGCACCGTAAGTATGTCGGTTTTTTGAAAAAACGGCGTTGGCAAAGAGTCAGATTTGATGTGAAACAAGGCGGACTACGCTGACCACAGCGCGCCGGATCATATCCTGCCTGACCAGGAAATACAGGATTAAAAACAACTTATCCTTCAGGAAGATGACACATTCATCACCCAGCGCTTTACGCAGCCGTGCGCAGCATGAAGAAGGTCAGCGTTTAACCTTACGTTATGCCTGCTGAGACATTGAGCGCTGAGCAAGGGGGCGCGGCGCAAAGAGGAATAAGCATCATCTTCGATACCGCCGGGTCCGTCAGTAATGTGCATTGCCGGACCGGGCGCTATCCTTAACGCGGCAGAACCCGCTGACGCATGGTGCCGCTTTAACCCCGCTCAAGATTAAAGGGCAGAAGGGCTTTTTTCTGAGGACAGGCACTGCATTCGTTTTGCCTTCAACGCAAAAGAAAGCACGGGCTCACTTACTCTGTCGCTTTACCCGTGCGCAAACTGACAAAGCCAGAAGGGGCATTTTCTGCGAGGTATTCCGCAGCGCTGAGCGACCTGAAGGCACCGCGTCAGCGGCGCGAGGACCGCCGAAGCCAAAGTGCCCCTTCTGGCGATCTCACCCGCCGACATCACAACAATGGGTTAGCATCCCAAAACAGCTTAGCCTGACGTCTTCGCGGTAAAGGCAAACGAAGGAAAGGGAGCCGAAGCCAAAATGCCCCTTCAGGCGATTTCACCCGCCGAGAGTGCTGCACTTTATTCGACTCCCCCCGCTGTCAGGCAAACATCACCTCAGCCCAGCGCGCCAGACCAGCGGTCACTGAGGCAAAGTCATCTCCGCCAGCAATCGGTGTACCCGGCAGGGCCTGCTGCAGCGCAGCGCGCAGCAGAGGCGAACGTGCACTACCGCCCGTCAGATAGATCACTTCGGGCTTAATGTGGCTGGTCGCCAGCGCCAGATGTACCTGTTCCAGGATCTTCTCCAGCGGCTGGCTGATCGCGTCCTGCAGGGTTGCCACGCTGATATCGGCCTGTAAATCCGCGCTGATAAAATCCAGTGCGGCAGCGAAGTCAGGGCGGTCGGAGAGGGCGATTTTGCTCTCTTCCGCAGTACGCACCAGACGATAGCTCAGCTTTTGTTGCCAGACTTTTAACAGGTGTGCCACGGCGGCAGGATTTTCGGCATCCCGTACCAGATCGCGCAACAGTTTGCCGCAGGCGGTACTGTAAAAATCGCTTTGTGCAGGCACATCGTTGATGGCGACGGCATTCCACCAGGGCAGGGCAGGTAAGGCCGTGCCTTTTTGTGTCTTCCCGCCCGCGCCCAGCAACGGCATCAACGCTTTAAACGCCAGCATAATATCCAGGTCATTACCGCCCACGCGGCAGCCACTATGGCCCAGCAGGCTTTCCCGCCGGTCTGACAGATGACGCCACTGCGGCCCCATCAACAGCATCGAACAGTCGGTGGTTCCCCCACCGATGTCCACGACCAGCACGCGGGTTTCTTTTTCGAGTGTGGCTTCAAAGTCCAGCCCCGCCGCGACCGGCTCAAACTGAAACTCCACCTCCCGAAAGCCCGCGCGTTTAGCGGCACGCAATAAGATGCCCTGGGCCTGCGCGTTGGCCTCTTCGCTGCCCAGTCCCTGAAAGTTCACCGGGCGGCCAATTACCGCCTGTTCAATTGACTGGTCAAGCTGTGCTTCGCCCTGCTGACGAATATGCAGCATCATGGCGCACACTAAATCTTCAAAGAAGGCGATCTGCTGGGGTTTTAACCCACTCGCGCCCAGGAAGGACTTCGGCGACTTCACGAACCAGACATCTTCCGGATCGACCATATAGTGCTGAAGCGCGGTCAGACCGAACTGCACGCTATCGGAGAGAACATCGATATCTTCTTCACGGTTATAGCGCAGCGCCCGTTGCAACAGCGCCGTGCTTTCCTGGTCCGGCGTGGCAACCTGATGATGGCGATGAAGCCATTCCGTGACGGCTTCACGGGTCGGGGAGCAGATCATCGATGGCAGCAGGCGTTGACCGTTCTCCAGCGTTAACAGTCGTGGTGTGCCTTTTTCGCTGACCGCAATCGAGCAGTTAGCCGTACCGTAATCGAATCCAATGAACATTTTTCGCCCCCAGGCAGGAAAAAGGGGGCGACTTTAGCGCAGCTGTAAAGGTGAGGCAAGCGGCGAGCGGCAGAATTAGCGAATCGCAAAAAGGTGATCTTCACTCAGTTTGCTGAGCGGCTGGCGCTCGGCAACAGCACTGCCCCAGACTCCGTCAACATCCAGGCTGGTAAGCGTGGTCAGAACGGCCGGCACGGAGACTGGGCCCGCAAGCAATATAATATTACGTTCATTGGTCTGGCTTTGAATAATGGAAATCAGCATTTCATCCATCAGATTGTTATGCAGGTTCGCCACCAGCTCGGGTGCCAGAATCAGGCAGTCCACCACTTTACCGGTTAACTGATTAAACGCATCCAGGTTACGGCCAAACTGTTGCAGCACGATGCGACAGCCTGCCTGGCGCAGCTTCATCAGTGTACCCAAAAGCTGCTCGCCGCCCGATAACACGCTGGCGGCATGCAGCGCGATACCGCTGTTACTGTTCGCCAGACCGGATTCTGCAAAACGGATACAAAGTTTCTCAACGAAAACCGGATTATAAAGCGCGTTAACATCCACGGGCAAAATTAAGGCAATGCCTTTTTGGCTCATAGCCGCAATGCGATGACGGAAAAAAGCCTCAACGATATTGTCTTCCAGCCGCTGTTTCAGCGCCGCGTCAGTCAGGTTGTTACGCAGCAGATGTTCATCCACCAGCAGTCCTTCCCGGGTAAACAACTGCACTTCAATCAACCAGACGCTGGCAGAGTGCGGCTTACCTGGCGGTGCGACAGCCCAGACCTGGAGTTCCACCTGCAAGGCATCCAGGGTTGCCTGATCCAGCGAATGGTGGCTGCCGGTCAGGGCCAGCGGATGCTGTTCGTACACCATGTAGCGCCCGCGGCCGCTGCGTTTAGCGTTGTAACAGGCAATATCGGCCTGGGACAACACATCACTGCTTTGACAATTATTTGGTGAAATTTGTGTCATGCCTGCGCTGGCCCCAACCTGATAGGCCCGGCCCAGCCATTCAAAACAGTAGTCGTTGACTGCACGCACGATACGCTGCACCACATCACGGGCCTGGTCCACCATACATTCAGGCATGAGCACGGCAAATTCATCCCCGCCAAGACGGGCGAGAAAGTCGGTGCTGCGCAGGTGGTGACGCATTAAATCGGAAAGTTCGCTCAGCAGTGCATCCCCGGCGGCGTGCCCGGCGCTGTCGTTAACCGCTTTGAATTTATCCAGGTCAATAAACACCAGTACATGCTGATGTTGATGTTCAGCGGCATCGGACAGCAGTCGCTTCAGTTGCAACTCAAAACTGGCGCGATTGGGCAGGCGGGTTAACGTATCGTGCAGCGCGCTGTAGCTCAATCGTTTCATGACTTTACGTGATTCACTCACATCCTGAATGACCATCACCGCGCCGCGTTCGGTTCCCGATTCCGATTTCAGCGGCGTTATCGTGTAATGGATATCAATGTGCTCACCATTCAGGGTGTGAAGCACCCACTCTTCCGACAAATAGGGCGCAGTCTTTTCAGAATGCGTGGGGTTGATCATCAGATTTTCCACGGGCGCGCCGTGACGGCCATGGGTGATGTGAAGCAGTTCACTTACCGGTCTGCCGACCGCGGCTTCCTGTGACCAGCCAGTCATTTTTTCAGCCACCGGATTCATGAAAGTGACGCGCATGGCCTGATCCGTACTGATGACGGCCTCGCCGATGGAATCGAGCGTAATCATCATGCGCTCTTTTTCCTGAAACAGGGCTTCGTTCAGGTTACGCAGCGGCGTAATGTCCTGTGCAACGCCCAGTATGCGCTCGATCCGGCCTTCCTGACTGAGTAAACGATTCGCCTGAGAACGTATCCAGTAATGTCCTTCTTCGCGCATCACGCGATACTCCATTTGAAACGCGCTGCTTTCTTCAATGGCCTGCTGTATGGTCTGCACACAAAATGCGCGATCGTCGGGATGCACCAGTTTGATCCACAAGTCGAAGCTGGGCACTTCATCCGACTGCAAACCGAACAATGTGTACATGCGTTTATCCCACAGCATTTCGCCACTGTTCATGTTCCATTCCCACACGCCAATGCCGCCCGCTTCGTTGGCCAGCGTGATACGTTCCATTAACCGCTGGTTGACCAACTCGCTCTGTTTTAATTCAGAAATATTCACAATCTGCGCAATAAAATAGAGCGGTTGTTGTTCGCTGTCCCGTACCAGCGAAACCGTCAGCCGCACCCAGACGATTTCATGGTCCTTACGGAAGTAACGCTTCTCCAGCGTGAACGACAAAATCTCGCCAGCCAGCAGCTTATCCATTTTGCCATCATCAATACCCAGGTCGTCAGGATGCGTAATCTGCTGGAAAGTCAGGTTCTTTAATTCGTACTCGGGATAACCCAGCGTGTCGCATAATGATTTATTCACCTGAAGCCAGCGGCCTTCGGGTGAAACCAGCGCCATGCCAATAGCGGAATACTCCATGGCGTTACGAAAACGCGTTTCGCTTTCACTGATATGGCGCGTTTCATGGCGGAACGCATCCATGACCAGCGACATAATATGGCAGGGGATTAAGACCATCAGAAACGGCAGCCAACTGACAATCATGGCGTAATTCGTCGTCGTAGGCGTGACGATTATCCAGTCTAAAGAAAGCAGCAGCGCCATAAAGCTGGCGTTGAGAAAGAACAGGACAAACGCCTCCACCTTGGGCAGCCGAACAGCGCACCAGAACAGCACGACCAAAATGAAGGTAAACGGCCAGGGCAAAAAACGCAGCGACAAATAGCTGGCAATCAGCGTCAGAACGAGGCTGAAAAGTGTTTCAAACAGCGAGGCGCGCCTGAGGTAACCCTTAGGCAAGGGCCACGAGAGCAGCAGCAGAACCGGCCCAAGCGCGAGCATGCCGATGATTTCCGAAATCACCCATGTATAAAAGAAGGCGAAAGAGGCCTGTTGTCCAACCTGTAAAACCCACAGCGCCAGTACGCCACCAATCAGTGGCGAAATCACACCGGTGGCAAAAACAAAGCGCAGCCAGTCACGCAGCGACACCAGCGGTGCCTCGCGGTTAAGCAACGCGCGCAGCAGCATGCCACCGATGCCCGCCTGCAAAAGGTTCAACAGGGCAAATTTTAAATTTGAAAGCGCAGGACCGATGACAAACGCATTGGCTGCGGCGGTGCCAATCAGGCAGGCCGCAAGGAACAACGGCAACTGACGTGATGTGCAGCGAAACACCACCACGGTCATTAAGGCGGTGGAAAACCATAAAGGCGAGATCTTGCCGCTCACTACGATCAGTTCAAGGCAGAACAAGGTCAGGACGAACGAAACCAGGCCAAGCCCGCAGGCATGAAGCCACGAATTAGGTGATTTATCTGACGAAGCCAGCGCATCAACGATCATTTATCGATCCAGCAGGGTACAAGGTATTGACATGGCAGGTGACGAGATAGCCATCCTGATTGAAGAATGCTAGCACATTTGTTGGAGAAAAAAGGGGGGAAATCATTAAATTGCGTTATTTGACCGATTGACGGGCTCGTCTGTGAGGCGAGCCCGTCTCGCCTTATTCAACGAAAAAGGTCGGCACGGGTATAGGGTTTTTCCAGGCCCGCGAGGCGGGCTGAAAAGTGCTCAAGAAACTGCTGCGTGGTGGCGATGCGTCCATGTCCCAGCAGCAGCACCGGCACCAGCAACGCGGCGGCAATCTGCGGCCAGCTAAACCCTTTTAATGCGGTTTCGCGTTGTGAAAGCAAAAAAGCTGTGCTCAGTGTAAAGCCTAACAGCAGTCCGGTCAGGACTTCGCTGAGGGAATGGGCATGGATGACGAGGCGGGAAAACCCCACCATTAAGGGGATCATATAGCCCACGCCAATGGCGAAACCGCGCCACAGGCTCGGCCAGCGTCCGGATATCAGCCAGAGCATCACGGGCCACAGGGTGGCAGACATGGCGCTGTGGCCGCTAAATCCGGTGAAGTTAAAACGGGCACTGCCAATGCCAAAGCCCAGAAAGAGAATTTTTGACAGGCTGACAACCAGCCCCGCCAGGCCAAAGGCAAAAAGCCAGTACCATACGGTGCGCCGGTTATCACTTTTCCACGGCAAAATCAGTGCAATAATCACCGCCGTGGGAATTAACAACATACTGTCACCAAAATAGGTGAGGGTCTTCCAGAGCATAGTTTTCCTTTATTTTTTTCGGGCCCCTGGCCCTTTTTGTTCAGGTTTGTAAGACCTGATACGTGCTGTGCATCGTCATGCTGTCTGAGAGGGCTAGTTTATCGATGAAATCATTCGAGTTAAAAGGGGAAAGTCTGAAAACCGGCCATGCCATTTCTCTGGCATCAAAAGACCGAAATCCCTATACTTAGCGCCAAATCACCCTCTCCGTTCAGCCCCATTAACTGGGTGCGCAGTTTGCGTACAGTTTCTGGCTCCAGTATCAGGTTTTTAAAAGTATGACTGACAAGTCCCATCAGTGCGTGATCGTTGGCATTGCAGGTGCATCCGCATCCGGTAAAAGTTTAATCGCCAGTACCCTGTATCGTGAAATTCGCGATCAGGTGGGTGATGAACACATCGGTGTTATTCCCGAAGATGCCTATTACAAAGATCAAAGTCACCTCACCATGGAAGAGAGGGTTAAGACCAATTATGACCATCCCAGCGCGATGGATCATGATTTGCTGTTACAGCACCTGCGCGCTGTCAAAGCAGGACAGGACATTGAACTGCCGGTTTACAGCTATGTTGAGCACACCCGCACGCAAGAGACGCTGCATCTCAAGCCCAAAAAAGTCATTATTCTTGAAGGCATTCTGTTGTTAACGGATGCGCGGTTACGCCAGGAACTGAATTTTTCCATTTTCGTCGATACGCCGCTGGATATTTGCCTGATGCGCCGAATGAAGCGCGACGTCAATGAACGCGGTCGCTCAATGGATTCCGTCATGAGTCAGTATCAGAAAACGGTACGCCCGATGTTTCTGCAGTTCATTGAACCGTCAAAACAGTACGCGGATATCATCGTGCCGCGCGGTGGTAAAAACCGCATCGCGATTGATATTCTGAAGGCCAAGATTAATCAGTTTTTCGAGTAGTTTACGTCTCAAAAGGCGTGACGCGAACAGGTTAAAAGCACAGATGCGCCCTGTTCGCTACACTTACTTCATGGAGTTACCGTAATGAGATTATGCGACCGCGATATTGAAGCCTGGCTCGACACCGGAAAACTGGCGATTACCCCACGGCCAACCGTGGAACATATCAATGGTGCAACGGTGGACGTGCGTTTGGGCAATCAGTTCCGGACGTTCAGCGGACATACCGCGCCGTTTATTGATTTAAGCGGCCCGAAGCACGAGGTCAGTGCTGCGCTGGATCGCGTCATGAGCGATGAGATCGTGTTGCCGGAAGGTGAGGCGTTCTTTCTGCATCCGGGCGAACTGGCGCTGGCGGTAACGCTGGAATCTGTCACGATTCCCGACGACCTGGTGGGCTGGCTCGACGGGCGTTCTTCACTTGCCCGCCTCGGGCTAATGGTTCACGTCACTGCGCACCGTATCGATCCGGGCTGGCAGGGCCGTATCGTGCTGGAGTTTTATAATTCAGGCAAACTGCCTCTGGCGTTGCGCCCTGGCATGTTGATTGGTGCGCTAAGCTTTGAACCGCTTTCCGGTCCGGCAGCGCGTCCCTATAATCGCCGTGAGAATGCAAAATATCGTGGCCAGCAGGGTGCTGATGCCAGTCGTATCGACAAAGATTAATTCATGAGGATGTGATGATAAGAGTGATAACCACGCTGGCCATTCTACTGGTAGTGGTCGTAGCCGGATTAACAGCGTTGGTCATGCTGGTGAACCCTAACGACTTCCGTAGTTACATGGTGCAAGAGGTCGAACAGCGTAGCGGTTATCAACTCACTATCGATGGCGACCTGCGCTGGCATGTGTGGCCGAAACTCAGCATTCTCGCCGGACGGATGAGCCTGACGGCACCCGGAGCGGCGCAACCGGTTGTTTCTGCCGATAACATGCGTCTGGATGTTAATCTTCTGCCGTTACTTTCCCATCAGCTCAGCGTAAGCCAGGTGATGTTAAAAAATGCCATCGTGCGGGTCACGCCAGACAGCGCCGCGCGGGCACCTGAGAACGCGCCGCGCGCGCCACACAACAGCGAACCCACCTCGTCTGCCGGCTGGTCGTTTGACATCGACAATCTGCAACTGTCCGACAGCCTGCTTATCTGGCAGCAGCCGGGCGGGGACGCCTTTACCTTCCGTAATCTTAATCTGGATATGGAGCAGGATCAGTCCAGAATCGCCACGATCGGCCTGACGACCAGTCTGACCCGTAACCAACGCACCGCTGTCCTGACGCTGAAAGGGCAACTGGACAAATCACGCTATCCGCATCAGTTGAGCGGCCAGGTGGCGCAGGTCGACTATAACCTGACCGGAGCGAGCCTGCCGCCAGAGGGCATTAAAGGCACGCTGAGCTTTCAGGGCAACTGGGACCTGGATAAAAATCGTTTTGACGTGAGCAATCTTAAGCTGACCGCTAACGACAGCGTGCTCAGCGGGCGCGCTGAAGGCGAACTTACGCCGCCGCAAAAGCTGGCGCTGGATCTTCATGCCAGCGCACTCAATATGGACAATCTGTTGTTTATCTCGACCCTGACCCAGCAGATGAGTGGACAAAACAGTCAGATTGCCCCGGCACCGGTCATCGCGGACCAGCCTGAACCGACCAATGCAGACTCCCCGCTTAACGACATTGATCTTGATTTGTCGCTGCAGGCCGATAGCGCGGTCTGGCGTGGCCTGAACCTGACCAAACTCTCCCTCAAAGCGGTTAATCAACAGGGGCTGATAACCTTCAGTACATTATCAGGCAATGTGGGGCAGGGGAGCTTCTCTGTACCGGGCAGTATCGACATTCGTCAGCCTGTTACGCAGGTCGCTTTTACGCCGGTGCTGAACCAGATAGCTATCCAGCCTTTATTAAAAGCGCTGGCCTTGCCGCCGTCGCTGCAGGGAACCCTGAGCCTTAAAGGTGAATTGTCGGGTGAAAATCTGACGCTTGCGGATGCAAAACGCAGCTGGCAGGGCAAGGCCGATATCCAGGCGCATGATCTGAAACTGGCCCAGCTCGACTTACAGCAAATGGTGCGCAGTGCCGTGGCACGTGTCAGCGACCGTGTCAGCAGTGATTCTCAGGCGTCCGGACAGGGCATTGAGCAGGTGAGCGGACAACTGGCCATGAAAAATGGGCTGCTGACGTTAAGTCATCTCGACGGTGGAGGGAAGGCGCTGACGCTGCGCGGCGAGGGGCGTATCAATCTGGTGCAGCAACAGCTGGATGTGACGCTGGGCCTGACACTGAGCGACTGGCGCGGCGACGAAAAACTGGTGGCCGCGCTGTCCGATCAGGTGATTCCGTTCCGTATTTATGGCAGTTGGGCTAATCCGCAATATACGCTGCCGGTAGATGATGTCATGCGTGACAGGCTACAGAATGAGGCAAAATCCCGCCTCAATCAGTGGCTCGATCGTCAACAGGCAAAAGACAAGAACAGTACGCACCCGTAATCACCGTCGGCAGCCGGCGCTGAATTACGCTTTCAGCGCCGCACCGTCGACGTGAGGTACAATCCCTACCTTCTGAATCCGGTGCTGGTCGACCTGTAAAGTCCGTAGCCGGTATTCGCCAAGCTGAATCTCTTCGCCTTCCTGCGGCACATGTTGCAGGCGATCCATCATTAAACCTGCGATCGTGTGGTAATGCTGTGTGTTTTCTCGCGGCAGCGTGACGTAAAGGGCCAAATCGTCCAGTGGCATATGGCCATTGGCAATCCAGCCGCCTGCGCCGTCAGGCTGAATGTCGTGGCGCGCCTCTGAATCGGCTTCGTTCGGCAGATTGCCCGCAATCGCCTCCATTAAATCGCTCAGCGTCACCACGCCTTCTACCGACCCGAACTCATCGACCACAAACGCAAAATGCGTCTGTGCCTGGCGGAACTGCTCCAGCGCCTGTAACACCGTTATTCGCTCATGGAAGACCAGCGGCTGACGGATCAGGCTACGCAGATCCAGGGCATGCTGATGCAGCGACTGATGCAGCAGATCGTTAACATGGACAACACCAAGCGGTTCGTTACCGTTTTCGGTGATAACGATGCGCGTATGCTGATTGCGGTCAAGATCGGCCATAATGACGTCGGGATCGTCGCTTAAATCAATGTGCTGAACATCATGGCGCGTGGTCATAATTGTGTCGATACGACGTTGCCCCAGTCCCATCACGCTGGCAATCATCACACTTTCCTGCCGGTTAAACAGGGCAACAGACTCACCGTCAGCCAGCATAGAAGCGGTTTGCGTATCCAGCTCGGCCTGTTCCGCTTCACCACGCAGCAGCCGCAGCACGGCTTCAGCTGTGCGCTGGCGAAGGGGCCGTCCGGCTGACAACACTTTACGGCGGTTAAACTGTGCCAGCTGATTCAGGGCTTCAATGACGACGGAGAAACCGATCGCGGCATACAGATAGCCCTTGGGAATCGCAAAACCAAACCCTTCCGCCACCAGACTGAAACCAATCATCAGCAAAAAGCTCAGACACAGAATCACGATGGTCGGATGGTTGTTAACAAAGCGCGTCAGCGGTTTACTGGCTAACAACATCAGTAAAATGGCGATAGTGACCGCCGCCATCATGATCGGCAGATCGTTGACCATCCCGACGGCGGTAATCACCGCATCCAGAGAAAAAATGGCATCCAGCACGACAATTTGTGCCACGACGGGCCAGAATTTAGCGCCGCCCTTTTGTTGAGTGTCCTCCGCATCGCTGCCTTCAAGTCGTGTGTTAAGTTCGGTGGTCGCTTTGAACAGCAAAAACAGCCCCCCGCACAACAGCAACAGATCACGCGCACTAAAGGCATGATGCGCGAAGGTGAATAAAGGTTGAGTCAGCGTTACCAGCCAGGAAAGCGAGGCTAACAGCAGCAGGCGACAAACCAGCGCCATGAGCAGACCAATAATGCGCGCGCGGTCGCGCAACGCCGCAGGCAGTTTCTCCACCAGGATAGCGATAAACACAAGGTTATCAATACCCAGCACCAGCTCCAGAACGATTAGCGTTACTAAACCTGCCCACAATGAGGGATCGGTCATTACCTCCAGCATGCGTTATTCACCTGAATGTCTAAAAATAAGCTTTGTCTGATGATAGTGGACAGACGGCGTCGGGACAAATAGCGGAATGACAGGCGCTTTACGCTTTATTTAGACACAGACCACTTTAATTACAGGCGAATTAATGGACGAAATGATTAATGCGGGAAGGACTGTAAGGGATAAAGGTTGCAGATTAGTGTCACTACACTCGCCATTCAGAGGAATTTCTTATGCGATTAATCCTGGTGCCAACATGGAATTAATCTGATTTTTTTCTTCCCCGGCACCCAAAATGAGCGGCTTCAATACTTATTACTGGTAGTCTTTTTCCTAAAATAGTCCGGTGATGGCGGGGTCCACTTGTAAACAGGCCAGTAATAACTAGTATAGCAACGAGTTAGTTAACGCCTGCGTCTGAACCTGTAATTTGCGCAATTATCCGTCAGGGTAAGCAGCGGAATGTAAACGCATTCGGCAAGGGATGCGTTGTGCGCCTTCATTTTTGGCGCAGGGAGAACCCGAGGCTATCAAGGCGGTATTGGCACCGACAGCCAAGGGCGGTAGCGTGCCTGACTTGCCGCTGTGGTTTGATATTTAATCAGTCCTGTGTGGGTAAAGTCAGAGTAATCTGTTGGTATTGAGTACGGGATTATTGTTTTCATAGTCAATGACAATGGCGTAAATGCCGCAGGAGCTCCCCTCAGAAACGCTTCAGGCTCAACATCAGTACTGTTCACTTCAGGGTCTGGTCGTGGTGGGTTAAGGAAATAAAATAAAGAGTTAAATATGCGCGATAACCATTTTACGTTTAAAAGTCTTATCACCAAATTATTATTGGCTTGTTCTGATTTAATATGTTTCAACGCGGCATTATTTATCGCGATGATGCTAATTAATTTGACATCTCCGTCTCTTTTATCGGATATGTCTGACCGGGAATTAAATTTAAAAATTGCTACCCACATTTGCCTGTCACTAATTTGCGTTGGCTGGTTCTGGGTCAGACTGCGTCATTACACCTATCGCAAACCTTTCTGGTTCGAATTAAAAGAAATTTTTCGTACCATTCTTATTTTTTCCGTTATTGAACTGTCAATCACGGCACTGTCTCAGTGGCAGATGTCCCGTTTTGTCTGGCTGCTGACCTGGCTTATCACGCTGGTGATTATTCCTGTCTGTCGCTCCGTTTTTAAACGCGTCTTAAATAATTATGGCCTCTGGAAAAAGCAGACCATCATTATCGGCAGCAGTAAAAATGCCCAGGAAGCGTGGGAAGCGCTGCAAAGTGAAGAAGTCATGGGATTCGATGTCATTGCCTTCTACGACGTTGATGGGACCTGCCCTCAGGACGTCATGTCGGGCGTTCCTGTTCTGCGCGACGAACAGGACGTATGGAAGCTGACCAATGCGGACACCCAGTTCATCGTGGCGGTGGAATTCGAGCAAAGCCAGTACCGTGATATGTGGCTGAAATCACTGGCTATGCACAACTGTCGCTCCGTTTCTGTCATTCCGACGCTGCGCGGCGTACCGCTGTACGGTACCGATATGGCCTACATCTTCAGCCATGAAGTCATGATCCTGCGCGTGCAGAATAACCTGGCTAAGCGTACGTCACGCTTCCTGAAGCGCGTATTCGATATTGTTGGCGCACTGTCTATCATCGTCATGCTGCTCCCCGCGCTGCTGGTGCTGGGTTTTCTGGTCGGCCGGGATGGCGGTCCACCGATTTATGGTCATGAGCGCGTGGGCATGAATGGCCGTAAATTCAAATGCCTGAAATTCCGTTCGATGGTGATCAACTCCAAAGAAGTGCTTGAGGAAGTGCTGCGTACCGATCCGGTCGCCCGTGCTGAGTGGGATAAAGATTTCAAACTTAAAAACGATCCACGCATTACCAAAGTAGGCCACTTCATTCGTAAAACCAGCCTGGATGAGCTGCCGCAACTGTGGAACGTCGTTCGGGGTGATATGAGTCTGGTAGGACCGCGTCCTGTCATCGAAGACGAGCTGGCACGCTACGCCGGTGACGTGGATTACTACCTGATGGCCAAACCCGGCATGACCGGACTGTGGCAGGTCAGTGGTCGTAACGACGTAGATTATGAAACGCGCGTCTATTTCGATTCCTGGTACGTGAAAAACTGGTCGTTGTGGAACGATATCGCCATTTTGTTCAAAACCGTCGGTGTCGTGCTTAAGCGTGATGGTGCTTATTAACCGCAGGAAAAAGGTGCCAGCCTCTCTCTGACAGCACACGACAGGGGAGCGGGTTGGTACATTTTTCTAAAAAAAAGCGGTACGGCATTGATAAACAGCCATGTTCTGCTTTGCTTTATTTCTTTCTGGGTAAAGCGCGTGATCGGTAAAAGACAGGAGCTAAGAATAATGAACGACATGTTCAGTGCCTGAGTCAGGATAGTTTACTTTTTTTGAGCGCTTACACAGCGGCGTACTTGCCTCTATCAAACATTAACTGATAGCGAAGATCTAAATGATTACAATGAAAATGAAGATGATACCTGTTTTGGTATCTGCCACGTTTATGGCCGGCTGTACCGTCGTGCCGGGGCAAAATTTATCCACTTCGGGAAAAGATGTCATTGAGCAGCAGGACAACAACTTTGACATCGACAAGTACGTTAACGTGTATCCGTTAACGCCGAGCCTGGTGGAAAGAATGCGTCCTAAGCCACTGGTAGCACAAGCCAACCCGTCACTGCAAAATGAGATTCAGAACTATGAATACCGTATCGGCATCGGTGATGTGCTCACCGTGACCGTATGGGATCACCCTGAACTCACCACGCCCGCTGGTCAGTACCGCAGTGCAAGCGACACCGGTAACTGGGTCCATTCAGATGGCACCATTTTCTACCCTTATATTGGTCGGGTCCGTGTCGCAGGCCGGACCGTAGGGGAAGTGCGTAATGAGATCGCGCGTCGCCTGGCACAGTACATCGAAAGTCCTCAGGTTGACGTCAGCATTGCTTCCTTTAAGTCACAGAAAACTTACGTAACCGGTGCGGTGACCACCTCAGGTCAACAGCCTATTACCAACGTTCCGCTTACTATCCTGGACGCAATTAACGCCGCGGGCGGACTGGCTGCGGACGCCGACTGGCGCAACGTGGTTCTGACGCATAATGGCCGCGAACAGCGCGTGTCATTGCAGGCGTTGATGCAGAATGGCGATCTGAGCCAAAACCATCTGCTTTATCCGGGTGACATTCTGTATGTGCCGCGCAACGACGATCTGAAAGTCTTCGTTATGGGTGAAGTGAAACAGCAGGCCACCCTGAAGATGGATCGCAGTGGCATGACGCTGGCGGAAGCGCTGGGCAATGCGGCGGGCATGGATCAGACCACGTCGGATGCGACCGGTGTCTTTGTTATCCGTCCGACACGCGGCACAGACCGCAACAAGATCGCCAATATTTACCAGTTGAACACCAAAGATGCTGCATCAATGGTGATGGGTACCGAATTCCAACTCGAACCTTACGATATCGTCTACGTGACCTCGACGCCGCTGACGCGTTGGAACCGCGTGATATCGCAGTTGATACCAACCATAGCCGGTGTTAACGATGCGACGCAGGCCGCACAACGCATCCGCAACTGGTCGAACTAAGGTTTCGCCATGATTAAGTCTGTGTTAGTCGTCTGCGTAGGCAACATCTGCCGCTCTCCTACCGGAGAGCGCCTGTTCAAACGTGCGCTGCCGCAACTCTCTGTCGCCTCAGCCGGTCTGGGTGCCCTCGTCGGGCACGCGGCGGATAAAACCGCCTCTGACGTCGCGGCCGATAATGGGTTGTCACTGGAAGGGCACGAGGCCCAACAGTTAACGGCCAACCTGTGTCGGGAATATGACCTGATTCTGGTGATGGAAAAGCGCCACATTGAACAGGTTAACCGCATTGACCCGGCCGCGCGTGGCAAAACGATGCTGCTTGGGCACTGGCTCGATCAGAAGGAAATTGCGGATCCGTACAGAAAAAGCCGTGAGGCCTTTGAAGAGGTTTACGGGTTACTGGAACACGCCACTCAGAAATGGGTCAGCGTTTTAAGCCGATAGTTGGGATTATCCATGAATAGTAAAAATAAAGTCATGACCGCGCCACGCGAGGAATCGAATGGATGGGATCTGGCACACCTTGTGGGACAGCTGATTGATCACCGGTGGGTGATCGTCGCTGTGACCGCTTTTTTCATGCTGGTGGCAACCCTTTACACCTTGTTTGCAACACCCATTTACAGCGCCGATGCGATGGTTCAGGTCGAGCAAAAGAACACCAGCACCGTTCTGAATGAACTGCAAACGCTGATGCCGACCACGCCTGCTTCTGACACTGAGATTCAGATTCTGGAATCACGCATGGTGCTGGGCAAAACCGTTCAGGACCTCGGTCTGGACGCGGTGGTCTCACAGAACTATTTCCCGGTTATCGGTAAAGGTCTGTCGCGCCTGATGGGCAATAAACCGGGCGAGGTCGCGGTTTCCCGTCTGGAGATCCCACGCACTATCGACAAACGCAGCGTTAAGCTGGAAGTGACCGGAAAAGACAGCTACACCGTTTCGGCTGACGGGGATGAGCTGTTTAAAGGAAAAGTCGGGCAGTTTGAAAAACACGGTGATGTCAGCATGCTGGTCAGCGATATCAATGCTGAGCCCGGCACCACATTTACCGTCACCAAACTGAACGAGTTGCAGGCGATTAACAGCATCCTGTCTAACCTGACCGTCGCGGATAAAGGAAAAGATACTGGCGTGCTGGGCCTGCAGTATGTGGGTGAAGACCCGGATCAGATCAGTAAGGTGCTGAATCAGATCGTCAACAACTACCTGTTGCAGAACGTTCAGCGTAAATCTGAGCAGGCGGAGAAAAGCCTGGAGTTCCTGAAAACGCAACTGCCTGAAGTCCGTGCCAAACTGGATCAGGCTGAAGATAAGCTGAACGCCTTCCGCCGCGCGAATGAATCCGTTGACCTCTCACTGGAAGCGAAATCGGCACTGGATTCTTCCGTCAGCGTACAGAGCCAGCTTAACGAGCTGACCTTCCGTGAAGCCGAAGTGTCGCAGCTGTTTACCAAAGATCACCCGACCTACCGTGCACTGCTTGAGAAGCGCAAAACGCTGGAAGATGAGCAGGCTGAGTTAAACAAGAAAATTGCGCAGATGCCGAAAACCCAGCAAGAGATTCTGCGTCTGACCCGCGATGTGCAGTCAGGCCAGGAAATCTACATGCAGCTGCTTAACCGTCAGCAAGAGCTGAGCATCAGCAAGGCCAGTACCGTGGGTGATGTTCGCATCATCGACCAGGCGGCCACCGCTAACGCACCGGTAGCACCGAAGAAGCTGTTGATTATCGCCGCCAGCTTTATCCTGGGCCTGATGGTTTCCGTGGGCGTGGTTCTGCTTAAAGCCCTGTTGCATCACGGCATCGAAAATCCAGAACAGCTGGAAGAGCTGGGCATGAACGTCTATGCCAGCGTACCGCTCTCCGACTGGCAGCGTAAGAAAGACACCGAGGCGCTGGCACGTCGTGGTCACAAGGTGAAAACCGATCCGCATGACACGCTGCTGGCGCTGGGTAATCCGACCGATCTGTCCATTGAAGCGATTCGTAGCCTGCGTACCAGCCTGCACTTCGCCATGATGGAGGCGAAAAACAACATCCTGATGATTACCGGGGCCAGCCCGGGCATTGGTAAAACCTTTATCTGTGTCAACCTGGCGACGCTGGTGGCCAAAGCCGGTCAGAAAGTGCTGTTTATCGACGGTGACATGCGCCGGGGTTATACCCACGAACTGCTGGGTGCTGATAACAAATCCGGGCTGTCAAACGTCCTGTCCGGCAAAACGGAGTTTAGCCCGGCCATGATTCAGCAGGGCGCGTACGGATTTGATTTCCTGCCACGTGGTCAGGTGCCGCCGAACCCGTCGGAGCTGTTAATGCATCGCCGTATGAGTGAACTGCTGGACTGGGCAAGCAAAAACTACGATCTGGTCCTGATTGATACACCGCCGATTCTGGCCGTTACCGACGCCTCCATTATCGGCAAACTGGCCGGTACGTCGTTGATGGTGGCGCGTTTCGAAACTAACACTACGAAAGAAGTGGATGTCAGCTTCAAACGCTTTGCCCAGAACGGTATCGAAATTAAAGGGGTGATTCTGAACGCCGTGGTACGCAAAGCCGCTAACTCTTATGGTTACGGCTATGACTACTACGACTACGAATACGGTAAACCCACGAAAAGCTAAGCGCTAAGTGAGAAGGGGCGGGTTTCACCGCCCCTTTTGATCGCTGGCTTGCGATGACGACACGCAACGATTTGCACAGATGATTCTGGATAGAACGCACAATAAGCGACGATCTCACGTCAATCATCAGAATTCATCATCAACATGCCCTGGTCTTTCACGCAGACCCGCTGAGACAGCCCCCTGGAAGGGCATCAGCGCTGGCCACTGTTGGCATGTGAACTTGTGGATTTAAGGAATCACACCATGGCTCCATATTGGTCAATATCAGGGTTTTTGCTGCTGCTTTCGCTGTTCGAAATCCTGGTTAAAAAAGACGAACGCACAAATTATGCTTTAACCTGGCTGCTCTGTATTGCTGCCATGATTTTGATTGTTTTCGGCGGTATTCGCGGTCTGGGCACCGGCATGGATGACTTTCAGTACCGGAGTTTCTTCGAGGACTTCGTACGACGCATTCAGATTAACGGTTTTTTTAATACCGTCGCTTTTTTCCGTTACGAACCGCTGATTTTCGCCATGGCCTGGCTGACCAGCCTGTTTTCGCACAATGCCAGCGTGTTTCTGTTTGTGTTTTGTGCCATTGCAGTTTCCATAAATACCTACTTCTTTAAGAAGATGTCACCCTATCCGGTGCTGGCGCTGGCGCTGTATTCCGCGCACATCTTTATTAACAAAGACATAAACCAGATTCGCTTTGGCCTGAGCTCCGCGCTGTTCCTGGGTGTGCTGTGGTCCATTTACCTCAAGCGTTACTGGTGGGCATTTACCTTTTTTATTCTGTCATTTATGAGCCACAACACCGCCGTTATGGTGGTGACGCTGGTGCCGTTCTTGTTTATTCGTGACTGGCGCTGGTGGCCGGTGGTTATCATTCTCTTCAGTCTGCCGCTCTCCGTTGTCGGCGGTTCCAGCTTTATCGCGCTGATTGCCGGTCATCTGGGGTCGCTGGGTGAAAGGGCATCGGGCTATAACAATGACCCGTCCTACGCAATGGATGGCAGTATCCTGTCAGTCTCGAACCTGAAAAACATCATGCTGGTGTTTATCTTTTTCTATTTCATGCTGACGGAAGAGCTGAAGCGCGAAAATTACGCCCAGTACCGTCTTAACTATCTGCTGATTTTAAGTTTTGCTATCGGCGGGGCGATCAGGATCTTACTGTACAACTTCCCGTCGGGTTCACGTCTGTCCAACTATTTGCAACAGGTCGAGCCGATTATCCTGACCTCGCTCATCTTTCAGGCCAGGCGCGTCTGGAAGCCCGCACTGTTTGGCATGCTGGTTTTCTTCCTGCTCTATTACCTCTACTACAACACCATTTCCACCAAACAGGCGGTTGTCGGCTACGAAGTGGCGCAGGAGTTTTGGTTGACTCGCTAATCAACCCGGCGATCGTCCTCCCGTGAAAGGCGTCACGCAGGGGCGGTTGCCAGTCAGAACACAGGTTTTTCTTCGACCTTTGTCGATTGAATTGTTTATTTTTGAACTATTTTAATGAGGTGCTGGCAATGAAGGACATTCGTTTCTCCATCGTAATTCCGGCTTATAACGCGTCAGAATCGATTGTCACGACGCTGGATTGCGTTAAAGCACAGACGTATCGTCATTTCGAGGTCATCATCGTTGATGACAAATCGGCGGATGCCGCCGCGCTCGCCGAGGTGGTTCGCAGCGAGCGTTACCAGGACCTGGACATCAACCTGGTGTTGTCAGAGGTCAAGCTGAATGGCGCAGGTGCGCGTAACAAAGGCATTGAACTGGCCACGGGCGACTATGTCAGCTTCCTGGATGCCGACGATGAATGGCACGCCGATAAGCTGCTGCAGGTCACAAAAAAAATTGCCGAACTTGAGGCGCAGGGCAAAGACAAGACCATTATCTTCAGTCAGGTGAATATCTATCAGGACGGCGCGTTCCTGAAAGTCATGCCAATGCAGCCGCCTGCTGAAAATGAAACGGTGGCGGAATATCTGTTCGGTTGTTATGGCTTCATTCAAACCAGCACGATTGTGCTGAAGCGTGAAGATGCCGCCAAAATTCAGTTCGATGCGCGCTTTATTCGCCATCAGGATTATGACTTCTGTATCCGTGCCGATCGGATGGGTTACCGGTTCGAGATGATTGACGCGCCGCTGGCTAATTATCATCTGGTGACCTCGTTCGGTTCAAAGCACAAAGGGGAATCGGTCAAATACTCCCTGTTCTGGCTGGATACTATGAAGCCGCACCTTACCGCGCGTGATATTCACACCTATAAAGCCTTTAAGCTGCCGCTGCGCTACAAAATGGACGGCAACGCCCTGATGGCGAGCGTGAGTTTTGCCCGCTATTTCTTGCTCACTAATAAAGACAATCGCACCTACTTCCTCAACCGCCTGAAAGACAAGCTGAAAGCGCGTTTTGGCGGTGAAAAGGCACTTTCCTGATTCTCTTAAATGTTGTGACGTTTCTGTGCTGCCGGAAGCCTCTCCCGGTCGCTCCGTCTTTTTATTTATTCAGGTATGAAAATGACTAATCACTCTGGTACCGTTGGCATCGTGATGCCTATGTATAATGCCCGCCAGACGGTATTACGCGCCGTACAGTCCGTGTTAAATCAAACCTATCAGGACTGGCACCTCTATCTGATCAACGATAAATCCACCGATGACTCCCTCGCCTGGGTAACAGAACAGTGCCAGGATCCGCGTATTACGATTCTGGACAATGCCGTGAACATGGGCGCAGCCGAAACCCGCAATGTCGGCTTGCGCGCGGCCAAAGAAGAGATCATTGCTTTTCTGGACAGCGATGATGAATGGCACAGTGATAAACTGCGTCAGCAGATGCAGGCGATAGCCGATGGGGATAATCTGGTTATTACCGAATATCATTATAAAACCCGCAAAGCTGACCACGATATCCGCTACTCGAAGCCGTATTTACAGCAGGACAACTTCGTAAAAAAACAGTACCGTGTCTGCTTCTCTTCCGTGTGCTTTCGCCGTCCACCAGGCGGTATTTTTTTCCAGCGCAAAGGTCATGAAGACTTCCTTTTCCTCTACGAACTGTTTAGCCGTTATAAACAGGCCAGGATAATTCAGACAATTCTGGTGAATTATTATGAGCTGGGCGATTCTCTGTCGCGTAATAAAAATAAAGCCGCGAAATGGCACCTCGAACTATTAAGAATTATCTATAAAAACAATCCGTTAAAAATCTATTACTATTACGCCTGGTATATGGTGAACGGTGTGCTTTTTAGCCTGAAACACCGTTAAGCCGATCGGCAGGATTGTCTGTAAACTTTGAGGTGGATAACGTTTCATGAAAAAAATCGTCCTGGTGATCAAAGACGCTTACTCGTATGCCGGCACCGAGAATATCTGTAACTTTATGTCGGAATGCCTCGGTGATGAGCACGACGTCACCATTTACTCGCTGGAAGGGCACGGTCAGCCGTTTTACCCGTTTGAAAAGGTTAAGCGCATCGTCAGCTTTGAAGGGGAAAGTAACCCGATTAAAAGTGCGGTGGCACGTATCCAGCAGGAAGGCTTTGATACCGTGTTTTTGATCAGCATGGGCCGCCTGAGCGTGATGTTTGCGTTCTGGAATCTGATGACGTTTAAAAAGAAACGTTTCAAAGCCTATGCCTGTGAGCACGTGGCCATCAACTCCTTTAGCAAGCCCATTAAATTCCTCAAATTCCTGCTTCTGCGCTACTACGACCGCGTGATTGTGTTGACGGATAAAGATCATCAGGTCTTTCAGCGCTGGCACATTCCCAGCCAGACTATCCCCAACCCGGTCGTATACAAAGCCTGGCAACGCACCTCGCGTCATCGCCAGGCGCTGGCAGTCGGCCGTCTGGACAATCAAAAGGGTTTTGACCTGCTACTGGATATCTGGCGCGACTTTGCCAAAGCCCATCCAGACTGGACCCTGGTCATTGCCGGTGACGGCGAGCTGCGCCAGCAGCTGCACGATCAGGCTGCCGTGCTGGGCATCACCTCCAGCGTGAAGTTCGTCGGCAAAGTCAGCAACATCAACGACTACTATCGCGACAGCGATATGGCGCTGATGACCTCGCGTTATGAAGGTTTACCGCTGGTTTTGCTGGAAGCCAAATCGTGGTCGTTGCCGGTGGTGGCGTATGACTGCCCGACGGGTCCTCAGGAGATCATCAATCACGGTGAAGACGGCTTCCTGGTGCCAATGAACAAGAAAAGCGAATTTCTGGCGCGGATGGAGCAACTGGCGAGCGATGATGCCTTGTTCTTCGCCATGAGCGAAAAAACCCAACACACTGCGCTGAAATTTGACGGCAAACAGATTAAACAAAGCTGGCTGGCGCTGGTGTAAACGGGCTGGAGATGCTCATTTTTGCTGTGCCTCATGGGACACCTTTTATGGCTGAGTTTATAGCCTTCATGACGACGGGATTTACTGCATGAAAAGAAGAGAAGTCTTGCAAACCGCAGCCTCCGCCCTTGTCGGTGCGCTTTCCGTGAGCACGTTTTCCAGCTACGCCGCCAAAAATACGGGTCTGGCGCTGAAATCGGTTGATGCAACGGCGATCCCGAAAGGGGATGTTCCCATTCTTACCCCTGAAAATGTGTACGCCATGCCACCGCAGTTTTGGCAAAATTTTCAGGGGAAGCTGTGGATTGGCAGAGCAGGCAGCGATGCCCGCCAGCCCGGTAACCAGATTCCGGTCTTTTTGCGCGATGCCAACGGCAATCTGGCGCAAATCACCCAGCCGATTACGCTGAACAAAGGCAATTTTGATCAGTTCGTCAAAGACAATGCGGCGCTTATCGCTAATCCGTCGCACGCCATGGCGCTGGAGGACAGCAACGGACAGACCGTATTCAACATTCCGGATGTCAGTCAGCCGGGTCAGGCCGCTTTTAGTCAGCGTCTGGCGCAGCCTGCCGGTTATCAGCTCATCGGGGAAATTCCTTCTGTCGATGATCTGCGTAAAACGCGGCCGCTGTTTGAAGGGGCAAAGATTAAGCTGAAGAGCTGGCATCCCGGCCTGGAAGTGGGCGGCGGTGAGTTTGTTGGCAGTTTTCAACCCGCTCAGGACGATCAGGGCGTGATTTTCAGCGGCGACGGCTTTCACTGGCGCCGCGTGGTGGATGACTATAACCGGCTGTCGCTGTTTGACTTCGGCGCGATCGCCGACGGCAAAACCGACAGCGCGCCCGCCATTAAAGCCATGTATCAGTGGTCACAACAGAGCGATCAGCCTATCTGTGTCCAGTTCCCGGCAGGCACCTTCTTCGTGACAGGCTGTGACTTTGGCGAAGAACAGCGTCGCTTTTTCCGTATCTCCGGGGCCATGGTCAACTTCGGCTACTTCCCGGCGACCACCATCGTTTCTGATGGTCAATCCCCGTTTGTGTTTGAGGTCAGCGCCCGCTGGGTGGAAATCTCCAACCTGATTTTCAATGGCAATACCGATACGAAGCCGAACAGGCAGGGCCTGTTCCGCAATACCTGTCCGGGAGGGCAATTCTTCCGGGGGGCCTGTCTGCGTTTCAACAACGTTGGTGGCACCGCGCTGAGCCTGCTGGATACGCTGGACTGTAAAATTGACCAGTGGTACGCCTCGGCCTGTACTGGTGATGTCATTCAGGCCGGCTGGTCAGGACAGAAGAAGGGCAACTGGGATCACAGCACGGCGATTGAGCTTTCCAACTTCAATGCGCAGCACTGTAAAGGTGGCAAGGTTCTGAATCTGCCGCGCTGCAGTCAGTCGCTGATTCATAACGGCTGGATTGAACACTGCGACAATCCCGGCGATATCTCCAATGGTCAGTGGATTATTGATGCGCTCAGTCTGGAAGATTGCAAAAACCCGCTTATCGCCTGGCACTCGCGCCTGAATACGCGCCAGACCAACCTGCAGTCGGGGAGCTGGATTGATAACTCAGAGCAGGGCGATCGCTGGTTAAGCGCCTGGGAGATGGGATCGACCCGCGTTGAATCCTACGGCGTCGCGATTGATGGCAGCCTGAAATACAACTATCTCACTTCGCGCTGGTTGCTGGAAAACAACACCAGTCAGCCCGTGTGGTACGAACTGGCTAACCTTTATTCTCCTACTGTCGGTGACTCGTGGGAAATCGAGGTCTTCGGCCAGTCGCAGTTTAACAACGGCACGGACAGCGAACCGCTGATGAATCTGATCGACGGCAGAAACACCGGTGGTCGCGCGGTGATTCATGTACAGCGTAAGAAAGATCATGCTGAAGCCAGCTGGTCAGCGGAAGGCAGCAGCCCGGTGCTGGACGTGCGTTACGTGGCGAAAACCGACACCGATACACAGGTCTTTATCAGGCTGGCAGGCTGGACGCCTTCTGCTGCCATCATGATCAAAAGCACCGCGAAGGACCGTTTTGTGACCGGCCGCTGCGCACGGGTCGATGCCAAAATGGCTAAAGCCACGCCCGACAGTGGCAGCCATGCTGCACCGCAGCGCTTTAGTCTGCACAACGGCAAAGCGGGCGTCGGCGCAAATGAGCAAGGCGATCTCCTGCTGGCTTCCCGCGCGCTGTCGGCTGACAACGTGGATACCCGTAAACCAGAAGGTTTCGTGTCGGTGGTCATTAACGGTAAAACCGTTGCCTTGCCCTATTTTGCCATTAAAGCGTAATTGAGAGAGGGCTGCCCTTAGCGGCAGCCAGGGCCAACAGGATCTGGGCTGTTGGCGTGCACGTTATTGCTGTTTTTTATCAGTGTTCATTTTGCCCGTTTCGGAACTGGGCGGTTGTCAGAATTAGAAAAAATTTAATTCGGAGTTTTTATGAAAATTTTATTGGTGGGTAACCATACCTGTGGGAATCGTGGGGATGGCGCGATTCTGCGTGGACTGATTGATTCAATTCAGGCCGCGCGCAACGATGTCGATATTGATGTGATTAGCCGTTATCCAACCAGCTCCGGTTATCTGCTTCAGCAACATATTCAGCAGGACAAGCTGTTCCTGCATAACAACTCCTCGGGGAAGGGCCTGATTGGTTCGGTCAAACGTAAGGTAGCGAACCGCCTGATGCCGAACATCATGATGGCACACCTGGGTAAGGGCGGTCCTTACAAGTCATTTTCCGTGCCGCCGCACCTTAAAGCCTTTACGGAAAGCCTGAAGGATTATGATGCCATCATCCAGGTAGGCGGCTCATTTTTTGTCGATCTCTATGGCGTAACGCAGTTTGACCATGCGCTTTGTGCTCTGTTAGCTAAAAAACCTATTTACCTGATTGGTCACTCGGTCGGTCCGTTCCAGAATGCGCGCACCAACCAACTGGCAAATTTTGTGTTTGATCGGGTGGACAAGCTTATTCTGCGTGAATCGGTCAGTCTGGATCTGATGAAGCGGGATGGCGTTACCAGCTCGAAAGTGGTGGCCGGTGTGGATACCGCGTTTCTGGTTCGTGCCCGTGAAGTGGAAAATCCCAGCCACAGCCTGCAACACTGGCAGAGCGTGATCCGCTCGCGTAAAACCATTGCCATCACGGTACGCGAACTGGCCCCCTTTGATAAGCGTTTGGGCGTCACGCAGCAAGACTATGAAGCCGCATTTGGCCGGGTGATTAACGCGATGATCGCGAGCGGTTATCAGGTCGTCGCCCTGTCTACCTGCACCGGTATCGACAGCTACGCCAAAGATGACCGCATGGTCGCGCTGACCCTGCGTGACCACGTGCAACAGTCTGAGCATTATCACGTCGTGATGGACGAGTTTAATGACCTGGAACTGGGTGTGCTGCTCAGCGAGTGTCATCTCACCATTGGTACCCGTCTGCACTCTGCCATTATCTCGATGAACTTCGGCACGCCTGCCGTAGCGATTAACTATGAGCACAAATCCATGGGCGTCATGAATCAGTTAGGCCTGCCGCAGATGGCGACCGATGTGCAGAGCCTGATGGACGGTTCCCTGATCGATAAGGTGCAGAGCGTCCTGGCCGACTACGACGCGATCAAGCAAAACGTTGCTGCTGCCGTGGCGCACGAAAGGGAAGTGGGTAACCGAATCACTGAAGAGATTCTAAACGTAATAGGATGATGTGATGAAACTGACTTTTTTCACGATGCGTTTCCCGGTTGCCTCTGAAACATTTGTTCTGAACCAGGTCACTCATTTTATTGATGCGGGCTATGACGTTGAGATTATCTCGGTATTTCCGGGGGATCTGGTCAACCGGCATGGCGCGTTTGATGAGTACGGCCTGGCAGCAAAAACGCACTACCTGCTGCCAGAAGAAAAAGTGTCGCTGACGGACAAGCTGGGACAACGCCTGAAACTGGTTTTGCCTAAAATTACCCGGGCATCCTTATTACGTTCGCTTAACGTGCGCCGCTATGGCGCGCAGTCAAGCAAACTGCTGCTTCCCGCCATTGTCGCCAATGCGCGTCAGACCTATGAAGCGGATGTGTTCCTGGTGCACTTCGGCTATGCCGGTGCGCTGGCAAATAAACTCCGCGAACTGGGTATTCTGAAGGGCAAACAGGCCACCGTTTTCCACGGCGCGGATATTTCGCGTCGTCACATTCTTGACGAGCACAAGCAGGATTACCGCAACCTGTTTCAGCAGAGCGAGCTGATGCTACCGATCAGCCATCTGTGGCAAAACAAGTTGATCGAAATGGGCTGCCCGCCCGAAAAGATTCACGTGACCCGTATGGGCATCGAGCCAGAGAAATTCAACTTCCAGCCGCGCGACGGTTTTCACACGCCGCTGCGTATCGTGTCTGTCGCCCGCCTGACTGAGAAGAAAGGCCTGGATGTCGCGGTCAAAGCCAGCGCCATGCTTAAGCAGCGCGGCGGTCAGTTCCAGTACACGATTATTGGTAACGGCGATCAGGACAAGATGATGCGTGACTTCATTGCGAACGAATCGATGCAGGATTGCGTCACCATGCCAGGTTTTAAACCGCAGGAGGAGATTCGTAAGGCGCTGAGTGATGCCGATATCTTCCTGCTGCCGTCAAAAACCGCCGCCGATGGCGACATGGAAGGTATTCCTGTCGCGCTGATGGAGGCGATGGCGGTTGGGCTGCCGGTGGTCTCCACCTTCCACAGCGGTATTCCTGAACTTATCGAAAACAACGTTTCCGGCTGGCTGGTCAAAGAAGATGACGCTGACGCGCTGGCCGACACCTTACTGAAACTGTCCCAGGGCGAGGTAGACGTTGCCCCCGTTGTTGCGGCCGCCAGACAGAAAGTGGAAACCGAGTTTAATCAGCATATCGCCTACCGCGAGCTGGCACAGATTCTGGAGCAAATGGTTTGAGTGGAATAAAGTCACAGGCGATTTGGTTGTTTGGCAGCACCTGTTTTTCAGCCGTACTGCAGGTCGCGCAACTGAGTTTTCTCGCCCGTAAACTCGAAACCCATGAACTGGGGCTGCTGGCCATTATCAACGCCATTCTGGCGGTGGCGGGCGTCCTGCAGGACATGGGAATGAGCAGCTATCTGGTTCACCGCCAGGACATCACGCGCCGCGAGCAGAGCACGATCTATTGGGTTAACGTCGGCATTAGTTTCTGTACCGGCCTCGTTATGCTGGGCATTGCTTTCCCGGTTGCCTGGTTCTATCACCTTCCGGCGTTAACCGGACTGATTATGCTGACCAGTCTCAACTTCCTGGTGCTCGGTCATCTGTCTCAGTATCAGGCGCACTATATCAAAACCAAACGCATGGTTTCGCTGGCGAAAATTGAGATGGGCACGAAGCTGTTCGCCTTTCTGTGTGTTGTCGCCATGCTGGAGTTTACGTCGCTCACCGTCGCAGCAGCGATTCTGGGCCTGTTTATCAATGCGTTCACCCGTATTTTGTGCATGATTGCGCTTGGAGAGAAGTCCTGGCGGCCTACGCTGGAGTTCGACAAACAGACCTTTTTTAACGCGGTACGCTACGGAATTTACCAGCTCGGTTCGCAAACCATTAACCAGTTACGCACCCAGGCCGATGCGCTGGTGGTGGGGAAAGTGATGGGCGCTGACATGCTCGGTGTTTACTCACTGGCGAAAGAGCTGGTGCTGCAACCGCTCAAGCTGGTGTCGCCCGTGATTAACCGCCTGGCGCTGCCGCGCTTTGCCGAGAAGCAGCACGATCCAGAGCAGTTGAAGAAACTGTTCCTCAAGGGCACGCTGGTGATTATGTTGTTCAGCAGCGCGATGTATCTGGCTATTGGTATTTTGTCACCCGTCATTGTTCGCGTGCTGTATGGTGCTTCACATGAGCAGGTTTACCATCTCATTCCGTTGATGCTGCTGTTTGGCATGCTGCGCCCGATGGGCGGTCTGACTGGTGCTATTTCCCAGGCTAACGGTCGCACCAACGTGGAGTTCTACTGGAACATCGTCGCGAGTCTGGTGGTGGTGGCGGTACTGGCCACGACCTTTATCTGGCCGAACGTCCTCTATGTCGCGCTGACGCTGTCGATTTCGCAGGTGTTAATTTCCGCCCTGGCGCATCCGTTCTTTATTAAACCGGTCATTGGCATTCGTTTTATACCCTATGCCCGACAGTGGGTGTCGGTCTCCGTGCTGTTTGCGGGACTGATGCTGCTGGTCAATCACTTCAACCTTTTCGTGATGCCGGAATGGTTTGAACAGTGGCTGTAAGTGTCATTATCACGGGCGACTTTGGGTCGCCCGTGTCGTTTTATGGCTGGCCTTAAAAAGGGCAAAGGGCGTTGCATTCGGACCGCCAGAGACTCGCTTGTCTGCGGGATTGCGCTTTATTTCCAAACGGCGAAAACCCAGGGAAAATCCCGAATTTGTAAGATTTCACAGCGAGTTAGTGTGGGCTTTTCAGATAAAGATTATACTTCCTTTTCCGGTCCATCCGGCATAATTGACGCATGTCTTCACTTCATTAGATGGAATAAATATGACCAAGCTTAAAGCAGTAATCCCGGTTGCGGGTCTCGGCATGCATATGCTTCCGGCGACCAAAGCCATTCCGAAAGAGATGCTGCCTGTTGTGGACAAGCCAATGATTCAGTACATCGTTGACGAGTGCGTAGCTGCAGGTATTAAAGAGATTGTGCTGGTCACCCATGCGTCCAAAAATGCGGTGGAAAACCACTTCGATACAACGTACGAACTTGAAGCGTTGCTTGAAGCGCGCGTGAAGCGCCAGCTGTTGAGTGAAGTACAGTCAATTTGTCCGCCAGGCGTGACCATCATGAACGTACGTCAGGCGCAGCCACTGGGTCTGGGACACTCCATCCTCTGTGCCCGCCCGATGATCGGCGATAACCCGTTCGTTGTCGTCCTGCCTGATGTCCTGCTGGACGATTCTACCGCTGACCATTTACGTTATAATCTGGCGGCCATGGTGGCGCGTTTTGAAGAGACCGGTCACAGCCAGGTTCTGGCGAAGCATCTGACCGATTATGACCTGTCAGAATACTCGGTGATCACGACGGAACAACCGCTGGAAAACCCGGGCGACGTCAGCACCATCAGTAACTTCGTTGAGAAACCAGAGCATCCGGCTGAGTTAAACTCAGACCTGGCGGCGGTAGGGCGCTACGTCCTCTCTGCCGATATCTGGCCAGAACTGGAACGCACCGAACCGGGCGCATGGGGACGTATTCAGTTAACGGATGCGATTGCCAGCCTGAGCAAGAAAAAAACGGTCGATGTGTCCCTGATGACCGGGCACAGCTTTGACTGTGGACGCAAGTTGGGTTACATGCAGGCATTTGTCTCGTACGGTTTACGAAACAATGCGCAGGGCCGTGATTTCCGCGAAGCGATCAAGCATATTCTGGCGAAGTAATCACTGTATAATTCGCCGCGGTTAACGCGGCAGAAAGGGAGAAGTTGAGATGGCAATTTTGGTTACAGGCGGCGCGGGTTACATCGGCTCTCATACCGTACTGGCGCTGCTGGAGCGCGGTGACGACGTCGTCGTCCTGGATAATCTGTGCAATGCCTCGCGTGAGGCGATTAACCGTGTTGAGAAACTCGCCGGCAAGAAAGCCACCTTTATTGAAGGTGATGTCCTTGACCGCGCCTGCCTGCGCGACCTGTTTGCCTCTCACCGTATTTCTGCCGTGATTCACTTCGCCGCACTTAAAGCGGTGGGTGAATCCACGCGTATGCCGCTGGAATATTACGAAAATAACGTTGCCGGTACCGTTGTTCTGCTGGAAGAAATGCGTAACGCCGGCGTCTGGAACTTCATTTTCAGTTCCTCTGCCACCGTTTACGGCGCTAACGCGCCGGTACCTTACGTTGAAACTACCCCGATTGGGGGGACGACCAGCCCGTACGGCACCTCCAAGCTGATGGTCGAATTCATTATCCGTGATTTTGCCAAAGCCGAGCCGAAGTTCAAAACCATTGCGCTTCGCTACTTCAATCCGGTTGGCGCGCATGAATCGGGTGAGATCGGTGAAGATCCATCAGGCATTCCAAACAACCTGCTGCCCTACATTGCCCAGGTCGCTATCGGTCGTCTGGATAAACTCGGTGTGTTTGGCGGTGACTATGATACGCCAGACGGCACCTGCCTGCGTGACTACATTCATGTCGTTGACCTGGCGGAAGGCCACCTTAAAGCGCTGGATCATCTGGACAAAATTGAAGGTTATAAAGCCTACAACCTGGGTGGTGGCAAAGGCTTCTCCGTACTGGAGATGATCAAAGCCTTCGAAAAAGCCTCGGGCAAACCGATTCCCTATGAAATCAAGCCACGTCGCGATGGCGATCTGCCGGCGTTCTGGGCGGATGCGTCGCTGGCGAACCGTGAACTGGACTGGCGTGTGACGCGGGGAATTGACGCGATGATGCGCGATACGTGGAACTGGCAGTCGAAGAACCCGGAAGGGTTTGCTTAACGCTTCTATTTCAGGCGGACTTTGTGTCCGCTTGTTAACCTATTGACATGTCCTAAATCTTCTATCATCGCTACCTGATTTCTCAAATCAGGTTATGCCCAACTGTTTTCCATGCTCTTTTAGCACAATTGGTTAATAATTGAACCATCACTAAATGGCATGGGCCATTTTGTTCGTGTTCATAAGACCGCAGTGGTAAAATTCTTGTTCTGAAATAATTCACTCTTTTTAATTAATATTAAAAAATCATATTTTTTCGAAAGTATAGTGCTCCTCATTTGGGAATACGTACTATGGTACAAGTCGGTTTTAGTATCAGCACATTGGGAGCTGCAACCCAAGGGCGGTAGCGTTTTTACTTTACTGGGACATCGTTACAATTTCAAAGCGGCTCGGGTATGGCTCGGCCACAATGTCAGGAATAGCACAACGTCATGAAGATTTTAATTACTGGTGGTGCAGGTTTTATCGGGTCGGCTGTTGTTCGTCACATCATCCAGGTCTCGTCCGATGAGGTGATCAATGTTGATAAACTCACATATGCAGGCAATCTCGAATCTCTAAAAATGGTCAGTGATGATCCACGCTACAGATTTTGCCATGTTGACATTTGTGATGGAGTCGCTCTTGCTAAAGTATTTTCTGAACACCAGCCGGATGTAGTGATGCATCTGGCGGCAGAAAGTCATGTTGATCGTTCCATAACCGGACCGGCAGATTTTGTCCAGACTAATGTTGTAGGTACCTATTCTTTACTTGAAGCAAGCCGTCAGTACTGGATGAGTCTTACTGAAGAACGTAAAAATGCATTTCGTTTTCACCACATTTCTACTGATGAAGTGTATGGTGATTTACCACATCCGGATGAGATGTCGGGTGAACTGCCGTTATTTACAGAAAGTTCACCGTATGCGCCCAGCAGCCCTTATTCCTCTACAAAAGCAGCTAGCGACCATCTGGTGCGCGCCTGGGGGCGCACTTATGGTTTGCCTGTAGTGGTTACTAATTGTTCAAATAACTATGGTCCATACCACTTTCCGGAAAAATTGATCCCATTGATTATTAGCAACGCTTTGGAAGGAAAGCCGTTGCCAATTTATGGCAAAGGCGATCAAATTCGCGACTGGCTTTATGTGGAAGACCATGCACGAGCACTTTATCTCGTTGCAACGCAAGCGAAAATCGGTACCACCTATAATATTGGTGGTCATAATGAGAAACAAAACCTTGAAGTGGTCAATAAAGTGTGCGAACTGCTGGATGAGTTGCGCCCTAAAGAGGTTTCTTATAAGCAGCAGATTACTTACGTAGCAGATCGTCCTGGCCATGATCGCCGCTATGCAATTGACGCTTCAAAAATCGAGCACGAGTTAGGCTGGAAGCCGCAAGAAAGTTTTGAAACGGGGTTGCGTAAGACCGTTCAATGGTATCTGGACAATCATGAGTGGGTTGAACGCGTCAAAAGTGGGGCTTATCAGAACTGGATTGAACAAAACTACGAGAAGCGTAGCTAATGAAAATTCTGCTCTTAGGTAAAAATGGTCAGGTCGGTTGGGAACTTCAGCGTGCGCTTGCACCTTTGGGTGAATTAATTTCGCTGGATCGGCATTCTTTAAATTACTGCGGTGACCTCACAAATCCTGACGGTATTGCCATAACGATCCGCGACCTTCAACCCAATGTCATCGTTAATGCAGCAGCCTATACGGCAGTAGATAAAGCAGAAAGTGACAGAGAAAATGCTACCCTGATTAACGCAGTGAGCGTTGAAGCCATTGCACGAGCATCGCGTGAGGTGAATGCGTTACTCGTACATTATTCAACGGATTATGTATTTGATGGTAGCGGAGAGCGTCCATGGCGCGAAGAGGATACACCATCTCCGCTTAATGCGTATGGTGAAACAAAGCGTCTGGGCGAAGAGGCCATTATCGCACATGCAGCAAAATATCTGATTTTTCGTACCAGCTGGGTCTACGCGGCGAAAGGAAATAACTTCGCAAAAACTATGATTCGTCTGGCAGAGGAACGTGAAACGCTGTCAGTGATTGATGACCAGTTTGGTGCTCCAACAGGCGCAGAGCTTATTGCAGATTGTACCGTACATGCTATCAAAGCGACGCTGGAGAACCCTGAAAAATCAGGAATATATCACTTGATAGCCTCCGGCGTAACGACCTGGCATGCCTACGCTGAATTTATTATAAATCATGTTCGTAACAAAGGTTTACCGCTTACGGTCTCATCGGTGAACAAAGTCGAAACCGCTGCATTTCCGACGCCAGCCAAACGCCCCCACAATTCACGTCTTAATACAGAAAAAGTCAGAGTGGCCTTTGGTATTACGCTACCGGAATGGCAGCAGGGTGTTATCCGTATGCTGGATGAACTATACAGTTGAGCCCTACATAGCTTGACCAATTCGAAAGGAAAACGTTGTGAAAAATAAAAAAGGTATTATTTTGGCCGGTGGTTCAGGTACCCGCCTGTATCCAGTAACCATGGCTGTGAGTAAGCAGTTGCTGCCAATTTATGATAAACCTATGATTTATTACCCGCTCAGTACGTTAATGTTGGCTGGTATTCGCGATATTTTGATCATTAGTACGCCTCAAGATACGCCTCGATTTGAAAGTCTGCTGGGGGATGGTTCACAGTGGGGACTCAGGCTTCAGTATGTAGTGCAGGAAAGTCCGGATGGACTCGCTCAAGCTTTCATTTTAGGCGAAGATTTTATCGGTGATGATAATTGCGCCCTGATTCTCGGCGACAACATCTTCTATGGACATGATCTTCACAAACAGCTTGAAGATGCCTCAAACAAAGAAAAAGGTGCAACTGTCTTTGCCTATCATGTTAATGATCCCGAACGCTACGGTGTAGTTGAGTTTGACCAGGCTGGTAAAGCGATTTCTCTGGTTGAAAAACCCGCTGAACCAAGAAGTAATTACGCCGTTACAGGTCTTTATTTTTATGATAACAGCGTAGTAGAAATGGCAAAAAACCTTAAACCCTCACCACGTGGTGAACTTGAAATTACCGATATCAATAATCTCTATCTTGAGAAAGGTGAACTCTCGGTTTCCATAATGGGGCGCGGGCATGCGTGGCTGGATACAGGAACTCATCAGAGTCTGAATGAAGCCAATAACTTTATTCAAACCATAGAAACGCGGCAAGGATTGAAGGTAGCTTGTCCCGAAGAAATTTCCTATCGCATGGGTTTTATTAACGCTGAACAGCTCAAAAAACTGGCTCAACCATTATTAAAAAATGATTATGGTAAGTATTTAATGGCTTTGTATAACGGAAAACTATAATGAAAATAATTGATACGAAGATTCCGGATGTGAAAATTATTGAGCCATCAGTATTTGGTGATGAGCGTGGCTTTTTTATGGAAACCTGGCAACAAAAAAAATTCGAAGACTTAGTTTGTAAAAGAAATTTTGTACAGGACAACCATTCAAAATCTGCGAAAGGTATTTTGAGAGGATTACACTATCAAACCGAAAATACGCAAGGTAAATTAGTACGTGTCGTTTCTGGGGAGGTTTTTGATGTTGCTGTAGACTTGCGTAAATCTTCCGAAACGTTTGGCCAGTGGGTGGGGGTTTTACTCTCAGCTGAAAACAAACTTCAGCTCTGGGTACCAGAGGGCTTTGCTCATGGATTTTATGTAACTTCTGAAAGTGCCGAGTTTGTCTATAAATGCACAGATTACTATAATCCCAATGCTGAACATTCTTTGTTATGGAATGATAAAAAGCTTGGAATAGCGTGGCCTATAACATCTGAGCCTAAATTATCTTCAAAAGATGCCTTGGCAGCTGGCTTTGATGATGCAATATATTTTGAGTAATGAAAATGCTTAATAAACATCTTTTTACTGCGCATCGACAGTTGATTTATCAGATGACGAAGCGAGAAATCACCAGTCGTTACAGGGGTTCTGCATTAGGTATGTTGTGGTCCTTTATCAATCCACTACTAATGCTCATTGTTTATACATTTGTATTTTCGGTCGTATTCAAAGCTAAATGGCCGGGTACTGCTGAAGAGTCAAAATCTCAGTTTGCAATCATTCTTTTCGCAGGGATGATTATCCATGCATTTTATTGTGAAGTGTTGAATTTATCCTCAGGAAATATTGTTGGGAACTCTAATTATGTCAAAAAAGTGGTTTTCCCTCTCGAAATATTGACGTTAATAACATGCTTCGCAGCTTTATTTAATATGTTTATTAGTACAGTTGTACTATTTTTAATAAACATAATTTTAGGTGATGCACTGCACTGGACAATGATATTAACTCCTGTCGTAGTTTTACCGCTATTTATACTGGCAGTCGGAACTGGTTGGTTAGTGTCTGCACTTGGTGTATACATTCGAGATATAAGTCAATTCATGGGCGTATTGACGTCGCTACTTTTATTTCTTTCTCCTGTTTTTTTCTCTTTAAATTCTTTACCTGCAGAATTCAGGGGGGTTATAGAATTAAATCCTCTGACATTCATTATCGAGCAATTCAGGAAAGTGTTTATTTTTGGTGAGTGGCCTGACTTCCTCGGAATAGCGATTTACACTGTGGTAAGCCTGATTTTTACTTTTATTTCATATCGTATTTTCAATAAATTGAGGAAAGGATTTGCTGATGTCCTCTAAACAATTTGCTATAGAAATCGATAATGTAAGTAAGTGTTTTTTCGTATACAAAAAACCTATTGACAGGCTCAAACAGTTTATTTTTCCAAAGGTTGGATTAAAGAATAAGAAATATTACGATGAGTTCTGGGCTGTAAATAAAGTTTCTTTAAAAATTAAACCAGGTGAAACGGTTGCAATAGTCGGTAGAAATGGTTCAGGTAAATCTACACTATTACAGATGATATGCGGAACGCTTCAACCAACGTCAGGTAAAATTAAAGTACAAGGTAAGATCGCTGCTTTACTTGAATTAGGTTCAGGTTTCAATCCAGAATTTACCGGTAGAGAAAACATCTATCTAAATGCTTCTGTGTACGGTTTAACCCGTGATGAAATTGACAAAAAATTCAACAGCATCGTGAGATTTGCAGATATTGGTGACTTCATTGAACAACCAGTAAAAACATACTCAAGCGGCATGTACGTAAGGCTTGCTTTTGCTGTTATTGCTCATGTTGACGCCGATATTTTAGTTATAGACGAAGCTTTAGCTGTAGGTGATGCTGTCTTTACACAAAAATGTATGCGGTTTATTCGCGATTTTCAAAAGAATGGCACTTTGCTTTTTGTTAGTCATGATATGTATTCTGTACAAAACTTGTGTGAAAAAGCATTATGGTTAAATAAAGGCAATACACTTAATTACGGGTTGTCTAAAGATATTGCAGAAGAATATTTGAAATTTACCCTTGAGCAAATCTACGGTGAAAGTGCTATTTTAGAAGATGTCGGTGATAAAGCTAAAAAAGAGGAGTTGACAGATACGACTCCGTCGATAATTGATTACAAGGCTGATGTTAAAGTAATAGATAACTTGTCTGAGTCAAACGGCTGGAAAACAGGACATGCTGAGATTACTGGCGTAACACTAAAAAATCTGTCGCATGATGATGATATAATGCGCGGAGGTGAGACAGTAAGAGTAACTATAAATGCACTAGCCCATAGCTCACTGGATGCTCCTATTTTAGGTTTCTTAGTCAAAGATAAGCTTGGACAGTATCTTTTTGGCGAAAATACACTTGTGATTACAGGTTCAGCCCCGCCAACTTATCATGCAGGTCAAAAATTTTCAGCCACCTTTGAGTTTGTATTGCCGATGTTGCCAAATGGTGATTATGCTTTAATGTGCTCAGTTGCTAATGGTGACCTTGTTAATAATATTCAGCATCATCATTTGCATGATGCGCTTTTTATTAAAGTTTTCAACAGCCAGGTACGTTGGGGACTGGTCGGAGTTAAGTTTAGTAAAATAAAAATGGAAGCCAAATGAGTAATTCTCTTTCTAAATTATATCAAGAACACGATAACAAACGTTCTGATAAGTGGGAACTCTATATCAGTGTTTATGATAATATTCTCATGCCAGTTAAAAACGAAATTAAGAGCGTTTTTGAGATTGGAATTCAAAATGGCGGCTCGCTGGAGATTTGGGATAAATATTTTACTAACTTAAATGCTATAGTTGGATGTGATATTAACCCAAAATGTGCTGAACTCACTTATGAAAATAGTAAAATCAACGTACTCGTTCAGGATGCTAATCTTCCTGATACGGTATCATTGATAAAAGACCGTTTTCCATTGGGTTTGGATTTGATTATTGATGATGGCTCCCACACCAGTAAAGATATCATCCTATCCTTTCTTAACTATTTCCCGTTATTGAATCATAATCGTTTTATGATCATTGAAGATTTACATTGTAGCTATTGGAAAGATTTTGGTGGCGGCCTTTATGATCCAATGTCGTCCTTAGCTTTCTTAAAGAAGTTAGCGGATTGCATTAATTTCGAACATTGGGGAACGCCATCTAAAAGTCGGAAAAAATTTCTTAGTGAGTTTGAAAAGTTTTATGGTGTGAACATTGATGAAGATCTTATTTCGGAAATCCATAGTGTCACATTTTATAATTCAATTTGTATTATTACTAAGAAACCAGCTGAATCTAACCAGTTAGGTCGCCGTATCATGGCTGGTACGACACAACAAGTTATCTCCCTGGATAACGTCACAATGCAAAGTCAGGCTCCAGACCAGTCGGAAAATTTTTGGTCTAACATATACAGTTCTCCTGAATCTTTATATCCTGATTTATTGGGAAAAAACTATAACTATTTAAAAGAAATCGAAGAGCTAAAGAATTCGAGTTTATCATTCGAAAATGAAAAATCGGAATTAAATGCTAAGATCGCTTCTCTTAAAGATGAATTGAACATTGCTAACCGTGAAGTCGATAGTATCAGAAATTCATTTTCATATCGTTTGATTAATAAAATAAAGTCATTTTTTGGAACTCATAAATGAATAAAATTAAGCCTCTTGCTTTTTATCTTCCTCAGTTTCATCGTGTTAAAGAAAATGACGAGTGGTGGGGAAAAGGGTTTACTGAATGGACAAATGTTGCCAGAGCAAAACCCAATTTTAAAGGCCATTATCAGCCTCATGTTCCTGCGGATCTCGGGTTTTATGATCTTAATGATGTCGAAAACATGCGAGAGCAGGCCGACTTAGCTCGTGAGCACGGGATACATGGTTTTTGTTTTTACTACTACAGGTTCAAAGATGGAAGACGTATATTAGAGAAGCCATTAAATAACTATGTCGAAAGCGACATTAATTTTCCATTTTGTTACTGCTGGGCTAATGAAAACTGGACTAAAACATGGGATGGTTTAGACAAAGAAGTCCTTCTTGAGCAAAATCATGGAGGAAAAGACGATATTGATTTTATAAACGAATTGATCACCGTCTTTAAGGATGAGAGATACATAAAAGTAGATGGTAAACCAATGCTCCTGGTATATCGCGCTGATCTGTTAGTGGATTCGATATCACTAACGAAGAGATGGCGTGAGATAGCTAAGGAGGCGGGTTTTCCTGATTTACACTTATGCGCTGTACAATTCTATGGAATAGAAAATCCAGCCGATTATGGCTTCGATGCTGCCGTTGAGTTTCCACCTCACAAATTTATTGGGCCAGAAAATCGCCCAGATAGGACTGAGGAAATAACTAATCCGGAGTTTTCAGGTGGTATTGTTGATTACAGAAAAGTATTGAGTCAGGCTATTCGGCGAACCGTGCCAGATTATCAATGCTATCGAGGTATTATTCCTTCATGGGATAACACAGCAAGACGTCAGCATACAGGGCATATATTTGTCAATGCCTCAGCTAAGCTATATCAATTTTGGTTGTCATATTTGGTTGATTATACGAAAAAATATTTACCAAATGGTCAGGAATTTGTATTTATAAATGCATGGAACGAATGGGCAGAAGGCGCACATCTTGAACCTGACTTAAAAAATGGTCGCGCATATCTTGAGGCTACTTTGTCTGCGATCAACGAAAAAAAAATCGATATCAAGAGTGTGATTGTTAATGAAGACCTTTTAGCCTTTTTAGTAAAAAACTCTTCAGAAGAAGAAATTCGCATGATAAATGAAGCTATTCGGTTATCTTATTACTCACCTGAAAGTGTCACTTTGAGTAATAACTCGCATAGCTATCAAAACGTGAGACTCCGTGATTACATTAGAGTAAACCATCCTGGGGTTTATAAATTCATCCTTCCAATTTATAAACTGGTAAGAAGATTCAGATGAAAACAGTTGCTGTTATTGCTCACTACGATATAAATAATGTGATTGATGATTATTTATTAATCTTATTCAAAAAGTTATTTCTGGTATGCGATAAAATTGTGGTTGTTACAACCTCTGGAATAGATCCGAACAGCCAGTCTGCGCTTCATGCGTTAGGTGATTTAGAAGTTATTACGCGTGAAAACGTAGGCTACGATTTTTTGAGTTATAAAACTGGAATTGATAGTATAACCGATCTGTATTTATATGATAGATTATTAGTTTTGAATGATAGTTTTTATGTTAACGAATCCTTTAACTTAGAAAATATTCTTCTTGAAAGTGAGGGTAAAGATATTTTTAGTCTCACATCAACTAACCAGTTTAGATACCACTTGCAAAGTTATTTTCTGGTTTTTAATAAGAAAGCTATATTGTCTAAATGGTTTTTTAAATTCTGGCGTAGTATCTTTACCTATAAACGCAAAATGAAGATCATTTTCGATTATGAAATGGGATTGACATCTACAGCTTTACATGAAGGCTTAAAAGTAGGGAGCGTTATTTCATTTGAACATAAGGACAATCCTTGCCATAAAAATGTTGAGGAATTATTTTCTAAGATAGGTATCGTCAAAATTGATGTGCTAAGAAATAATATATCATATTTTGATGTTAATAGATTAGATAAAGCAGATATAGTTCGCGCTCATCTGCTTAGAACAACATCTGCTTATAGTCAACGTAAGTTGGAGTTTGGGAAGAATATTAAAGCTGGAGATAACTTTTTTGAGTACTCACATATTTCTGATATCCATGCAAATATAGCGGTAATCATACATATTTTCTACCCTGATATTTCTTCAGAAATCCGCGAATATATTGAAAAAATTCCTAAAAACATTGATGTTTTTATTACTGTTCCCGAAGAATCTTACATTCCTGGTATTATAGATTTATTCATGGCAAGCGCATCTTCGCTATTTATTGCTGTTACGGAAAATAAAGGACGTGATGTTTATCCGTTTGTTAAAGTAATGCAGTCGTATGACTTTAAAAAATACACAATGGTTTTAAAGTTACATACTAAAAAGAGTAAATATAGCACGTTAGGAGATATATGGAGAAAAAATATTTACTCTGGTCTTCTTTCATCTGCTGCTAATATTGATAAATTATATTCTTCTTTTAATGAAGGGCAGGTAGGTATTGCCGCGCCATTCAAAGATTACCTCTCCAGTGAGAATTATTGGGGGGCGAATAAAGAGCGTGTTTATACTTATGCTAAACGTTTAGGGATAGATAATGACAAAATTAATCTGTTCTTTGTTGGCGGCACAATGTTCTGGTTTAAACCAGATGCCCTTTACCCTCTTGTAGAGCTCATTTGTGAGAAGGATTTTGAAGAAGAACTCAACCAGCAGGATGGGACTTTTGCTCATGTATTTGAAAGACTAACGTGTTTGTCAACAATGAGTAAAGGCTATAAAGCCATAGACATAAATGAATTTTTTGAGGTTGACCATTCCATGGTAAAAAATAACGAAGTAATTGTTCTTAAGTGAAGAGCGATATGATCGATACATTCGCCTTTTATTTTCCACAGTTTTATTCAACAGTGGAAAACTCTGAATGGTGGGGTGAAGGGTTTACGGATTGGGATCTGGTTCGTGATGCTCGCCCGCAGTTTCCTATGCATAATCAGCCAAGATTACCCACAAATGGATATGTTAATCAATCGAATCCTTCAGTGATTGCCTCGCAAGCGGAACTTGCCAGAGATTATTCTTTAACGGGTTTTAACTTCTACCATTACTGGTTTAACGGCAAACCTTATCTTGATATACCTATCAAAAATTTGCTTGGTCAGCCTTCTGTCAATATTAAATTTATGATGACATGGGCGAATGAGAGCTGGACTCGACAATGGATTGGCAAGCCAAACGAATTTTTGATCAAACAGAATTATTATAGTAACGATTTTGAAATCGTATCACATTATGATTACCTGAGCCGTTTTTTTCAAGATGATAGATACTATAAGATAAATAATAAACCTGTTTTAAATATATACAGACCAGAGCTTATACCTTTGCTACATAGCGTTTTATCTAAGTTTGATGATCTTGCCAAAAAAGATGGTTTCGATGGATTGTACTTTATTGCTTGCAGAAGTTATGATATTTCTAACGCTGATAATGTTTATAAGCATTTTGATGCGATAATGAATTTCAATCCTCGCTATGCAATAAATTTTTATCTTAACAAAAGTAAATTCCCTAAACTTGAGAAAATTGCTCGTAGTTTACCCGAGAGTATACAGTCAACTATCTCCAGGTTTCGTAAAAATAATTCAAGTATAAAAAGATTTGATTATAATGGTTTTATTTCTTCATTAATGCATAGCGAAAGCTTTGTTTTGAATAAACCTGTATATCATTCGGTTTTTCCCGACTGGGATAATACTGCTCGTTATGGTGAAAGAGCGACGTTGTTCGATAATGTTTCTGTAGAAAATTATAGAGAAGCACTTTCGCTAGCTATTGGTAAGCTCTCAAACTCTCATCAACCACTTTTATTTATTAATGCCTGGAATGAGTGGTCGGAAAGCGCTTACCTTGAACCAGATGACAAGCGAAAAAATGCATTTCTGGAAGTGACCCAAAGCGTTCTTTCCACAAATAGATCACGTCGATGAGTTTTTTACATTTGGGTTTGTGATGGTGAATAGTGAAAATTATAGCTTCTGTTGTTCTTTATAAACATAATTATAATGATATTAAGAGTACCTTAGATTCTTTAATCGCTGACGAAAGTATTGATAAAATTGTCCTTGTTGATAATGGGAGTCATTGTCTTTGGCTTTCAGAGTTAACGAATGCTAAAATCGAAATAATCAATACCCGCCATAATCGTGGTTTTGGTGCGGGTCATAATACAGTTTTGTCAAAGTATACAGACTCAGCAGATTATTTTCTTATTTGTAATCCTGATATCTCATTTCCGAAAGGTGAGATGTCAAAGCTTTATGATTATTGTCTGGCAAATAACGTTGATTTTTCTATTCCCAAAATAGTTTATCCTGATGGTACATTACAGTATGCCTGTAAGTTGTTACCTAATCCTGTTCAGCTTTTTGCCAGACGTTTTTTTAAGAATAGCGGCGGTGAGCTAAATCAGCAGTATGAATTACATCAGGCTGACTATGGTAAACCTTTTTTTGCACCATCATTTTCGGGTTGTTGCATGATATTAAGCAATGCTGCGGTTAAATATTCTGGCGGCTTCGATGAAAGGTTTTTTCTTTATTTTGAAGATGTTGATTTGTCACGACGTTTATGTGATTCCGATTTGAAAGTAGTTTATTGCCCAGTATCTGTTGTTTATCATGAGGCACAAAGGAGATCTTATATCAAATATAAATTTCTTTTTTACCACATCGTTTCGGCTTGTAAGTACTTTAATAAGTGGGGATGGTGGCGTGATATAATAAGAGCTAAATTGAACAAAAAATGCCTTAGTCAGTTCTATTAACCAGATCTTACATATTCGTCTCTTCCATTTATTATTTCCTTTAATTAACTTCCACGGAAGGTCTGTTATTAGTATCATGTCACTATCTTAACTGATCATAAGAACACTTGTAGATTGATCTTCAGACAGGAGTAAAAAATGTCCAAGCAACAAATCGGTGTTGTCGGTATGGCAGTCATGGGCCGCAACCTGGCTTTAAACATTGAGAGCCGCGGTTACACCGTTTCTGTCTTCAACCGCTCACGCGAGAAGACCGATGAAGTGATTGCTGAGAATCCGGGTAAGAAGCTTGCGCCGTTCTACACCGTTGAAGAGTTTGTCGATTCGCTGGAAAAACCACGCCGCATTCTGCTGATGGTGCAGGCAGGTGAAGCGACTGACAAGACTATCGCCTCACTGACCCCGCATCTTGATAAGGGCGATATCCTGATTGATGGTGGTAATACCTTCTACAAAGATACCATTCGTCGCAACAAAGAACTTTCTGATCAGGGCTTTAACTTTATCGGCACCGGCGTTTCCGGTGGTGAGGAGGGCGCTCTGAAAGGTCCATCTATCATGCCTGGTGGCCAGAAAGAAGCCTATGAATTGGTTGCACCTATCCTGGATAAAATTGCAGCTCGTGCTGAAGATGGCGAGGCTTGCGTGACTTATATCGGTCCGGACGGTGCGGGTCACTATGTTAAGATGGTCCACAACGGTATCGAATATGGCGACATGCAGCTTATTGCCGAAGCTTATGCGCTGCTGAAAGGTGCGCTGGGTCTGAATAACGAAGAGTTGGCCGCAACTTTCACTGACTGGAACAATGGTGAACTGAGCAGCTATCTCATCGATATCACCAAAGATATCTTCACCAAAAAAGATGAAGACGGAAACTATCTGGTTGATGTTATCCTTGATGAAGCCGCTAACAAAGGTACCGGTAAATGGACCAGCCAGAGCTCTCTGGACCTGGGCGAGCCGTTATCCCTTATCACCGAGTCGGTGTTTGCCCGCTATCTGTCATCGCTGAAATCACAACGTGTTGCCGCGTCAAAAGTGCTGAGTGGCCCGCAGGCAAAAGCCTTTACCGGCGATAAAGCTGAATTCGTTGAGAAAGTACGTCGCGCGCTCTATCTGGGCAAGATTGTTTCTTACGCGCAGGGTTTCTCACAACTGCGTGCTGCGTCCGAAGAGAATAACTGGGATCTGCATTACGGGGAAATCGCTAAGATTTTCCGTGCCGGCTGTATCATCCGTGCCCAGTTCCTGCAGAAAATTACTGATGCTTACGCAGCAGATGCGGGTATTGCTAACCTGCTGCTGGCACCGTACTTCAAAGATATCGCGGATCAGTATCAGCAGGCACTGCGTGATGTGGTGTCTTATGCGATTCAGAACGGTATCCCTACACCGACATTCTCTGCGGCGATCGCTTACTACGATAGCTATCGTTCAGAAGTGCTGCCCGCTAACCTGATTCAGGCACAGCGTGACTACTTCGGCGCACATACTTACAAGCGTATTGATAAAGACGGTGTGTTCCATACTGAGTGGTTAGACTAATCACCCGATTTTAAAATGTTTAAAGGCTTCCCAAGGGAAGCCTTTTTTTAACCGACTAACAACTCCCCACTCCTCACCGCCTTATCACCCGCCAGCCTTAACACCAGCATGCCTGCCGTCGCAAATCTGGCCCAGTGCCGCGCGTATAGCACGCCTCCAAATTCTGCGACCAGCGGCGTGATGTGGTCGGTGACAGGATCAACAATCTCCGCAACCACTTCTCCTGGACGGATTCGCGCGCCTAGCGGTTTGCGATACAGGATCAGGCCCGATACCGGTGAGTGAACATATTCACAACCCGCCAGCGGCGTCGGGGGATTTTTAAGCGGCGGCATTAAAGCCGACGTGCCTTCGGTGTGACGCTGCTTGATAATATTGCCTTCTTCTGTGGCCTGCGCCACACCAGGCGCACCCAGTCCGGTGCCGCTCTCATCCACACCGACCACATCCTCACCGCCGCTCACCACCGACACCAGCTCATCACCGCCAATCACCGGCGCAGCGACTTCAACGGACACGGACGTATCGGCCGCGGAGATATAGCCGGATTCCTGCAACGCGTTAATGATCGCATCTGCGTCCTGCTCAGCCTGTTCAGGCGAGACATCACGTACGCCACGTAGCTCCAGCGTTACCGGCAGCAGGCCGCGCGGCATCGGGAATGTTTCACCAAATTTTTCAGCCAGCGTCAGCCAGGGTTCACAGCAGGCTTCGTCAAAGGGCTCACCCCCCGAGATCTGTGCCAGTAGCTGCACTTCACTGCCCAGCCAGCGTGCTAAGGGTTCGATATCCGGCCATGCATGTGGCGTGGTGTAAAGGTGTGGAACCGCCTCCCAGTCACAATGCAAATCAATCATCAGATCGGCCTGACTGGCCATGCGCATCAGCGTATAACGCTGGGCTTCCAGTTCAGTTTTGGCGATTGTGTCACGGTAGTAACGGTCAATCGCATCACGAATCAGCTGCCGGTTCTGACTCTCATTCTGGGTCAGCGTCTCGGCCAGTTCCCCCGCCAGAAGTGCACCCAGAGACGGGAATTTGCGGTTAAAATCCTGGCCGGACTGTGCGTGGAAGCGTCCCAGATGCGTACCGTGCCAGTGTTGGCTCAGGGCCAGCGGATTGGATACCGGTATCAGGGAGAAAAAAGCTTTGAGTCGTCCGGCAGATTCCAGCGCCTGTAAACGCTGCTTAAGATACCAGGCCACCGCCATCCCCGGGATCTCGTCGCCATGTAAGGAAGCCTGAATATAGACCTGGCGACTGTGATCATCGCCAAAATGAAAACTGATAATTTCACGCTGGGTGCCGAGAGAGGCGCTTAACAAAGGGTGATGTTGTTGGTACATACCGTGTTAATGTCCTTTTGTCGGTTCAGGGGCGGACAAATGCCGCCCATAAAGTCATTGAGTATAGTCATGCAGGCGGAGGAGGGGGAAAAAGCCTGCCCTGACGTTACGGTTGAATGGAAATATCCGTGGCGAAATATTTCTTTTGCAGTTTGTCAAAGGTGCCATTTTTCTTAATGGCCGCGAAGGCATCATCCAGCGCAGTTTTCAGTTCGGTATCGCCTTTACGCAGGCCAATCGCCGTGCCCGGCCCGATGATCGGGTCTTTCACAATCGGCCCGGCCAGTTCAAACGCGCTGCCCTGAGGTTGTTTGAGAAAACCGTTTGCCGCCTGAGCCGCATCGGTAAAGACCGCATCAAGGCGCCCGGCCACCAGATCACTTTCAACCTGCGCCTGATCGCCATAGGGCACGACCGTCACGCCAAAAGGTTGCCATTTTGCCCGGGCATAACGCTCCTGCACGGTGCCTTGTTCTACGCCTACGGTTTTGCCTTTCAGCGATTCCGGGGTGGGCAACAGGCCCGACCCCTTACGCGCGATAAGCTGGGTGTGCGTATCGTACAGCGGCACGGTAAAGTCGATTTGCTTCAGTCGCTCTTCGGTGATGCCCATATCAGACAGAATGGCGTCGAATTTACGCGCTTTAAGCGCCGGGATCATCCCGTCGAACTGGCTTTCCACCCAGACACATTTGGCCTGCATCTGCGTGCACAGCGCGTTACCTAAATCGATATCAAAGCCGACCAGCTTCCCCTGCGGCGTTTTGGATTCAAAAGGGGGATAGGTGGGATCAACAGCGAAGCGAACCTGCTCAATTTTCGCCTGGGCGCCAAACGCGCAGCCAGCCAGGAGGGCCAGCGCTAACGCTTTGTGTAAACGGGTTTTCAGAGAAGTGATTGCCATCGTTTTCGGTCTTCTGTTGTCGTAATAGTGTATTACGCAGAGTACCTTTCACCCGGGATGATGGCAATTAGAGGATGATTTTCACAATGTTAGCCTGGCAAAGGCCACGGTAATCCTGGGTATTCAGTACGACAGACTGGTCGAGTACGCCGGCGTTAAAGGCAATCTCGTCATAGCGCTCAAACAGCAGCGGGTCGACCACCACAGTTAAATCAGGATGAAAGCTGAACGGGGGAATCGCACCAAATACGCAGCCGGTCAGCACATCGACCTCTGCGGGCGAGGCAAGGGATGCCCGGCGTCCGCCTACGGCTGAGGCGACTTTACTGAGATCGGCCTGCTGATCCGCAGGCAGTACCGCCAGAACATGTTGTTTGACGCCATTGCCTTTCACATGACACACCAGCGCCTTTGCGCCCTGTCCGACTGCCGTGCCGCGAATTTTGGCAACGGCTTCACATTTGCCGGTTGCCTCATGCTGCATCAGGCGGTAACGCGCGCGATGCTGGTCGAGCAGAGCAATGAGTTTTTCATGCGTAGTCACGGTAAAATCCTTACAGGTCAAACGGACGGGAAAGGCTGCTCAGCAAACCGTCGAGCAGCCGTAACGCAGTCTGTCACTTATGACGGGCGCGCAGGTTATTGATGATGGTGCTGAGATCCAGATCCTGATCCTGCAGCAGTACCAGCAGGTGATAGATCAGATCGGAGGCTTCGTTCGTCAGTTCCTCACGATCGTTCACCGTGGCAGCCAGCGCGGTTTCCACGCCTTCTTCACCGACCTTCTGCGCAATCCGTTTGGTGCCGCTGGCATAGAGTCTGGCGGTGTAAGAGCTTTCCGGGTCGGCCTGCTTACGGGACGCCAGCAGTTGTTCCAACTGATAGAGGAACGTCCAGTCAGGCGCAGCAGGGGAGAAGCAGCTGGAGGTGCCCAGATGGCAGGTGGGGCCAATCGGGTTGGCCAGCACCAGCAACGTGTCGTTGTCGCAGTCAGGTGTGATGCTCACGACCTGTAGAAAGTGTCCTGAGGTCTCGCCTTTGGTCCAGAGACGGTTTTTGGTGCGTGAAAAGAACGTCACGTTGCCGTCCTGCTGCGTTTTTTCCAGCGCCGCCTGATTCATATAACCGTGCATCAGAACTTCACCAGAAACAGAGTGCTGGACGATGACCGGCATCATGCCTTGGGTTTTTTCCCAGTCTAACCGGGCCAGTTGTTGTTCAGTTAACACGCACGAATCTCCACACCGTTGTCGATCAGAAAGCGTTTCAGCTCGCCGATATTAATAATTTGTTTGTGAAAAACCGACGCCGCCAGCGCGCCATCGACATTGGCCTGCTCAAAGGCTTCAAGGAAGTGAGTCATGGTACCCGCACCGCCAGAGGCGATCAGCGGTACCTTGCAGACATCACGTACCTTCTTCAACTGCACCAGGTCATAACCGTTGCGCACGCCGTCCTGGTTCATCATGTTGAGGACAATCTCGCCTGCGCCCCGTTTCTGCACTTCCTGCACCCAGTCCAGCGTTTCCCACTGGGTCACGCGGGTGCGGGATTCGTCGCCGGTATACTGATTAACATGGTACTTCCCGCTGGCGTCATCAAACCAGGTATCAATACCGACCACGATGCACTGGACGCCAAAGCGGTCGGCCAGGCGGGTGATCAATGAAGGATCGGCCAGCGCAGGGGAGTTAATGGAAATTTTGTCCGCACCAAATTCCAGAATCCGCGCGGCATCTTCCGGGGTTTTGATGCCGCCTGCCACGCAGAACGGAATGTCGATGACTTCGGCAACGCGCGCAACCCAGCTTTTATCCACTACGCGGTCGTCCGATGAAGCGGTGATATCGTAAAACACCAGCTCGTCCGCACCTTCTTGCGCATAGCGCTGCGCCAGCGGCACGATGTCGCCAATAATTTCGTGGTTACGAAACTGAACGCCTTTTACCACCTGACCGTCACGCACATCGAGACAAGGAATTATCCGTTTTGCCAGCATGCTATGGCCTCCGAAACTGTAAATTTGCCTTCCAGTAGCGCACGTCCGACGATCACGCCCTGAACACCGCTGCCGCGAAGGGCGGCAACGTCACTGAGTTCACCAATACCGCCTGAGGACTGAAACGCAATCTGCGGAAAGCGTGCGGTCACTTCTTTATACAGATCCACGTTCGACCCGCTGAGCGTACCATCACGGGAAATGTCGGTGCACAGAACATGCTTCAGCCCGACCGGCTGGAACTGTTCAATGACCTCTTCGAGCGTAACGCCCGCAGCTTCCTGCCAGCCGCTAATCGCCACCTCTTTGCGGTTGGTCGCATCAATACGGACGTCCAGCGCCAGCACAATCGCGTCCGGGCCAAACTCGGTAAACCAGGCTTTCACTTCCTCGGGCTGTTTGACGGCGGTCGACCCTACCACCACACGGCTGGCACCCGCGTCCAGTAACGCTTTAACGTCTTCCCGACTGCGAATGCCGCCGCCAACCTGGACCACCGCATCCACGCCGTTAAGCAGGCTTTTCAGTAAGGTAATCTGGCGTTTCGCCGGATCTTTAGCACCGGTTAAATCCACAAGGTGCAGTACCGTTGCGCCCTGGCGTGCGTAATCCTGTAAGCGGGGTAACGGATCGCTGCCGTAATCGCGCTGACGGGCATAATCACCCTGATGCAGGCGCACAACCTTGCCATCAATTAAATCTAATGCGGGGATAATCATTACATCTCCAGGAAGTTTTTCAGCAACTGCGCGCCGACTTTGCCAGAGCGTTCCGGGTGGAACTGCACGCCAAAGAAGTTATCTTTCTGTACCGCGGCCGTGAACGCCTGACCATAGTGACACTGCGCAATGGTGCTGGCATTTACGGGCATCGCAAAGCTGTGTACGAAGTAGAAGTAGCTGCCTTCATCAATGCTGCGGAACAGATGATTACCGGCCTGAGCGGTGATCTGGTTCCAGCCCATGTGCGGTAACGGCAAACCCTGCGTGTCCATCAGTGACACGGGCTGGTCGATAATGCCCAGCGTGGGCACACCGCCATTCTCTTCGCTGTGGCTGCCCAGCAGCTGCATGCCCAGGCAAATACCCAGCACCGGCTGCGTACAGGCCTTGACCAGCTCAATCAGCTCACGCTCCTGCAGTTGGTTCATGGCCGCCTGCGCGGTGCCAACGCCGGGCAGAAACAGCTTATCGGCGCGCAGGACGACATCCGGATGGCGACTGACCTCTGGCGTATAGCCCAGACGTTCAACGGCCCACTTTACCGACGACAGGTTGGCACAGCCTGTATCCAGGATCACCACGTTCATTACAGCACTCCTTTAGAGCTCGGCAGGGTATTTCCCTCAACGCGAATCGCCTGACGTAAGGTCCGGCCAAAGGCTTTGAATAAACTTTCCACGCGGTGATGATCGTTTTTCCCTTTGGTTTTCAGGTGCAGGGTGCTCATCATGGCGTAGGACAGGGAACGGAAGAAGTGCTCGACCATCTCGGTGCTCAGATCGCCAACGCGCTGATAGCTGAATTCCGCTTTAAATTCGATATGTGGACGACCAGAGATATCCAGTGCACAGCGCGCCAGGCACTCATCCATCGGCAGCACAAAGCCAAAACGGCCAATGCCGCGCTTATCGCCCAACGCTTTCAGCAGCGCTTCGCCTAATGCCAGACCGGTATCTTCTACCGTGTGGTGATCGTCAATATACAGGTCACCGTTGACGTCGATGTTCATGCGGAAGCCGCCGTGCACGGCAATCTGGTCCAGCATATGATCAAAGAAGCCGACGCCAGTGTTGATCTTACTGCCGCCTTCGCGGTCCAGCCACAGTTCCACGCGGACCTGGGTTTCTTTGGTGTTGCGTTGGACCAGCGCGTAGCGGTCGCGCTGCGTCAGCTGCTGCTGAATCGCTTTCCAGTCCTGACCTTCTGCGCCATAGCGAATGCCCTGAATCCCCATATTTTCCGCCAGCTGAATATCGGTCTGGCGATCGCCAATCACATAGCTGTTGGCCGTATCAAGGGCGCCTTCAGCCAGCCAGGCCTCAACCATCTGGGTTTTCGGCTTGCGGCACGCGCAGTGGTCTTCAGGCTTATGGGGACAAATCAGCACATCGCTAAAACGAATGCCCTGCGATGATAAAATCTGCATCATCAGCGTGTGTGGGCCATCGAAGTCCGCCTGTGGAAAACTGTCCGTGCCCAGACCGTCCTGATTGGTAATCATCACCAGCTGATAGCCTGCGTCCTGCAGCGCCAGCAGTGCAGGCACGACGTCCGGCTCAAACGCCAGCTTATCCATCCGATCCACCTGAAAGTCCTGCGGCGGTTCCGAGATAATCGTGCCATCGCGGTCAATAAAAAGGGTCTTCTGACTCATGCTTACTCCAGAGATAAGGCTTGCAGCGCGGCGATCAGGCGTTCGCACTCGGTGCGGGTTCCCACCGAGATGCGCAGACAACCTGCGAGGCCGGGGTTCTTGTTTTGGTCACGCAAAATAATGCCCTGATCCCACAAGGTTTTAAACACCTTTGGTGAATCGGTAAAGCGCACCAAAATATAGTTGGTTTCGCTGGGGAAGACCTGCTCCACAACGCGAATTTGCGGCAACTGTTCAAACAACCAGCTACGGTTGGCATTCAGCTCATCGACGTGCTGGCGCATTAAGGCAATCCCTTCGTCGCTCAGTGCCTGGCCCGCCACGTCGGCCACCGGCGTCGCCAGCGGATAGGGTGCAATCACCTTCATCAGCAGATCGATAACCGGCTTATTCGCCAGCGTAAATCCGCAGCGCAGACCGGCCAGCGCGAAGGCTTTCGACAGGGTGCGCAGAATGACCAGGTGCGGATATTCGCGCAACCAGCCCGCCAGCGTCGCCTGTGGGCAAAATTCAATATAGGCTTCATCCGCGACGACCAGCGCTTTGCCGGCGGTCATCGCCAGTAGCTGACGGATAGCGTCCTGATCAATCAGGTTGCCCGTGGGGTTGTTCGGGCTGCACATATAAACGACTTTCACACCGTCGAGCTGTTCGGCAATCGCGGGCAGGTTCAACTGCCAGTCTTCACGTGCCGGCACGGTGCGGTACTCAATGCCGATAGTTTCCGCGCTGACGCTGTACATACCGTACGTCGGTGGGCAGAACAGAATCGCGTCTTTGCCGGGCTCACAGAACGCCCGCATCAACAGCTCAATGCCTTCATCTGCGCCGCGGCTGACCAGCACCTGCTCAGGAGACAGGCCCGCGTAAGCCGCATAGCGGGTGATTACCTGCTTCGGCTGGCACTCCGGGTAGCGGTTCAGGGTTTGCTGCGACAGCTCAAAGGGCACCGGCAGCGGAAACTCGTTAGCATTCAGCCAGACATCACCGTTGCCGCCCAGACGACGCGCCGACTGATAAGGCGTCAGCGCACGCACATTGGCGCGGGCCAGTTTTTCAATATCCTGACTCATGCTTGCTCCTTGAGCGCGGTGACGCGCAACGTGACGGCATTTTTGTGGGCATCCAGCTGCTCCGCGGCGGCCAGGGTTTCAATGGTGGCGGCGAGATCCATAAAGCCCTGCGGCGTCAGTTCCTGTACCGTCATACGTTTCTGGAAGTCGGCCAGCCCCAGGCTGGAGCAGGTCGCGGTATAACCATAGGTCGGCAGCACATGGTTCGTGCCGGAGGCATAATCGCCTGCGGACTCGGGCGACCAGTCGCCCAGGAACACGGAGCCTGCGCTGGTGATTTGCTCAACCAGCTCGCGCGGCGTGCGGGTTTGCAGAATCAGGTGCTCCGGACCATAGCGGTTGGAAATCGCCACACACTGTTGCAAATCGCGGGCTACGATCAGGCGGCTGCTTTCCAGCGCCTTACGGGCCGTGGCGGCACGCGGCAACTGCGCCAGCTGTTGTTCGACAGCGTCAGCCACGCGCTCAGCCAGCCCCTGTGAAGGCGTCAGCAGAATCACCTGCGAATCCGGCCCGTGTTCCGCCTGAGACAACAGGTCGGACGCCACGAACGCGGGCGTGGCACCGTCGTCGGCGATCACCAGCACTTCTGACGGGCCCGCGGGCATATCGATCGCCGCGCCATCGAGGCTCTGGCTGACCTGACGTTTGGCTTCGGTGACCCAGGCGTTGCCCGGTCCGAAAATTTTAGCCACTTTAGGCACGGTCTCGGTGCCGAAGGCCAGGGCGGCAATGGCCTGCGCACCGCCCACCTGAAATACTTCTTCTACGCCACACAGTTGGGCCGCATAGAGAATCTCGTCGGCAATCGGCGGCGGTGAGCACAGCACCACGCGGCCGCATCCGGCAATACGTGCCGGTGTCGCCAGCATCAATACGGTGGAAAACAGCGGGGCGGACCCCCCGGGAATATAGAGGCCGACCGATTGCATCGGGCGCGTCACCTGCTGGCAACGCACGCCCGGCTGGGTTTCGATATCCACGGCTGGCAGAATCTGCGCACGGTGGAAAGTCTCGATATTGGCGACCGCCACCGCCATCGCCTGTTTGAGTTCATCACTGAGACGATCGCTGGCAGCCTGCATCTGCTCAGCGGTCACGCGAAAATCCGTCAGCTCAACCTTGTCAAAGCGCGCGCTAAAATCGCGCAGGGCTGCGTCGCCTTCGCTTTTCACGCGCGCCAGAACGTCACGCACAATCTGACTGATGCTGTCAGAGGCAGACAGCGCCGGGCGTGCCAGCAACGCCTGTTGCGCCTCCGCGCTGCACGCCTGCCAGTTCACGGGTGTCATGATTTTGCTCATCGTTTACTCCAGCATTTTTTCGATTGGCAGCACCAGAATCGAACTGGCACCCAGCGCTTTGAGTTTTTCCATGGTTTCCCAGAACAGCGTTTCGCTGCTCACCATGTGCATTGCCACACGGCTCACATCGCCCGCCAGCGGTAACACGGTTGGACGCTCGGCGCCCGGCAGCAGGCTGATGACTTCTTCCAGACGCTCGCTCGGTGCATGCAACATGATGTATTTGGATTCACGTGCTTTAATTACGCCCTGAATACGGGTCATCATTTTATCGATCAGCTCCTGCTTGGCCGCAGGCATGTCGCCGTCGCGCTGAATCAGCACGGCTTTAGAACGATAGATGACTTCCACTTCACGCAGACCGTTCGCTTCCAGCGTGGCACCGGTGGAGACCAGATCGCAGATCGCATCGGCCAGGCCGGCACGCGGCGCCACTTCGACCGAGCCGTTCAGCAGACAGGATTTAAAGGCGATACCTTGCTTGTCGAGATACTGTTTTAACAGGTGAGGATAGGAGGTGGCGATGCGGGCATTGTTCAGGCACTGCGGGCCGGTGTAAGCGTCATCGACCGGCATGGCCAGTGACAGACGACAGCCGCCAAAGTCGAGGCGACGCAGCGTGAAGTAGCGAGGATCTTCGCCCTGTGCGCGGCGCGTCAGTAACTCTTCTTCCAGCACGTTTTCGCCGATAATGCCCAGATCGACCACGCCGTCCATCACCAGGCCCGGAATATCGTCATCGCGCACGCGCAGAATATCGATAGGCATATTTTCAGCGAAGGCGATCAGACGCTGTTGCTGAAGATTGATTTTGATCCCGCAGCGCGCCAGCAGCTCGCGTGAATCATCGCTTAACCGACCTGATTTCTGCATAGCTATGCGTAAACGGCTATTGTCTAACATTGTTCCTGTCCCCTTAATTAACCTGTCCTGAATGCGTATTTTGCGTCAGCCCATAAAAAAACCCCCGGAAGACGATCTTCCGGGGGTTCTCTTGCGTTCGCACCACTGGAAGATCCTAGACGTCTTCCAGCACACATCGCCTGAAAGACTAGTCAGGGTGATGGTGATGATGATGGTTGAACTGAACGCGTGTCATAAAATTCTCGATAATGAAAAGTTATTCATTTGTGTGGAATTAACCTAACGAAGATAGTTGAAATTGGCAACTCTTTTTTAATGTTGTTCTTCGCAAAGCACAGAAACACTTTGCACTGGTTTGCAACTCAGGGGCAGCTTAAGATGGCTGAATCTTGACGTTCGCAGCAGGAGACAATATGAAAAAGGTCGCAATTGTAGGACTCGGCTGGCTGGGCATGCCGCTTGCGATGGCGCTGACCGCGCGAGGCTGGCAGGTGACCGGCAGTAAAACCACGCCGGATGGCGTAGAGGCGGCCCGTCGCTGTGGCATCGATGCGTTTCAACTTGAACTGACGCCCGAACTGGTCTGTGAGGCCGAGGACCTGGAGGCGCTATTTGACGTGAATGCGCTGGTTGTCACCCTGCCCGCCAGCCGCACGGCAGAGGGCGGCGACGCCTATGTGCAGGCAGTACAAAACGTGGTGGATACCGCGCTGGCGCGCAATGTCCCACGGATCATCTTTACCAGTTCCACCTCCGTCTATGGCGGCAGCGCCGGTATCAAAACGGAGAAAAGCCCGCTTCAACCAGAAACCACGGCAGGCAAAACGCTGGTGGACCTGGAAAACTGGCTGCACGACTTACCCGGCACCAGCGTCGATGTATTGCGTCTGGCCGGGCTGGTGGGCCCGAAACGGCATCCCGGTCGCTTCCTGGCCGGCAAACAGGATTTACCCAATGGATCGCACGGGGTGAATCTGGTGCATCTGGATGATGTGGTGGAGGCGATTATGCTGCTGCTGCAAACGCCAAAAGGCGGCAGGACGTTTAACCTGTGTGCGTTGAAACATCCGTCCCGCGCCCATTTCTATCCCTGTGTGTCGCGCCAGCTGGGCATGACGCCGCCCACCTTTGAACCGCAGACGCACGACGACAGCGGTAAGTTGATTGACGGCGCGCGTATCTGTCACGAGCTGGGCTTTGAATACCGCTATGACGATCCGCAGAAAATGCCGCTGGAATGAGTGTGGCTTTCCCCTTAGCGGGGAAAGCGTCGTATTCTGTTCCTGATCACACGCCGAGTCGGTCGCGTAAGGCATACCAGGCGGCACCCATGGCCGTCAGCGGCACTTTAAATCGCCGTCCGCCAGGGAAGGGCAGATGCGGAAGCTTCGCGAAGGCATCAAAGCGCTCAGCATCCCCACGTAACACTTCGCTTATCAGCTTGCCGGAAAGGTGCGTGCAGGTCACGCCGTGGCCACTGTCGCCCTGCATAAAGTAGACATTGTTTTCCAGCCGACCAAACTGTGGCATGCGCGACAGCGTCAGCAGAAAATTTCCGCTCCAGGCGAAATCAATCTTCACGTCCTGCAACTGCGGAAAGGTGCGTAGCATTTTAGGCCGGATCATCGTGATCACATCGCCAGGCTCGCGCGCCCCATAAACCACACCGCCACCATAGAGCAGCCGGTTGTCGGCGGTCAGGCGGAAATAGTCCAGCAGATAATTGGAATCTTCTACCGAATAGTTGTTGGGTAACAGCGCTAATGCCCGGTCACGGGACAGCGGTTCGGTGGCAATGATTTGCGAGCCGCACGGCATGCTTTTGCGACTCAGGCGCGGTTCGAGTTCGGAAGGCAGATAAGCATTGCCGGCAAAAATCAGAAACGTGGCGCTGACTTCTCCCTGTGCCGTTTTTACCCGATTAGGTGAACCGTAGCTGACGCTTAACGCGGCGGACTGTTCATAGACACGACCGCCGTGGCGACGAATGGCTTCGGCTTCTCCCAGCGCCAGATTCAGCGGATGCAGATGTGCGCCGCGTTTGTCGAGCAGCCCACCTACATAGCGCTCTGAGCCGATCTCGCGACGAATGCCGCGCTCATCTAATAGTTCAAGCTGGTCGTTACCGTAACGCTGCCAGGCGGCTTTTTGACTGGCCAGGTGCGCCATCTGACGGCGGTTAAACGCGGCGAAGATACCGCCCGGGCGGTAATCGCAGGCGATCGCGTAACGGTCGATACGATCACGAATAATATCACCGCCTTCAAACATCATACTGCCCAGCATTTTTGCGCTGTCTTTGCCGTAGCGTTGTTCAATCACATCCACGTCGCGGCTGTAGGAGTTCACGGCCTGGCCGCCATTGCGGCCGCTGGCACCATAACCAACGCGAGCCGCTTCAAGCAGCACCACATCGTAACCCGCTTCGGTTAAAAACAGGCCGGCCGATAAACCCGTAAAACCGGCACCAATAATGCAAACGTCACACTGGATGCTTTCCTGCAGCACCGGCCAGGGCGCATGGGGGTTCCGTGTGGAGGTGTAGTAGTTTTCTACGTAATTCATATCAAGCTCCTTGGCGAACGTCCCTGATTAAAAATTGGCGGGCGTATGGGCGCTGACGATGCGACAGGGCACATCGGCCTGGTTGGTAAAACTGTGCGGCAAACCCGTATCGATCACGTAACTTTCGCCGGCCGTCAGATGAAATTGCTGACCGTTAACTTCCAGTACGATGCGTCCTTCCAGCAGGGTGCCGGTCTCTTCGCCCGCATGGCGTAACTTTTCGCCGGTGCTGGCACCTGGCTGGTAAGTTTCCAGTAACATGCCTAACGCCCGGGTTTTCGTGCCGTTATCAACCAGTTTAAGCGAAACGCCCTGACTGCCGATTTCCAGCAGATCTTCAGGCCGGACCACCACTTTGGGCGCGTCCTCAGCATGCGGCTCCGAAAAAAACGCAGACAAAGACAGGCCATAAACCTTCAGTAACTTTTGCAGCGTGCTGACCGCCGGGCTGACCTTGTCCTGTTCGATAGTACTGATGGCGCTGTGGGTCAGTCCGGCCAGTTCCGCGACGCGCCGTTGTGACAGTCCCATGGCCTGACGGATCTGCGCCAGGCGGCGTCCCGGAGCCTGAGCCGCATCATTCATACCTTTTTCCTCTGGTGATAGTGCAGGGCGGCCTGAATAAAACCGTCAAACAGCGCAAAGGACGGCGTGGCGGGTTTCAGCTGCCATTCAGGATGCCACTGTACGGCAAGGGCGAAAGGATGCGCTGGCAGGCTGACCGCCTCAATCAGACCATCGGGCGCGCGGGCCTCAACGCGCACCTGCGGTCCCGCTTCACGAATGCCCTGGTGATGAACGGAGTTGACGGTGATCGGCGCACGCCCCAGCAGCCTGTCCAGCAATCCTCCCGGTGCAATCTGGATGGCATGAGCGGGTGCGTAAGTTTGTTCAGGTGAGGCATCCTCGTCTGCATGGTGGCGCTGAAACTGCGGATGGTGGTCAAGGTGGCGATACAGGGCACCGCCGTTGGCCACGACCAGCTCCTGCATGCCCCGACATATGCCCAGCAGCGGCACCTGTTTACCGACAGCATGCGTAATAAGGTTAAACGCCAGGCGATCGCGGCCGGCATCTGCCTCCGGCTCTTCGCCTTCTTCGCCATACAGCCAGGGCTCCAGGTGGCTGGGGCTCCCGGTCAGCAGAATGCCGTCCAGCACAGCCATAGCGTTTTCTGATAGATGCGGGGCAGCCATAAGGTGATGGGGCAGGGCAAGCGGCACGCCGCCCGCCAGGACGATGGCATCAAGATATTTGTTGTGGACAGACTGAACCGGGTGGCCCTGATTGTGCGTCTGGCACATCACTACGCCAATCAAAGGCTTGTCAAAAATAATGCCCATCTTTCCCCCTTAACTGCTGTTCGAAATATTTGACGAAAAGGGCATGTCTGATGGTTAAGTGTGCAATATTTTGTCAATCTAGCAATCCATTGGTCGTTCTTCAAACAGATTTGTTACATTTGCACACTTTTTGCGTTAGAGCTATGTTAGATGAGTGGCGGTTTTTTTGAGCATTACGCACTCCCATTTTTGTGGTCAAAGGCGGATGAAATCATGACTAACCTGGTAGAAGTAGAAGACTTCATGCTTCACAGTGAAGAGAGACGAACCAGCGCGTTCCAGCAAGAAGTGAAAAACTGGCTGGAGCGCCACCCTGAAACGCAGTATGTCGATATCTTGCTCAACGATTTAAATGGTGTTTTTCGCGGTAAGCGCATCCCGGTTTCGGCCTTAGCCAGGCTGGAAAAAGGCTGCTACTTTCCCGCCTCGGTTTTTGCCATGGATATTCTCGGCAATACCGTCGAAGAGGCCGGTCTGGGCCAGTCGCTTGGTGAACCCGATAACCTCTGCCTTCCCGTCCATGGCACGCTCGTCCCCTCCGCCGCCGATCCGCAACACATTGCACAACTGCTGTTAACCATGTGCAACCAAGATGGCACTCCCTTTGACGTTGAACCCCGAAATGTTCTGAACCGGCTGTGGCAACAGCTGCGTAATCGTGGACTGTTTCCGGTGGTAGCGGTAGAGCTGGAGTTCTATCTGGTCGATAAAAAGCGCGATGCAGAAGGCTATATTCAACCGCCCTGTGCGCCAGGCAGTGACGATCGCAACAGACAAAGCCAGGTTTACTCGCTGGATAATCTCGATCACTTCGCCGATGTCCTGCGTGATATTGATGCGCTGGCCCGTCTGCAGGGCATTCCTGCGGATGGCGCGCTGGCGGAAGCCTCGCCGGGGCAATTCGAAATCAATCTCCATCATACCCGTGATGTGCTGAGCGCCTGCGACCATGCTATCCAACTCAAGCGCCTTATCCGCCAGGTGGCAGAGAACCACGGCATGACGGCAACGTTTATGGCAAAACCCTATGAGGACTATGCCGGAAGCGGGATGCACGTCCATATCAGCATGCTTGATGCCGCTGACCATAATGCCTTTGCCTGTGATGACGGAAGCGATTCCCCGCTGCTGAAACGCACGCTGGCGGGCATGATTGACCTTATGCCTGCTTCCATGGCGCTGCTGGCCCCCAACGTCAATGCCTTCCGTCGTTTTGTGCCCGATGCCTACGTTCCTTTGCAGGCGTCGTGGGGCCACAATAACCGTACGGTAGCGTTGCGTATTCCCTGTGGCGATCTGGAAAGTCGCCGCATCGAGTACCGGGTAGCCGGGGCGGATGCGAATCCTTATCTCGTCATGGCTACCATTCTGGCGGGCATGTTGCACGGCCTCGATACGCAGCTGCCGCTGCCACAGCCGGTTAAAGGAAACGGCCATGAAGCGGAAGGGCTGGCGCTGCCGATTCGTCAGAGCGATGCACTCTATGCCTTCGAAAGCAGCTATCCTTTACAAAAATTACTGGGTGAGAAATTTGCCAAAGTGTGGTTTAGCTGCAAAAATTATGAGCTTATGCAGTTCGAAAGATTAATCACTGCCACCGAAATTGACTGGATGCTGAAAAACGCCTGATTAAAATTTTGCATTCTATGCGACAACGTCTTGAAATAATGCGTTGGGTTAGGGCAAAATACGCCCCCTGCAAATTCAGAACATAACCGACGCTCACCGCGCCGGTTATTTTTTTGCATATTGTTTTTAACGCGTAGCATTTAGCTGACACCAACGAGGCCGGGCACGCACCCGGATAGATAAACACTGAAAACACGCAGCCGCGTGAGATTGAGGATGTAAAGATGGGGATGTTTAACACTCTGCCAGCCCAGGCTGGTACACGTTTCCGTGATGACTACGGCGCCGCGCTGGCCGCCAGCCTTACTCCCTGTCGCTTAATGCGCAGTTTCCTTGTGAATCAACCCAGCCAGGTTGCTGCGCAAGGAGGACTGAAGCATGTCGCTTAATACCTCTGCCGCACCACAACGTGCCCAACTGAAAAAAACGCTGACGTTACTTCCTGTTGTCATGATGGGCTTGGCCTACATGCAGCCGATGACCCTGTTTGATACCTTTGGTATCGTATCGGGCCTGACGGACGGTCACGTTGCCACCGCTTATGCTTTCGCCCTGATTGCGATTCTGTTTACCGCCGTGAGTTACGGTAAGCTGGTACGCCGCTTCCCATCTGCGGGCTCCGCTTATACCTATGCTCAGAAGGCCATCAGTCCGCACGTCGGCTTTATGGTGGGCTGGTCATCGCTGCTGGACTATCTGTTCATGCCGATGATCAACATTCTGTTGGCTAAAAACTATTTTGAAACCCTGGTGCCAGGGATCCCGTCGTGGATTTTCGTGGTGCTGCTGGTGGGCTTTATGACGCTCTCCAACCTTAAGGGCATCAAAACGGTCGCTAACTTCAACAGCGTGATTGTCATCCTTCAGGTGGTGGTCATGGTCGGTATCACCGCGATGGTGATTTACGGCGTGGCGCACGGCGAAGGTGCGGGAACAGTGGTAAGCAGTAAACCGTTCTGGTCTGAAAACGCCCATGTGGTGCCGATGATCACCGGTGCGACGATTCTGTGTTTCTCATTCCTCGGTTTTGACGGCATCAGTTCGCTGTCAGAAGAAACGAAAGATGCAGAACGTACCATTCCGCGTGCGATTTTCCTGACCGCGCTGATTGGTGGCCTGATGTTTATTGTCGCGTCGTACTTCCTGCAACTGTATTTCCCGGACATCTCGCGCTTTAAAGAGCCGGATTCGTCGCAGCCTGAAATCATGCTGTACGTGGCCGGTAAAGCGTTGCAGATCGGTATCCTGATCTTCTCTGTGGTTACGGTACTGGCGTCCGGTATGGCAGCGCACGCAGGCGTTTCACGTCTGATGTACGTGATGGGCCGTGATGGTGTGTTCCCGGAGCGTTTCTTCGGCTATATCCATCCAAAATGGCGCACGCCGTCACTGAACGTGATTCTGGTAGGTGCCGTGGCGTTGATGGCGATCAACTTCGATCTGGTCACCGCGACTGCGCTGATTAACTTTGGTGCGCTGGTTGCGTTTACCTTCGTTAACCTGTCAGTGATTGCGCAGTACTGGGTACGTGAAAAACGGAATAAAACCCTGAAAGATCACGTCCAGTATCTGGTTCTGCCGATGATGGGTGCCCTGACCGTGGGTGCACTGTGGGTTAACCTGGAGCAAAGTTCTATGGTGCTGGGACTGATCTGGGCCGCGATTGGTATTGTTTACCTGGCCTTTGTGACGCGCAGCTTCCGCAATCCCGTTCCACAGTTTAGCGAAGAAGTGTAATCCCCCGGCCCTGCTCATTCACAGAGCAGGGCCGTTTTCTGTCAGCTTTTACTTGCCAGCATCAGTTCCCAGCTTCCTGCCTGTAACGCATTCCGTCCTGCGGCATTTAACTGATCATCTGTCACAATCACATCAAACTTTTCCAGCGGTAAGGCCAGCCACGTCGCGATTTTATCGTATTTCGAGCTGTCGCTGAGCAGCACGCGTTTGCTGCTGACGTCACACACGGCCTGTTTAACCGCTACCTTGTCTTCATCCGGCGTAAACAAACCGCGCAATCCCCAACTGGAAGTGGAGACAAAGGCAATGTCAATTGCCAGTTGCCGCAGGTGGCGTGCGGCTGCATCGCCAATGCAGGAACGGTTATCCCGACAGACGGTGCCACCGGTATGAATCACCCGGCAGCGGCTCGCCTCCATCAGCAAATTGGTCACCATAAAATCATTGGTGACCACTAACAGGTCCTCCCTGTCGGCGATTTCCCGCGCCAGCGCCAGTGTGGTCGTACCGGCATCCAGATAAATACAGCTGTCAGGCGGAATCAGCTGAGCGGCCAATTTGCCGATAGCGTTTTTTTCTTCATTACACAGCGCGGTCTTGGTCAGGTGCGAGGGTTCGCTCGCCAGGCGGTTAGCGGAGCGCACGCCACCGGAAACCGACAGCACCGCGCCCTGTTCCTCCAGCTTCTGCACGTCCCGACGAATCGTCATGTGTGACACGCCAAAACGCTCAGTCAGTTCGGCGATGCTCATTACGCCGCGCTCGGCCACCAGTGCCAGAATCTGTTGATGACGCTCAACGGGGATCATATACACCTCGGTTTATCATTTTTTCACATTGTAGGGGATGCCTTCACAAAGACGCACGGAAATTTTGCACCAGATCCCCTTTGTTGGTGGTGGTTTGACCGCGATACCTGGCGATAACAGTCACGTAACTGATGTGAATAAATGTTCAACTGCGTCCTCATGAAGTTAATTTATGTGAAATACGGCACGTTTTTACCTGCACTTTCCTGCCACTATTACCAGCAGAGACCAAAAATTCACTTAATTTAACAAGGGAGGCCACCGATGCCCGCTTCAAACATCTGTGTCATAGGTTTAGGCTCAATGGGAATGGGCGCGGCGCAGTCCTGCATCCGGGCTGGGCTGGCGACATGGGGCGTTGATCTGAATCCGCAGGCCTGCGAAACGCTGCGCCAGGCAGGCGCGCGTGACGCGCAGTCGTCGGCTCATGCCTTTGCCGAACACCTGGATGCTGTCCTGTTGCTGGTCGTGAATGCCCGGCAGGTTAATGCGATTCTGTTTGGCGAGCAGGGGCTGGCGGCCAGGCTGAAGCCGGGCACGGCGGTGATGGTATCCTCCACCTTGTCCGCGCAGGATGCGCAGCAGATCGCCGCCAGACTGGCGGACTGTCAGTTGCTGATGCTGGATGCGCCAGTGTCCGGCGGGGCCGCCAAAGCCGCCAGTGGCGAGATGACCGTGATGGCATCCGGGAGCGATGCGGCCTTTGCGGCTTTGCAACCGGTACTGGATGCGGTCGCCGCAAAGGTTTACCGCGTCGGCACGGAAATCGGTCAGGGATCGACAGTCAAAATCATTCATCAGCTGCTGGCGGGCGTGCACATTGCCGCCGGGGCCGAAGCCATGGCGCTGGCCGCCCGCGCCGGGATTCCGCTCGATACGATGTATGAGGTGGTCACTAACGCAGCGGGCAACTCATGGATGTTTGAAAACCGTATGCGCCATGTCGTCGACGGCGACTATCGACCGAAATCCGCAGTGGACATCTTTGTCAAAGACCTGAATCTGGTCGCCGATACGGCGAAAGCCCTGCATTTCCCGCTACCGCTGGCCTCTACCGCGCTGAATATGTTCACTGAGGCCAGCAATGCCGGTTTTGGCCGCGAGGATGACAGTGCGGTGATTAAAATCTTCAGCGGCATTACGCTGCCCCAGCGCGAGGAGGCGATGTGATGCGCTTAGGGGTGATTGCCGACGATTTTACCGGCGCAACCGACATTGCCAGCTTTCTGGTGCAGAACGGGCTTTCTACCATTCAGTTTAACGGCATCCCAGAACAGACAACGGTCCCGGATGCCCAGGCCATTGTGGTCAGCCTGAAATCGCGATCCTGTGCGCCTGCGCTGGCCGTCAGTCAGTCGCTTGCGGCGCTGCGCTGGCTGCAGGCGCAAGGCTGTGAGCGCTTTTATTTCAAGTACTGTTCCACGTTCGACAGCACCGCTGCGGGTAACATCGGTCCGGTGACGGATGCGCTCATGGCCGCGCTGAATGAGACGCTGACGGTGATCTGCCCGGCATTGCCGGTCAACGGACGTACCGTTTATCAGGGCTACCTGTTTGTGGGGGGACACCTGCTGTCGGAGTCCGGCATGCGCCATCATCCTGTCACGCCGATGACCGACAGTAACCTGCTAAGGCTGATGGCGTGTCAGAGCACGGGAAAAGCCGGGCTTATTCCGTTAGCCACGGTCGAGCAGGGCGCAGGCGCGATAACAGAGCAACTTGAACACCTGCGTGCTCAGGGCGTGAATTATGCCGTAATCGACACGCTTACTGAGCAGCATCTGCTGAATCAGGGCGAAGCGCTGACGTCGATGCGGCTGGTCACGGGCGGCTCCGGGCTGGCAATTGGCCTGGCGCGCCAGTGGTCAACATCTGGCTGCGACGATGATCAGGCGCAGCGCGCGGGCTATCCGCAGGGGCAGCGGGCCGTAGTGCTTTCGGGTTCCTGTTCACCAATGACCAACCGCCAGGTCAACGCGTATCGCCAGCAGGCTCCCGCCCGGGAAATTCACGTTGAGCGCTGCCTCAACGATGAACAGTACGCCGGGGCGCTGTGCGACTGGGTCGTTGAGCATGCCGACGGGCCGCTGGCCCCGATGCTCTTTGCCACTGCGGATGCGCAACAGCTGCAGTCGATCCAGCAGCATTTCGGTGCACAGCGCAGCAGTGAGGCGGTAGAGCAACTGTTTGCTCAGGTGGCGAGAGATCTGCAATCCCGCGGCTGGCAGCGCTTTATCGTGGCGGGCGGCGAAACCTCGGGCGTGGTCGCCCAAAGCCTGGGCGTGACCGCCTTCCATATTGGTCCGGTGATTTCGCCCGGTGTGCCCTGGGTCAGAGATATCCAGCAGCCGCTGTCACTGGCGCTGAAGTCTGGCAATTTTGGCGATGAGCAGTTCTTCCGCCGCGCACAAACGGAGTTTTCACATGACTGAACAACAGGCCCGCGAAGAGATGGTCAGATTGGGTGCCTCGTTCTTCCAGCGTGGTTACGCCACCGGCTCGGCCGGAAATCTGTCGCTGCTGCTGGACGACGGCACCTTACTGGCAACGCCCACGGGTTCCTGCCTGGGCGAACTGGATGCGGAGCGTCTGTCTAACGTGACGTTACAGGGGGAGTGGATAGCCGGGGATAAACCGTCGAAAGAGATCGCCTTTCACCGGGCGCTCTACCTGAATAATCCGGACTGTCGGGCAGTGGTTCACCTGCACAGTCACTACCTGACCGCGCTTTCCTGCCTGCAACATCTGGACAGCCAGAACTGCATCCGCCCGTTCACGCCCTATGTGGTGATGCGGGTCGGCGATGTACCGGTGGTGCCGTATTATAAACCGGGTGATGCGCGGCTGGCGGAGGATCTGGCGCTGCTTGCCCCGCGTTACCGCGCCTTCCTGCTGGCAAACCATGGTCCGGTGGTGGTCGGCAAAACCTTGCGCGAAGCGGCGGATAATACCGAGGAGCTGGAAGAAACGGCGCGTCTGATGTTTACCCTGGGCGATCGCGCCATTCGTTATTTAACCGCCGACGACGTCGCTGAACTCAGGAGCCGGTAATGCCAAAGTTTGCAGCTAACTTATCTACCCAGTTCAACGAAATGCCTTTTCTGCAACGCTTTGCCGCGGCGGCACAGGCGGGCTTCAGCGCGGTCGAGTTTCTGTTTCCCTACGAATATCCGGCTGAGCAACTGAAAGCGCTGCTGGCGGATAACGGGCTTAAACTGGTGCTGTTTAACACCGCACCGGGCAACATTGACGCGGGGGAATGGGGCGTTTCGGCTATTCCCGGACGGGAAGCCGACGCGCGCGCAGATATCGACCGGGCGCTGGCATATGCACGGGCGCTGGATTGCCCACAGGTGCATATCATGGCCGCAACGGTGCCGCCGGGTGCCGATCGCCAGCGCTATGCCGAGACATTCATCCGCAACATGCGCTACGCGGCAGAACGATTTGCCCCGTATAACATCCGCTTGTTGATCGAAGCCCTTAATCCCACGACCAAACCGCACTATCTCTATGTCAGCCAGTATCAGACGCTGGAGATGGTCGACCTTATCGACCGGCCCAACGTATTCACCCAACTGGATCTGTTTCATGCCCAGATCGTGGACGGCAATCTCAGCCATCTGATTCGCCATTACGCCGGACGTTATCGCCATGTGCAAATCGCCGCCGCGCCCAGTCGACATGAACCTGACGAGGGCGAGATCAACTACCCCTGGCTGTTCAGCCTGTTAGATGAGGTGGGCTACGACGGTTGGGTCGGCTGCGAATATTTCCCGCGCGGCGACACCGTAGAGGGGCTGAGCTGGCTGGCGCCCTGGATGAAAAACCGCTGAGTTAACGTGAAAAAATCACACCGGTGCTGCGGTACCGGTGCCATTCTGCTCGTCTCTGAAACGGAGCGGCACCAGGTTGAGCTTTAACGAAAAAACGCGAAAAAAGATAACTATTCCAGAGGTTTACTATGACGACTGCGTTGCTGTTAGCCATTGCGACCGCCAGCATTGTGATATTGCTGTTGCTGGTCATTAAAGCCAAAGTCCATCCCTTTGTTGCCCTGTTAATTGTCAGTCTGCTGGTGGCCATCGCGACCGGTATTCCGGCTGAAAAAATCATGGAAACCATTATCAGCGGGATGGGCGGACTGCTGGGGCATATCACTATCATTATCGTGCTGGGGGCGATGCTGGGGGCCATTATCGAAGCCTCTGGTGGCGCAGAGTCGCTGGCCCAGCGTTTCAGCAAAACGCTGGGTCTGAAACGTACCGTTGCCGCCCTGACGATGGCTGCCTTTATTTTAGGCATCCCGGTATTTTTTGAAGTGGGCTTTATCATTGTCATTCCGCTGATCTACGGCTTTACCAAAGTGGCGCGGGTATCCCCGCTGAAGTTTGGCTTACCGATGGCGGGCGTCATGCTGACTGTGCATGTGGCGCTGCCGACGCACCCTGGCGCCGCCGCCGCCGCGGCCATTTTGCATACTGATATGGGCTGGCTGATGATGCTGGGAATTCTGGTCTCGGTGCCGGTCGGTATCCTCGGCTATTACGTGGCAAAGGCAATGAACCGTCGGCAGTACCACCTGTCGGTTGAGGTACTGGAACAGTTGCAGATGGCGAAGCCGGAAGGGGTACAGAAGAAAAATGAACCCGCACCGCCGGGCGCGCTGACCATCAGCGGTTTGATCGTCGTCCCGATTGTGCTGATCGTGGCAGGCACGCTGTCGCACTCGCTGCTGACGGAAGACAGCCTGCTGCGCAAGGTGATGACGGTTATTGGCACCCCGCCGATTGCGCTGCTGATCGCCCTGGGACTGGCCGCCTGGCTACTGGGCCTGCGTCGTGGCTGGAGCAAGGACAAGCTGGAGGACCTGACCGGTCGCGCCATTCCGGGATCGGCCAGCGTGATTCTGGTGGCGGGCGCGGGTGGGGCGTTTGGTAAGGTACTGGTGGAGTCCGGTGTCGGCAACGCGCTGGCGCGGGCGCTGGAAACGCTGCATTTGCCCCTGATTCCTGCCGCGTTTATTCTGTCGCTGGCGCTACGCGCCTCGCAGGGCTCGGCAACCGTGGCGATCCTCACGACCAGCGGATTACTGACCCAGGCCGTGACTGGCATAGATGATATGCACCGTGTACTGGTCACGCTGGCGGCGTGCTTCGGCGGTCTGGGCCTGTCGCACGTGAATGATGCAGGTTTCTGGGTGGTAACGCGCTATCTGGGCCTGTCGGTGGCGGACGGTTTAAAAACCTGGACGGTACTGACGACCCTGATGGGGCTGAGCGGCTTTGCCCTGACCTGGGCGCTGTGGTGGGTAATCTGATATACAAACCGGGAAGGCGACAGGCCTTCCCGGTCTGCCGGGACGTCAGGACACCAGTTCCTGCGCGTACCGGTACAACGCTTTAAGCTGAGACAGTTTTTCCGCGTCCCCTTCGTGCAGGCTGGCCAGCGATTCCAGCTCCATCAGAAAAGCCTGCACTTTTTCTGGATTCAGAACCTCACGGCGATGCTGCAGCCAGCGCTGCTGTTCGGCATCATCCAGCGTACCGGGGAAATTACGGGCGCGATAACGAAACAGCAGCTTTTCCACCCGTGGGCTGTCAAATGTCAGATTGAGCGCAGGCAGATTGGCAGGCGCGGTCTGGCGGATGATGTTCATTCCGGCGCGGTCGGCATCGCTAAAGAAACCGTCATAGAGCTGCGTGTCGACATCCTCTGACGGCGCAAAAGGTTCCGCCTCAGCAAAAATAGCCACCAGTTTTTCACGTACGTCAGGATGCTGGCGCAGCGTGGCCAGATTATCCAGGCAGAACTGACGATCAATACCCAGCCGCCCGGCATCTTCCGGACGCAAGGTATTAGCGGGTGCCAGCACCGGACACTTATTGATGTGCACCAGTTTCACCGGCACGGCAGGCTGATCGCCCAGCTCGCTTTTAGGTGTGTACAGGCGCTCGCGCAAACTGTCCGCATCCAGCGTCAGCAGGGGCGCAATATCCCCGGCCAAATCCACCACGATCAACGCATTGCGGTTGTCCGGATGCCAGGCAAGCGGCACCACCCAGCTGGTATTGCCGCGCGCCGCGCCAAACATGCCAGAAACATGGACCAGCGGCTTCATCTGCGGGATGTCGATCAGGGCCATCAGTTTGTTTTTGTTGCGATGCGTAAACAAAAACTCAAACAGTTTTGGCTGTTTTTCTTTCACCAGTTTCGCCATTGCCAGCGTGGCATAGACATCCGACATCGCATCATGGGCGTTTTCGTGCGCCACGCCGTTGGCTTTGGTCAGATGCTCCAGCCGGAAGCTGGGAAAGCCGTCATCATTCTCTGGCCAGTTAATACCTTCCGGGCGCAGCGCATAACAGGCGCGCATCACGTCCAGCAAATCCCAGCGGGAATTACCGTTTTGCCAGCTCCAGCCGTACGGATCGTAGAAGTTGCGGTAAAAGATATTGCGCGTCACTTCATCGTCAAAGCGCACGTTGTTATAACCCACGACGCAGGTTTGTTCGGTGGTAAACAGCGCATGAATACGGGCAGCAAACTCGGCCTCGTTCACGCCCCGGGAGGCGGCTAATTGCGGCGTAATACCGGTGATCATGACCGCTTCAGGCTGGGGCAGGTAATCATCCGGCGGGCGGCAGTAGAATACCTCTGGCTCGCCAATCGGACTGAACTCGCTGTCGGTGCGCAAACCGGCAAACTGTGCCGGACGATCCCGTTGCGGGCTGGTGCCGAAGGTTTCGTAATCGTGAAACAAAAAAGTGAATTCAGAGGCGGGCACGTCGCTGTCCTGTCTGCAAAAAATCAACGTTCAGGATAGTCGTCTGCGTGCCTGAGTACAACTGCCAGGGCGCAGGCTGTTGAATGGTGCGCAGCAGTTCATACTTTTTTTCAATTTATTTAAACCTTATTAAGGGTTTTGCCGTAAAACGTCCCGCTGTTCATGTCCGTTTTACTTGCTCAACTAAGGATGAAGTGTTGAAAAGGCGTCTGTTAATTACCGTAACTGTTTTTTGGGCTTCGCTGGCACAGGCCGACGATATGCCATTTCCTGTGACGCCACCGGCGATTGATGCAGCCTCCTGGGTGCTGATGGACGCCACCACGGGGCAGGTGCTGACCGCGGGCAATCCCGACGAGCGCCGGAATCCCGCCAGTCTGACCAAGCTGATGACCGGCTATGTGGTCGACCGCGCGATCGACCAAAAGAAAATTACCCGCGATGACATGGTGACGGTGGGAAAAGATGCCTGGGCAGCAGGCAATCCGGTCTTTAAAGGCTCCTCACTGATGTTTCTTAAGCCCGGTGATAAGTTAAGCGTGCGTGATCTCAGCCGCGGCGTGATCATTGATTCAGGCAATGACGCCTGCGTTGCGCTGGCGGATTACGTGGCCGGTAGCCAGGACAACTTTGTTAAGTTAATGAACCACTACGTGGAGAAACTGGGGCTGACGAATACCCATTTCGAAACCGTACACGGTCTGGATGCGCCGGGGCAATATTCCAGCGCACTGGATATGGCAAAACTGTCGCGCGCCATTATTGATGGCGAGCCCGATTTCTATGCCATGTACCGTGAAAAAACCCTCACCTGGAACGGCATTACCCAGGACAACCGTAACGGCCTGCTGTGGGACAACAACCTGCACGTCGATGGCCTGAAAACGGGCCATACTGAAACGGCGGGTTTCAATATCATTGCCTCCAACATTGTGGGTCAGCACCGCCTGATTGCCGTCATCATGGGCGGGAAAAGTGCGAAAGGGCGTGAAGAGCAGGCGCGCAAGCTGCTGGTCTGGGGCCAGAATACGTTTGATACCGTACAACTGTTCCATGCCGGTAAGAAAATTGGCAGTGAACATGTCTGGTACGGTAATCCGCACCAGGTTGACGTGGGCACGGCAAACGATGTTTATCTGTCACTGCCGCGCAGCGAAATCCCGAACGTCAAAGCCAAATACGTGATCAACCGCACCGACCTGGAAGCGCCACTTAAAGCCAATGAGAATATTGGTGAAATCCAGGTGATGGACAAGGACAAGCAGATCGCCAGCTATCCGCTGGTGGCACTCACCGCCGTTAACGAGGCGGGCGTAGTGAGCCGCATCACGGACTACCTGAAACGCAAGTTCTAATCGTTACGTCCCTGCTTCGCCTTCGCGGGGCAGGGATGAACCCGCTATCGTGCGCCATGTGTTGTCGTCATGGTGAATTTTGCTGATTTCCGGGGCAGGGTTGTTGATAATGGTCCGCTCAACGCTGTACAAGCGAAAACATTGACGGCGCGCCAGGATCGGCAGGGCGCGACGCGTAGAATCATTTTTTTACCAGCGGACAAGCGACTTTGCGCTCTGATAAACCCATCTCAAATCTGGAATTCTGGTTATATCGTCATTACCGCAGCGTGCACGGGTTACGCATCGCAGTGGCGTTTCTGTGTGCGTTTCTGCTTGTCCGCGTCACGGGCATTCCCGAAGGCACCTGGCCTTTGATTACCCTGGTTGTGGTGATGGGGCCGATCTCAACCTGGGGAAACGTCTTCCCGCGCGCCATTCAACGCATTGGCGGAACGATTGCCGGGTCAATCTCTGGTCTTATCGCCCTCAGGCTGGAGATGATTTCGCTGCCCGGCATGCTGGCATGGTGCGCAGTGATCATGTTTATCAGCGGCTATCTGACGCTGGGGAAACACCCTTACATGGCATTGCTGATTGGCATCACGCTGTGCGTGGTTGTAGGCGCGCCAATGGGGGATTTCACCGTGGCGATGTGGCGCGGTGGCGATGTCATTTTAGGATCGTTACTGGCGCTGTTATTTACGGCCATCTGGGCGCAGCGTGCGTATATTCACTGGCGTATTCAGCTGTCAGATACACTGGCAGAAATGGCCAAAATCTACCATGCAGGGTTTTCCGCCAACCTCGTGGAAAAGCCCCGGCTGAACAAACCGCTAGGCAAACTGCTCACCAGCGTGGTGAAAATGCGTGCCCTGCTGGAGCCGTCCAGTAAAGAAACCCGCATCCCAAAATCGGTGTTTGAAGCGATACAGACGTTGAACCGTAATATGGTGTACACCATTGAGATGCAAATTAATGCCTGGTGGGCATCACGCGAAAGTCATCTGATCATGCTGAATGCTCCGACGTTACGCCGCACGCAGGAGATGACCGAAAACGCGCTGCGAACCTTATCGGTCATGGCTGTGAAGGGGGAAACCTACGACATCATCGCGGCCAATCATGAGTTAACGGAAATCGTCAAAGAGCTTAAGCAGTTGATCGCTGACGGGAGTGACCGTCTGGAAGAAGCGCCGATTTATGGCTATGTCTGGCTGAGTCTGGAGCTGGCGAAGCAACTGGAACGCATGACGGATTTGATGCGCCTGGCGCTGCGTAAATAATCACCTCAGACAATGACTTAATGCGAAACCCGGTTTTTTTGCGCTAAGATAAGAGCCAGTCCGAATTTAGCTGTGAGAATTGCCCACAAGGCTGGCTGGCCGCTAAGCTGATCGTTTTGACTCTCTCCCTGCTTTAGCAGGCTTAAAGAAAGGTGCCATCATGGAAAATGCCAAGCAATCATTTCAGGACGTACTTGAGTTTGTCCGTACGTTCCGCCGCAAGAACAAACTGCAGCGTGAAATCGTCGATAATGAGAAGAAAATTCGTGACAACCAAAAGCGTGTGCTGCTGCTGGATAACCTGAGCGAATACATCAAACCCGGCATGAGCGTTGAGGCGATTCAGGAAATCATCGCCAGCATGCGTGCCGACTATGAAGATCGCGTGGATGAGTACATCATCAAAAACGCTGACCTGTCTAAAGAGCGCCGCGAGCTGTCTAAAAAGCTCAAGACCATGGGCGTGGGCGAGACGAAAACGCCATAAGGCAACGCGTATTATCGCGGATAACCAGCCCGCTCCAGCCATCCGGTTGGGCGGGTTTTTTTGCGTCCGCGATCAGCGGGACAGCTTGCGGGCAATCTGCTGTAACTGACGGGCCAGCGCGGATAAGTCTGCGTCTTTGCTGGCCGGCGCGGCGGTGGTTTCCCGTACGACCAGTACCGGCTCCAGCGTCCGTGACGCGACCGCTTCTCCCTGCAGCGCGGCCAGCGCCTGCTCCACGCTCGTGGCACCCAGTTGCTGGAGATCCTGACGAATCGTGGTCAGCGGCGGCTGGTACCAGGCGCTTTCTGCCGTGTCATCGTAGCCGACAATGGAGATTTCAGCCGGAATCGCCACGCCATGCTGATGCAATGCCCGCATGGCACCCAGCGCCATTTCATCATTCGCTACCAGCAGCGCCTGGGGCAGCGCGTCCGGTAACTGAGACAGCATAGCCTGGTAGCCCGACTGGGCACTCCAGTCGCCGCGCAGCACACAACAGGGAGACAGACCGTGCCCGGCCAGCGCCTGGCGCCAGACCGCTTCACGCTGACGGGCCGATACCGAGCGAACCGGACCATTCAGCAGGCCGATGTGCGTATGTCCGAGCGCGACGAGATGCTCAACCGCAGCCCGCGCCCCTTTTTCATTGGAGTACTGGCAATGAGACACAACGGCGTGCGGTTCAGCATCCAGAAACAGCACCGGTTTTTTGCCACACAGACGACGGATTTTTTCCGCGTCGGCGGCCTCAAGCGGCATATTAATCAGCACGGCATCAACGCGCTGCGCCATCAGTTCATTCACCGTGGCTTCGGCATCGTCCGCGCTGTCCATAGCAATGACTAAATGGTAGCCGGCTCTGGCGGCGCGCTGCTGTATTGCCGAGGCAATCTGCGCTGGGGCCATTAACGCCAGATTGCTGGTGGCCAGGCCAAGGGTCCGTGTGGCTTTACCCGCTAACTGCTGCGCAACCCGATTGGGAACGTAGTTGAGCTGTTGCATCGCCGCTTCCACTTTTTCGCGGGTACGGGGAGAAACCTGCTCAGAGCGGTTAAGCACACGAGAAACGGTTTGATAGGAAACGCCCGCCAGTTGGGCAACATCATCAAGGGTCACAGAGCGGGACGTCATTCTTCCTCCAAAAGATGAGGCAGCGAGTGTAACAAATTTCCGTTACCCACGCGTCGTGCAACGGCGTGGCTGCGTGCTCATCACATCCGTGTTTAACGGTTCTGTTGATAGATCTGCAGGTTGACATTGACCGCGTTCAACAGCGGTGCAGTGATGCCATGACGGCTGGCACGTAACAGCAGGTCGCCAATGATCGGGTCGGCTTCAATCGCAAAGCCCTGAGTCAAATCACGATACATTGAGGAGGTCATCGGCGTCGACGCGTCGTTCAGCAGCGCGTAGATTTTGGCGGTCACGGCCGGGCGCGGTTGGTAGCCCTCAGCACAGATAATCTGCAGCACTTCGCTATAAATGCCCTGAAGCAACATCTCGCCGCCTGGCTGGTTCAGCACCTGTTGCGTATTCCCCCGCGCCAGACAGCACACGGCGCCGAGCGTGCTCAGCAGCAGCCATTTTTCCCATAATTCACCGATAATATTGTCGGTAAAAACTGTGTCGACCACGCTGCTGCGAAGGGCAACATCAACCCGCTGAAGCCGGGCATCATTATTACCATCCAGCGCGCCGTAACAGATCTGGTGCAGAGGCGTTAACTGCACCACATGGCCCTGGTCGTTCAGCGTGGCGTTAATTTTGCACAGCCCACCGATCACCCTGTCGGCACCAAAGTGGGTGACCAGCGTATCAATATGCCGCATGCCATTCAGGATCGGCATGATCAGCGTGTGCGGACCGACAGCCCGCGCAATGTCCTGGATGGCCTGATCCAGTCCGGTGCTTTTGACCGTGATGATGATTAAGTCGTAATGCGTGTCCAGGCTGTCGGCAGTGCTCAACGTCGGATGCAGCGTTTCCTGCCCTGATGGGGTCTGCAGCACCAGGCCCGTTTGTTGTAACTGACGGAAACGGCCTTCACGGACCAGAAAGGTCACATCCTGTCCGGCCTGCATCAGCCGCGCACCAAAATAACCGCCGGTTGCACCCGCACCTACCAGTAAAATACGCATCCCTTTTCCCTCTGTTAAACGCGCCTGTCCAGATGCAGGACAGAAAGTTTAGTTATGCGTTAAAACCCATTCTGCCCGCAAGCATTATTACATTCCGCATGGGCACAGAATCGCGCATTGATCGTGTTCCATTGAGCGCGACCTATGTCAAAAATCTTGAATATAGTGCTTAAGTATATTCACTATCCCTCATGACATGGCTGGCGTAACCTTATTTCATCGATGTTTATCATGCGAAAGCACCCGTCTTTCGCCAGGAGATGTTACAGATGAAAAAGATTGGTTTTCTCTCATTTGGCCACTGGACGCCCTCGCCGCAGTCCGCCACGCGTTCTGCCCAGGATGTGTTGCTGCAATCTATCGACCTGGCCGTCGCAGCGGAAGAACTGGGCGCGGATGGGGCCTATTTTCGTGTGCACCACTTCGCCCGTCAGCTCAGCTCGCCGTTCCCGCTGCTGGCTGCGGTCGGTGCACGCACCAAAAAAATTGAAATAGGGACTGGCGTGATCGACATGCGCTATGAAAATCCGCTTTATATGGTGGAGGATGCCAGCGCTGCGGATCTGATTTCCAACGGTCGCTTACAGTTGGGACTGAGCCGTGGTTCACCCGAGCAGGTGATTGATGGCTGGCGTTACTTCGGCTACGTGCCGGAGGAAGGCGAGACGGATGCGGACATGGGCCGTCGCCATACGGAAGTGTTCCTGGATGCGCTGCGTGGCGAAGGCTTTGCTAAACCGAATCCCCAGCCAATGTTTCCCAATCCACCGGGCTTGCTGCGTCTTGAACCGCTGTCGGAAGGCTTACGTGAGCGTATCTGGTGGGGCTCGGGTTCCAACGCCACCGCAGTATGGGCAGCGAAAATGGGCATGAATCTGCAAAGCTCGACGCTGAAAGATGATGAAACCGGCGAGCCGTTCCACATCCAGCAGGCCAAACAGATTCGCGCCTACCGTGACGCCTGGAAAGCGGCAGGGCATCAACGTGAACCGCGGGTTTCCGTCAGCCGCAGTATCTTCGCGCTGGTGAATGATATGGACCGCGCTTACTTTGGTCGCAGTGGTCAGGATCAGGATTCCGTCGGTTTTCTGGATGAGAAAACCCGCGCCATTTTCGGTCGCAGTTACGCGGCTGAACCCGAAAAGCTGATCAAACTGCTGGCAGAGGATCAGGCGATTGCCGAAGCGGACACCTTGCTGCTCACCGTGCCGAATCAGTTGGGCGTGGAATATAATGCCCATGTGATTGAAGCGATTCTGAAGTATGTCGCTCCTGAATTAGGCTGGCGTTAAACGCTAACTGATTCTGTGAGAATAATCGCCCCGCGCAGTCCGGATTGCGCGGGGTTTTTCATTCTTTTTCCATCCTGATGTCCTGTCTTCTCTCCCGGTTACGTAGCAGTGGATGCCGTTTTTTTATTTTAAAAAACTATTTCGCCGCGACACAATTTCTTATTAAGAATAATTCTTTCGGATTTATCTCAATAAAATCATGCGCGTTGTAAATTAATTGACATGAACTCATGTTAATTTTATTAATGAGTAAAGGGCGTAGAAAGAATCGTTGCCTGATTAACTATCCCTAATTGCTGCGTGAATAACGCAGTCATCTTTTTATTTCCACTTTATAGCGAACAGAAATGACAGGCCGGTGCTTATCCTGAATTTAAGATGGCACTGATGCTGACGAAATGTCTCAGCCTGGCGATGTGCATCGTGCTTTTTGTCCCACCCCAAACTAACCGGAAAAAAGAATGGCGATCGATATTTATTTGAAAGTTGAAGGCACCACAGGTGAATCACAGGACAGTAAACATAAAGGATGGACCGACGTACTCTCATTTGAGTGGGGGGCTTCACAACCCGGCAATATGGCGGTTGGCGGCGGTGGTGGCGCGGGGAAAGTGAGTTTTAACGATCTGCGGATCAAAGCCTTAATCGATAAATCCACGCCAGCCATTCTTAAATACTGTTCCAGCGGAAAGCATGTTTCAAAAGTTGAACTGTCGGTTTGCAAAGCTGGCGGTAGTCAGATTGAGTACACGAAAATTGTGCTGGAAGATGTTCTGGTCACCGCAACGAATTTCAACGGTATCGGGCAAAGTGACACTATTGTTGTGGACTATGCCTTTCAGGCATCTAAAGTTTCTACCAGCTATTGGGAGCAAAGCGCCAGCGGGACTAAAGGTGCGGAAAGCAAAGCCGGTTGGGATATTAAACAAAATAAAGAGAGCTGAGTTAATCTGCCCGTAAATATAAAGGTGAAAAATGGCTATTGATATATTTTTGAAGATAGACGGGATTGAAGGTGAGTCGCAAAATGCGAATCATAAAAAATGGATTGATGTACTTTCATTTGACTGGGGCGCGCAGCAGCCAGGGAATATGGCCGTTGGCGGCGGTGGGGGAGCAGGTAAAGTAAATTACCGCGATTTAACCGTTGAGGCCTTAATTGATAAAGCCACGCCTGCATTAGTGAAATATTGCGCCAGTGGTAAACATCTGCCGAAAGTTCAGCTGTCCGTTTGCAAGGCGGGTGGACAGGAAGTGGAGTATACCCGCATCACACTTGAGGATGTCCTGGTGACACAGACTGACTTCACCGGTGTCGGGCACGCGTCAACACTGGGTATGCAATATTCCTTTCAGGCCAGCAAAGTGGCACTGGAATACTGGGAACAGGCTTCTCAGGGAACGAAAGCCGCTTCTGTACAGATGGGCTGGGATATTAAACAAAATAAAGAAAACTAATGACTTCGTCGGGCGGCATCAAAAAGTGAGGGCGTTATGGCATTTCCAAAAGTAAGTCTTATTGAGGGCCTGACTACGGACCCTCGTTTTAATCCTGCGGGTTCCGCTAACTTTCTGTCCAAAGAGGTGCTTGATGAAGCGCTGATTTTAGTCAGATCGTTTGAACCAGCGGAAATCGCCCGGCTGAGTAAAACCGATACCAGCCAGATTGCTTATGCGATGTCGAATTATAAAGAAGATAATAACCGTCGTTATAAAACCTGGAACGAAGAGTCGGCTTCAGTCAGGAGGCCTGGCGGAGAAATTCGGCACCTTGACAATCGTATTGGCGGCGTCAGAGTTCAGCAGGCAAGTTCGATTGCGACAGGTGCGATATCAAGCTCTACTGGCGCTACAGGTGTGGTTTTATGGTCCGCTTACCAGGGTCTTGGAAGTATTATTGGACGGGGCTCTCTTCCTGTACTGGCGGCACTCTTTTCTGCGGTAGGCGTCTACTTCGTCAACAAAAAAACCGTTGCCGTTAATCAGATGGCTGCCCATATCAAAGCACTTGCGGATCTCTTTAATACTGCACATGAAGCCTTTGAAGACTTCAAAACAGAAGCGGAGCGTAAACGCGCTAATTTTAAACCCGATGATCAAATGCGTACGCCCCTCACCTTTGAGCAAACCGTGGCATCCCATAACGCCTGGCCCCAGGATCATGCGCGGGACATGACGCCCATCCTTCAGCAATTTATCCGCCATGAATATCAGCGTGTGGAGCTGTATGGCACAAGTGCCGAGTTTGTGAAGGTTTTTTTTAAAAACCAGGCACCCCTTTCTCTTTCACGCACGCAGTACAGTAATCTGATTAACTTAAAATTCCCGTAAGGAATGGCGAAAAGCTGTCTGAAGGCAACGCTATTCAGACGGCAAGCCCGCTTAGCGTGCCGGACGGTGAATTCACGTCTTGATAAAGGTAAGCAGACTGACCACCTTACCGGTTAAAGCATACGCCCTGGATTTTGCGTTTACCGACTCACTTCTCAGATAAGTTACCCTGCGCGGATAAAGGTTACCCCGCGCTTTTCCGCCCAGGTAAACGGTATTGCTTTGCGCCAGCCAAAAGTCAGGCTTCAGGCCCCACCATTCACATTAACCATTCGCGCATACGGCGTGTCAGTTGGTGCGCCGTATGCGTTGGAGGCGCATTAACAGTCGGCCGCAGGGCCGGACGGGACAGACAGCAGAATATTGTCAACGTTATGCGAGTTAGCTTCCAGGTCCTGACTTGTTGTCATCCGCTAAAATCGTTATGGTTTACAAGCGTTTGTCAGACCCGATAGCGGGACCAGCCCAGTAAGAAAACCTCCCGATATCAGCGCGTCGGCACTCTTGTAACTCATTGATGTCTTGCAGACATAAACAGTAAGCGGGCTGTCTGAAGGCGCAAACCCGGTGCTGGTGCACCAGAAGCAGGTACAGCCTCATCCGGCCTGTATCGCGCCAAATGGCCTCGCGAATGATGGACTCACCTTATTGACCAGGAGCTTGCAAATGACGATGAATGCCCGATCTTCTGACGCTGCACTTACGGCGGCCTCATTTAAAACCCAGCGACATTATACAGTTGGTTATGTACCTAAATTCGGGGACACCAGCACACCTGCACTGAACATTAGTGGCAAATGGTTACGTGAATTGGGATTCGAGACGGGGACGAAGGTAAGGGCAGAGATCAGCAAGGGTTGTATCGTGTTGCAGGTCGAGACACCGGAGTCAGAAGAGAACCTTTCCCCAGCGCGTTAAGGGTTGTGTTGCTCTCACCACCGTTTATAGTTACAGAATCAACCGCCCCGTTTAAGGAGCCTGACATGCCACATTACTGTTTTTTCCAAAAGGGTAAGCAGATTGTCGTGCTGGAAAAATCGTCTACAGACAACGCTACCCAGCTCATTGCGCAGGGCTATGAAAAGCAATTTGAGGAGGTGAGTGCGTCCAGTGAGAAAAAGGCACTCGCTCGCTTTGCGGATATTCGCCAACGTAACCAGGCGGATTACGAGGACTTCCTGGCGGGGGCGGCAACGATGCCGATCATCGATGGCTTACGCGCGGTAGCGGGTTTTATCGTGGGTAAGAAGTAGCGCAGCCGGAGCAGCGCCTGCGTTAAGTTCTCTGCGCTGTAACGCGACCTGGATTGTTGCGTATTTCAGGCCATTCCCAAAACAAAAAGCCCGCTCAGGTTTCCCTGAGCGGGCTTTTCTAAATCTGGCTCCTCTGACTGGACTCGAACCAGTGACATACGGATTAACAGTCCGCCGTTCTACCGACTGAACTACAGAGGAATCGTTTGAACGGGGCGCATATTATCGACGTCGTGCAGGCTTGTCAAAGCTCTTTTTCATAAAAGTGTCTGATTGCTGAAATACTCGCCAACTCTGTGCGCTGTGCCGTATCGCTAACGCTAACAAGCGGCTTCACAGGGTTTCTTATTGCGTAAACAGAAACCCACTCCGCATAAAACGTCGCATTGGACTGGACAGTAACGATTGTTCTTTATGTTCGTCACATTTATTTCATTTTTAGTTTGAAATGCTCATAAATGGAATTTAAATTTCATTCCACCTTTCGCTGTCCGTCCGGAGTCTAAATGAACAAAGTCAGAATCGGCATGATCGGCAGTGGCTACATTGGCCGCTGTCATGCGATTGCTTATGCCCAGGCCCCTGCGGTGTTTGCGTTAAAAGGGGAGATTGTCCGTGAGATGCTGGCAGAGGTGAATCCGGAACTGGCGGCAAAGCAGGCCGCCACCTTTGGGTTTGCCCGTTCAACCGGTGACTGGCGTGAGCTGGTGTGCGATCCCAATATTGATGTGGTGGATATCTGTGCGCCCAATTTTCTGCATAAAGAGATGGCGCTGGCTGCGATTGCTAACGGTAAACATGTCTATTCCGAAAAGCCGCTTTCCCTGACCGTGGCGGATGCCCGGGAAATGGTGGAAGCCGCGGCAAAGGCCGGCGTGAAAACGCTGGTGGGCTTCAATTACATGAAAAACCCCACCAGTCAGCTGGCGAAAGAGATTATTGCCCGAGGCGAAATCGGCGAAGTGGTGCACTTTTATGGCACGCACAATGAGGACTATCTGGCAAAACCTGACACTCCGCTCGACTGGCACTGCCAAAAAGCACTGGCCGGACTGGGCGCCCTGGGCGATCTGGCTGCGCATATCGTCAATATGGCGCATTATCTGGTCGGCAATATTGTGGAAGTCAGCGGCGATATGATGACGGTCATCAGGTCGCGTCCTGACCCGAAAGATCTCAGTCGTCAGTTACCGGTTGAAAACGAAGATCAGGCCAGCGCATTGCTGCGTTTCCAGAACGGGGCGCACGGCGTGATTGAAACCTCGCGCATTGCCTGCGGAGCCAAGATGGGCCTGACCTATGTGGTGACGGGCACTAAAGGCACGCTGCGCTATACGCAGGAACGGATGGCAGAGCTTGAACTCTATCTTCATGATGAACCCGCAGGGCGTCAGGGCTTCAAAACGATTCTGACTGGGCCTGCTCATCCGGATTACGCCAGTTTCTGTGTGTCAGCAGGCCACGGTATCGGCTTTAACGATCAAAAGACCGTGGAAATACGCGATCTGATTAATGGCGTCGCCGCAGGCGATCGTATGTGGCCGGATTTTGCCGAAGGTTTGCAGGTACAAAAGGTGCTGGAGGCGATTGCGCTGTCCGCCACAGAACGGTGCTGGCAGGAAGTCTGATAGTAGTTACAGCATACTTTAACGCACAGACGGGAACCTGTGCGCCTGCGGACAGGCAGGCGCACGTTGTTATCAGCAGTCAGATGCTTTGTCCCACCACAGCTTGTCCATCGCGTAATAGCGGTCACGCTGGCTCACCGGCTGTGACAAATCCCGCTCCCAGGGTTTCGCCAGAATGTAGTGCAGGTTCTTCACCTCTTTACATTCCCACAACGTATCGTGCTGAAAACGAAGCGTTTTTAGCGCGTTATAAATATAGGAAAGGGGCAGCCATTTATCTTTAAAAGCTTCGTTGAGCAAGTCCTGTTCTGAGAAGGCATAGGCGCGCAGGTCATCAATGGCGGCAATACGCGCTTCAAGATCGTTAAAGACAGCCTCATCCGGTTCCAGTACCAGGAATCCACCGTTCAGGTAATAATCCACATGGGCCGGCGGCGTCTGCTCGCGCTCCTGCCAGGTATAGTGGCAGAACTCGGGCTCCCAACTGTCAGGATAGGACTCAATCTGGTTGGGATTACAGCGGCAGGCGTGGCAGGCGGCCAGCACGAAGTCACCCAGGTCCAGTGTAAACAGTTCATCCATATTCTTTAAGATGAGCATGTCAGCATCCAGGAATACCACGCGCCGATACTCGGTCAACTGCCAGGCGCGCAGCTTAGTCCAGACCTCGCCAAAGCGTTCAGAGGCATAGTGCTGATTCAAATCATTGTCCGGATAAAGCGGATCAACCCGGCGGATAATACAGCCCTCATCCCTGAGGGCTTCACACTCGCTGTCACTGATAGCATTGGTGGCCATCACAAGCAGTGGCCAGCGTGTTTTCGTCTGTTGCAGTGATCGGTGCAGCGCTTTCACGCCCACCAGATAATCCGGTTGTGTCAGTAACGTTACCCAGGCAAACATAACATACCTTTTTTAAATTATTCAAACAGTGCAGCGGTATAGTCGTTGCTGAAGCGGTGGTGCGGATCAAGTTGTTCACGCAGGGCGCGAAAGCGGTCCCAGTGCGGATAGAGATCCCGCCAGTGGTAGAGCGAGGCATCGTAATATTTACCCCAGTGCGGACGCCCACCTTCTTCGGCCAGCAGTTTCTCTACCTCGCTTAAAAAGTGCAGGCCGGCCTCAGAAAGCGATCCATCATCCGCGTAATAAACGACAAAGCCAAAGAAGCAGGTGGGCTGGTCGAAGGCGGGGCTCAGCCAGGCGGATGAGGCACCGGTGCAGCGCAGGATAATCGGATAGTGCATGTGCGGACGATTTTCGGCATACCAGCGTTTGATCTTGCTGATGATCGCCGGCGTGCGCGCCAGCGGAACGCCAATCTCAACGTTGATCTGCGGCACGGCGATACCGCGACAGAACAGTTGGTAGATGTCGCCTGTGACATCGGTAAAGTCGCGAAAGCGAGTCACAGTGCGGAACTGTTTGCCGCCTTTACCGTGAATCTGCGTATCGCGATGCATGTGTTCCAGCGTCTGTTCGATAGTATCGTTCAGGCTGTCATCACCTTCATCGGCATGTTCTACTACTTCGTGTCCCGACTGCTCGTAACGCTGGATCTCATCGTAGCTGGCCTGATGTGCATTCCAGACGTGCATGATGTTATCGTCAACAAACCACCAGGCCTTACTGAGTGCATAATCCTCATTCCAGCGCAGCAGATCGCTTTCCAGGTTGTCCGCCGAAACCGCATTCTTGTGGCAGGTGAAGATGCGGAACGGTTGGGTGCGCAACGTCACTTCGGTCACGATGCCCAGGGTGCCGAGCGACACCAGCGCCGCCGCAAAATCGTCGTCACCGCGCGACAGCTCCCGTATGGAGCCGTCGCTCAGCACCAGACGGATCTGCTCGGCTTCATCCGCAATGGAGCTTTGCTGCAGACCCTGACCGTGCGTACCGGTTGCCATCGCACCGGCCAGCGTCTGCACGGAGATCACGCCCGGCGAAGAGGCCAGCATGCGGTCCATGTCTGTCAGGGTGCTGTAGATCTGTTCGAGCGGTGTGGCACCTGCAAACGTAACGCTGTGAGCATCGCTGCGGAGCAGGCCGGTAAAGGCGCTCAGATCCAGCAGCAGATCGTCGGGATGCACAGCCAGCATTCTGCCGGGTGAGTAGGTTTTGCCAATAACGCGCACTGTGTTGTGAGTGTCGCGCAGTAACTGCTGCAAAGCCGCCTCATTGGCAGGGCGTTTTACCTGCTGTTGTGTACCAATCGGCGCGTTTTGCGCCCAGTTCCAGAGTGTATTGTCATGAGGTTCACGCTGCGTCTGGCGAAGCGGATAAAGGCTGGCGTCTCTGCTCAAGCTGCTTTCCTTACTTAAGTGATATTGTTATTACCACTTAAGCATAGACTATCCTTTTCAGCGCTCAGGACGCGTGGCGTGAGCAACCGATGTAGCGCAGCGTTGCCGTGACGGCGAGCTGGCGATTACGACGGATGATCTCGTCTTCATTTTTGTCCCGACTAAACAGCGTATTGAAGGTGAAGCGGTTGGAGACCTGATGCACACAAATACTGCTGATCAGGCGATGCACGTCCAGTGTCTCGATCTCTTTGATGAACAGTCCCTGCTGCTGTCCCCGGCTCAGAATATCGTCCAGTAAGTCCAACGCACTGCGGTTCAGCTGGCTCAGACGGGCAGACTGCGAGATGTAGCGGCCGCGAGACAGGTTCTCCATACAGATCAGACGCACAAAATCCGGGTGGGAAACATGGTAATCGAAGCTGGCTTCAACCAGTTTTATGATGGCCTGCTCAGGGGCGAGTGAGGCCAGATTCAGGCCAGTTTCATGCTCCCTGATCTGCTGGTAAACCTGTTCCAGCGCGTCGATATAGAGCTGTTCCTTATTGCCAAAATGGTAAACCACCATTCGTTTAGTCGTCTGGGCATTTTCAGCAATTTGCTCAAGACGGGCGCCTTGCATACCAAACTCAGCAAAGGTCGTCAGTGCGCTCGCAAGAATGCGCTTTTTAAGTCCTTCAGGATCATTTTTGCGTTTCGTAGTGTCTGACATAGTGCTCAACAGGGTGCCCGGTAACGAGAAGGTGAGGGCAAGATGTTACCACAGCGGATCAGGGCTGTTACTTATACCGAGAGCAAATGAAGATTAATCAGTCTGTTCTGACGTCGCACGGGAAGCCGTGTCACCTCGGTCACGGCATTAAAGCGTTTTCAGGATCATACCGATGGCGGCCAGCAGCATGATAACGCCGACCGATTTAAACATGATGCGCTGTGCACGTTGGCTGGTCAGTAATGCGCGAACGCTTACTGCCGCCAGAATAAACATGGCTCCGACCATCAGCAGCACCGCTGCGGTAACGGGCACCAGTATGGCTGCCCAGAATGTAAAGGATATGCTCTCCAGCGATATCACAAGCGGTAATATGGCCAGATAAAACGCGATTGTTTTCGGGTTGCCCAGTGTGATGGTCAGGCCTGACAGCCAGGCAGAAGTCAGTTGCTTGTGCGTCACTTTTTGGTCCAGCGTGATGGAATGCGGCTGATAAGACCAGAACTGCCAGGCCAGAAAAGCTAAATAGAGCGCCGCAGCCCAGTTAATCAGTGTAAACAGTCCGGTATAGGTATGAGCGACAACGGCCAGGCCAAACACGGCGAGCGTCAAATAAAATAAATCGCCCATTATTACGCCTGCAAGCGCAGCCAAACCCGCCAGAGAGCCCCCGTTAAGGGTACGGGCCACGATCGCTGTCATGCCCGGGCCGGGAATGGCCGCGGCCAGACCCAGCGCCAGTATATAAGGCAGTAATTCTGTTATCGCAGGCATCGTCTTTCCTTCATAAATGTTATGTCGGGATAAAATCCAGACAGGCTGGCCATGAAAAGCGGCATGACGAGGACAACCCGGACTCGTCTGCCGCCTTAATCTGCCCTGTCCGGCCATTTCTTTTGATCTGCACCTTGTACAGCACCTGAAAACAGTATGTCCTGGCGAGACAGAAATAGGCTGTCTCAATCACATTCATTTATCGTATTCTTTGCAAGAATTAACCTCATAAACGAAATGTAGCGAAAGGAATTGACCGGTATGCTGCTTGATAAGACAGAAATGAAAATCCTGCGTGTTTTACAGGACGATGCCCGTATTACTAATCAGGAACTGGCTGACAAGATTGGTATGTCTGCCTCACCGTGCTGGCGTAAAGTGCGCAGGCTGGAAGAGCAGGGCGTCATTCAGGGGTACCGGGCTGTACTGGACCGCAAAAAAATCGGCGCCGGGGTCATGGTGTTTATTCGTGTGGTTATTGATTGCCACAGCGAGGATGAGGCAAAAAAATTCGAGCAACAGGTCACGGCGCTGGATGATGTGGTGGCCTGCTACAGTATCGGTGGTGATGCCGATTTCCTGCTACAGGTTGTGGCGAGCGATCTCGAAACTTATGCGGAGTTCGCCATGTCTGTAGTACGCAGATTGCCGCGCATTAAAGAGATGCAAAGTATGTTTGTGCTTAAAGAGATCAAACCGCTGACCGCTTATCCGGTTAAAAATACACACTGATATGACCGGCTGAATCTTATGCAGCATCTGTGATGCAGCCGGACTCAGCCGCGTTGAACGTAGCGTTGACGCGACAGTTATAAAGAACAGGAAATGACGGAAAAGCCGGGATGCCATAAAAGGCTTTTTGAAGTTTCTGGCGTGGGCAGAGCTAATATCAGGCGACACAATGGGCATTCATTCCGCGAAACCTGCGCCTTTGTCGTTGTGATTTGAAAAACACGCCATTGACGATGGCGTGTTAATGGTTCAGAAAACTGAATGCTGTTTTAAGGTGCCCGCCCGATTTTTTTCGTGCCTTTCGTGTAGTAAAGATTGTGGTATTGACCATTTGAATAAATCACCACGAATCTGCGCGCGCCGACATAAGCGCCAAAACTGTTTTTTGCATTAATCACGCCGGGGATGACCCAGCCAAACATCAATTCTTCTTTATCTTCGGGCACATTCATTACCCAGGTATATCCTTTAAAAGGTTTAAAAAAACGATAATGCGCGCTGTAAGGATCTTTCAGATGATAATAAAACGTATTTTTGACATCCGTTTTATAAGTGTCTGGCAGCGTACCGTAACTGGCAAGCTGCACTTGTAGTGGATCGGGTTCATGAGAACGGGCTACACATCCTGTCAACATCATCGTTAAAGCAAAATACAGCACACGCTTTCTCATTAATCGCCTCAAGGGTTAATATTTTTGTTATAAGGCGAAACACTAGCACCCG
>Ga0157363_1000042_pt1 | contig 106211 bp, 99 predicted proteins | sample AttsexASBM1_FD_111477 | JGI IMG/M metagenome (GOLD analysis project Ga0157363, IMG submission 111477) | Fungus gardens microbial communities from leaf cutter ant in Ribeirão Preto, State of São Paulo, Brazil - Atta sexdens ASBM1 | ecosystem: Host-associated > Fungi > Mycelium > Unclassified ...
CCGAGCGTATTACCGTCAGCATCTTTGATCGTAACGGTTGAGCCAGCTTCCGCCTTACCCGTGACAGTTAAACCGTCATCGCTGACAGCAACATCAGTCGGTGTTGCTGGCGCAGTGGTATCTGCTGCGGTGATAGTTGCTGCTGAAGAAACATTTCCCGCTGCATCAGTCGCCGTCACACTTAAGGTCTGACCATTGGTCTGTGCGGTAGGCAAGGTCACACTGAAGGTGCCGTCGCTACCGGCGGTGGCAGTACCGAGCGTATTACCGTCAGCATCTTTGATCGTAACGGTTGAGCCAGCTTCCGCCTTACCCGTAACAGTCAAACCGTCATCACTTAGCTGAATCCCACTCGGTTCGGCGGGCGCTGTCGTGTCATCGCCTGAAGTACCAGGAGTAGAAGGAGAATCCCCCCCACTATTACTCGTACTAGCTTGCGAATCGCTGTGATGAGAATTCGAAGCACCTAAAAACATGGCACCGATACCAAGTAACGCCGCCCCAGCCATTACCCAAGCACCAATATGCTCATCTGCTGCTACAGCTGATGTGCCCACTTCAGACAAAGAACTGATTGACGTATATTTCGCAGCATCAGTGCCAGGATTTTCAAGCCACCATAATGCTCCATCATGTGGGTCAACTATTACCAAATCATTGTGCTGTCCATTAGGGCCAACAGTGAAGAAATCTTTAATGGTGATTTTTTGATGATCATTTAGTTCGATGATCAAATCATTATTGACGCGGGAAAAGCTTTTAATATCTTCACGGCTAACAGAGATTTTTAATATCGAGGCAGAATCTAGCGTAACTTCCGAAGAATGTATTGTAGAGCTACTTCCATTTTCTTTCGATAAAGCGACGATATTAAACATAGAGTTAGCCTCAATAATATTTCTGGTGGTTAGATTTTTGGGACGTGCGCCCTTGATTTCCGTCAAATATCCGGATTTAAGTTAGTGAGATTATTCTTAATTTATTTACTGACTAGTGAAACTAGAGAAAAGAAAAAAACAATGCAATGACATGTTCGATAAATATTTTTCATCATTCCATCGGAGATTAGGTGGTGGCTAAATCAAGAATATTGCGAAAGCTGAACGTCTTAACAGCCCAATTTTGATTAATTTAGGAGACAGAATAGAAATCATATTGAAAGTCTATACATTAAAACACAACCAGATACTTAACCTAAAAAAATCTAATTTAACAGCATATTAATTCAAGTTAATAAAAAAACCAACTAATGATTACAATCCAGCCTGATTAGTAAAAAAATCGAAATAATCAATTTTTTTTAATAAAAACTATTTTTACTCAAATTTTAAGCAGAAAAAATCTTCAACTGTTAGTTTTCACCAGAACTAAAGTTTAACCTTCGAGTAAAAAATTTTCTGAAAAAATTGAGAAGTTACAGCTCTGATTATGTTCAGATCACTTTAGAAAGGCTTATTTTAAATAAATCGTGCAAATAATTTTCTAGAAGAAGCATTTAAAAAAACAAAAACAATACAAAATTATAGATAATTAATTTCACAAAATAATTTGATTTTATTTTAAATTAATCACTTTTAATGAAAAGGTAAAATTAATAGAATGAAAATCACCTTTACATGAGGATTTGATAGTATTCAATTCCATACATATCCAAGCAGGATAAAGTCTTTAGAGGAATTTTCTATATTGAACAGAACACGCTTCAAGATATCGGGTCATGTAAATACGAATACTTAGATAGCTCACAGTAGCGACAACAGATAATAGTTAGAAATATCGACTGCTTTTTATAACTACTCCGTCGTCCGCCATATGATCGATTGCGTTGCGGTGATGTATTTGGGGCTGTTTGCTGAGGTAGGTGAAACACAACATGTTATCGACAGTCCCCGCCATCCTTACACCCAACTCTTATACGTGGAGATACTGCACAAGTGAACTCTTCAGTTTTTAAGGATATATGATTATAAGTCGGTGATGAGTATTACTCTTTTGAACATCGATGACTTACTTTGAAAAGATGAAACTCTGCCAGCAATTGAGCGTAACCCTCTGCTTTTATGATCGGAAAAGGCTGTTAACGAATCATGACTTGTTGAGATGCGAAGTTATCTGACGTTAACGAGACAAGAAGCCACTACGGTAAGTGGCTTGCTTGAAAGTAAACATAGTAAAGCTAATCCGTAAGAGTCAGTGATAAAGACTTATCGTGGGAGGGTAGAAAATCCGTGGGTACCATCTTTATTTAGCTGTTCAACCAGTCCATATTCCCATTCAAGATACGACTGCATCGTCTCTGGTTCGACGTCAGTTCCCTCATAAGGTCGTCTGTAACGATCGTTAGGGGTTGAAAGTAGTCTAGAAATATCTTTTTCAAGTGGCAGCTCTGCTGCCTTCCAGGCGTTATTCCCACCTTCAAGGATATAAACAGGACGTTGAGTCAATTGTTCTAGTTCCTGTACTGCATAGCTTGCAAGTAGAGAACTGCCACAGGTGACTACATAACGCTCAGCATCCGGAAGTTTGTGTTGTGCCACTAAGCGTTCGATATCGGATTTCAATAACCAGTAAGCGTTGGGGATATGTCCATTCAAGTAGTTGGCACTAGTCGTAAAATCTAAGAGTGCGATCTTGAAATCTTCCTGCCAGCTGAGCAAAGTCTGAGCCGAGACTCGACGAGACTCAACCACTTTGGGGACTGTCAAGGACTGCGGCCCTTGCTCTGTAAGATGTTGAGGTGTGACGCCGATGAGGACTGCCACTTCCCAGTTCATTTGCGCAAGCCACGAAGCGGTAATATCCGCACGTGTTTCTAATTGATCGAATAGGACAATACGTGCCCCTCGTACGCTAGCATAGTGGTCAGTTTCTTGGACGAGTTGTCCCCCGGGCACGTGCTGACTCCCCACTAGGTGCCCAGCCAGAAACTCTTCGGCGCTTCGTACATCAAAAAAATAGGTTGTGCGAGAGTGATCGTTCTGCCAACTGGTCAATTGTTCCAACGAGATTTGCTGTATCCCTGCACGCTCAGCAACTTGTCGTGCTCGAAATCGAGCCTGTTTACCACTTTGCTCAGAAAGCGATTGGTACTGGCGCTGTTGCTGATGTTCAAGTGCTTTACCCGCAAGCGTCCATCCTATAGTCCCGTTTCTTAATGCTGCCACGGGATTGGCTATACCGGCATTAATTAAAGTTTGCGTACCAATAATACTTCGTGTTCGCCCGGCACAATTAATAACGACTTGAGTGTCTTCACTCGGTAATAAGTCCTTAATTCGCAGAAGAAGTTCTCCACCTGGTAGGCTGGTGCTTCCGGGAATATTCATTGTTTGATATTCATCGAAACGCCTTACATCGAAAATTTTAATATCTGCATTACTGTTAAGTAATGAGTCGACCTCTTCTGCGGATAACGAAGGCGTCTTCTGATGATGTTCTACCCACTCTCCAAATGCTTTGGACGGCGAATTAACATCAATAAAAACCTCTTCTCCCGCTAAGATCCAGGCTTCAACTCCTCCATCTAGTATCGCTACATCGACATATCCCCAATGAGTAACTTTTTCAGCTGCCCGACTTGCTAACCCTTCACCGTTGTCATAAAACACAATCGGAGTCCTATGCCTAGGAACCCGGGAAAGAAAAGTGAGTTCAAGTTTAGAAAAAGGAATATTCACCGCAAAGAGAGGATGTCCAGTGGCATAGGATCCTTCCTCTCGTACATCTATTAGCGCAATTTCCTCTCCGGAAAGAAGCCTTTGGCGAATTTCAGCAGGAGAACGAATAGCTAAAGTCATATCTAAATTCCTCCTTGAGCCGGCAAAGGACTATTTGCATAGCCCGAGATGAAAGATTTAGCTTTACCCTCAGGGGTATAAACAAAACGGTTTACGGTACCAATGTCAGACCCATAAATGTGAATACTGATAGAAACTTGGTCATTAAAATAGTTACTGACTTGATGGATATCCCCGGTCTCTGGTGAGAGGATTTCGACATCTCCAGGTCTTAGTACTACAGGGGCACCTACCAATACCATTTCCCTACCCTCTTGCCGATAGGATTGCGATTGTTCAGCTCCAGATAGCATGCCAATTACTCCCCAAACTTGGTGGTCGTGGATCGGGGTGTATTGTCCTGGTCCCCAGACGAATGCCACTACCGAAAAACGATTTTGAATATCTTTGTACAATAGATATTGTTGATAATGATCGGGATGAGGTTGACGATAAGCGGCTTCAAGCCAATCATCATGAGCCACTAGATCCATTAGTAGCGGTTTAATTTTCTCTGGCAAACGCTCTGTGGCGTTCCCTTCTATCAGTTCTGTTAACTGGGTAATAAAGTTATCAAAGCGGGTATCATTTATGAGTGAGGTATTTGGCATAGAAATTTATCCCTATGGAGTTTCCGATTCGACGTAATTATTCCTTCACAGTAAAATGAGCATCAAACGTTGGCGTCACGTCAAAGTGTTTAGGAAGTAAGTGACTTTGAAAGTAAAAATCAGCGGTTTGTTGCTGTTCTCGCAGCGTTTGCGAATCAAGTTGCTGCCATCGTGCATTCGCGCGGGTGAAAGATAATTTCACTACTGCTTCTGGAAATCCGATGATTTTGGCCAAAGTCTGGCTATATTGCTGAGGATGCTGATTTGCCCATTGTTGGGCTTTAGCTAGACGATTAATAAAATCTTGTAAGGCCGCTCGTTTATCATCGGAATTAAGTGTACGCTGTGTGGCAGCAATAAATGTATTACCTGCACGCAGTCCGCGGCCATTGGCTATGATCCGCATATGATCCTGTATTTCAGCATAGGATGTATAAGGTTCCCACGTTGCCCACGCATCGACATCTCCCTGCATCAACGCCAGTTTTGCGTCTGCCGGTGGGAGAAAACGAAAGGTAACCGCGTTAGCATTGATTCCAGCCTTGGCCAAAGCTCGTAAGGCAAGATAATGTCCTATCGAGCCTCTATTGGTGGCGATACTTTTTCCCTTAAGATCGGCCACCGTCTTTATAGGGCTGTTTGCTGTAACGATCAACGCGGTACCGTAGGGATCGTACTTAGCTACCGCTACAGCTTTAACTTGTGCCCCGCCAGCTTGAGCAAATAAGAGGGGAGCGTCTCCGATATATCCCAGGTCAATAGCATTAGCATTTAAGGCTTCAGCCAGTGGCGCGGCGGCTGGAAACTCTGTCCAAGTCAAATGATAAGGTGCTCCCTGAAGTGCACCGGAAGCCTCAAGCACGGCTCGAATTCCTCCCTTCTGATCCCCGATAGATAGATTGACGCTCGCATTAGCCATCACACTCATTCCCATTAAAGCTAGAAGACTGATTTTTACTCGTTTCATGGTGTTTTCACTGAAGAAGAGGGGGTGAGTGAGTGAGCTATCTCATTCGCTTGCTGACTCAAACTAAAGTCAAAGGCGTAACTAACATTAACCGCTTTGGGAAGAATTTTTTGTACTGTGAAAAAATCAGCTTCTTTTTGTAACTCGTTAACGACCTGATGATTAAGCACAGCAGGTGTCACTTTCGCACTATTCACCCACGCTAATGTAACGGTTGATGGAACATGTAAGGCTTTAGATAACGCCTGTGAGAAGGCTTGGGGATGTTGTAATGCCCAAACTTGAGACTTAGCTAACCGTGTAACGAGATCGCCAATCGCTGCGCGCTTATCACTCTGGATAGCATCTTGCCGAGCTACCATAAATGAATAGCCACTCATGATTCCTCTTCCTCCACCTTGCGCAACACGTTTAGCGTGATCCAGTATCAAAGCGCTTGAAAGGTAAGGTTCCCAAGGGATCCAAGCATCAACAGCGCCTGTTACAAGTGCTGCCCGCCCGTCTGTCGGTGGAAGGAATCGTATGTCGACATCTTTCGTGGTAAGACCTGCTTTTTGTAATAATCCAAGCAAGAGGTAATGACCCCAACCTCCTCGGTTAACGGCAATTTTTTTTCCTCGTAGAGCCGTTAAGTTATCAATATGACCATTTTCATTCTGTATTAAAGCAATACTGTCAGGGTTATTCCGCCAGGCACTAATAACCTTCACGGGCGCTCCCGCAGCAAAGACATAAAGGAAAGGAAGATCACCTGTAAAACCAACATCTACAGCACCTGCATTTAAAGCTTCCTGCACTGGTGCACCAGAATCAAAGGTATTAACGGTGAGATGATAAGGAAGGTTAGTGAGTTCGCCTGAAGCTTGTAACGCTACCAACCGATCCCCTTTCACATCGGCTAATCGTAATGTTACCGGTGAAGCTGCCAGCGCATAATGTGTAGTACCGAGCAACAAGCTTAAAAGAAATAACGTCCTTTTTTTCATTACGCACTTTCCTTAAAAGAAGGTAAGGCGGCAGCCTTTTCGCGAGTGAGTGGAATAAGCTGGGATCCATATTCTCGTGCATCATTAACCGGATCAAAACCACGAATTAGCATATTAGAAATCCCTAGTCGGTAATATTCTAATAAAGCGTCTGATACCTGCTCTGCCGTGCCGACTAGAGCCGTAGAGTTATAGCCTCCACCAACTAAACCGGCGATACCTGTCCAAAGGATCTTGTCTAGCCATTCCCCTTGGTTGACAGCATTCATTAAGCGCTGTGCACCGACACTTTGCGGTTTACGGGAACCAAAAGTATGACCAGATCTCGATAGTTGTTGCTGAGTTAGTTGGAAAATATCCGCAGCCTTTTCCCTCGCTTCTCGTTCTGTTGCACCGATTATCGGTCTGAAGGAAATACTAAAATCGATATCGCGCCCTACTTTTTTAGCCGTTTCTCGAACCCGAGCAACTGTTTGCTTCGCATCTGCCAGAGGCTCCCCCCATAGTGCAAAGACGTTGGCATGTTTAGCCGCAACCTGAATAGCTTCAGATGATGATCCACCAAACCAAATAGGTAGCGTTGACTGCAAAGGTTTTATCGCCGAGTGTGCCGCTTCCGCTTGATAAAACTCACCAAAATAATCGTAACTCTCTGGTTGGGATAAGCTTTGATTAACGACTTGTAAAAACTCATCAGTACGCTGATAGCGTTGAATTTTATCAAGATAATCACCGTCCTTACGTTGCTCAGCATCGTTACCGCCACTGATAATATGTACAGCAAGACGGCCATCCGTTAAGTGATCAAGCGTCGCAAATTTACGGGCAGCGAGCGTAGGCGAAACAAATCCAGGACGGTGAGCTAATAAAAATTTAAGTCGCGAAGTGTTAGCTGCTGCATGAGCCGTCACTAAAAAACCATCGGGTTGATCTGACCAATACCCAATTAAAATACGATCGAATCCCGCCTGTTCATGGGCTTGTGCAAATTCAGCAATATACTTTTTATCAAAGATTGCACCTTGTGCCGGAATAATCTCCGAAGCGAGTCGGTGCCCGATCATCCCCGTAAATTGTAGGCTCATGCCAATACCTATTAGTAAAATGAATTAAGAGATCAGCGAGGATAGAAAAATTACCACTTTCTAGGAAATTAATAGTTCTGATATAGAAATCCATTATTTGTATAAAGAGATACAGAGACTTCTATGAAATCCAAAACCGACCTTTAAGGTAATTATTAACAACTAGGTTAGGGTTATTTTAACTACACCCTTTAAAGTAATCACTCATCAACTTATGAATTATTTAATTATTATAACAAACAGCATTTTGATTATTTAAAATAGTGGGTTTTCCGTAACCTAAACTCCAATACACTGAAAAAACGACCCACCTAAATATTTATTTAAGAAAAAACTGTAGGAAATAATTTTATATAATCTTCTATCACTTAATCTCATTATCGTCGTTGCTACTCTATAGAGGTAATCATTACATAAAAGTAATGATAAATAGGTGGAATTAACCATTCACCTCCAATATAGAAACAAATAAATTAACTCCTCAAAACTCGTAACACCGTAAATCCATCACTATTGAAGAGTAATTTTAAAAAATTCATTACCTTCAATTACCCTATGAGGGGTGTAATTATGGGGCGCCGATCACATGCAATTTAAACATTATGTGATCTATGTGGAAGTACAATAAAAATATTTAGTACTACAATTTGGGATATTAAGAATAATTAAAAATCATTCCTAATCAGTTAGTCGATCTAATAGCCACAATCGCTGTGAAGAAAAGGATATTTATGAGCCTGACAAAAACAGACAGAATCATAGAAAAATTAGGTAAACAGATCGTTAACGGAACCTATATTCCAGGGGCAGCCTTACCCGCTGAGACCTACTTATGTGAACAGTTTGAGACTTCACGTAATATTATCCGTGAAGTTTTTCGCGCTTTGCGGGCCAAGCGACTTATTGAAGTGATACGTTATCGCGGTGCCTTTGTGCTGGAAAAAAACCAATGGAATTATCTCGATAGTGAAATCTTGCAATGGGTTTTAGCGCAGGACCATGATCCCAATTTAATTACTGCTATGAGCGAAGTTCGTCACCTCGTTGAACCTACTGTCGCTCGCTGGGCCGCCGAACGGGCAAATTCACAAGATTTAGCTGCGATAGAGATCGCGCTCAATGAAATGATTAGTTCTAACCAACACCGTGAACTTTTCAATGAAGCGGATATTCGTTTCCATGATGCGGTGTTAAAGGCCGCCCATAATCCGGTACTACAACAACTCAGTGTAGCCATTAGCTCATTACAGCGTGCTGTTTTCGAGCAAACGTGGCGCGGTGATGAACGGAATATGCCAAAAACGTTGCTCGAGCATAAGCACCTCTATGAAGCAATTCGCCACCAAGATACCGATGCAGCTGAGCATGCTGCATTGGCAATGATTGCCAGCACGAATCAAAGATTAAAGGAAATCACATGAAAGCTAATTACATAGCAATCGATTGGGGATCTACAAATATACGTGCATGGTGGTATGAGGCCGGTGAATGCCGTGCACATCGCTCTTCTTCGGCAGGCATCACACAATTGCAAGGTGAAACGCCTGCGGCAGTTTTTTTAAAGATTACTGAGGGGTGGCCAACTCAAAATATTCCTGTCGTTATGGCCGGTATGGTTGGTAGTAATATCGGTTGGAAAACAGCGCCTTACCTCCCTTGTCCTATCCGTTTTGATGAGATCAGCAACCATCTCATCACAATCGACGAAAAATATTCAATTATTCCTGGGCTCAGTGTGCAGCATGCAGGCAATAATAACGTTCTACGCGGAGAAGAAACTCAACTGATTGGTGCTCATCAACTCCAACCCTCATCGCTTTACATAATGCCCGGCACCCATTGTAAGTGGGTACAAGCGGATAGTCGGCAAATATATGATTTTCGAACTGTAATGACGGGTGAACTACATCACCTTCTTCTTACATCTTCTCTAATTGGTGCAGGCCTTCCACCACAACGGGAAAACGATGAAATATTTAAAAAAGGACTGGAACGCGGCATAGAGACTTCTATACCGCTCAGCGAATTATTTGAAGTACGTGCGGGTTATCTATTAGGTCATTTAGATGTCGCAACTATCAGCGAATACCTTTCGGGATTACTCATCGGGCATGAAATCATTTCGATGATGCAGTATTTGCAATCTTCTCCCCCCCAATCTATCACCATTGTGGGCAATCCAGGGCTATCAAAACGTTATCTGTACGCGCTCAAATCCCTCGGCTATCCCGCTCAAAAAGTGGATGGCGATCAGGCTTTCCAAATAGGTATAAGGAGTATTGTCGATGCAATGGCACACTGATCTTCCCCTCATCGCTATTCTACGTGGAATCACTCCGAAGGAGGCTATTAACCATGTCAGCGCCCTTGTCGAAGCCGGCTTTAAAGCCATTGAGGTACCCTTAAACTCTCCAGGATGGCAGGAAACTCTGCCTGATCTGGTTAATAATTTTGGTAAACAAGCATTGATTGGTGCAGGAACGGTGTTAACGACAAAACAAGTCGAACAACTCGCCGAGTTGGGGTGTCAGCTTATTGTCACACCGAATACCGATGTCGAGGTTATTCAGTGTGCTGTATCCCTAAATATCATGACTTATCCTGGCTGTTGCACAGCAACTGAGGCTTTTACTGCCTTGAAAGCTGGTGCACATGGCTTAAAAATTTTCCCTTCCTCAGCTTTTGGAGCCGATTATATCCGCGCATTAAAAGCGGTACTCCCCACAGAAGTACCAATCTTTGCTGTGGGTGGCGTGACACCGGAAAACTTAGCCTCTTGGCTAGCAGCAGGCTGCTATGGCGCAGGCCTCGGTAGCGATCTTTATCGCGCGGGGCAATCAGTGAGCAGAACTGCACATCAAGCACAGGCTTTTGTACAAGCATATAGAGAGGCTATGGTATGAAAATTACTAAATTAACTACTTATCGTTTACCCCCACGTTGGATGTTCTTGAAAATTGAAACGGATGAAGGAATCGTTGGGTGGGGAGAGCCAGTCATTGAGGGGCGTGCCAAAACCGTTGAAGCAGCTGTTCATGAACTTGGGGAATATTTGATTGGCCAAGATCCGTCCAAGATTAACGACCTATGGCAAGTAATGTATCGAGGTGGTTTTTATCGTGGCGGCCCAATATTAATGAGCGCAATCGCGGGAATTGACCAAGCACTTTGGGACATCAAGGGTAAAGTATTAAATGCACCGGTCTGGCAGCTTCTCGGGGGACAGGTCAGAGATAAAATAAAGGCATACAGTTGGGTAGGAGGTGATCGCCCGGCTGAGGTAATAAAGGGTATTCACACACTCAAAGCAATTGGTTTTGATACCTTTAAGCTTAATGGCTGCGAAGAAATGGGCATTATAGATAGCGCACGTAAAGTCGATGCAGCTGTCAATACTGCGGCCGAGATCCGTGAAGCCTTTGGTCAAGATATTGAGTTTGGCTTGGACTTTCATGGACGAGTTAGTGCTCCAATGGCACGTATCTTAATTAAAGAACTCGAACCATATCGGCCTCTATTTATTGAAGAGCCGGTATTAGCCGAACAAGCAGAGTATTACCCTCGTCTTGCAGAACTGACTTCGATCCCTATTGCCGCCGGGGAAAGAATGTATTCTCGATTTGAATTTAAAAGGATATTAGATACTGGTGGATTGGCTATTCTCCAGCCTGATCTTTCCCATGCGGGAGGAATAACTGAGTGTTTTAAAATTGCTGCCATGGCTGAAAGTTATGATGTAGCCCTCGCTCCCCATTGTCCGCTTGGTCCCATAGCCCTTGCTGCCTGCTTACATATTGATTTCGTTTCACGCAATGCTGTATTTCAGGAGCAAAGTATGGGCATTCACTACAATAAGGGTGCAGAGCTACTCGATTTTATTTCCAATAAAGATGACTTCAAAATGGATGGCGGCTATTTCAGCCCGCTCACAAAACCGGGACTTGGTGTAGAAATTGATGAAGAACAAGTGATCGCTCGAAGCAAAGAAGAGGCTAATTGGCACAACCCGCTCTGGCGCCTGCCAGATGGCTCCGTCGCAGAGTGGTAATAATTTTTTAATATTCGTTTCTATCCAAATTTAAATTAACGGTTTAATACCGAGGGCTACCCTCGCCGCTAAACCCTAAGAGAGGTTTTTATATGAATACCGATCTGAATACAACGACCCTTAAAAAAATTAATAAGAAAATAATTCCTTTTATTGTTCTTTGCTATTTCGTAGCAAATTTAGATAAAACGAATATCTCTATCGCTGCCTTACAAATGAATGCAGATCTTGGGCTGACTGCAACGATGTACGGTCTGGGGGTAGGTATATTCTATATATCCTATATACTTTTTGAAATTCCCAGTAATGTGATAATGACGAAAGTGGGTGCACGACGCTGGATTGCCAGGATTATGATTAGTTGGGGAGTAATTAGTGCGGGTATGGCATTAGTAAATTCACCCACACAGCTTTATGTTATGCGTTTTCTATTAGGGATGGCTGAAGCAGGTTTTGCTCCTGGAATTATTTATTATATATCTTGCTGGTTTCCTAAAAGTCATCGTGCAAGAGCCATGTCCTTTTTTTATATGGGTTCTGTGATGGCCTCAGTCATTGGCCTACCGCTATCCGGTAGTTTACTCAATTTGCACGGTATTGCTGATATCGCGGGATGGCGCTGGTTATTTGTCTTAGAGGGTATTCCAGCAGTAGTATTAGGTATATTAGTACTCTCTCGCCTACCTGATAGCCCTAAGCAGGCGAAATGGCTTTCCTCTCAACAAAAACAATGGCTGGATACCCAAATAACCGCTGATAATAAAGATGTGGAAATTAGTCATAACCGTTGGTTCGAAGCGTTAAAAAGTAAACCTGTATTATTATTAAGCTTAGTATGGTTCCTTCAAGCCTTCGGTTCAATCGGAATAACACTTTTTATGCCATTGATTATAAAAAGTATGTTGTTGGAACAGAATAATATAGTAGTAAGTATTTTTTCAGCAATCCCCTTTTTATGTGCCTGTCTCTTTATGTATCTAAATGGGCGACATTCCGATAAAACAAAAGAACGGTCATTGCATATGGGATTACCGCTAATATTTTCAGGTATTGCGCTTAGCATAGCCATTTTCAGTAGTAATTTATGGTTTGCATGGATGTTATTGGTACTTTGTGTAGGGTTTAACTTTGCGCTAACCCCGATCTTCTGGGCCGTCACCACAGAAAAATTATCGGGAGTAACTGCTGCAGCCTCTATCGCTTTTATCAATACCGTAGCGAATTTTGTTGGTCTGGGTTTACCCCCGATTCTTGGAAAAATTAAAGATAATACAGGTAGCTACCATTCTGGACTGCTCATTGTCGCAGTAGCCTTAATCATTGGCGGAATAGTCGGTATTATCGTCTCTCGGCCCTCTAAATCTATGCCATCAAGTATCAAGCGTGACCTTCCCCATCACTCAGAAAACAGGATAATATAATATGAAACTGCTAAAACAAGCAGGGTTACCTGAAGCCCTGAGTAAAACGCTAAACTCTATTTATGACATGGTGGACCTTGCCCAGGTTAGTGAAGAGTACATCAGTGAAATAGCTGAAAGCATTACGATGATGGTGACTAACGGTGAGGCTGTTGTTACCCGCGAATTTATGTTGCGATTCCCCTCTTTAAAATTGATTGCCGTATTTGGTGTAGGCTATGACGGCATTGATATTACTGCTGCTAATCAATTAGGGATTACTATAACGAATACCCCTGGTGTCTTGACAGATGATGTTGCTGATCTAGCGTTAGGGCTACTTATTGCAACTCGGCGACAAATTGTCGCTGCACATAAATTCATTGAACGGGGTAAGTGGCAAACAGGCAGTTTTTCTTGGACGCAAAAAGTTACGGGTGCCAAGCTAGGCATTGTTGGCATGGGCCGTATTGGACAAGCGATTGCTCGCCGTGCTGCCGGCTTTTCCATGACGATCAGCTATTATAATCGTCGACCCTTGCCAGAGAATGATTGGATTTATCAACCCGACCTCCAAGAATTAGCCCGACAGAACGATATACTTGTTATTGCTATTCCTGGTGGGAAGGATACCTGTGGACTGATTAATAAACCGATTCTCGACGCATTGGGGCCAAAGGGGATCTTGATCAATGTAGCCCGTGGGAGTGTTGTTAACGAACAAGACTTAATCGACGCACTACAGCATGGAACGATTGCCGGAGCTGGATTAGATGTATTCGAGTTTGAGCCAAACGTGCCATATACGCTTCAGCAGCAGCCTAATGTCATCCTTACCCCGCATATGGCAAGTGCTACTTGGCAAACACGAGCAGAAATGTCACGGCTAGTAGAAGAAAATATTGCTGCTTGGGTTAGAGGTAATCCTTTAATTACTCCTGTTAACAAGTAAATTAACGGTTCAGCTTAATACACCGGCTGCTTCCACCTTAAAGGGATAACTCTCGGGTGGCTAATAAGCTATTTTCCATGCCAAATCCCTGCTAACCAATTATCCCACCCTTTAGCTAATAGTATTTATCGGTCATTATCTAGCGGGGGGGATTGTAAGTTAATGGCTTTAGAGACCTTTAAATATCATCGATATGAGATCAGGGGAAAGAGAAACTGATACATATAAGGTCTGCACAAAGCATCGAATTTAAAAAAATCATCTGGATTGACTCCCTCATATGTATCTGGTGTGTTTTTGAAGAAAGAATTTCATAATACCCCCCACAAAATGCTTAAAAAATAGAACGTTAAGTGAGTTTACAATATTTTCCCACCCCCCATTAATTACAACTATTTTTCATGGTAATTCCCGCTTAATAATAACCTGGCCTATTAACAATCGACCTTTTTTAAGCGTGCACTGTTTTAATACTTAGCGCACAACCATTGCACCAGAGTTATCCTACCCCCTCTTATTTATTCGACACTTACCGAAAAAAATAAGATCAACCTCAATAAATTCAATACGATAAAAATAATTCACCACATGGCACGTATTATGCTTGATAGATTTGTGTCAAGAAGACACTTGATGACAACAAAATAACATCGGGTAGGAGCATAAATTTGAATAATAATTTTTTTTTGAAAATTGAATCAGTTTATATCTCTCAGACCCCTAGTGATAAACGCATCAGTAGTTGGCTGCTGAATAACAAAGAGCAAATTCCTTTTGAGACAGCAGAAAGTATTGCACAAGTTACTGGTACAAGTGGTATCACCGTTGGTCGTTATATTAGAAAGCTTGGTTACCGTAATCTTGAAGACGTGAAAAAAGCTTTACGAGACATTCCCAATATCCCTTACAAACACTGGGGTGTTACTGAGCGTCTTGATTCATGGATGCATCAGCAGTCGTTACCTGATAGGGCAAACCAATCTCTTCAGCTAGAACTTGAGACAATTCGTTATGTTTATCAATTAGCGCAGACTGAAAGTTTCAGCCATATCAGTCAACAATTAGTGGAAGCGGACGCTGTCATTATTTTGGGTATTCAGTCAATGAGAGGTATCGCTAATACATTCTTCAGCCATCTCGAATACTTACGACCGCGGGTAACTTATGCCGACGGTAGTTCAGGAAGTTGGTTAGAGTCACTCAATTCTGAGTATAAAAAACCTTATGTAGTACTAACGGATGCCCGTGCCTATTCCACAGTCGCTCGTCAATTCTGTCGAGTAGCATCGGAGCGTGGAGTACCGATGGCGTTAGTGACGGATATCTGGTGCCCATGGGCAAGGGATTATCCGGTCGATTTATTACAGGTCAAAACAGATACCGGAAATTTCTGGGATTCATTGGCACCTTTGAGCTGCCTTTTCAATCTGTTCCTGTCAGCTGTTGTTGAACGTCTGGGGCCAAGTCTGTCAGACCGTCTCGCGCAAAATCGTTTACTTCAACAAGAATTTGGTCAGTTTGAACGCTAATAACGGGAATAGATAATGTCTAATCAAGATTCGCTTATCGATATTGCAGAGCAATATCCCCAACTACATATTGATATGAAATATGCCACAGCAGATAACATTACTGGTCAGCCTATTTATAGTACGGCAACCTGCTTATTGCATAGACATGCCGCAGTTGCTTTAGCAAAAAGTATTGAAATAGCGGGTATTGCGGGGTTTTCAATCAAGGTTTTAGATGCCTACCGTCCACAGAGAGCACAGGAATTGCTCTGGCATGCATGTCCCAATCAAGACTATGTCGTCCCCCTTTCTCAAGGTTCAAATCATACCCGGGGGACAGCGATAGATGTCACGCTGGTCGATACCAACGGGCAAGATTTAGATATGGGAACTCACTTTGATGAGATGGATGAGTTATCGCATCCCTATCATCCATCACTAGCCTTAGCCTTTCAACGTAACCGACTACTTTTAAACGCGATTATGTTTGGTGGCGGCTTTGTCGGTATCGCGACCGAATGGTGGCATTTTGAGTTGCCCAATGCATCGGAATATCCGCTCCTTAACGACGTTTTTACTAATGTATCCCCTGCACAGACTGACGGAGTATTACCATGAACATAAACTTCAAAGTAACCAAAGCTTGTCTGCCCTTTTTGATCGCAGCATCAATTTCAGCTGTCGCGTTTCCGTCATTTTCTGCCGTTCCTAAAGACATGCTAGTCATCGGTAAATCTGCCGATCCCCAGACACTCGACCCAGCAGTAACCATCGATAACAACGACTGGACCATCACCTATCCAGCCTATCAGCGATTAGTAAAATATAAAATTGAAGGGGGGAAAGGTTCAACTGATGTAGAAGGCGATCTCGCTGATAGTTGGAAGAGCTCGGAAGATGGCAAAGTCTGGACTTTCATATTACACAAGGGGGCTACTTTTGATGACGGTACGCCTGTAACAGCTGAAGCGGTTAGGCTTTCCTTTGAGCGTCTACTACGTATCAAACAAGGTCCGTCTGAAGCATTCCCTCCTGATCTCAAAGTAGAGGTAGTTAATTCTGATACCGTTCGCTTCACACTGAGCACGCCTTTCGCACCATTCCTCTATACCCTTGCTAACGACGGCGCATCCATTATTAACCCAACCGTCCTAAAAAAATACGCTGGTGATGATGCGCGTGGCTATCTCGCTGAACACACAGCAGGCTCAGGTGCTTATATGCTACAGCGGTGGCAGAAAGGACAGCAGCTAGTTTTAGTTCCTAATCCGCATTTTGCAGGGAATAAGCCCTCATTTAAACGAGTATCGGTAAGAATCATTAGTGAAAGTTCGGCTCGTCGCTTGCAGTTAGAAAAAGGGGATTTAGATATTGCTGACTCCTTGCCTGTAGACCAGTTTACCGCATTGAAGAAACAAGGAGACGTGGCAGTATATGACTATCCAGCCCTTCGCGTGACCTATCTTTATCTCAATAACAGTAAGGCTCCTTTAAATCAGCCTAACTTACGCCGTGCGATCTCTTGGGCAACAGATTATAAAGGCATGGTTGGTGGAATACTGGGAGGGAATGGAAAGCAAATGCGCGGACCTATTCCTGAAGGTATGTGGGGATATGATCCCCATGCCATGCAATACTCTCTTGATTTAGCCAAAGCCAAAGATCTCTTGGCAAACGTGACCGATAAACCCAAAACGCTTTCCTTCTTATACTCGGATAATGATCCTAATTGGGAGCCAATTGCACTCTCCATGCAAGCAAATCTTCAAGCCCTTGGTATTAATGTTAAGCTCGAGAAACTTGCTAATGCAACGATGCGAGAAAGAATCGGCAAAGGCGACTACGATATTTCGATTGGGAACTGGAGCCCCGATTTTGCCGACCCTTATATGTTTATGAACTATTGGTTTGAATCTGACAAAAAGGGGCTTCCTGGTAATCGCTCTTTTTATATTAATCCGCAAGTGGATACATTGCTGAAACAGGCTGTTTCAACATCAAATCAAGCAGAGCGAACTCAATACTACCAACAGGCCCAAAAAACTGTCATTGATGATGCTGCATACATTTATTTATTCCAAAAGAATTACCAAGTAGGTATGAATAAAAATATTAAAGGCTATGTTTTTAACCCTATGCTTGAACAAATATTTAATCTTTCAGATATGAGCAAATAATAGTTCTATCCATCCTTATATTGCAGGGGGAACTTCCCCTGCTTAGGAAGAAAATATGAATTTTTGGAGTTTAATTAGGCAACGAAGCTGGGGTTTACTCATGGTCGTTGCTGGAGTATGTGTCATTACATTCATTATTTCACATCTTATTCCTGGTGATCCTGCTCGTTTACTGGCAGGCGATCGTGCTAGTGATGAAATTGTGCGACATATCCGTCAACAACTAGGGCTAGACTTACCTCTATGGCAGCAATTTATTCGATATGTGGAGCAATTGCTGCATGGAGATCTCGGAGTATCCATCCGCACAGGCCGCCCCGTCCTCGAAGACCTCAAAACCTTTTTTCCTGCCACATTAGAGTTAGCACTTTGTGCATTAATCATTGCGTTAGCGGTAGGCGTACCCTTAGGGGTACTTTCTGCAGTATATAAAAACCGCTTACTCGACCATCTGGTTCGGTTACTGGCTTTAACCGGCATTTCCACCCCAGCATTCTGGCTAGGACTTGGTGTTATTGTATTATTTTATGGAAAACTAAATTTGTTACCAGGGGGGGGACGTCTCGACGATTGGTTAGATCCGCCAACTCGCATCACTGGCTTTTATCTTATCGACTCTCTTCTCGATGGGAATAAAGACGTTTTCTTTAATGCCCTGACACACCTTATTATGCCCGCAACTACGCTCGCCTTTGTCCACCTAGGTATTGTTGCCCGTCAAATTCGGTCGGCGATGCTTGAACAACTTAGTGAAGACTACGTACGGACAGCACTCGCCAGTGGACTTACAAAATATAAAGTCGTTGTTCGCTATGCATTGCCCAATGCCCTTATTCCGTCCATTACGGTGCTAGGACTTGCACTAGGAGATCTCTTATACGGTGCGGTGTTGACTGAAACTGTATTCGCCTGGCCTGGTATGGGTTCCTACGTTGTTTCCTCCATACAAGCCTTGGATTTTCCAGCGGTAATGGGATTTGCCATAGTGGTATCTTTTGCTTACGTGCTCGTAAATCTCTTAGTCGATCTTCTTTACTTATGGATCGACCCACGAATGGGTCGGGGAGCTTAAAATGATATTAGCGCAAGAACAGTCTATCAAGACTCGTCGCTTACCACGTCTAACGCTATGGAAACGTCGGCTCTGGCTGGTGAGTAAGAGCCCTCTAACGCTCGTGGGAGGAGTCATCATAATAGTGATATTAGGGATGATGGTCTTAGCACCTTGGATTGTGCCTCAGGATCCTAATTCAATAAACTTGGCTGAACGGCTTCAGGCACCAAGTATCTCCCACTGGTTTGGGACTGATGAAGTCGGTCGTGATCTATTCAGCCGTGTCATTATTGGTACCCAACAATCTGTGGCGTCCGGCTTAGCAGTTGTTTTACTTGCAGGTATCAGCGGTTCGTTACTTGGATGTCTGTCTGGCGTACTGGGAGGAAGAAGTGATGCGCTTATCATGCGCCTTATGGATATTATGCTATCCATCCCTTCCCTAGTATTAACGATGGCTCTTGCCGCTGCCTTAGGTCCGAGCTTATTTAATGCCATGTTGGCAATCGCGATAGTGCGCATCCCCTTTTATGTGAGGCTGGCTCGGGGACAAACTTTAATTATTAAACACCATACTTTTGTAGCAGCTTCCCGTACCTTTGGCGCATCTCGTTGGCACCTTATTAGCTGGCACATTCTTAGGAATGCACTCCCCCCATTGGTAGTACAAGCTTCACTCGATATTGGCAGTGCGATATTAATGGCCGCGACCTTAGGATTTATAGGGTTAGGTGCACAACAGCCTACCGCTGAATGGGGAGCGATGGTCGCTATTGGGAGAAACTATGTTCTTGATCAATGGTGGTACTGCACCTTTCCCGGTGCCGCAATCCTAATTACCGCCATAGGTTTTAATCTATTCGGTGACGGAATACAGGATTTACTCGACCCCAAAGCAGGGGGACGTAACTAATGAGCAATAGAATCTTAACTATTGAAAATCTGAAACTCAGCTTCCCTATTTTTCAAGGTGAAGTGAATGTTTTAAATAATGTTTCAATGCATATAGACCGGGGCGAAATTGTTGGTGTAGTAGGAGAATCAGGATCTGGAAAATCCGTCACTGCAATGCTTTCAATGCGCCTTATTCCAGCGGGTACTTATCAAACTAACAGCGGTAGACTTGAATTACTAGGTCAAGATGTACTCAACGCCACTGAAAAAGAGATGCGTAAATTACGTGGCAATAAGGTTGCAATGATATTCCAAGAACCGATGACCGCTCTTAATCCAACACGCCGAATTGGAAAGCAAATGATTGATGTTATTCGTCAACATCGCTCCCTGGAATTAAAAGAAGCGAAAGTGCGAGCAATTGAACTTCTCAGCGATATGCAAATAGCCGACCCCGCTAACGTAATGGAAAGATATCCATTTGAATTATCAGGTGGCATGCGCCAACGCATTATGATTGCCTTAGCCTTTTCCTGCGATCCTGAATTACTTATTGCCGACGAGCCAACTACCGCACTAGATGTGACCGTTCAGCGTCAGGTTCTCCGACTCCTCAAACAAAAAGCAAAATCTACTGGTACAGCAGTGCTATTTATCAGCCACGATATGGCGGTTGTATCTCAAGTGTGCGATAGGCTATATGTCATGTATGCGGGTTCAGTGATTGAAAACGGACAAACCAGTGCTGTGTTAACACACCCCTTACATCCTTACTCTTCAGGTTTACTCAAATGTACCCCTGACGATAGTGAGCCTCGCTCAGAGCTAAATTCCATTCCTGGTACTGTACCAAATCTCGCTGATTTACCGGTTGGCTGTGCCTTTCGTGAACGCTGTTTTGCCGCAGGCGAAGCCTGTATTAATAAGCCTTTACTAAAACGTACCGAAAATGCAGATCGACAGGTAGCTTGCTGGTATCCTCAACCGGAGAATGTAAATGTCTGAATCATTACTTAAGCTCAATAACGTTTACGTCAATTTTCCGGCTAAAACAAACTGGCGCGGAAAGATTACCGAACGTGTGCATGCACTAAACGGCCTAGACCTGATTATTCAGCGCGGAGAGACGCTCGGTATAGTCGGAGAGTCCGGTTGTGGCAAAAGTACATTAGCTAAGTTACTCATGGGAATGCTTGCCCCTACCTCAGGGCAACTCGACTTGGCACGAAGCCCCAACTCATGGCTAGGTCGTGGTATGCAGATGGTTTTCCAAGACCCACTTTCATCACTCGACCCTCGTCTACCTGTATGGCGTTCAATCACCGAACCAGTGTGGATACAATCAAGAACGTCAGAAAAAGAACGCCGATCACTGGCTGAAAAATTAGCGGTAAAGGTAGGTATCCGACCAGAGTACTTGGATAGGCCACCCCATGCTTTTTCAGGTGGCCAGCGCCAGCGTATTGCAATCGCTCGAGCTCTTTCTGGTCAACCAGACATTATGGTATTGGATGAGCCTACCTCTGCACTCGATATTTCCGTTCAGGCACAAATTCTTAATCTACTGGTGGAGTTACAAAAACAGCAAGATCTCACCTATGTGTTAATTTCTCACAACGTCTCCGTCGTCCGCCATATGAGTGATCGCGTTGCGGTGATGTATTTGGGCCAGATTGTTGAGGTAGGTGAAACACAACATGTTCTCGACAGTCCCCGCCATCCTTACACCCAACTCTTAATGGAATCTATACCACGAATAGGCATTGAGCTTGACAGTACCCCGGTAAATACTGAGCTGCCAGGAAACCGGAAACTCCCCGAGGGATGTTATTTCCGCGAACGCTGCCCCGTGGCTACTGAGGCATGCCAACTCCCGCAATCTCTGCGGGCATTAGATCAAAAACAGTTAGTCAGATGCTGTAACGTTTAAAAGATAAAGTCGTCGTCAATAGAAAATAATGCGAAGCGAAGGAGAATAGCCCTCGTTAGGCCAACGAGTGATATGTCTGATATTGCTTGCACTCGATATAGATTTATCCGGGTTGGCTGCCCGGAATTTTTAGGGCGTTATGAGTGAGAATCGCGGCATCGAAATAAATACCCTGATCAGAGACAATCCCTATAGTCGAGTAATATGTATTGTCTCACTGTATAGCGATTTATCCATCACTCATTAGCCTATAACTACCTCTGTAATGCCCTGTTGGGTCATATAATCGCATGCAGACTTGGGTAAATGGCTATCGGAAATTACCTTATCGAAGGTAGATAAAGGTAAAGCCATAAATGTCGCCATCTGATTAAATTTAGAGCTATCACTTAAGAGAATTTTTTTAGCGCTGACTTGGCTTGCTGCCTGCTTAACGGGTATTTTACTTTCATCCGGCGTAAATATTCCTCTTAAATCCCAGCTACTCGTGGAAATGAAGGCAATATCAATGGCTAAATGTAAAAGCGTGCGTGCAGCAGACTCACCGGTCGAAGAGCGGTTTTCGCGACACAAAGTGCCACCCGTATGGATTACGCGGCATTGGCTTGAGTTGATTAATAGCTGGGTAATTTCAAAGTCATTAGTGACGATTTGCAGATCATCACGTAATAAAATTTCATTCGCCAGCGCCAAAGTCGTCGTTCCCGCATCAAGATATATACAGCTACTCTCCGGGATATTTTCTGCCGCTAAGCGTCCAATAGCCATTTTCTCATCACTGTATAAAGTACTTTTCACCGAGTGACTCGGCTCAATCGCCAGTCTATTGACTGATCGAACCCCTCCAGACACCGCGACCAATAACCCCTTTTGTTCCAGTTTGCCGACATCACGCCTAATGGTCATATGCGAAACACCAAGAATCTCGGTTAGCTCAGAAATACTGGCGGTGCCCTGTTGTTCAAGTAGTGCCAAAATATGCTGATGTCGTTTGATAGGTATCACAGTACTCTCCTTCCCATTTTTTCACATCCTTGAACTAAAAATTCATCATTATTTTCACAAGAAGCCGAAGATCCCGATATTAGGGTTATTTTACCCCATCACAATGTGAATCATGTTGGAATCAGTTGTGATTATTTTATAAATATCTCAGCCACTCGTGAAATAAATCACATTTTTTAACAACGACTCAAGGTAACCTACCAATTAATAACATTATTTAACTAAATTTAACAGCATCGAGGTTATCTATGCCAGTACAGAATACAAATGTCTGCGTTATCGGGCTAGGTTCTATGGGAATGGGCGCTGCACTGTCATGTATTAAATCAGGCCTCAATACCTGGGGTGTTGATATCAATACAAAGTCCTGCCAAAACTTAATCAATGCGGGTGCGAAAGATGCGGGCAATAGCGCTGTCCCCTTCGCCGCAGAACTTGATATTGTCCTATTACTGGTCGTCAACGCTGAGCAAGTTAACACTATTTTATTCGGCGCTGAGGGGTTAGCACCTCGCTTATCCCGTGGAACCATTGTTATGGTCTCCTCAACCTTGTCCGCTGCAGATGCTTGCGAGATCGAAAAAAATCTACACGCTTACGGCTTACTGATGCTGGATGCCCCTGTATCAGGGGGAGCAGTGAAGGCGGCTTGCGGCGAGATGACCATAATGGCCTCTGGCAGTGCAGAAGCATTTACCGGCGCAAAACCCGTTTTGGAGGCAATTGCCAGTAAAGTCTATTGCATTGGGGAAGCAATAGGCCTCGGTTCGACCGTAAAAATCATTCATCAATTATTAGCGGGCGTACATATTGCGGTAGGCGCAGAAGCGATGGCTTTAGCAGCCCGAGCCGGGATCCCACTCGATACTATGTATGATGTCGTTACCAATGCTGCCGGTAACTCTTGGATGTTTGAGAACCGCATGCAGCACGTGCTCGAAGGTGACTATACCCCTAAATCGGCAGTCGATATTTTTGTCAAAGACTTAGGCTTGGTCAACGACACCGCACGTTCACTCAAATTTCCGCTCCCACTGGCGACCACCGCTTTGAATATGTTCACTTCCGCCAGCAATGCAGGCTACGGCCGCGAAGACGATAGTGCGGTTATTAAGATTTTCAGTGGTATCACACTGCCAGAGAAAAAGGTTGAGGGGTAATACTATGCAACTCGGTGTCATTGCAGATGACTTTACTGGCGCAACCGATATTGCCAGTTTTCTCGTTAAGAACGGTATGTCAGCGACTCAACTCAATGGTGTCCCACAGAAGGCTCTCACCATAGATAGTGATGCGGTAGTTATCAGTTTAAAGACGCGTTCTTGTGATCCTCAACTGGCAATAGAACAGTCGTTAGCCGCGCTCCATTGGCTACAAAAACAAGGCTGCCAACAGTTTTATTTCAAATACTGCTCAACCTTTGATAGCACTGCTAAAGGAAATATTGGTCCGGTACTCGATGCATTATTAGCTGCATTAAGTGAAGAAACTACGGTCATTTCACCCGCCCTCCCCGTTAACGGTAGAACCGTTTATCAAGGATATTTATTTGTTGGACATCGACTACTAAGTGAATCGGGAATGCGTCACCATCCGGTCACGCCGATGACAGAGGCAAATTTACAACATTTGATCGCCGCACAGGCTCAGGGTAAACCTGGCTTAATCGACTATACAATCGTCGAGCAAGGCACAGAAGCCGTACGCCAACAGCTAGATGTACTAACGAAAACTGGCATTAACTATGTCGTGCTCGATGCTCTCAATGAACAGCACCTATTAACTCAAGGCGAAGCGGTGCAGGGGCTTAAACTCGTTTCTGGTGGTTCGGGATTAGCCATCGGTATTGCACAAGCTTGGGCTAAGAAACAGGGTGGAATTAAAGAGAATTCTAGTGCTGGTGTACCTGTATCTGGTCCTGCAATCGTGTTGTCCGGCTCCTGCTCCGAAATGACCAACATTCAGGTGAAAGCCTATCGACAACAAGCTCCAGCAAAAAGCCTCGATTTAGCCAAGTGTTTTGCGGATCTCGATCAATATGTTACGCAGATTTCTACTTGGGTTCGTGAGTACGCTAACGCCCCACTCGCCCCCTTGGTTTATGCCACAACCGAACCTGAAACGCTTAAACAGTCACAAGCAACCTATGGCAGTAAAGCCAGTAGCGAGATCGTCGAGCGTTTCTTTTCTTGTCTCGCTGCTGATCTATTCAAGCAAGGTTTCAAGCGCTTTATTGTCGCAGGGGGAGAAACCTCGAGTAGTGTCGCACAAACTCTTGGCGTCACTGCCTTCCATATTGGGCCAGTCATCTCGCCTGGTGTGCCTTGGGTTCGCGATACCGAACAGGCACTCTCCCTAGCCTTAAAATCAGGCAATTTTGGGGATGGAAATTTCTTTGCCCGCGCACAGCAGGAGTTTCCAGTATGACTGAACAAGAATTACGCCATGAAATGGTACAAATCGGCGCCTCACTCTTTTCTCGCGGTTATGCCACCGGTTCTGCTGGGAATCTTTCTTTATTACTTCCCGATGGCAACCTGTTAGCCACACCGACCGGTTCCTGCTTAGGTGAATTACAGGAAGATACCCTCTCCGTTGTCACCCCGCAGGGAGAATGGCTTTCAGGAAATAAACCCTCCAAAGAGGTGACCTTCCATCGGGCGGTTTACCAAAATAACCCTCAATGTAAAGCGATTGTGCATCTTCATTGTCACTACTTAACGGCCCTTTCATGTTTACAAGGACTGGATACGAAAAATTGCATCCGTCCTTTCACGCCCTATGTGGTGATGCGTATTGGTGATGTTCCTGTCGTCCCCTATTACCGGCCAGGTGATCAACGTATAGCTGACGATCTCGCCAAACTGGCCCCTCACTACAATGCATTCCTGTTAGCAAACCATGGGCCGGTAGTGACTGGCTCTTCACTCCGCGAAGCGACCTACAATACCGAAGAGTTAGAGGAAACCGCGCGATTAATATTCACGTTAAATAACCGTGATATTCGTTATTTAACCTCAGATGAAGTCCACGAACTGAGATAACCGATTATGCCTAAATTTGCTGCTAACCTAACGACGATGTTCACCGAACTTCCCTTCATGGAACGATTTGCCGCTGCGGCGCAAGCCGGTTTTAAGGGCGTAGAATTTTTATTCCCTTACGACTATGCCGCAGCAGAAATTAAACAACAGCTAACTGAAAACTGTTTGCAACTCGTCTTATTTAATACCCAACCAGGTAATGTCACCGAAGGAGAGTGGGGAGTGAGTGCCCTGCCTGATCAAATCTCCTTAGCACGTCAGCACATTCAGCTGGCGCTCGATTACGCCTGTGCACTTGATTGTGAACAGGTACATGTGATGGCGAGCGTAATTACCCCTGACATGTCGCGCGAACGTTGCGAAACAACCTTTATTGAAAACATGCGTTATGCCGCCGACCTCTTTGCAAAAAAAGGGAAATACCTCCTAATTGAAGCGTTGAATCCACAGACCAAACCAGATTATTTGTATTCCAGCCAATATCAAACACTCGCGATGATCAAACGGATCGATCGCCCAAACGTCTTTACGCAACTCGATCTCTTTCATGCGCAAAAAGTGGATGGGAATTTAAGTCAGCTAATTACTCATTACGCTGGGCAATATCGGCATATCCAAATTGCCTCATTACCGGACCGTCATGAACCCGATGAAGGTGAAATCAATTATGACTGGATATTTAAACTTTTAGATAGCATCGATTATCGAGGGTGGATTGGATGTGAGTATTTACCCAAAAAAGATACGTTATCTGGACTGCGGTGGTTTGCTAAATATAAAAAATAAGTTTTACCAAGAATAAATATAACTCTTAACCCTACTTATTCTGAGGTTTACTATGTCTACCACGGCGCTATTACTCATTGCGTTAGCAAGCGTAGTATTACTACTATTATTAGTTATCAAAGCCAAGGCCCATCCATTTGTAGCCTTATTAATTGTTAGCCTGTTAGTCGCCTTTACTACCGGTATTCCGGCTAGTGAAATTATTAAGACTATTGAAAAAGGGATGGGGGGGATTCTTGGGCACATTGCCAGCATCATCATTCTTGGTTCGATGCTCGGCGTACTGATTGAAATGTCAGGAGGTGCTGAATCTCTCGCCAAAAAACTGACTCAGGTCTTGGGCCCCAAAAGAACGATCGCCGCATTGACCATCGTTGCCTTTATCCTCGGCACCCCAGTATTTTTTGAAGTGGGTTTTATCATTATCATCCCCTTAATTTATGGCTTTAGTAAGGTTTCTCATGTCTCGCCACTGAAATTTGGCTTACCGATGGCGGGTGTGATGTTGGCCGTACATGTAGCACTCCCCACTCATCCAGGTGCGGCAGCAGCGGCAAGTATCCTGCATGCTGAGGTCGGCTGGTTGATGATAACCGGGCTATTTGTGGCGATGGCTGTCGGTATTGTTGGATATTTTTACGCTCGAATGCTCAATAAACGTAATTACCAATTATCTATTAATGTTTTTGAGCAACAACAGACCGCTGAATTACCAGGTCATGCCAAGAAAAAAGCACAGCAAGTCCCACCCAGTGCGTGGGTGATCGGTGGCTTGATAGTGATACCTATCGCGTTAATTGTCACAGGCACCTTATGCCAAGCCTTGTTAGCGGAAGATCATTTACTGCGGCAAATCATGACTATTGTCGGCACTCCACCTGTTGCCTTGTTGATTTCTCTGGGGATAGCCAGTTGGGTATTGGGCCTTCACCGAGGCATGAGCTTAAAAAAATTAGGCGAAGTAACGGGCAGTGCAATCCCCTCTTCTGCTGACGTTATTCTCGTCGCGGGAGCTGGTGGGGCCTTTGGTGGCGTGTTAGTTGCCTCAGGTATCGGAAATGCTTTAGCTCAAGTCTTGGAGGCTATTCACCTACCATTGATGCCTGCGGCCTTTCTACTCTCTTTAGTATTACGCGCCTCGCAAGGCTCAGCGACCGTGGCAATCTTGACGACCTCCGGTCTATTATCTCAAGCCTTGGTTGGCTTAGGCCCTGCGCAAACTGTATTAATTACCTTATCGACCTGTTTTGGTGCGTTAGGCTTATCACATGTCAACGATGCCGGGTTTTGGGTGGTAACGCGTTATCTTGGCCTATCAGTACCCGATGGTTTAAAAACCTGGACTGTACTGACAACCGTGATGGGGATCAGTGGTTTTCTCGTAACCTGGGCGCTTTGGGTTGTGGTTTGAGTTTATGGAGCATTTAGTAACGGATGCCAGCAAATAAGATTCTTTTATAATTCTTTCTATAACAGGCTGACTTAATCGTCAGCCTGTCGTGATAAATAGTGGGAATAGCTTATACAAGGCCTCATTCATGACCCGCGGTAAATAGTGGACGATTAAAACCTTAGTATGAGGCCTACTCAATCACTGTACAGCCAATGCCCCGCTTCAGCTGAAGCGATTAACATCTCTAGGGTCAATGCTTGCGCAACATAATGGTCGGTTTTAAGGTAATCGGGAAGAATTGCGTTGGGTAGGGAACGAACTCCCTCATTAGGAAAGTATTTTTGAAAATTAAGCCATTGGCTTCAACACCAAGAAGATTGAAATACTCTTCAAAAAAATGGCAGCATCCTCAGGTAATACTGGATTATTATCCGTGCTTAATGAGTTTTCTACCCCCATATCCCAAAAGTGTTTCTTTACCAGCTTTTTCACTAATAATGTCTGGCCATCATTTCAACTCCCCAAACCTGTAATAAGGTCAGTCTTACTTATTGCTCTGTTCTTAATAAAATCTACGGATTCCAACCCTGCCCTTGGTTAATTGATCTGATAGGAAAGATGGGCGTTCACCTGCTGTCCATTCAATGAATAACTAATCGAATCACTTAGTGAAGAGACTTTTCCACTATAGGTTATAGCGATATTATAATTATCACTTACCTTTACCTGACTTATTGTTCCACTTCCGGTAAGAAAGGGTATTTGATACTTCAATTTATTGGCGATAAAATCCTCACTCCCATTTATTTTATCCGTTATATAGAACCGATTGGTAATGGGCACTGTTGCATTACCCTCTCTATCTTCTGTGATATAAAGCCATAAGTTATTATTTATTCTATAGCTATGCTGTAATTGGTCATTTTTATTACTATTTTGTGAATAAAATACAAAATAGCCACCGAGTAATAAAAATAAAGCTAAGACAAAACATGCTGCCATCCAGTTAATAGCCGTTTTGTCGAGCATAGGCAATTCCTTCTTTAATGTAATATTGGTCATTCAGATCATCGCTATACGGCGAGTTTTGGTACCACTTTCCCCACTCTGGTTTTGAAGTCCCAGCGCGACTTTGCGCCCAACCGGCTCCCCTCAATAAAATATTTTCCGGTATTCCTGCAGCAGTTCCCGCTGCTCCAAAAGTAAAATTACCGAAGTTAGAAAAATAGGGATCGAATTGCTTGTAATCCCATCGCCCCCTATTTCTAACCATCTAATAGAACCAGTAGTAAGTAGATAAGCCCGCCATATTTCGCGGCATTCCATTACGACGAGCTTCGAGCATATTACTTTTAATCACTTCTACACTAGGTCCTATTGGTATTCTTCCCATTTCTACACTCTCATCCTGATGAATGTTTAAAAATTAACCCTATTAAAGTTAGCTAAATTAAATTAGATAATTGATTGCTAAGGTTTTTATAAATTATAACTTAAGTAAACTTAATATAAATATGACGGAGATATTACCCTGAAAACAGTAAGCGCAGGTAGATGAAAAATCGTCAAAAAGGCAATTAGATATGAGGAAATCTTAGGCTAAGAGGTGAACAGGGCTATGTGATTGACGTGCCAACGGCCCCTAAGGAAAAATTATGCCACGTCTACCAAAACAAAAAAGCCACTCGACTGAGTGGCTTTTTGTCCTGATTTAACAGGGAAAATTTGGTGGCCCCTCCCAGACTTGAACTGGGGACCAAACGATTATGAGTCGTCTGCTCTAACCGACTGAGCTAAGGGGCCTTAATGTGGCAAGGAGTATAAAGCATCCGATTAGTCTAATCCAGTGCTGTTGAATTAGTTGCTGTTTTTTAAGGCAGATCATTGGTAGAGATTAGGATTATTACAATATCTGTCATCTAAGCTGGAGAAGGTGGCTGAACTTGATAGACCCAGGCTTCAAACTGTTGCCCCTCCGCGGTGGTCGCGGTGGTGATGATGCGGTCGTAGCCGGCCTCGAATTCATCCAATTCGGGCCAATAGTCGTCGAGTTGCGGACTGATAAAAAGGTAACCCGGGACGTGGTCGGCCTGATCATCAAGAATAACGCCAGGAAAGTCGGCGGCCAGTCCCCATGCCTTGGGGTAATAAGTCCCACGAATGGTCGCGGCTATCCACTCACCGCCGATACAGGTAAGTAGATGCTCGTTTTCACGGCCCTTCTGTAAGGTGCCATACACAAAGAGTGGTATCATGCTAACGCTCCGCATTATCCGTTTTTGGGCATCATGCCCTGAGCCGTAATGAGATTGCAATAATTCCCTTGGGGATGTGTGTAAAAGCCTCTACAGTGGTGAGTCATGTTCTCTCACTTGATCACTAGGAGCAGCAATGAATATCGCATTGGGTCAATGGTCAGTTAGCCGAGAATGGCAAGATAATGCCAATACTATCATCCAGCTGATGCAGGAGGCTGACCAGCAAGGTGCTAGATTATTGGTGCTACCGGAGGCAGTGCTCGCGCGTGATAATCAAGACAGTCAATGGGTGATCGAGGCGGCACAGCCGCTAGACGGCCCCTTTATCCGTCAGCTGTTAGCGGCCAGTCAAACACTCGCTATCACGACACTATTCACACTGCATGTTCCCGCTGAGAATAATAAAGCGCGTAATGTCTTAGTGGCGTTGCGTCAGGGTGAAATCTTATTAACCTACGATAAAATTCACCTCTATGATGCTTTTGCGGTGCGTGAATCAGATAAGGTGATTGCTGGACAAACCTTACCCCCCTTATTACAAATCGATGACTTCACCGTCGGCGTCATGACTTGCTACGACCTACGTTTCCCTGAAATGGCGCGAGCCTTAGCCTTGCAAGGCGCAGAGTTACTGGTGTTACCTGCCGCATGGTTAAAAGGGCCTAATAAAGAGTTACATTGGGAGCTGCTGACCCGCGCCCGTGCGCTAGAAAATACCTGTTATCTTGCGGCAAGCGGCGAATGTGGCGGGAAAAATATCGGCCATAGTCTTGTCGTCGATCCATTGGGCTTAGTGATCGCCCAAGCAGGAGAACGTCCGCAGCTTATCTTTGCTCAGCTGGATAAAGCACATCTCACTGCAGTGCGTCAGCAATTGCCGGTATTAGCAAATTGCCGGTTAACCTCGGCATCACCCCATATATCACCACCTAATGATTAGATTTTTTTGGCGAGGAACATAACAAAACGTTATTACTTAGCTAAGGTTAGTGATTTACAAGCTAACTAAGACTTCTTATAGTCAAAATGGCATAACTTCAGAAACTTCATATACTTTTGATAAGGCGTGAATCCATCTACGCGCGGTCAGTGGCGTAGTCACCACGCCAGCGTTGCCGTTTTTAGTACAGTCATACAAGGGAGAGTTAAGGGTGTCGGAAGCGGATCAACAAACTTATCAGTCTCAGCCCATCTTACAGGTGGAAAATTTGACCATCCGTTTCCCGCAACAGGGAAGGCTTCATTCCGTGGTCGATAACCTCAATCTTTCGGTTTATCGAGGTAAAACTCTCGCATTAGTCGGAGAGTCGGGTTCAGGGAAATCGGTCAGTTCCCTAGCCTTAATGGGGCTGTTACCCAAAGAGGCCGAGGTCAGCGGTCAGCGGCTGTTACGTAATCGGGCAGGGCAACAGATCGAGTTAGGGCAGCTTAGCGAATCTCAGTGGCAACGGGTGCGCGGCGCCGAAGTGGCGATGATCTTTCAAGAACCAATGACCTCCCTCAATCCGGTATTTACCGTGGGTCAACAGTTAGCGGAATCGGTACGCCAGCACCAGCCTCTTTCTCATGCTGAGGCACTTCAACAAAGTTTACAGCTGTTAGAGCGCGTGCGGATCCCTGCTGCAAAACAGATCCTTACCCGTTACCCGCATCAACTTTCTGGTGGAATGCGCCAGCGGGTGATGATTGCTATGGCGCTCAGTTGTCGGCCCTCGCTATTAATTGCCGATGAGCCGACCACCGCACTTGATGTGACCTTACAGGCCCAAATCTTAACGCTAATCCGAGAATTACAGCAGGAGTTGGATACCGGTGTACTCTTCATCACCCATGATATGGGCGTGGTCGCCGAGATGGCTGATGAGGTGACGGTGTTACGCCGAGGCCAGATGTTGGAAACCGCCGCGGTTGATACCCTATTCTATTCCCCGCAACATCCTTACACGCGACAATTACTCGCCGCGGTACCCCGTTTAGGGGATATGCACTCCTATGCTACCCCGCAGAAGTTTTCTTTACCTGCCGAGGAGAAACCGTTAGCCGACACTTGGGATACTGTCGATCGGCACTCTGCGCCGCTACTACAAGTAAAGGATCTCGTTACCCGATTTCCGCTGCGTGGCGGCTTCCTGAACCGCGTAGTCAGTGAAGTGCATGCGGTTGAACATCTTAGCTTTGATTTACGGGCAGGCGAAACCTTAGCGTTAGTCGGCGAATCAGGCTGTGGAAAATCGACGACCGGTCGTGCACTGCTGCAATTGGTGAAAAGCCAACAGGGATCGATTACCTTTAATGGGCAACGTATTGACCAGTTAAGCGGACCCGCGCTAAATACTTTACGCCAACAGATTCAGTTTATTTTCCAAGATCCTTATGCTTCACTCGATCCCCGTAAAACCGTGGGTTACTCGATTATGGAGCCGCTTTTGATCCATAAGCTGGCCTCCCCAGCCGAAGCTCAACAACGGGTGCATCAGCTCTTGGAGAAAGTCGGTCTGTCGGCTGAACACGCGTTACGTTATCCACATCAATTCTCAGGTGGGCAGCGGCAACGTATCTGTATTGCCCGCGCATTGGCCTCTAATCCTAAGCTGATTGTCGCAGACGAATCGGTATCAGCATTAGATGTCTCGGTACAAGCCCAAATTATTAATCTGCTGCTCGACCTACAGCGTGAGCAGGGCTTGGCTTTCTTATTTATCTCCCATGATATGGCGGTGGTGGAACGAATTAGTCACCGTGTCGCCGTGATGTATCAAGGACAGATTGTCGAGATAGGCCCGCGTGCAGCACTCTTTGCCTCGCCGCAACACCCTTATACGCAAAAATTACTTCAGGCTGTACCGGTTGCCGACCCGAGAAGTCAGCGCCCCTTGCTCTCTTCCGCCGTCGAAGAGATCCCGAGCGCCATTTATCCTTTAGGTGAAGGCCCCGAGCGCGTAACCTTTAATGAAGTTACCCCTGGACATTACGTTGCTACTCACGCATCAACCGCACCTTTATCGCCGACCCATGTGGCATCCCCTTTATTGCAGACAGGAGAGACTTTATGATCACCAAACGCCAGCTCCCTTGGCTTATGGCCGTAGGCATGGCCGCAAGCCTGACCAGTATATCGAGCTTTGCCGCAAAAAATATTGTTGTTGCCGTGGGGTCGAATTTTACAACGCTTGATCCTTATGATGCCAATGACACACTTTCACAAAGCGTCGCCAAGTCCTTTTATCAAGGACTTTATGGTTTTGATGAAAATATGAAGATCAAACCTGTCTTGGCGGAAAGCTATAAAGTCAGTAGCGATGGGCTAACCTATACGCTGACGCTTCGCCCAAATGTGACCTTCCAAGATGGCACGCCGTTTGATGCACAAGCCGTTAAGGTCAACCTTGATCGCGCGAGCAATCCTGACAGCCATTTAAAGCGCTACAACTTATTTAATGACATAGCCAAGACCGAAGCCGTCGATGCGCATACGGTAAAAATTACACTGAAAAAGCCGTTCTCCGCCTTCATTAATACCTTGGCTCACCCTTCTGCCGTGATGATTTCGCCAACCGCATTACAGAAATACGGTAAGCAGATTGGCTTTCATCCCGTCGGAACTGGCCCTTACCAATTTGTGAGCTGGAACCAGACCGATGCAATGACGGTAAAAAAATGGCCGAATTATTGGCAGAAGGGGTTACCTAAATTAGATAGCATCGTCTGGCGTCCGGTTGCCGATAACAATACCCGTGCGGCGATGTTACAAACCGGCGAAGCTGATTTTGCTTATCCAATCCCTTACGAGCAAGCGCCACGATTAAAAGCGAATAGCAAGTTGGATGTGGTCAGCTGGCCATCCATTATGCAGCGCTATATCAGCCTTAATGTGACCCAAAAACCTTTCGATAATCCGAAAGTGCGTGAGGCCTTAAACTATGCAATCAACCGTGAAGCCCTCGCCAAAGTCGCCTTTGCCGGTTATGCCACCCCTGCTACGGGCATTGTTCCACCCGCGATCGCCGATGCCCAGCACTATCCGGCTATTCCTTATGATCCCGCGAAGGCGCGCCAGCTACTAAAAGAAGCCGGTTACCCTCAAGGGTTCCAAACGACCTTATGGTCGTCACATAACCACTCTACCGCGCAGAAAGTCTTACAATTTACCCAACAACAGCTCGCCATGGTGGGAATTAAAGCCCAAGTCACGGCAATGGATGCAGGGCAACGCGCTGCTCAAGTTGAAGATAAGGGTCAAAAAGAGAGTGGCGTGCGGATGTTCTATACCGGTTGGACGGCGTCTACCGGTGAAGCTAACTGGGCGTTAACGCCACTCTTTGCAACCAGCTCGTGGCCACCTGCAATCTTTAACACCGCTTTCTACAGTAATCCACAAGTGGATAAAGATTTGGCCGATGCCTTGAACGCGACGGATGCGGCGAAGAAAAATGCTTTCTATAAAGATGCACAGGATAAAATTTGGCATGACCAACCTTGGATCCCGTTAGTGGTCGAAAAGTTAGTCTCTGCCAATAATAAAGCCCTCACCCATTTCAACGTCATGCCAGATACTGGTTTTGACTTTGATAATGCCGACCTGAAGTAATTGAATTGGGCAGGAATTTCCTGCCCACAACTCGAGAATACGCATGCTCAATTATTTTCTTAAACGCTTGCTAGGGATGCTGCCGACGTTATTGATTGTCGCCATTCTCGTCTTCCTGTTTGTCCATTTACTCCCCGGCGATCCAGCGCGTCTGTTGGCAGGACCCAATGCCGACGCGACCGTCGTAGCGATGGTACGCCATCAATTAGGGTTAGACTTACCCCTACCGCAACAATTTTGGCATTATATCGTCCGCTTACTCCATGGCGACTTTGGTCAATCGATGTCCTCACAACGCCCAGTAAGCCAAGAGATTGCTAGCCGCTTTACGCCAACGTTACTGTTAACCCTTTGTAGTATGGCGTGGTCATGCCTGTTTGGCTTATTGATCGGCGTAGCCTCTGCGGTGTGGCGCAATCGCTGGCCAGATAAACTCGGTATGTTGGTTGCCGTATCCGGGATCTCCTTTCCTGCCTTTGCATTAGGGATTCTGCTGATGCAAATATTCTCGGTTCAGCTTGGATGGCTGCCAACCGTCGGCGCCGATAGCTGGCGTAACTATATTCTGCCGTCATTAACCTTGGGTGCGTCAGTAGCCTCAGTGATGGCGCGTTTTACCCGAGCGTCATTTATTGAAGTATTGGGTGAAGACTATATGCGTACAGCGCGTGCGAAAGGCTTAAGCCCACGTCAGGTGATCTTTAAACATGGCCTACGTAATGCCCTTATTCCGGTGATTACGATGATGGGATTGCAGTTCGGTCTGCTGTTAGGCGGGGCCATTGTGGTTGAAGTGGTGTTTAACTGGCCAGGGCTTGGACGTCTGCTCATCGACTCGGTCGAAAACCGCGACTACCCCGTGATCCAAGCGTTGGTTCTACTCTTTTCCTGTGAGTTCATCGTGATCAATTTAGTCGTCGATATGCTTTATGCTGTGGTTAACCCCACTATTCGTTACCGCTGAGGAGAGGTCATGAAAAATTGGCGCCGCGAAGCGGCTTTAAAATCCCTACCGACCCTCGACCCGGCGACACCACAGCCGCCACTTCGCGAGTTTTGGCGACGTTTCCGTCAACAGCCAGTGGCGGTGATGGCTGCGGTATTTGTGATCGTTCTCTTTATCGTTGCTATTTTTGCGCCTTGGCTAACCCCATTCGATGCTGAAAACTACTTCGATTATGACCGTATCGATCAAGGCCCTAGCCTCATGCACTGGTTCGGTGTCGATGCATTAGGACGCGATATCTTTAGCCGAGTTATCTTAGGGACCCGAATATCGTTATTAGCAGGGGTCTTTTCCGTGGCGTTAGGTTCAGTAATTGGCACGGTATTAGGCTTAATTGCTGGCTATTACGAAGGATGGGCAGATAGAATTATTATGCGTGTCTGTGATGTGCTATTCGCCTTTCCAGGGATCCTGCTCGCCATCGCGGTCGTTGCCTTAATGGGGCCAGGTATGTCAAACGTGGTCATTGCGGTCGCCATTTTCAGTATCCCAGCTTTTGCCCGTCTGGTTCGTGGCAACACCTTGGTATTAAAACAGCTGACGTGGGTGGAGTCGGCACGCAGTATTGGTGCCTCAAATTTGCATATTCTACTGAAGCATATTTTGCCCGGGACCTTCTCTTCAATAGTGGTGTTTTTTACCTTACGTATCGGCGTTTCTATTATCTCTGCCGCTAGCCTGTCATTTATTGGCTTAGGGGCTCAGCCGCCCACGCCAGAATGGGGTGCAATGCTTAACGAGGCGCGTTCAGATATGGTAATGGCTCCGCATGTCGCCTTATTCCCTATTCTAGCCATTTTTCTCACTGTACTGGCGTTTAACTTATTAGGGGATGGCTTGCGCGATGCACTGGATCCCAAGCTAAGGAAATAACGAGGTTAAACTTAATTTGATTGAGGGCCGATTCAGGCCCTTTTTCTTGGGCGCGAATTACCTGAGCTAAAGTCATCCCTAAGAACCCAATGGATGGGTAAAAAATAAAAATTGCCTGCAAGACTAAAAGCGCTTCCCCGTCGGGGATGCTTAGTCATACGCTACTTTCTCGCCCTCCCCCTAAAACCGATTGAATAAGATTAAGTTTTTTTCTTAATAGATTTCGGTCGAAGAAAGAATCGCCTTCACAAGGCTTACCTCAACTTTCATACTATCGTTCCACTTAACGCAAGGAGCGATTATGTCTCACAGGAACCTCTCATCTCTTAGTCAATTCAAGTCCTTCTTTTTAGCTTTTATAACCTTACTCTTCATAAGCTTTTTTACTCAACTCAGTTATGCCGAATCTCGGCCGCCAGTCGCCGACCGAGTGATTGGATATGTTGGCGATCTGGGCGTTAAAGTATGGACGTTAAGAATCGGCGATCGTAAAGCGCAAGAAGCATTAGTACAGATTGAGGATGCTGATCACGATTGGAATCTCGCTATTCAAAAAATGAAGATTACTCGGGTTAATGACGCGCTGCATTATTCGGTTAGCCAAGGGAACAAACGTTATGTTGTCTTAATTTTAAAGCAGAATGGCGGCCAGCTCTTTTTACCTAACGAACCTGAACCTATTACTCTTCATTACAGTGAAAGTCTTACGCAGAGTGGCGATGCACAAATGTTCCTCAATCATTATTTAGCCAATAAAAAATAATCACTGCCTGTTAGGTTGTCACCTAGCAGGCTAAGCGTGATCCTATTGGTTCGCTAGCTGTACGAGAAAATGTTGGTCCAGTCGATGATAGTTTACTTCTTCAACCACTTTGGCCCCTAACGAGGCATAAAATCCCTGTGCCGCACTATCTTCACGTACTGATAACCAATCTAATCGGCTGCAGGATTTCTCTTGTGCGCGTTGCGCAATAAAGATCATCATTTTGTGGCCAAAACCTTTACGTCGATATGCCTCAGAAACAAATAACTCTTTAATAAACATTTGACCGCTATAACGTGGAACAGGATAGAGAATCGTGACGCAAGCAAAGGCAACAATGCGTCCCTCACTCATCCCTTTATAAATTTCCGTCCCAGAATGTGCAGGAAAAACTCTTTCTTTTAGATACTTGGCCATCTGCTCTGCGGCGATAATTGCTTGCGGATGATGATAGCGTTCCATCTCAGAGAAAATATCGACCAGATCGGCCCACTCGTCCGGCCCACACTGTGTAATTTCCATGGTTATTCCAAGTCATTGATGATGAATTAACTATAGACGAGACCTTAGCCTAAGCATAAAAAAAAGCGCCTATAAAAGGCGCTTTTTCGAGTTAACCGTAAAGTGAGACTTCACCCGGTGGCCGAGTTTTAAATCGGCGATGTAACCAGAGGTATTGTTCAGGAGCACGGAGTATTTCCGTCTCAATCACCTTATTCATATAGCTTGCGGCAGCTTGTGAATCTTCATAAGGATAATTTTGGAGCGGTGGTTGAATAATTAACTGATAACCACTTTTGTTAGCATTACGGATCAACACAATCGTCAGCATCGAAGGCTTAGCCAGTCGCGATAAGACAAAGGTTCCGTTAGTGGTGGCCACTTTATCAACAGCAAATAATGGCGCGAAAACACTGCCTTTAGGACCGTAGTCTTGGTCTGGCGCAAACCATACGGCTTCGCCTTGTTTCAATGCTTGGACCATTCCGCGTAGGTCACGGCGATCAATCATCGCCTTATTCGAACGCATACGCCCTTTAGTCTGCGCCCATTCCATCGCCTGGTTATTATGGGGCCGGTACATGGCCATCATCGGTTGGCAAAGGCCGGTAATACGCCCCCCCAGTTCCAACGACATGAAGTGAACACCAATAACCATGACACCGCGCTGCTCTTGTTGAGCTTGCTGCAAGTTATTGAGTCCTGATACAGAGTAGAGTTTACGTACCCTTTTATCTGACCAAAACCACGCTATGCCAGTTTCGACTAAAGCCATGCCTAAGGATTCAAAATTCTTAGCAATTAAGGCTTCCAACTCCTGCTCCTGAATGTTTGGAAAGCAGAGTTGTACGTTACGTCGCGTGATAGATTCACGTCGCTTTAATACGCGACGAGAAATTTTACCCGCTTTTGCTCCCAACCGAATTAATACAGGATAAGGGAGTTGCACCAGTAACCACAGCACACCTAGTCCAAACCAAGTGAACCAGTACCGCGGATGTAGAATTTTAAGCTGAAATTGCCCAGTTTTTTTCATAAAGCCTTCAATAAAAGAAGCCTCTACGCCAGAAACTCCGCATTTCTTGGCAACGTATGGCCTCAGTAATGATTTTGACCGCGAAAAGTAGAAAATGTCACCGCAATTTTGCGTGAAATAATGAAAGAAAATGTATCTGGACCTAGGGAGTCGTTGCAACAAGGACAATATCAACTTGGATAGGGTCTGCAACCAACGCCGGATATTGCCCCATACCAAAGGCTTGACGCGATAAGGTTATAGTACCAGAAAGACGTAAATACCCGCCACTAGTCTGTAATCGTGAATCATCGCTACGTTTACCATAAAGCATCACAGGGCGAGTCATATCTTTGATTTTAAGAGACCCTAGCACACGATAACGGCCTTGGCCCATATCAATAATACGGCTACTGGTAAAGGTGACATTGGGATATTGAGCTTGGTCAAAAAATTGATGACTTTTTAGCGCCCACGTCAGCACACGGTGGTGTGCGTCGAGATTCGCAATCGGCATATCGATACGCAACCGGTCTCCCACATCGTGCTGTGGGTCGACAACGATATCTCCTCGAAGGCCAGTGATCCGCGCATGGTAATCCGATTTACCAATCATATTCCACCGTAACAGCACATAACTGCTATCGGCTAATTGAAAAGAAATCGGGGCGGCAAAGGCCGGAAAGATCCCCCCAACAAGACTCAGCAACAATAATCCTACGCGTAACATGGTTCTCTCCGAGCTAAACGCTGAAGTTATAGCTTAGCGTTAAGTGAGCCACCAAGAGAAACTATTTATGGGTAAGTAATCCCAGCAGGGTTAATCTGCGACTGAGTCACCCCTTCTTTCTCCTCACCCCAACGCGCCATAATTTTTTGATAGTTGCCATCGCGAATCGCATCATTCAAGGCTTGATTCAAGGCGTTGACGAGGCCATTGCCTTTACGGGTGGTGGTGGCAACCCAAGCTTTTTTGGGGCCATAACCCACGACTTTCGTACGCCCATTCAATGCTGCCTTCCATGCAGCAGCCGCCTGTGGCCCAAAATTAATATCTGCCCTGCCTGACTGTAAAAATAGCGTCGTGGTCGCGTCATCCGTTAAGTAGATGGGGGTAGCTGGTGTTAGCTGTTGCTGGCGTAATTGTGCATTCCAGCCGAGTAAAATACGCTCTTGATTCGTTCCCGATCCGACAATCACGCGTTGGCCGGCAACATCCTTTGCGGAAGCAATATGAGTAATTGGGCTATCCCGTTTCACGCTAAACGCCAGCGAATCGGTTCGGTAAGTAGCGAAATCGTATTTTTGCTTACGTTGCTCGGTCACCGCGATATTTACTAACGCAACGTCGTAACGCCCACTACTAATACCTAACGGCCAATCCTCCCAGGATACCGGCACAATATTAAGTTTTAATCCCAAACTCTGCGCGAGTAGGCGGGCGATATCAATATCACTCCCTATTCGAGTGCGATTATCACTCGCCAGTAGCGATAAAGGGGGCGCGTTTTGCGCAGAGACAGCGACCGTCAGTTGCCCAGGATGCGCCAACCGATAATCGGCTGGCAGCGCGGCTATCGCTTTGGGATCAGCAGGCACCGTCAGCGGCACTTCGTTAGCCTTGAGGTCCACAGCCGCTTGCGCTTGTACCGCGCAGAGCAATAACAGCGACGTTAAGCGAGTAATACGCATTCAGCCTCCTAAAGTACATTCGCCAAGAAATTTCGCGTTCGGCTATGTTGAGGATTATCTAATACCTGCTCAACTGGCCCCTGTTCAATAATCTCCCCCTCCACCATAAAAACGATGTTATCGGCAATTTTACGTGCAAAGGCGATTTCATGCGTGACGATAACCAGCGTTTTCCCCGACCTCGCCAATTGTTCAATCACCGTCAACACCTCGCCAACTAGCTCTGGATCAAGCGCCGAGGTCGGCTCATCAAAGAGCAGCACTTTTGGACGAAGCGCCAGTGCTCGAGCTATCGCTACACGTTGCTGTTGCCCTCCAGAAAGCTGGCGCGACCAAGCATTTGCCTTGTGCGCTAAGCCAACTTGCTCTAGTAAAGCTAAAGCCTCTTCCTTCGCCGCTTTACGGGATAATCGTTTATGTGCAATTGGGGCTTCGGCAACATTCTCTAGGGCCGTCATATGCGGAAAGAGATTAAAACTTTGGAATACATAACCTACCTGTGTCCGCTGTTTTAAAATGGCTTTCTCTTTTAGGACGTAAAGTTTGTCGCCCTTACGCCGGTAACCGATATAGTCATCATCAATATTAATCACGCCCTGATCGACACCCTCAAGATGATTGATGGTACGCAGTAACGTCGATTTCCCTGACCCTGAAGGACCGATGATCACCGTGACTGATCCCGCAGGGATATCAAGATTGATCTGCTTTAATGCATGAAAGCTTCCGTAGTGCTTACTGACATTTTGGATAGCGATTTTACCTGGGACGTTAGCGCGTGTGAGCATGAGCAGCCTCCGTTTTTTGGCGGGTAACGAAACGTAAGGGGAGATAGCGATTGACCAGACGTTTGACCGCAGCGGGTTGAGCCGCCCGGCGCTCGCTACGCGTCACCGCTTGTTCAACCCCATATTGCAAAAGTGAAAGGCCAGTGGTGATCACCAAGTACCAGCCCGCACCGACCATCAATAATGGGATGACCTCTTGGTTACGGTTATAAATCATTTGTACCGAGTAAAATAGCTCAGGCATCGCCAGCACATACACCATTGAAGTCCCTTTCGCTAAGCTAATAATCTCATTGAATCCTGCGGGCAAAATAGCGCGGAGTGCCTGCGGTAAAATGATACGCCACGTCCGACGCCATGAAGAGAGCCCCAACGCTGCTGCCGCCTGATATTGCCCAGCGTCAACACTATTGAAGCCGCCACGAATGATTTCGGCGGTGTAAGCACTTTGGACTAAGGTCAACCCTATCACCGCCGAAGAGAACTGTCCTAACACATCAATGGTTTGAAAGTGGCCATAACTTAATGAAGTAAAAGGAATTCCCAAGCTTACCCTGTCATAGAGATAGGAGAAGTTGTACAGAATAATCAGAACAACCAACAGCGGCAGCGAGCGAAAAATCCAAATATAACCCCATGCTAATCCGGCCATTAGCGCAGAGTCTGACATTCTCGCTGAGGCTAAAAGCCCCCCCACCACAATACTCAGTAGTGCGCTTGAGACCATCAGTAGCAAGGTGTTTTTCACCCCTTCGAGGATCACCGGGTTAAAGAACCATTGGCTAAATACCCCCCACTCCCAGCGGGGATTGAACGCGATAGACTGTACGAGGGTGGCAGCAATAAACAGCACGGCTATCCCCCCTACAATACGCCACGGATGCCGAGCAGGAATAACTTTTAATGAAGGCTGTAAAGACATAGAGCATCCTTAAGCGACGTCTTGCGTCGCACTAAAATTGAGTGCTTTGGTAAAGCGTAAGCGACCATCGAAGGGGGGCTGGCTATACTCTTCAAAGTCTCTTGAGAGGTCAAACTGCGGCTGATAGCCTAAGGAACGATAGAGCGCTACCGCCTCGGGTTGGCGAAAACCCGTACTGAGATAGATACGTTGATAACCGGCCTCCCAAGCACTACGTTCCAGTTGCTGCATCACTTTTGCGGCAATCCCCTGCCCCCTTAAGTCGCGACGGGTCCAGATACGTTTCACCTCAGCGGTCTTATCGTCATAAGGCTTGAAGGCACCAGTAGCGATAATTTCACCTTGCTGTTCCAGCTGGAGAAATAGGCCTTTTGGGGGAAGGTACCACTCGGTCAGTTCGACCTCATTATGCCGCGAAAAATAGTCACCATATCGGGCGCTGTATTCCGCAAACAAGCCAGTCAGAATAGGGACTAACTGTTTGTCGTCCGGTGATACCTGACGAAAACCTTCTGCTAACATACTGGCCTCCTAATCGCCTAAGCCTGCTGGATTCACTTCTGAGGTAGGGATCGCTTCGACGCCCTCTCCCCAACGATTGAGCACTCGCTGATAGCTACCATCTTTAATCGCACTGTCTATGGCTGCCGCAACGGCGGGGGCTAAGTCGTTACCTTTTTTCAGGGTAACGGCAATATGGGCGGCTTGAGGCCATCCCCCATCAACATTACCGACTAAATGCGTACGTCCGGTTTTTGCGGCTTGCCAAGCACCATTAACATTGGGTCCAAACCAGGCATCAGCGCGCCCGGATTGGAGAGCCAGAGCCTGTGCTGCGCTGCTGGTCATATAGATAGGGGTCACGGAAGGTAATCCGGCTTGGATATTTTGTTGGTTCCACGCCAGTAAAATCGCTTCTTGGTTGGTCCCCGATCCAACGATAATTCGCTTACCCGCAATATCTTCTGCTCGGGTAATACTTTTAATCGCGCTATGGCTTGGCACATAAAAGCCGAGGAGATCTTTCCGATAGGTCGCAAAATCAAACTTCTCTTTACGCGCTTTGGTCACGGTAATATTACTAATGGCTGCATCATACTTACCGCTGGTGACACCTAACGGCCAATCTTCCCAAGAAGTCACGACGATACGGAGTTTCAAACCTAACGCCGACGCCACTAAACGCGCAATATCTGGCTCGCTCCCGATTAAGGTTTTATTATCTTCGGCGAAAACCGTTAACGGTGCTGCGCCTTCCCCCGAAATTCCCACGGTAAATTCCCCAGGATGGGCCAACTTCAATCCTTTAGGAAGCTTGGCGATGGCAGCGGGATTCGCAGCGGTGGTAATAGGCTGTTCGTTAGCCTTAAGGTTAATTTCGGTACCATTAACCTCTGTCCCGGCTAAGGCAGAGAGGGGTAAGAGAAGTGCCGCGAGGGCAATGATCGTTTTCATGCTACATCCTGTCGCTGGGTCGTTTGAGTAAAGGAATTCACGGGTGTCGGTAGCCCTAACGAATCACGTAACCTGTGTCCCGGATAATCCTGACGATAAATTCCACGTTGCTGTAACAGTGGAACCACCTCATTAACAACCTTTGCTAACACTTCTGGCGTCGCGCCTTGAATGATAAAGCCGTCGGCGGCCTCGTTCTCAAACCAGAGCTGTAAGCCATCGGCCACCTGCTCTGCCGTGCCATGGAAAAGCGGACGTGGGGTTGTGGTTTCAAGCGCAACTTGACGCAGGGTTAGCTGCCGTTGACGAGCGACACGTTTGATCTCGTCAGTGGTACTGCGAAAACTATTCGCCCCTAACGCTCCCAATTCAGGGAAAGGCTGATCAAGCGGGTACTGGCTAAAGTCATGATGCTCGAAATATCGACCGAGGTAATTTAAAGCATCGTCGATGGAGACTAATGCCGCCATCTGTTGATATTGACGTTCAACGTCCTCGTCATCGGTTCCGATTAACACCGAAACGCCTTGAAAAATCAGTAACTCTTCAGGGCGACGATGATAGCGGGGAAGTTGCTGTTTCACGTCACGGTAATAGTGTTGAGCCTCTTGCAGCGAATGTTGATGCGTAAAGATGGCCTCCGCATGACGGGCGGCAAGCTGCTTACCATCACTCGACGCACCGGCTTGGAAAATCACTGGCCGACCTTGTGGGGTGCGCTCGATATTCAGGGGGCCGGCGACCTGAAAAAATTCACCACTATGGTTCAAGGTATGTAATTTGCTGGGGTCAAAAAACTGTCCCGACTCCTTGTTACGAACAAAGGCCCCCTCTTCCCAAGAGTCCCATAACCCTTTCACCACTTGCAGATACTCATCCGCGATACGATAGCGTAAGGCATGCTCCGGATGCTTTGCGCGGGAGTAGTTACGTGCTGACCCCTCTAGCGGCGAGGTCACGACATTCCACCCGGCACGCCCGCCGCTCAGATGGTCGAGGCTGGCGAATTGACGTGCAACCGTAAAAGGATCGCTATAAGAGGTCGAGACGGTTCCCACTAATCCAATGTGGGAAGTTAATGCTGCTAAGGTCGAGAGAACCGTTAAGGGTTCAAAGCGGTTTAAAAAATGGGGAATGGACTTTTCATTGATATACAGTCCATCGGCAACAAAAATAAAATCAAACTTACCCGCCTCGGCGAGCTGAGCCGTTTGCCTGACAAAATTGAGGTTAATACTGGCATCCGCCGTCACCGCCGGATGTCGCCACGCAGCCATGTTCCCTGAAGCGCCTTGGATCATGGTACCCAAACGTAATTGTCGAGTTGTAGACATAAAGAGGTCCTCCGCCAGTATTGCGGTGATGTAAAAAGCTATAAAAAAGGGGACTAAAGCGAGTCGAGACCGAGGCAACAGGTCAACAGATAGGGCGTGGTGTTTTGCCAATGGCTCCACGTCTCATCGTAATCTTGAGAAAAATAGTGGTCGAGAAGGGTTAATAACTTATTCATGAACTGACTCCTGAAACCAACAGGTGATCAGCAACTCGATGAGCCGCTTGGCGCGCCGCTGCCAAACGTGTTAACGCTTGCTGACGATGAGCCGGATCGGTAATTGGGAGGTCAATAATAAACTCGTCGATCTGGTAAGCATGATGAAGGTGAAGCAATTGTTCAAATACCTCTTCACCACTACCAATGATGAGCGTTGGATACTTTCTTTCAAGACTCACAATAGGACTCTGCGCCTGTAGTGCAAAGCTATTGGCTTGCTGCTGGGAGCCTAGATTCACCCGTTGCCCATTTTCTAACACCAGTTGCCAGGTTTCGAGTGTCGCGGCCAATGTTTTGGCCTGCGAGTGATTGGCCGCTATGACCACCTGTACTGCAACAATGGTTGGTCGCTGGGTGTGTTTTTGCCAAAACTCGGTGATCTTCGCTAACTGTTGATCCTCGCCATTGAGGTGGGCGGCAAAAACGAAGTTCCACCCCTCTTCACTGGCAAGTTCCGCACTCTCTGCGCTAGCCCCCAATAGAAAATGCGGCGGCGAAACCGCGGGTAAAGGGGTGGCCTGTAATCGGTCATCGGCTTGCGTCAGATAACGCGTTACCATTTTAAGCTGTTGAACAAAATCTCCATGCTGGCCGGGGACTTTTCCTTGCAATGCCTGAGTCGAGGCGGGAAGACCGCCCGGCGCTTTGCCAACCCCAAGATCAATACGCCCTGGAGCCATAGCGGCTAACAAATGGAAATTCTCCACCACTTTATAAGGACTATAGTGCTGTAACATCACGCCCCCCGCCCCTAAACGTAATGTCTTGGTATGGGCTGCTAGCCATGCCAGTACAATTTCTGGCGAAGGGCTCGCCAGTATAGGGCTATTATGATGTTCGGCAATCCAGTAGCGATAATAACCCGCTTGTTCGGCTAAACGTGCGAGGGCTACACTATTTTGTATCGCTTGCTGGCTAGTTTCTTCCGCTTGGCGCGGGCATTTATCCAGAACACTCAGACGAAAAGACATAGGGCTTCTCTAAAATTAATCACCATGCCCTAGTTTTAAGAGAAAAAAGAAAACGTTGGAAATAGTTAATTGATAGTTGAAAAGCATCTTTTTTGCTAAAGAACACTTTCCAATAGTAGAGTCACTGATCATTATCGTGCAGCACGGGTAAATCGTATCGGTCTCCACGCGTGCTGGGATGAGAGATAACTAAAAATTCGACAGGTTGTTGTGACGCGTTACACGCTTGGTGTGAAATATTAGGGGGGATTTCAAGGCTTTGTTGGGCCTGTAGACGATACGTCTCTCCGGCTAATTCCATGCACAATTCTCCTGATAAGACGAAGAAAAACTGCCGAGAGTATTCATGATAATGCCGTCGCTCAGCGGTTTGTGGCGGCATTCTCTCATGAATAATTAAGAGATCTTTACGCTTCAATAGATACCATCCGTCACACTGTTCTCCCCACTGGTAGTGTTCGGCGGTTGTCTTATCAATCATCGTAGGTTCCTGTTATTACGTTGTTATCATAAACCATGCTAACCATTGCTATTAATTTGCTAAAGGCTAATTAGATAGTAATAGTGTTTTATGCTGATTTTTATTTGTTAACACCCTTTGCTTCATAAAAGCGGGTTATTTCCCGAGTATTATCGCCTTTATACTTTTGTGATATATCGTTTTCATTTTAATTATTTATTTAATTCACAGCAATTCACTACTGTGGGAGTTATTCGACGCATATAGAGTCTGTCTTATGAATTTCCAGCAACTAAAAATTATTCGTGAAGCTGCCCGCTGCCAGTGCAACTTAACTGAGGTCGCCAAAACGCTATATACCTCTCAATCCGGGATCAGTCGCCATATTCGTGAGTTAGAAGATGAATTAGGCGTTGAATTATTTATTCGTCACGGTAAACGTATGCTTGGATTGACCGGCCCCGGTAAAGAGATGTTAGTGATTGCTCAGCGGATATTGGACGAGTCAGCAAAAGCTAAGCGTCTAGGCCAATTATTCACCGCCCAAGAGGCGGGAGTGCTGACCATTGCCACGACACATACTCAAGCCCGTTACTCCTTACCCACGATACTCAAGCAGTTTCGTAGCCGCTACCCTCATATTCAAGTGGTCTTGAATCAAGCGACACCCGAAGAGATCCGCGATCAGGTCATTTCCGGTGAGGCCGATATCGGTATTGCGTCCGAAGGACTGGCACACAGTGGAAAACTAACCACCTTTCCTTGGTTTAAATGGAACCACCGTATTCTAGTCCCTACTGACCACCCTTTAGCGCAGGAAGATAAGCTGAGTTTAGAGCAGTTGGCTAATTGGCCGCTCGTGACTTACCGTGCCGGGATGACCGGACGTTCAGTCATCGATGAAGCCTTCCAATCAGTCTCTTTACTCCCTAATGTCGTACTGAGTGCGCAGGATTCCGATGTCGTCAAAACCTATGTTCGTTTAGGCATGGGGATCGGTATCATTGCGGAGACTGCCGCTGATAAAGATGATCCTGAATTAGTTTCGTTAGAGGCTCGCCACCTGTTTAATAGCAATACCGTTTGGCTAGGGGTGAAGCAGGGACAATTACAACGGGACTATCTGTGGCAATTTATGACGCTCTGTAACCCTAATCTTTCTGAAGATGAGCTGAAGCAGATAGCAAGTGGTATCACTGAGAATGCTGAGTTCAGTGTCGATTTTCAAATTTAAGCGCACAGATCCCTCCTCCCTTATTTTATAGGCGACTAAGCTAAGAGGATTATCCCTCACGCTTAGGAGCTTATGAGATGTCTTTCCCCTGGCAAAAACCTGGCTTAACTGCCGATGAGCAAGCTGCGGCGGTCGTCGCTGAGATGACGACCGATGAAAAGTTTGCTTGGCTTTCTGGACCTATGGCTATCCCACTCAGTAAAGAGGATAGACTTCCGCCGGAGGCTATCGGATCAGCCGCTTATTATCCGGCTATCCCCCGCTTGGGGATCCCAGCGTTACAACAGAGTGATGCCAGTTTAGGGGTCAGTGCACTAGGGGGCGTGCGTCCGGGCGATCATTCGACTGCGCTGGCCAGCAGTTTGGCCTTGGGCGCATCTTTTGATCCTGAGTTAGCGCAGGCTACCGGAGAGATGCTCGGGCGTGAGGCCTTTGGTAAAGGTTTTAACGTGCAACTGGCGGGGGGCGCTAACCTTATTCGTGAACCTCGAGGCGGCCGCAACTTCGAATATATCTCTGAAGACCCCCTCCTTACCGGTGTGATGGCGGGTTTTAGCGTTCGGGGTATTCAATCTCAGCACGTCGTCTCCACTGTGAAACATTTTGCGGTTAATGCCCAGGAAACCGGCAGAGTGCTGGCTGATTCACGGATTAGTGAGTCGGCATTACGCGAATCTGATTTACTTGCCTTTGAATTAGCTATCGAGATCGGTAAGCCCGGTGCAGTGATGCCTGGTTATAACCTAGTGAATGGCGATTGGGCTTCTGAAAACCATTTTCTTTTATCGCAGGTATTGAAAGGCGATTGGCAATATCCCGGCTGGGTGATGTCTGACTGGGGTGCTACCCACTCGGCCACCAAAGCGGTGCGAGCTGGACTCGATGTGCAATCAGGCGCCAATCTGGATCAATGTATCTGGTTTGATCAACCGCTACGCCACGCTATCGATCAAGGCGAGATCCCCGCCACGCAGATCGACAACATGATCCAGCGGATCTTACGTAGCCTATTTGCCTGTGGGGCGATTCAACATCCAGCTCAGCGCGGTAATAATATCGACTATAGTTGGCACCAGTTGATTGCCCAACGTGAAGCGGAACAAGGCATTGTTCTACTAAAAAATGAAAATCAGACCTTACCCCTGCCCCCAGAGTTAGCCCGTATCGTGGTAGTCGGTGCTTATGCCGATAAAGGTGTGTTGGCGGGGGGTGGCTCCTCAGCGGTAACACCGCAACAGAGCTTGCAATTAGAAGGGGTAGATTTTATGGGAATTCAAACACCCAAAGTCTATCACCCCAGCTCGCCACTCGCTGCCATCCGTCGTAACTCACTGGCTAAACAGGTCGATTTTGTCTCCGGAGAGTCAATTGAGGATGCACTCGAGGCCAGCCAAGGAAGTGATGCGGTCATTATTTTCGCGGAAGAGTGGCGTTCAGAAGCGCTCGACGCACAAGGATTAGAGCTTGATGATCATCAAAATCAATTGATCGAACAACTCTCCGCCGTCCACCCTAAAGTAGTCGTAGTGCTGGAAACCGGCGGGGCGGTAACCTTACCTTGGCTGGATAAAGTCCCCGCCCTACTTGAGGCCTGGTATCCAGGTTTGGGTGGCGCGGAAGCTATTGCCGGCATATTATTTGGTCGCGTCAATCCTGCCGGACGTCTGCCTATTACCTTCCCTGCGCACGCGCAACAACTGCCGCATCCCACACAAATCGATCCGAGTACAACGACTTCTCTACCTGGCGTTGAGATAAAAGGCGATATTTTCCCGGTTGATTATGATGTTGAAGGAGCAGACGTTGGTTATCGTTGGTTTGAACGCCAGCAGCATACACCTCTGTTCCCCTTCGGTTACGGCCTGTCTTATACACAATTTCACTATGAAGATTTACAGCTTTGCCAAACCGCTGACGACATCACGGCCAGCTTAACTTTGACCAACGCTGGTGACAGAAGCGGAAGCGACGTTATACAGATTTATCTACGCCCCTTATCGGGCCGCTACCCTGCAAGACTCGTTGCCTTTCGTAAGGTGACGTTGGCAGCCGGTGAGACACAACGCATCAGCCTCAGCCTCGAGCCCCGCGTTATTGCACAATGGGACAGTACGCAACAGCATTGGTTGATTACTGAAGAAGACTACATTATCTACCAAGCGACTGACGCCGCCACCCCCATCCTCAGTGGTAAGCTAAGGTTGGCGGCTCAGACCTTTGGCTACCCGCTTAATTAACCCGCTTAATCCGACCTATCTAGCGCTAAGTTAGATAGGTCGATGTCATGATTCTGTCATAGTTGTGCGGCAAGCTAGCAGAAGTTAACGGCATATCTAAGAGGTTTACTTATGAGTGATTATGATAACGATCTTTATGAAACGCTATTTGCCACCCGCCAACGCCCCTTTCCTGATGAGTCGAGCACCTCTGTACTCCGACGCCCTACTCCTGATGAGGGGGATTATCATGAGTTACAATTTAATGACTAAGCGGTTACTTGTTCAGTAATACAATTGGATGCGAAGATGAGGCAGGCTGGATAACGCTTAATTCAGCCTGATACCATGCCGTTAGCTGTGATTCGGTTAATACCTGTTGCACTGAGCCATCCGCTACTAATGATCCCTGTTTCATGACCAGGATTCTATCAGACCAGGTTGCCGCTAAATTGACATCATGCAGCACTGCGCAGACCATTAGCTTTCCATTTCGTGTTAAGCGATGGAGTAACCGCAGCAGGTGTTGTTGATGAAAAAGATCTAAGGCTGATGTCGGCTCATCGAGAAATAACCAGCCCTCGGGTTCATCCTCTTTCCAAAGCTGCGCTAAAACTCTGGCTAACTGAATCTGCTGCTGCTCACCACCTGAGAGGGTTGCATAATTACGATCTCGAAGGGCTTGGCAACCGATTAATGCCACGACTTGCTCCAATATCGCGCATTGTCGTCGAGTCGCATACTGGCTGATCCCTAAGAGGATCACCTCTTCAGCCGACATGGCAAAAGCTAACTGATTATGCTGGCGCATGACGGCTCGCTGCCCCGCAAGTTGCCGCCTATCCCACTGCGCATAGGATTTTCCGGCTAATAGACACTCCCCTTCTGTTGCACCGAGAAAACCCGTCAATAGGCGTAGTAGGGTCGACTTCCCTGCACCATTTGGACCCATAATCGTAATAAACTCACCCAGATGACACTCAAGATTCAAGGGGTTAATTAAGGTGCGCGAACCGATCCGCAGCCCCAGCTGCTTGGCGACGAGAGTGCTAGACATAGCTGGCCTTTAAGCGTTTAAGAATCAAGATAAAAAACCACGGCGCACCCAATAGGCTGGTCAGTAAGCCCACAGGCATTTCAGCAGGTTGCACCAGTGTGCGCGCCAACGTATCTGACACCAGTAATAGTAATCCGCCAACAATGATCGACCCCGGCAGTAACCAACGGTGATCGCTCCCGAATACCATTCTGACTAAATGTGGGATCACTAAACCGATAAAACCAATAATACCGGTAAAAGAGACTGCCGTTCCCACCAGTAAGGCATTACCGATTAACAGATATTGCTGAGTCCGTAGCACATCTAAGCCACTGTAGAAGGCATCCTCTTCCCCTAACTGTAAGAGATTCAAGGCTCGAGCCGAACGTAGCAGTAATAAGCTGGTAGGGATGATAATCACCGCACAAAGCCCCACCACAGACCATTGCGCTTGGGCTAAAGATCCCATTCCCCAAAGCGAGAGTTGCCGTAACTGTTGATCGTTGCTCAGCCACGACAGTACACCGATCAACGATCCGGACAGCGCATTGATGGCAATGCCTAATAGCAGCAATCGGGAGAGTTGCCCTTGACTTACCTTATTCAATTGAAAAATTAATAAGGTGACCAGTAGACTCCCGATAAACGCAGCAATGACCGGTAGCCATAAACTGGCAAAGAGCGGTAATTGCAGCGGTAACAGTAGCGCCAACGCGACCATAAGACCTGCACCGCTACTAATTCCTAGTAGCCCAGGATCCGCGAGGGGATTACGAAATAGCCCCTGCATAATCGTCCCTGATACCGCTAACGCGGCACCAATCAGCAAGGCGAGTAATACTCTTGGCACCCGGATGGTTAACCATACTTGCCACACAATGCTATCAAAAGGCTCCGACCATATTTCCCTTAGTGAGAGCTTCATCGCGCCAAGCTGGGTTGCCCCCAAAGCACTGATCACTAGCAAGACAATAAAGAGTAGCAACGCGGTTTGGCGACTAAGGCTGACGCGCATAACTCTCTGCCACATCTTGACGAAGTTTAAGAATAGCCTGTGGCGTATCAATGCCAAAACCTAGCAGCGCCATTTGGTCGATGACGACAACACGGTGCGCCTTTCCGGCAGGCGTCAAGGCTAATCCAGGCAGCTTCCAAAGCTGACTTGCGCCACCCATTTGCTGAAGCGACTGTTGATCAATGATAACCACTTCAGGTGCTGCGGCAATGACGCCTTCTTGAGACATTTGCTGGTAGTGGGCGACTTGCCCCATTACGTTGGTTAACCCTGCACTGCGCAGAGCGACATCTGCAGCGGTCTCTTTCCCGGCGATTAAGCTTTGCATACCGTGATTCGCCATAATATAGAGCGCTTTATGACGGATACCCGCAGTAGGATGTTGTAGCATGCTGAGCTGTTGATCTAAGCGCTGCAATATCGGTTGCGCTTGCGTAGTTTTTCCTAACGCTTGTGCAATAGCATTGACCTTCACGGCAATGCCTGACAACTCTGGCGTAGCAGGAACTGTCACGACCTTAACACCGACCTTTTCGATCTGTTGAAAGACCTGAGAGGGCTGAGCTTGAGCATTGGTCAACACTACCGTTGGCTTGAGGGCCAATATTCCTTCACTATTTAATTGACGCATATACCCGACGTCGGGCAGCTTAAGGCTGGCTTCAGGACGCTGACTTGTGGTATCACGTCCCACCAGTTGGTCACCGCTGCCCAGCGCGTAAATAATCTCGGTCACATCACCGCCAATCGAGACTAGCCGTTGCGCTGCCGTGACCGGCAGCGTAAATAAACAGAGTAGCAATATGGCGAATTTCATTAGCAAAGCACTCCCGCCAATTCCTCAAGCTGTTGACGCCACATTTCCTGCTCTGGTTGACCTTCGGTCCTCTGTCCGTAAAGTTGAGCGATCTGCGTACCATCTTCAGCAAAAAGCTCCAGACTGGTAACATGTCCATCCTTGGTGGGCTTACGAGTGATCCAGGTTTCAGCGATTTTTTTATCTTGAAGATGAAGCGTAAACTGGTCATTAAAGATATTTAACCAACCTTTCATTTCTACCACTTTGGCTAAACGGCCAGTGAAGATCTGGGTACACCCGCGGTTTCCAACAAAAATCATGATTTCATTTTGCTGCTGTTGAACACGCTCTAGTAATACCGCAAAGCTGTCGTTACTGACTTGTCGCGCCAAATCATCGCTAACTAACTTGAAGGCATGTTGACGAGTCAGCTGATGACGACGTAACAGTTGGAAAAATTGATGTACATCGGTCATCGCTCGCCACTCTTGCTCTACGGTTTGCGAATCGATATCCGTTGGTTCAGTAACCGCAGGGCGAGGTTGTAGTGTAAGGGTCGTAGGAGCTACTTGCTGCCACTGACTCACTAAGGCTTGCCAAGCGGCGGTATCCGTTTGTGGGGTGGCATAAATTTTAACGACGGCATCACCCTGAGCATCGAAGATCTGCACACTTTGTCTTTCCCCTGTAGCGCTCAACTCTGTTAAAGCAAAGACACTCTGCCATTGTTGAGGGAAAAAGCGCTGATCTAAAGCACGAGGATTTAACACTAATCCAGCATGCGGGCCAAAATGTAGATTCTCGTACCGCCCAATTTGCTCATGGACGGCGTAATCGTTACGTACCAAACTTTTGATTTCGCCAACCGCCGCCAAGCCTTTGAGCAGTGCTTCAAATTCAGGCTGTAGGGAGTGAGCATCGTGGCCACAACGGATCAAGGTTAACTCAGCTTCACTGAGCTCCATCATCGCTGCGAGGTCACGGGCATATAAGTGTGGGTGTTCCGTTTTTAGCGCTAAATAATCAAGATACTGTTTATTCATCGGTTACGTCCTCTATAACGCCCCAGTCACCTGGGGCAAAAAAATTAGAAATCTACATTAAGGCCGAGCTGGAAAGTACGTCCCGGCATGGTCGCCAGTGCAATATCCGCTTGGTGTTGAGCCGTATCAGTGGTTAAGTCGCGGCTGCTTAAATAGTCCCAATATTTGCGATTGGTCAGGTTATAGACGCCACCGCTGAGTTTGACCGTAGGCGTGATACGCCAGTAAGCTGTCATATCCACCATACCGTAACCCGGGATACGTAGGTATTTACTGCTATCACTTTCTGTCGCACTGCCTGTGGTAGTGGTATCACGCGTCGTCTGTTTTGCCTGTTTTCCTTTGACAAAAGTAGCAGTAACCGCTGCACCATAGCGTTGCGCAGGATCATCCCAAGCAACACCGACCACCGCTTTCATCGGCGCCACACTGTCTAGATCGACATATTTGTCGCCTTGTAGCGAGGACTTAGACATTCCTTTGGTGTAGCCCAAAGCAAAACTTGTGCTTAGCCCATTCACCGCGGGGAACCACTCGCCATAATGAATTTTAGTGGTTAGCTCTCCACCGTAGATAAAGGCTTTATCACGGTTCTCTGCTTGATAAACGGTATAGATATTCGACGGAACATTGGTAAATTTGCTCGGCGAGCCGCTACGCGTATAACGGTTATAAGCGATAAAGTTATCGTAATCGTTATAGAACATAGAGCCATGGATATCGATACCCGGCACGGCTTGTCCCTTTATTCCCCACTCAAGATCATTACTGGTCTCGGTTTTAAGGGAATTATTACCAATCAAGGCATATTGCTGCTTGCCGGCATAGCTGGATCCGAGGTTCCAAGAGCCATACAGCTGGCTCGCTTCAGGGAATTGGGCGCCGCGTTGGTAACGGATATAGGTTAATAATTGTGGCGTCAGTGAATACTCGAAACTCAGTGAGGGTAAGAACTGTGTATCACTTTGGCTACCATAAAGCGTCGAGACGCTCTCTTCCGTTAATACGCTACTTCCCGCCGCTAAGCTACCGAGATTCCGTGGCTTATTTTTCAGATAAGCTACGCGGATACCTGGGGTGAGTGCCACATGGTGCCCCTGCCAGTCACCATTAATTTTATCTTCGACAAAGCCGCCCAGCGTAGTGGTTTGGCTGTCAGCCTGGGGTTGCATAACTCGGTAGTACACGAGAGGGGTCGGCGATTGAGAAAAGGGTCGTTCTGTACGACCGATCTCACCATTTAATCCGGCACGAATATCGTGACGTCCAATGCTTTTTGCCAACTCTGACGAGAAGCCAAATTTATTGGTATTAAAATCAGAGAAGGTACGGGTCGGGACCAGTGTATCGCTCGGAGCGAAGGTATTATCATGCGCCTGGGTCTTCTGCCAGTAGACTTGGCTAGTCAGCTGATCGACCCATTGATTCAGTGGCGTGTATTCATCTTGTAAGGCAACACCAAAACGACGGGTTTGGCTTGACTGTTGGCTCGTACCAATAACCGCGGAACCACCCGAATTCCAGGTATCGAAATGAGTGTGGCTGGTTTTTTGGTAGTAATTTCCACTCGCCGTCAGTTTGTGTTCATCATTCGCCTGCCAGATGGTACTGGCCGCAAACGCATCAGAGTGCCAGTTTTCTGGCCATGCTTGATTATGGCCTTGAGTTCGTGTCTCTTGCCCATCACGTCGGCTATAAACAAAGATCCCTCTTAGTTGATCATCCCCTGCAGCCGCAGTGATGCCATTATGCCAAGCACGATTTGACGAGTCGTAATCCGTTTGATAACCGAAGTAGTGCTGGCGAGTCGGAGATAAGTAGTCATCTGCTGATTTGGTATGGAAAGCGACCACTCCACCAATCGAAGTATTGGGTTGCGAGACGCCTGTCGCGCCAGCTTCAATATCCATCTGACTGAAAAGATAGGGATCGATATAATCACGACCAATACCAAAGCTATTTACTCCGGTACGTCCGGCATAAGGCCGTCCGGTTGCTTGGGGCATTGATACCCCATCGACATTAATCCCGACACGGTTACTTTCTAAACCACGAATGTTGTAACCGGTATAGCCTCCTCGGTCGAAACCACTCTTTCCGCTGCCTGAACCACCGCTACTCCCGGTTGCGCTAACCAGCGGTTGGTAACGCATCAGTGTACCGAAATCGTTCGATCCATTTTTTTGCATCTGTTGAGCGCTCACAACGACCTTATTGTTGGCCTCAATCTTCGGCGTAACGCCCGTTACAACTAAAGTATCGCTCTGTTTAGTTTGTCCCGTTAGCGGAAGATTATCGGCGGTTGCGGTACAACAATATAGGCTACTCAGGCTGAGAGCTAACAGAGATAAGCGCGGTTTACCCGCAGGCATGGAGGTTTTGAAGTGTTTACGCATAGAGGCTGTGTATTCCTAAAGGTGCGGCAAACCGCAAAAAATGACAAATGACTGCTAGTCGCAATCTTTATTTTTAGTGAATGCGAATCTATATCATTATGATAATGATTATCAATAGTGATCTATGTAAAAGTTCCGCTTTTTTTTATTATTTATACTTTGCTTACATTGGCTTGGTGCGATGATACAGTAAGTGAATCGATACCATTTCTTTGGAGGCTCTGTGTTTGCCTGGATAACCCTTTTACCTGCGCTCTATATTGGTGGGCGATTTATCTTGCCACTACCTCTTCCTTTCATCCTTCGGTTACTTTTTTTTATTGCCGTGGTCCTGGTTGCTGAGTGCCACCTCGTCTATAAAATCGTATTCGGTAACCGCTTCGCACCAGAATTTCCTCACGGCCTAATGGTCGCGATTAACTTTCTGTTCGGTACGCTTATCGCTTTCACCCTGTTGCTGATCCTCTGCGATATTGTTAGCGTTGGCCAGTTTGCCCTACATGGCACATGGCCAGAACACCGTACCACTCACTATATCTTGCTGGTTATTGCGCTAGCCACTGCAGCCTATGCCACTTACCAAGCGGTTAAAGTGCCACGGGTCAAAACTGTTACGTTAACCATTCAAAATTTACCTAAAGCCTTCGATGGCTACCGCGTCGTGCAATTAACCGATTTACATGCCAGCACCCTCTTTACAGGGCGTTGGATGAAAAAAGTGGTCGACCGGACGAATCAGCTGAATGCTGATATCGTTTTATTTACTGGCGATGTTGCCGACGGGAGTATCGAAAAGCGCTATGAAGATGTGGCGCCGCTTGCCGAGTTGAAAGCTAAACAAGGCCGTTTTGCAATTCCGGGTAACCACGAATACTATTCAGGCTATTTGCCGTGGATGGAACGGATGGAGCAGTTGGGATTCCATGAATTAATTAACAGCTCAGTGTCGGTCGAAAAAAAGGGCAGTAAGCTCTATATCGCTGGCGTTACCGATGAAGCCGCTTTACGTTATGATCAAGCTGGCCCTGACCTAGGCTTGGCACTGACAGGGGTTGATCGTCAATCTCCGATTATCCTCTTAGATCATCGCCCGGAAAATGCCCGAAAAAATCTCGCTCAGGGGGTAGATTTACAGCTCTCAGGTCATACCCATGGTGGAATGGTTTATGGTCTTGCGACTATTGTAAAGCGCGCTAATCAAGGGTTTTCATCCGGACTCTATCCCATTGGTCAGGGTTATCTTTACGTCAGTAATGGGACAGGTTTATGGAATGGTTTTGCCTTACGTTTAGGCTACCCTTCTGAAATTACGTTATTTATCTTAAAAAGTGACAAGGCCTAGACAATAACCATCTTAAGGATGACGGTGGGTAAGGATGCTACCTTACCCTGATCACTCCTGAATATCAGCTCGCTGACTTATTAACACCTGATGAGGTAATCAGATGTCCACTACAGCCCATATTACTGTTGCTGCCGCACTCATACTTGATGATCGCCAGAACATCCTACTAGTAAGGAAGGCCGGTTCGCCTTTTTTCATGCAGCCTGGGGGGAAAATCGATGCTGGCGAAACGCCTGAAGAGGCTTTAATAAGAGAGTTACATGAGGAACTGCAGATAGAAGTGACTCAAGATGAACTGGTCGCGATGGGGTGTTTCCATGATATAGCGGCGAATGAAACACAACATCAGCTGACAGCACATCTGTTTGGTATACAGCGGAAATCCTTTACGCCTGTTCCGGCCGCCGAGATAGAGGAAGCACGCTGGCTGTCAAAGGACGCCTGTCGGGAGGTTAGGTTAGCGCCACTCACCGAGCATCAGATCCTACCCCTAGCTTGGCCAAGCCGCTGAGTCGTTGTTAGTACTATTGGTGACAGCCTACCCAGCGTAAAAAAAGGGGGATATTCCCCCTTAATGATCGGACGCTAGGCGCTCAACGTGGCCATATCCACCACAAAGCGGTATTTCACATCACCCTTCTCCAGACGATCAAACGCTTCATTGATTTGGTCAGCATTAACTAATTCAATCTCTGCCGTAATATCATGCTCGGCACAGAAATCGAGCATTTCTTGCGTTTCGCCAATGCCACCGATATTTGATCCAGCGAAGCTTCGACGTCCTTTAACGACATTAAAGGCGCCTATCTCTAGGGGCTCTGGGGGAATACCGACTAATACCAAAGTACCATCGATAGCGAGAGTATTAAGGAATTGATTAACGTCGTGTTTTGCCGATACGGTATCAATCATGATATCCACACGCCCCGCTAACGCCGCCATCTGGTCTTTATCTGTCGATAATACGGCTTCGTGCGCTCCCAATCGTTTAGCATCCTCAACTTTCTGCTGTGACGTCGTAAAGACGACCACATGAGCGCCCATTGCACGGGCTATTTTAATTGCCACATGCCCCAAGCCTCCAATCCCCAAAATGCCAACCACCTTACCGGCTCCCGCCTGCCAATGTTTTAGCGGCGAATAGACCGTAATTCCGGCACAAAGTAAGGGTGCCGCGGCTGCCATATCGGAGAAGTTGGGCATTTTTAAGCTATATTTCTCACGACACACATAAGTTTGTGAGAAACCACCATAGGTCATGCCTCCTAAGATCGGGTCAGGGGTGCCGAAGGATAAGGTGGTTCCAACTTCACAGAACTGTTGTAAGTCTCTGGAACACGCCGGGCACTCCCCACAAGAATCGACAATACAGCCGACAGCAGCATAATCGCCAACGCTGAATTGAGTTACCTCTGATCCAACCGCTGTCACACGGCCCACTATTTCATGTCCAGGTACTACCGGATACGTCGTGCCACCAAAATCGTTTTTGATCTGGTGAAGATCAGAGTGACAAATTCCACAATATAAAATGTCCATCGCAACATCGTCAGCCCGCAATGCTCGACGATGAATACCTAGAACTTTTAAGGGATGGGAGGCTGATTCAGTTCCCAATGCTTTGATTTTATTTTGCATAATGCCGTTACCTATATCGTTTTTTTAAAACTATAGGAGATTTAGCGGCGAAGAATAAGCGAGTGAAAATCATAGCCTTTATGATTTTTTTTCATCATTGGAAAGCAGGGAGAATTAATTTCTTTACCGATAAAACTGAGAAGCTCAATATTATTGGGAACACCGATTTTATCGCATTTCTATTTTTATGAAATGAGTGAAGATAAACTATCAACAACTTCGCTCGATGATTCTTTTATTCACTTCTATCTTTATTAATAACGATAAAATAAGGAGTTCTAAATGAAAAAGTCACTGAAAAGCGTAATATTAGCCTCGTTATTCGTCCCACTACTGGGGAGCTTTGCTCACGCTGCCGATCCTAATTACCCCGTTGAATCTGGGAAAAAACAAGTTTTAGTGCAATCGGATCATTCTTGGAATGGTGGGACCTATAAACCTTATCCACAAGGCACTCCGCAGCTAACCGTCATTAAATTGCATATTCAAAAAGGGCATGCTTTACCTTGGCACAAGCACATTGCCCCAAATGCTGGCTATGTTGAGCAAGGGCAATTAACCCTTGAAGACCAAAAAACCGGCGAAAAGAAAGTTTATAAACAAGGCGAGGCTTTTGCAGAATCCGTGGATCAATACCACAGAGGAATTGCGACTGATCCTAAGCAAGATACCGTACTGATCCTGACCTATGCGGGCACCTCGAAAACCCCACTCTCCGTCCCGGCTCCGGGTGAGAAAAACGAGTACTAATCCTTTCCTGAGAAGACCAAGTGTGTCCTCTGCGCTGATGTGATAGGGTAACCCGATCCCTCATCATGTTAAGCGCAGAGACATTAACGTGACTATTATTAAATTTAATTAATCAATAGACCGTTTCATTCTGTAATGACACATTCTCACCGCTGAAGGATTCACACAATGAAAGATAATGAAAATAAAGCACCACAGATTGATCACGCTGAACGTAATGCTTACTTTCCCTCACCCTACTCTCTTTCCCAGTTTACTTCGTCGGTATCTGACCTCAGCGATGATGAATACAGTAATCCATATCAAGGTAAGGCTAAAGTACTGGTGATTGCCGCCGATGAGCGCTACTTAACTACCGATAATGGAAAATTATTCTCCACCGGCAACCACCCTGTCGAAACACTTTTACCTATGTACCACCTGCATGCTGCCGGCTTCGATTTTGATATTGCCACACCGTCGGGAAGAATGACTAAGTTTGAATATTGGGCGATGCCGAACGAAGACAAAAAAGTAATCCCTTTCTTCGAGAAGTACCAGCAGAAATTTCTCAACCCCTTATCCCTGCATGACGTCGTCGCACAGTTAGCCGAGAGTGACTATGCAGCGGTCTTTATTCCCGGAGGACATGGGGCATTAATTGGCTTACCGAATGACCCTAACGTCGCGAAAATCTTACGTTGGGCTGTAGAACAAGATAAATTTATCCTATCAATCTGCCATGGCCCCGCAGCCTTCTTGGCGCTGCGCGACGGCGATAATCCGCTAAACGGCTATTCAATCTGTGCCTTCCCTGATAGTGCAGATAAGCAAACCCCCGATATCGGATATATGCCAGGGGGGCTAACTTGGTTCTTTGGTAAAGAGTTAAAAGAGATGGGACTGAACTTAGTCAATGATGATATCAGCGGAAAGGTTCACTCCGACCGTAAAGTGATTACCGGTGATAGTCCTTTTGCTGCTAATGCGCTGGGTAAAGTGGCTGCGAAGACACTACTCGAGCATTTCAACCAAGGATAAAGTATGAAATTTGTTGAAATCACTCAACCCGGCGGTCCCGAGGTACTAAAAATTGTCGAGGGTGATCGCCCAACCATTGCTCACCACGAAGTATTAATCAAGGTTCATGCTGCTGGTGTAAATCGCCCTGATATTTTACAGCGCCAAGGGAAATACCCCATGCCTAAGGGGTTAACCCCGATTCCCGGTCTAGAAGTCTCAGGGATCGTTGAAGAAGTCGGGTCAGAGGTCACACACTTTAAGGTGGGTGATGCGGTTTGTGCACTGACTAACGGTGGTGGCTACGCTGAATTCTGTGCTGTTCCCGCGGCGCAAACGCTGCCTATCCCTAAGGGGATAAGTTTCGAAGAAGCCGCAGCAATTCCTGAAACTTTCTTCACTGTCTGGGCTAACCTTTTTCAGCTCGGTAAGGCAAAGCCTAATGAAAGCGTACTGATCCACGGTGGGGCGAGCGGTATTGGCACCACTGCCATCGCTTTAGGTAAGGAATTTGGCCTAAAGGTTTTCGCGACGGTAGGGGATGATAAGAAAGTCGAAGAACTGAAATCTTCAGCGACAGTTCTCAACTATAAAACGGCTGATTTTGAAGAGCAGGTGAAGGCGTTAACTGAAGGTGAAGGGGTCGACGTCATCTTAGATATCGTGGGAGCATCCTATTTTAATAAGAATATGAATCTTATGAAAAAAGATGGCAGATTGGTGATCATAGGCTTTATGGGCGGTAATCTGGTCGATAACTTTGATATCACTCAAATGATGGTCAAGCGTATCACCATCACTGGCTCCACCATGCGCGGACGTAATCTTGAAGAGAAAAGAGAGATTGCTGAGCAGTTAAAAGAAAAAGTGTGGCCAGCCTTGGAGAAAGGCCATTGTAAACCCCTGATCTATGCCACCTATCCTATGGAAGAGATTGCTAAAGCCCATGAATGCTTAGATACCGGATCACATATCGGTAAAGTCGTCATTACCCTATCCTAATCAATTCTACCGTTCTCGCTCACGGCGGGAACGGTTTATTTAACCCTTTCTGCAAACTAGTCTGTCAACTCAATCAGGATTTCTTACACTCTCTGAGGTAATAGCACTGGGGTTATTAAGCTCCCCTAGTCGTAACCCCTTTATCCGTCTTTTAGGGTGGCAGTAAAACACTACTTCAATCAATGTAGAACACTATTGTTAGTGGCTTTCTCATCTCACTAATCAGGACCTATCTAACTTATTTAGAACGTCATCTATTTGTATCGATGGCTTGATAATGTCTTGCTCATAAATTAAAAAACTAACAAATAAATAACATAATCGACTGAAAAATAAAGTATTTTCAAAATGCATTAATATGTAAATTTATGTAAATCAAAGCTTACATTGTTATTGAATAGTAATGATAATGATTAATATTAATAAACTCATCTCAATTCAATAATGAAAAATAAAAATAACGTTTCACCATCGCTAAAGGTGTTAAGCCAAGTCACCTTATTTACGGGTTTGTCTGGCATGATCATGAATACACAGGCGGCTGAAAATACTGCCTCTTTGAAAAAGAACGACGATATTATCGTTTCAGCCAATGCTCTTCCTTCACTGTATGCACCTGAAAAACTTTCCGGAACGAAATTCACGGCCCCCATTGCTGACACAACACGCACAGTTCAAGTCGTCCCTCAAAAGGTGTTACATGAGCAACAAGCCAATACGCTCAGTGATGCCTTAAAAAACTCTCCCGGAGTTGGGGCGTTCTTCTCTGGGGAAAATGGATCGAGCAATATGGGCGATGCCATCATGATGCGGGGTATCGATACATCAAATAGTATCTATGTCGATGGTGTGCGCGATATTGGAAGTATCACAAGAGATACCTTCAATACGAAAAATATCGAAATTATCAAAGGTCCTTCTGGCTCAGATTACGGTAGAACGGCGCCTTCTGGCTCGATCAATATGGAGAGTAAACAACCCGAACTGTACACAGGCGTTGACGCTTCGGTGGGTTATGGTAGCGCATCGGAACGTCGGGGTACCCTCGATTACAACCAGATGATCAACGACACCACCGCCTTCAGAGTGAATGTGATGGGCGATAAAGGTAATACTAAAGGACGTAACGACGTCGACCACGAAAAGTATGGCATCGCCCCCTCTATTGCCTTCGGACTTGGCACTTCAACACGCCTCTATCTCGATTATCTGCATGTCCAACAAGACAGTACTCCAGACGGTGGCGTTTATACCGTTGGTTTACCGGGCTATAGCAGTACCAATGCCCTATTGAATAGCGCCTCGCCGGTTTCGCGTAAAACCTTCTATGGCACCGATTCAGATTATGAACACGATGTACAAGATACCTTTACCTCGCGTTTCGAACACGATTTCAATGATAACCTCACCTTGACTAACACCACTCGTTGGTCTGAGATCCGCCAATCCTATTTATTATCTGCGGTATTGGGACGAACCTTAACCACCGATAATGGTGAGGTGTACGGTACTCGGTTGATGAATGCCAGTGATACCGTGAACAAGATCCTCACCAACCAAACCAATTTGACAGCAAAATTTTCGACGTTGGGCGTCGCTCATACCGTGAGTACCGGTGTGGAACTGACGCAGGAAAATTATAATAGCTATCCTTATGCCTTTGCTTCGAATAGTGTCAATCTTCTCAATCCCTCATCGGATATAACTGTCACCCCTACCACAGCCTATGCGACGCGTGGCCGGACCAATACTTTAGGCGTTTATGCCTTTGATACCTTGGCATTAACCGATCGCTTATCGCTAAACGGTGGATTACGCGTCGACAGTTATCAAACGCACTACATTGCAGACAGTGCCACCGGCCATAGTAACTTGAAGCAGTCGGATAATCTGTTCAACTGGAAAATTGGTGCACTGTATCACCTCACTGAGAACGGCAATCTATATGCTAACTATGGGGTTTCCCAACAACCCCCAGGCGGCGTTGATTTTAAACTGACGAATGACTCCACTGACCGCACTTCTCGCGGCGGCGAAAATATCAACTTTAGCCCTGAGAAAGCTGAAACGACTGAGATTGGAACAAAATGGTCATTGTTTGATAAAAAACTCCTACTCAGTGCCGCTATTTTTAGAACCAACATTAAAAATGATGCAGAGCTCGATGCCACCACCAATGAATATGTTCAAAATGGTTCGAAGCGTGTAGAAGGGTATGAACTGAGCGCTGCCGGTGATGTCACCGATACAATCCACCTGATGGCGGGTTACGCTCAACAAAATACCCGTACCGATAAAACCAGTAGCACCAATGATGGTTCAACGGCGATTCCTTTCACGCCTAAACACTCCTTTACCTCTTGGGCGACCTGGGATGTGCTGGATAATGTTACTGTCGGTGTCGGTGCTCGCTATGTCGGGACTATGCATAAGATCAAAGATGGCGCGACAGGAACCCCTTCTTCGGTCGGACATTATTGGGTCGCCGATTCGATGGCAGCATGGCGCATCAATCCGAATCTCGATCTGCAACTCAATGTCTATAACCTAACCAATAAGAAATATATCGCAGCGCTTAACCGCAGTGGTTATCGTTATACGCCTGGTGCACCTCGTACTTGGATGCTGACTGCTAACGTGCATTTCTAATCTAATCTAAAAAATAAGGAGGATAAGCCTTCACTGTCGGGCTTCCTCCTTACTTCCTCTATAGACCCATCCCCTGTAACGGACGAGACTTCCTTTCACCCTGGATAAACGTCAACGCATCGAGTGCGTGACGCTGACATCCTTCTACTAAATATCGAACAGATGATCGAGTAACGGTTCATAAACCTATTTAGCTAGCGGTAGACTCGTTTACGCAGAAAGGGATGAGGGTAACCAGCTTAGTCGTCGGGTCAGGAGCCAACTGCCACGTGGTCTGTTGATAGTGAAGTAGCCCTTGCTGCGGATGCTGGAAACACCGTTGCCCGCCTTCTCGGTGGATGACGTGGTGTTTTTGCCACCACTGGGCGAACTCTTCACTCTGCTGCAATAAGCTGTCAATCGTGGTATTTAACGGCGCAGCAGCTGCCAAATGAATGGATTCTGCTCGTAATTCGGCCACGATCCGTTGGGCTCGCTCAGGCCAATCCACCACCAATTGACGAGCAAAAGGATTGGTAAAGATGAACTCAAGCATATTCGGCGTTTCACCAGCCGTTAACCAACCGCTGAATAGTGTTGCCGCTGGTTCATTCCATGCGATCACTTGCCAGGCTGCATTCATGATATAGCACGGTGTTGTCATCATCTGCACTATCGAGTGCATGTCGAATTCAGAAGAGAGCGTGACGAGATTAAGCGGATCCATTAATTCCGCTAAGCTAAATAAGTACTCTCGCTCGGCCGAGGAGAGCTGTAAGGCCGTCGCAATATTACTCAAACTACGAGCGGACACCGCAATACCCCTACCTTGCTCTAGCCAGGTATACCACGTAGTGCTGACATAACTGAGTTGAGCGACTTCTTCTCGACGTAGTCCCGGTGTACGCCGACGGGGGCCTTTGATCAAACCAGCGCGTTCTGGGCTGAGTTGTTCTCGTCTAAGACGTAAAAACTCGCCCAATTGTCTTGTAGCGTGTTGAGGTTTATCCGCCATAACCTATTACCTCTTATACTAGGATAAATACAGGTATTGTACCGGTATAATAGAGTGAGTAGCCTATCCTCAACAACCAGATAAACATTAGGGGTACTCCATGAGCAATGCCGCCCATGCGCAACGCATTTCCGACCAATTTAGTCCACAAGCTAGCGCCTACTTAACCAGTACTGTCCACGCTGCCGGCGAAGATTTACAGCGTTTACAACAGTGGCTAGTCCCATTCGAGGCAGGAAATATCCTGGATATTGGATGTGGAGCCGGTCACGCCAGTTTCACCGCCTCGCCATTCGTCAGACAGGTCACCGCTTATGACTTATCGACCGAAATGCTAAAAGTGGTTAAAGAAACGGCCGAGAGCCGTAAGCTGACAAACATCGACTGTCAACAAGGTGTCGCCGAGTCGTTACCTTTTGCAGATCATCAGTTTGATTGTGTTATCAGTCGTTACTCAGCTCACCATTGGCAGGATGTTCCACAAGCATTACGCGAGGTTTTTCGCGTATTGAAACCGGGTGGAACACTTATCATGATGGATATTGCCTCTCCAGGCTCCCCACTTTACGACGTGTGGTTACAGAGTATTGAGGTACTTCGCGACCCTTCTCATGTACGGGATTATTCACCTGGGGAATGGCTACAAATGGCGACAGAAAGTGGCTTTCGTATTGAACAATTGATTACAGGACAGCTGAGCTTGGATTTCCAACAGTGGGTGACGCGAATGAAAACGCCACCCTCTACGGTTGAAACTATCCGTTCCTTACAACGAGCAGTATCGAGTCAAGTACACGCCTATTTCCAATTACAGGACGACGGGTCGTTCACAACGGATACGGTGATGTTTTGCGCGCAGCGTCCTCACTAAAAGGTGAGTAGCCGTCACCAGACGGCTACTTTAGAGTTGCTGTAATTGCAGGGTGATCGTCGCGACGACTTCCTGAATATTCTTATCGTTTCGCCGATAATAGGTCCATTTTCCGACTTTTTCTGCTTCAATCACGCCTAATTCCTGGAGCGATTTTAAACAGAGGGAAATGGCGGGTTGTGAAAGCCCTGCTTTGTCCTGAATAAGGCTCGCACAGACACCATATTGTTCATAGGGATACAATTGGCTATAGGCGGCAAACGCGACGTCAGGTTGCTTCAACCAGGTTAAAATGGCCACCCTCAATGGGTTGGTTAAGAGTTTCATCGCATTTTCAGCAAGCATCGGCTTTCATCATTTATCCATCAATGGTTGGATAATCAGTATACCCTTTCGCCGTCCCACCATACAAAGAACTTAACTCAACAGGATTCAACGCTAGCCCGCGCTCGAAACGTTCAGGGAGATCGGGGTTCGCGATAAACGTCCGTCCAAATCCAACTAAATCAGCCCACCCTTGCGATAAAACATGCTGAGCTTTAGCCTGATCATAGCGGCCAGCCACCATAATGACTGAGGTAAAGGCCTGACGTAGCGCACAACGGAAACTCTCCGGTAATGCCGGGCTATTGTCCCAATCCGCTTCGGCAATGGAGAGATAACCAATATTCATTTCATTCAACATTTTTGCCGCAGTGAGATAAGTTTCTGCGGGGTCCGGCTCGACCAAACCTAAATAGACACGGTCTTCTTCTGTCGTCGAAAATAATGGTGAGAAACGTACGCCAACTTGGCGACTATCAAACACGGTAGAAACCGCTTCGACGACCTCTTTCAGAAAACGTAGCCGATTTGTCAAACTTCCTCCATAGTGATCAGACCGATGGTTGGTGTGAACCGATAGAAATTGGTTAATGAGATAGCCATTGGCAGCGTGGAGTTCGATACCATCAAATCCCGCTTGCTTGGCATTGACCGCAGCGCGACGATACATTTCGACTAATTGGGAAATTTCTTCAGTCTCTAAAGCCCGCGGTTCACTCGGTGCGACCAGCTCGCCCTCACCCGGCGCCGTTTCGATAAAGACTCTTACATTCGTCGCCGCTATCGCTGAAGGGGCGATGGGAGCCTGCTGCTGAGGTTGCAATGCGCGATGCGATACCCGCCCGACATGCCACAACTGACAAAATAGTGTGCCGCCTTGCGCCTTCACGGCTTGGGTGACCTGACGCCACCCTGCAATCTGTTCAGCGGTATGGATACCAGGGGTCCATGCATATCCTTGCCCTCTAGGTTCTATTTGTGTCCCTTCTGTGACCATAAATCCTGCGCTAGCACGCTGTTGGTAGTAGTCACGCATCATTTCATTAGGCACGTTGCCTGGCTGCGCACTACGACAGCGAGTTAATGGCGGAAGTGCAATCCGGTTAGGTAACGTGAACTCCCCCAATGCGAGGGGAGTAAAGAGTGTTGGCTGCATAGCGTACTCTTAAGTCAGTGAATTTAGGCTTATTATATTTATACATTTAAATATGTAAATACGTAATGGCGTTTAACTTAATGTTGATGCACTGTCACCTAGAGCTCCATTTTGGAGCAAAACCCGCACTAAATACGAGGATATTATTTCAAAATAGTAACTAATGTTAATTAAAATAGCTGATTATATGAATAGGATTTTTAATATATTGCCAAGTGTAAAACAGCCTTGTTTCGTCAAATAAGATCGCTATGCTGAAAGGGTAAAGACTTTTGGGTACTGGAGGGAATGATGACTAAACGACATTTTACGCTCGCATTTGAAATCGGTTCCATTGCAATTTTTGCTGTTATTTTAGCTTTTTTTGGTTATTGCGCAGTCCATGCTTACTTAGGTCTTGGGGATCAGTTTCCTCATCTAGACGTTTAATATCATGGCACAGCGATAAAAAATCGCTGTGCCATGTGTTCATCAAATCACCATTCCATGATTAGTTTTTTTTATCCTTAAATTGCTCAAAGACTTTGCTCACCGCGTAGGCTCCTGGGTCCATATGCCCCTTTAAGCTTTCTGCATTCAAATAAGATGAACGCCCAGCCTTAGCCTTTTCCATTTTTTTCGTCGCCTCAGCGCCCGAGGTTGCCGCTTTACTAACTGCTGCGCCGCTCTTGCCTGCTTCCATCGCTTCAAAAGCGGGCTGCAGGGCATCGATCATCGTGCGATCGCCTTGATCCGCTCCACCGTAATCCTTCATTTTCTGTAACCCGGCAGACAAACTCGCCCCTAAATTATTGGTATCCGAGTACGCAGCAGCGGCGGCACTAAAGAGTAATGAAAGTAACACGCCTCCCGATCCGCCCATTGGCGTCGTGATCTTTTCACCTAACCAATGCAACAGTGCTTGCGGGTCGTTTAAGGGAAGTTTTTTCTGTTTAAGGGCTTTTAATACAAAGCTTGCACCAGTCGCCAAGGTTGATCCGGTATCTCCGTCACCGACTTGGCTATCGAGTTTATTTAACTCGTCCTCGCTATCAATCAATACTTGGCAGACCGCTTTCACCACTTGTGCAACTTGGGTATTCTGCGAGGGTTTGGCTAGTTCGACTTCAGGAAGCGCATCGGCCTCTTGCCACTGCATTGTCTGACAGGGAGTAATAGGCAGCCATCCGGCTACGGTGACAGGCGCCTCAAGTGCTGTCAGCAGTTTACTGTTCAGAGGCACAACAGTCAGAGAAAGCCCTTTCATATCTAGTGCACTAATAAGTGTGCCGGGTCCTTGAATGTGACTAACGCGATCGGCTAAAGGGGTTTGTAAAATTTCCTGCGTGGCAAGTGCCATCTCCAGCACTGAAAGACCGCCGAGGTTATTGATGAGCAGCAGTAAGTTGTCCTCCTCACCAATATGTTTGAGTAAGGTTTTGGCAAGTTGTTTAGCGATTTTATTACTGTTTTGCGTATCGAGCGTGGCAACACCATGTTCACCATGGATACCCATGCCGAGTTCACTTTTTCCTTTCGGGATCCCATCCGGCTCATCACTGCCGGGCAGATGGCAAGAAGAGAGCGCAACACCGAGCGTGGCGACGTTATCGAGCAGCTGCTGGGTTTGCTCGACAATGTATTTGAGTGATTTCCCCTTCTCGGCATGATAGCCCGCCACTTTATGCGCCAGAATGGTCCCGGCCAGCCCACGCGGCTGAGGATTTTTGGGTAAGGAGATATCGTCCTTGACCAAAATCATCTCGACTTTAAAACCTAGGGCGCGTGCTTTCTCGGCGGCGAGACCGAAATTAAGCCGATCACCGGTATAATTTTTAACTACCAGTAGGCAGCCTGATTTTCCTGTTACGGTAACGATGGTGTGCAAGATAGCGTCAACACCAGGCGAAGCAAATAAATCACCGCACACGGCTGCAGTTAACATCCCTTTCCCCACAAAACCGACGTGCATTGGTTCATGCCCAGAGCCACCACCGGAAATAATGGCCACTTTCGACTTATCCCAATCTAGACGTACCACACTACGCAGACCGTCGTCCGTTTTCAGTCGCGCTAAATTTTGATGGGGAGAAGTACGGATAAGGCCTTCTATGGCTTGATCGACGATTGTTGCTTTTTTATTGAATAAAAAGTGGCTCACCGGTGGCTCCTTGAAAGTATTTGTCAGCCCATTAAGTGTGGCTAAAGATCGTAATTTTGGTGTTTTTCTCCCTGCCATCAGTGATCAAGATCACAAAATAAATTTCGTTAACTTCGCCACACAGCCGCGTAATTAAGTCTACCCTTAACGGAGGTTTCTCATTTTTCACACCAAGGGAGTCAATGATGTCAACTGAAAAAACACGTTTTCCACGTCCGCCTTTTGACAAACAGCCTCAGCAATTTCCTGGCTTAGCGTCCGCGATGCATCCCTTACCGGACCATGGTGAAAAAAGTTATCAAGGACATAATCGATTAGCAGGTAAAAAAGCGCTGATCACTGGCGGGGACTCGGGAATTGGCCGTGCAGTCGCCATCGCCTATGCGCGGGAAGGGGCTGATGTGGCAATTAACTATCTGCCTGCAGAAGAGAGTGACGCTAAAGAGGTGATTGAGCTGATCAAAGCTGAAGGGCGTAACGCTGTTGCTATCCCCGGAGATATTACCGATGAAGCCTTTTGTAAAACCTTGGTCGACAAGGCAGTTCAGGAGTTGGGTGGTTTAGATATTTTGGTTAACAATGCCGGCCGTCAACAGTTCTGTGAGAGCATCAGCGAATTGACTACTGAATCATTCGATGCCACCTTCAAAACTAACGTTTATGCGCCATTTTGGATTACCCGTGCAGCCGTCGCACATTTAGGCGAAGGCGCGGCAATCATCAATACATCATCGGTTCAAGCCTTTAAACCGAGCGACATTCTTCTTGATTACGCTCAGACCAAAGCCTGTAACGTTGCTTTCACCAAAGCCTTAGCGAAACAGCTCGGACCCAAGGGGATTCGTGTCAATGCAGTCGCCCCTGGCCCTTATTGGACAGCGCTACAAGTTTGTGGCGGGCAGCCGCAAGAAAAAGTGGCCCATTTTGGGGAAGAGGCTCCGCTTGCCCGTCCTGGCCAACCGGTAGAGATTGCTCCTCTGTATGTCACCTTAGCATCTGATGAAAACTCTTTCGCCTCAGGTCAAGTATGGTGTTCTGATGGCGGAACGGGCACCGCATAGTTTCGGTTAACCGATACCTAAAAAAAGGGTGAACCCCCTGGTTGGGATTCACCCTGTTCTATTTCGTTATGCGCTTTTGCGTGTTTTTAACCAACCAATGATGAAGATCAACAGCGCACACACTCCCCCTGCACAATGTTCATAAAAGGCGAGGTCTTTACCTGCCACATACGGGTGTAACAGTGGATCAGTTAGTAGCATAGTGCCCGCTATCCAGCCAATTAACGCGCCACCTGCCAGGATAATAACTGGCCAACGATCCAGTAGATGTAGGACTAAGCGACTCCCCGCGACAATAATTGGGATACTTAACAAGACGCCCACTGCCACAATGATTAAGTGCCCCCGACCCGCGGCGGCTACCGCTAACACATTATCCAAGGACATGATGACATCCGCGATAGTGATGGTCAGAGCGGTTTTCCAAAGACTCGAGGAGGTTTTTCCTTGCTCATCACCCTCTTCTTCACCAGAAACTAACTTGTAGCCAATCCATAACAGTAATAAGCCGCCGACTAATTTTAGACCCGGAAGCGTTAACAGATATACGGCAACTACCAACAACACAATTCGTGCCACGATCGCGCCCAGCGTACCAATAACAATCGCTTTGCGACGTAAGTTTTCTGGTAATCCGCGACATGCCATAGCAATGACGACGGCGTTATCCCCGCCCAACAGTAAATCGATTAATAAGATCTGCGCTAAGATAGCGACCCAATCCCAGTGCTGGAAAATTTCACCCATATTGCCCTCGAAGCCGTCTAAACCTGTCTATAATTAAGTTAGGCTACTGTTTATCAAACTTTGTTACAAAGTAAAGCCTTAGTTACCTCTCATTCCGTAATTCATCACTTATTTCGGCCTAAAACTTTGCATTTTGACTAATTGTGCTATGGTTACCAGTAACATTCTAACGTAACAATTGTCGATTGCGACTAAGGATGCCCTTTGCAAATATCATCACACAGTACCCCTTCAAGCCAGTCAACATGGCTACATTTAGGCGCGGGCGCTTTTCATCGTGCGCACCAAAGCTGGTATCTCAATGAACTCCATAAACTGGGTGATACCCGCTGGTCACTCGCTCTAGGTAATATTCGTAACAGCTCAAGCCAAGCCACGCTTGATCAGCTTGGTCGCCAACAAGGTGTTTATACCCTCGAAGTCATTAGCCCTGATGGCGATATTGATTATCAAACCATCACCGCAATTAAAAAAGTGATCCGTTGGGATGAAAATTTATCGCAACTCATCGAAGTGGGTGCGGATCCTGAAACAAAACTTATCTCTTTGACCGTAACCGAAGGCGGTTATTTCTTGAAAGATGATGGGCATCTTGATCTAAATCATCCCGTCATCGTTCAAGAGTTAGCGGAACCCAATGCTATTTCTACGGTCTACGGCGTGCTTGTAGCGATTTTACGTCAACGTTTAGCGACACAAGCCGGTCCCATAACCTTACTCAATTGCGATAACTTACGTCATAACGGTGACTGCCTACGTACCGGACTCAATGAGTATATCGCAGCATTAGGTGATAAGGCGTTAGCCGCCTGGTGCGAGAGCTCGATCAGTACACCAAATAGTATGGTTGACCGTATCACCCCTCAAACTGACGAGGCACTGCTTGAGCGTTTGGCCGAGCAAGGCATCGATAACGATCAAGTCCCGGTTGCATGCGAAGCGTTCTCACAATGGGTTATCGAAGATGATTTCATCGCCGGTCGTCCAGAGCTTGAGCGTGTAGGCGTTGAATTCGTCGAAGATGTCCTGCCCTTCGAAGAAGCTAAGATCCGTGTGCTTAATGCGAGCCACAGCGGGATTGCTTGGGCAGGAGCGTTACTGGGAGTGCAGTCGATTGATGAAAGTCTGACGCCGCAGGTACAAGAGTGGATCCGTCACTATATCGCGCAAGACGTCACCGCAGCCCTACCGAAAGGGCAGATCGACCTCGATGAATACTGTAAAACGACGCTCCATCGTTTCAGTAACGCTAAGGTACGTGATACCAATCAGCGCGTATCATCTGATAGCATTGCCAAGTTACAGCAATTTATTTTGCCTACCCTTAAAACACGTTATCAACAAGGAGAAGTCCCTAAGGCAACATTAGTATTAGTCGCCTTGTGGTATCTCTTTATGCAACGCCGCGCGGCGGGAACGCTCCCTTTTGAATATCAAGATCGGGCAATCGAGAGTGTTCCTTTCGACAGCATCTTTGCTGAACAGGATAGCCTCAAAGCCTTTGCTCAATCCTCTGCCTTGATGGGCAGCTTAGCCGAACATCCGACCTTCACAGAGGATTTACGTGAGGCCGTGAAGCAGGTTGAGAGCACTTTAGAGGAATCGCTCTAACATCATGAAAAACATTTTTATTGTTGCGATAACTATTGCTTTAGCGTTGATATCGATAGCAGTTCTTACCCCCTGGCCTGTATGGCTGGGGACCCTAGCGGCCTGGGTGACTACCGGGTCGTTTTGCCTTCAGGTACTTCATATCGTTAAGAATAAAGAAACTAAAGCCCTTTCTTTAGGTATGTGGTCTGCACTGTTCTTCGGCGTTGCCTGCTGGACGGGGTATGGCTTACGCGTTCACGATATTCCTGTCATGATGGCAAACGGTATTACCGCTCTGCTCGCTATCACGGTGATCGGCTTAAAATTATGGTTAGAACGACCACGCTTAATTAAACGAGGTCGCCGGATCCGTCGAATGCACCGTGTTGTATTAAAACCACGAATACATAGTCTGCGTCCTCTACAACGAACGCTTAACGCTCGCGCGGCTAAGAAAAGTAAGAAAAGTCAGGCTGCTACTGAACTTACTGATTAATTAGGTGCCTTCCTTATTAGAAAATCGGTCTTTGTAAAGCTCCTACTCTGGTAGGGAGGGTAAAATTATGCTGATAGATAAAAAATCTGGCCGTACCGGTAACGAAGACCGCCAGCTTGCTGTAGCGTTAGCGGGATGCGCAGGAATGCTGAATGTCTTAGCACTGGGTGCATTTGGTCTTTTTCCCTCGAATATGACGGGTAATGCGACACAACTTTCTCAAGAGTTATTACAGTGGGATAAATTAGAGATGATCCCACTCATTTTACTGCTTACCTGTTTTCTAGCAGGCGCCTTTACTTCACGGGTTGCAGTATCCTTTGCGAAAAAATTGAATATCCGGACTATTTACGCACATATCTTGTTAATCGAAGGCATACTGCTTATTGCTCCAGTCGTCGTGGGCTTTTGGTATCCCCAGGACCTACAGCACGGCTACTATCTGTTTGGCTTAAGCTTTCTGCTCGGTGCGCATAACGCGACTTCCACCCAGCTTTCGCAAGGAAAAGTACGTACTACGCATGTGACAGGCACTTTAACCGATGCAGGGATAGTATTGGCTAACTTGCTGTTACACCCGATCATGCGCCATCCTCCGGCACAAATGAAGCAGTTCCGTTATCTACTGAGCGTCTATGTGACCTCATTCATTTCCTTCTTTATAGGAGGATTGATCGGTATTTTAGGTTACGAGTGGTTTGGGATGAATGCCTTTATTCTTGCAGGATCCATCTTACTTGCCGTCTCCTTGCTGACCTTGATCCGCGTGCTATGCCGTAAAAGGGCAAAAGCTTTTCAAGGATGCTCTGCAGAGCGTTAAGCAAAATACTCCTTTCTCTGCTGCCCACTATATATTAATATCTGTTCATATGTTCATTTATTAATTGTAGCGAGGCAGCAATGTCATCTCACTCTCACCACCATGGCCACGATCATCACCATGATCATGATCACTCTCATGTGCCAAAAGTCAATCAAGCCAATCAGAAGAAAGTACTCCTTTCGTTTGTGCTGATTTTTACCTTTATGATTGTCGAATTTGTGGGAGGGGTGTATGCCGGATCGCTTGCATTGATGGCGGATGCGGGGCATATGTTGACCGATGCTTTCGCCCTTGCACTCGCATGGGCCGCCTTCTATTTCGGCCAACGTCAGCCGAATAATAGACTCACCTTCGGGTATATTCGCTTTGAAGTGTTGGCAAGTTTATTTAACGCCATGACACTGTTCTTAATCGCGATATTCATTATCTATGAAGCATGGCAACGCCTTACTACACCTGCCACGGTTATGCCTTGGCCAATGTTTATTGTCGCCTGTGCCGGGCTGGTAATTAATCTGGTAGTGCTGTGGATAATGACGCGTGGCGAAACCGAAAACGTGAATATTAAAGGGGTTATTTTACATGTGATGGGCGACTTGCTGGGTTCATTCGCGGCGATCGTTGCGGCAGTGGTCATTGGTCTGACCGGCTGGGCGCCAATCGATCCAATACTCTCGGTACTGGTTGCAGTGTTAATTTTACGCGGGGCTTGGAAACTGATCAAAAAGACCTCGCATATCCTACTAGAGGGGGCGCCAGATGAGGCTGCACCAAGCTTAATCAGTGCTCATCTGTTAGCGAAAATTCCTGGGCTAAGCGAAGTGTCGCATATCCATGTCTGGCAGATCAGTACCGGTTATACACTGGCCACCCTACATATTCGGGCAGTCGACGATGCTCAGGCCAAGCAGGTTGTGCAGGCGGTGGAAATAGCTTTACAGGAAAAATTCTCTATCGGCCATAGTACCATTGCGATTGATTGGGCAGACGAGCCCTCTTCAACCCAGTGTCTGTTGAATGAGACGAACACGCATCATGACTGTACTGAAACGTCTCATTCACATTAATCTTGCATCGTTTCTTCTGTCAGGTGGATAGCCATATCCCGCAGTACATGACTGACATGATTGTCGGCGACACGGTAATAGACATGGCGAGCACTGCGCTCGCCAATCACCAATCGAGCGGCTTTTAACAGACGTAAGTGGTGACTGACCAACGATTGTGACAGCTGTAATGCCTCTGCGATGTCGTTCACTGCGGCTGGTTGCTCCAGGCATTGAAGCAAAATACGTAAACGTGAGGGATCACCTAATAATTTAAATGTGTCTGCCAGTAAAGCAATATCTTGGCTACTGAGTACGGGTAAAGGTGGCAGATCGGCAGTGTGCAGTTCAGTACATGGATCAGTACGCATAGTCTGTTCCCTAATAGGTGCTCTCTTCATGTCTATTATTACAACGTAGTTAATAAAGTGCGTCCAGCTTTTCCTCTCTTGACCTTTCCCTTGCGGGAAGCTGTAGGCTAGGCTTAATTGAACAAAAGGAGTTCATCATGTCCAGTCAATTATCAGCCACTCGCCACTCATCTCCAGCCACCCTACAACTCACGGTTGAAGGAATGTCTTGTGCAAGTTGTGTCGGACGCGTGGAGCGTGTATTAGCCGCTCAACCCGGAGTAGAGCAAGCGAGTGTCAATTTGGCGACTGAGCGCGCCACCATTGTCGGTAATGTAACAGCGGAAAGTGTAGCGCAGGCCGTCACTGCCGCCGGGTATCCAGCCAAAGTCTTTGTCGATGCAGCGAAGACTCGCGCCTTACAACAGCAAAAAAAACAACGCCATATTAAGGCATTACAACGTAATGTCTGGATTGCTGTCGCACTCACGCTGCCTATTTTCATTGTAGAGATGGCGATGCATCTGAGCCATAGCCTACAGATTTTGGTTGATGATTACCTTCCCGCACCAGGACGTTGGGTCGCAGAGGCGGTGCTATCAACCCTTGTATTAGTGGGTCCTGGTCGACAATTCTACCGTTTAGGCTTACCTGCGCTGTGGCACCGAGCACCGGATATGAACGCCCTCGTCGCCATAGGAACCCTTGCTGCGTGGGGCTATTCGCTCTTTGCAACCTTTGCCCCGCAGTGGCTGCCAGCACAGAGCATTCACGTTTATTACGAAGCGGCCGCGATGATCGTCTGCTTAGTGCTTATTGGCCGCTTGCTTGAGGCTCGTGCAAAAGGCAAAACGTCACAAGCGATGCAGCGATTACTGCAACTGCAACCTAATGTTGCCCATCGCTGGCAGAATGAACAAAGCGAAGAGGTGGCTACCGAGAGTCTGGTGCTGGGTGATATCGTTGAAGTCAGACCGGGAGAGAAGATCCCAATTGATGGCGAAGTCGTTACGGGAGAGAGCCACGTAGAGGAATCAATGGTGACTGGTGAACCGCTCGCCGTGCGTAAAGGTCCCGGTGACACCTTGACGGGTGGTACCCTAAATCAACAAGGCTATTTACGCTTCAAGGTGACCGCGACGGGAGAGCAGACCGTCTTGGCTCAGATCGTTCAGGCAGTAGAACAAGCACAAGCCGCGAAACTGCCCATCCAAGGCGTCGTTGATAAAGTTACCCTGTGGTTTGTACCAGTCGTCTTCGTGGCTGCACTGTTAACGCTGATTGGCTGGCTCTACTTTGCGCCACAAGGGGGGATCAGTCTCGCCATAGTGAACGCTGTCGCCGTACTGATTATTGCCTGCCCCTGTGCGATGGGCTTAGCGACCCCAACCTCCATCATGGTTGCCACCGGCCGCGCCGCAGAAAAAGGGATCTTATTCCGCCAAGGCAGGGCCTTGCAGCAGCTTCGTGAAACGACGCTAATCGCTTTCGATAAGACAGGAACCTTGACCGAGGGGCAGCCTGCCCTGACTGATATCCATCCAACCGAGGGCCATCACTCTCAGCAGTTATTGGCTTATGCCGCTGCGGTTGAGCGTTACTCAGAGCACCCTTTAGCCAGTGCGGTGGTCAAGGCCGCGGAGACTCAGCAGCTTGAACGGCTGTCCGCAACCGACTTTACCACCCACAGTGGGATGGGGATCAGTGCTTGGGTGAAGGGGCAACGGGTCGATATCGGCGCCCAACGTTATCTCGCAAGCCTGTCAATCGGCTCTAGCGAACTCGACGCCCTTGCGACACATTACGCTGAGCAGGGTAAAAGTCCGTTTTATATCGCGATTGGTGAACAGCTAGCGGGGATTATCGCCGTTGCCGACCCGGTTAAAGCGACGAGCCGAGAGGTAGTAAGTCGGTTACAAACTCAGGGGATTACGGTGGCGATGGTCACCGGCGATAACCGTCTTACTGCACAAGCGGTGGCGAAGCAGCTCGGTATCAGCGAAGTGGTTGCCGAGGTAAAACCCCAAGGGAAGGTCGAGGCAATTCAGAATTGGCAGCAGCGTTTTACGAGTGTCAGTTTTGTTGGGGATGGAATCAATGATGCTCCCGCTCTTGCAGCAGCGGATGTGGGGATCGCCTTAGGTAGCGGTACAGATATCGCAATAGAATCTGCCGATGTGGTGCTGATGTCTGATTCATTGACGAATGTACTGAATGCGCAGCATGTGTCGCAAATGACAATGACCAATATTCATCAGAATCTGTTTTGGGCGTTTATTTACAACTTAGTGCTTATTCCCGTTGCCGCGGGAGCACTCTACCCTGCCTTTGGGATACAACTTTCTCCTATCCTTGCCGCTGGAGCAATGGCGCTGTCTAGCGTGTTTGTCTTGGGTAATGCCTTACGCTTAAAACGTATGACTTTTGTTCATTAACGAAAAAGGCCCTGAAATCATTCAGGGCCTAGGGACTTAACGTTGATGATGGCCGTTTTTGATGGATAAACCTATCATCGGTGTTAAGGGGAGGCGAGAAATTTGAGTAAGCTGCCACGCGTGATACAAGTCAGGTTTTCCTGACCATATCTCAGTGGAAGGATGCTGCTGCGGATCCAACTCTTGCCACCAGCTGCCATTCTGGGTATCGATTAGGTAGCAACCGATGTAGTCCCATAAACGCCGGTACCACTCTTCATAGACCTGCTCACCGGTACGTTTAAGTAGACTTGCCGCAGTACCGCAGCTCTCTGCTAAGGTCCAATGGACGCGGCTATGGGCGACAGGTTTGCCTTCCCAGTCGTGGGTATAGACGATGCCAGGTGTCCCGTCGACATGCCAGCCGTGGGCCATCCCTGCGTGAAATAACCCCTTAGCATCCGTAAGCAACCACTCTGGAACCGGTTCCCCTGCAGCTTGCAATGCGGCCTCAAGATGTAACAGAAGCCTCGCCCACTCACTCGCATGGCCTGGCGTCACCCCATAAGGATGGAAACTATCGGTCGGTTTATCCTTATTGTAGTCATGCCACTCTTGCCAATCTTCGTGAAAGTGCTCGGCCAAGAAATAGTTATTGGCCGGAGCATGCTGATGGATCACTTTATCGACTATCGCGAGCGCGCGAGCGCGCCAAATTGGATTTTCGGTAAAGTCCGCCAACTGTAAGAACAGTTCGGTACAGTGCATGTTGCTGTTACCACCACGATAAGCTTCACGATCTTGCCAGTCGCGGGTGTAACTTTCACATAAGGCTTCTTCGTCTGCCATCCAGAAATAGGTTTCTAGCGTCTCGACCGCTTGCTGATAGAGTTCATCAGCCCGTGGAATCCCCGCGAGGCTGGCACTGCATCCGGCCAGTGTCACGAAAACATGCAGATAGGACGCTTTACGTTCATCTGCAACCTTTTCGGGTAAGGTACTCAACCAACCACCGTGCTGAGAATCTTTTAATACGCCGAGTAGCGAATCCACGCCCCACTGTGCCAACTCCGCGGCCCCTGGCTCTCCTTGTAATGAAGCCAAGGCAAAGCAGTGCGTCATGCGCGCAGTTTGCATGGTATCCGGTTGGCTATCTTTCGCCTGATAGCCTTTGTCGTCGAGCGCCGTAAAGCCGCCGCGTTCGCATCTGGCGCGCTTATAGAATGCCAGTAATTGTCGGCCTTGATCTTCTAACCAGTGATGATGATATTCCTGGCTTAGCCAACTGTGACTAAATTGCGTAAATAACATAACAACACCTCATAAAGAACTTGGGAATCAGCCACCTACCATGGTGCCACCGTTAGGGTGAATCACCTGACCACTGATGTAGGAAGAGTCTAGGCTGGCGAGGAAAACATAAATAGGACCAAGTTCAGACGGTTGGCCTGCACGTCCCATTGGTGTTTCGTGACCAAAGTTTTCCAGCAGTTCAGGATTGTAATCGCCCAGGGTTGCAGGCTGTAACGGTGTCCAGACTGGACCAGGAGCTACCGCATTAACACGAATGCCTTTTCCAGCAATCTGGTTAGATAGCGCACGAGTAAAGCTAACAATTGCCCCTTTGGTCGCAGTGTAATCGATCAACATTTGCGGACCAATGTAGGCGTTGACTGAAGTCGTGTTAATAATGCTGTCATCTTCCTTTAAGTGTGGCAGGGCCGCTTTGGTCAGGAAGAAGATGCTATGGATATTCGTATCAAAGGTATTGAGCCACTGCTCGTCGCTTAACGTGGTAAGGTCTTCGTTCGGGTATTGCGTACCGGCGTTGTTAACGAGGATATTTAATTTACCAAAAGCTTCCACGACATCGGCGATCAGCTTACGGCAATTTTCGGCTTTACGAAGATCGACAGGATAGATTGCGCATTGTTGTCCTTCCTGTTCAATCAAGGCTTTGATTGAACGTGCATCAGCGGCTTCATCATCGTTGTTCGGTAGATAAGTGATAGCTACATCAGCGCCTTCGCGAGCGAAATGTAAGGCAGCGGAACGACCAATGCCACTATCGCCACCAGTGACTAAGGCAACTTTTCCGGTGAGCTTGCCGCTTCCACGGTAATCTTCGCGGATCATTTCCGCTTTGGGAGACAATTTTGCTTCAGAACCTGGTAATTTTTGTGATTGTGCGTGAATTTCAACTTTCTTGACCATTGTTAGCTCCGTTGTCAATTAAAATAGGCTTAGGTTAATAACTATAGTTGACGAAGATCACACTGGCCGGATGAATTGATGAAAACTTTTTATCAATATGTAAACGGCCCCGTAGGGCCGTAACATTTAGTGGTTATCTGGGAGGGTGTAGGCAATAACGTAATCGCCCACATTAGTACGCATGAAGTGGTGACCTCCGGCCATGATGACCAGATATTGCTTACCGCCTGCGGAATAGGTCATTGGAGTGGCTTGTCCACCTGCCGGTAAGGTATCGCTCCAGACTTCTTTGCCTGTACGGTTATCGAAAGCACGAATTTTATTATCCGTCGTTGCGGCAACAAAGGTCAGTCCCCCTGCTGTAATGATCGGTCCACCGTTGTTCGGGGTCCCCACATTAATCGGCATATGAGTAGGCAGGCCAAATGGCCCATTCTTCTCGCCACTTCCTAACGGATGTTGCCATAACACCTTACGGGTATGCATATCGATCGCGGTAATCATGCCGTAAGGCGGTTCATTACAAAGCATCTGCGTGCTATCTAAATAGAACGGAGAGACTTGAATCGCATAAGGTGTATCGGCCATCGCACCATTACCTTCTGCGCCACCGCCGCCAGGCTTATACTTCGGTGAATCGATAGATTGTAGACCTAATTTATCGGCTTTTTTACGAGTAATTAACTGGTCATACATCGGCGTATTATTCCAGTTAGCGATCAGTACCCCATTTTGCGGGTTATAAGCCACACTGCCCCAGTCGCTGCCGCCATTATACCCAGGGTATTCAATCCACGGCTTATCTAAGCTCGGTGGCGTAAATTCACCTTCGTAACGCGCTTGGCGGAACTTAATACGACAGGCTAACTGGTCAAACATCGTTAAGCCCCACATTTTTTTCTCACTCAAATCAGGTAGCCCCAGACGTGGCATACCGACTGACCAAGGTTGCGTAGGTGCTCGAGGATCCTCTTTAACCACTGCAGCAGGGGCCGGTCTTTCTTCCACTGGTGTCAGAGGTTTACCCGTTTCGCGATTCAGCACGAATGTTTGCCCACGTTTAGTCGGCACTATTATCGCAGGAATCGTCGTTCCATTAGGACCAGGGAAGTCGAATAAGGTAGGTTGTGAACCGATGTCGTAATCCCACACATCTTTGTGCACGGTTTGGAAGACCCAACGCACTTCACCGGTTTTCACATCGATCGCGACGATGGATGAGGAGACCTTATTCTCATTCGCCGAGCGCAGTTTACTGTAGTAATCCGCAGCAGAGTTACCGGTTGGAAGATAGACTAGCCCCAGACGATTATCCCCGACCATTGTTGCCCAAGAGTTCGGGGTGCCACGACTATATTCTTTCCCTGCGGCAGGCTCTTTATGATCCGTCGGATTATTGACATCCCACGCCCACTTAAATTGGCCGGTTTCCGCATCATAACCACGGATCACACCCGAAGGGGCCCAACGGCGCTGTCCGTCCAGGACTTCGTGGTTAACCACGATAGTGCCATTGATGATGGGCACTGGTGCGGTCACCGCAACGAAACCAGGTACGGTATAGCCTAGACCTTTCAGTAAATTAGTCTGTCCATGATCACCAAAATTCTGACAAGATTGACCCGTTTCACTATCGACGGCTACGAGGCGTTCATCCAAGGTTCCGACGATTAAACGAGTGTGACAAGCTTGGCCAACGGGTGTTTGCGTTGAGGTGTAATAGCTTAAGCCTTTACATGCCGCAGTGTAAGGGATGCTCTCGTACTTCACCCCAGTATCATGTTCCCAGATTTTTTTACCGGTTTTCGCATCCAACTTAATAATATTGTTACGAGCAGAACAGACGTAAACCGCATCCCCCACCTTAATGGGCGTATTTTCAGCTGCCCACTTATTCACTTGCCCTGGAGCGGGGAGATCTCCGGTCCGATACGTCCAAGCACGTTTCAGCTGCCCGACATTTTCTGGCGTAATTTGGCTTAAAGGAGAGAAGCGCGACGCATCAGCATCCCGACCATAATAAGTCCAATCGCTATCTGGCTGTTCAGCTTGTGAAGGAGTCGGCGTCTTCACCAAAGGTTGTTGTGGTAGAGCGTCACCCGAGTTAAATACATGGGTCGGCACAAACGCCATGCCAAAGGCAACGGCGAAGATCACCACAAAAATCCCAGCTAGGCCAAAACTCAGTTTGTTTGAGGGTTGGCGCTGCAATGTGGGCAAGCTTAGTGCTAATAAGAAACCGTAAACGGTTAATAGAGATAAGCGCGGTACCCATCCCCAATAATCGGCACCACTCTCATGAATAGTCCAAAGGATGGTGGCAATGTAAACGATAAAGAACAGTATTGCGCCGGAAGATTTACGGCGAAAAAGCTGAATGGCACTGATGAGCAGGAAGATCCCTGCAATCAAGTAATACGAAGATCCTGACAAAGAGAGTAAATACCCCCCACCCGCTATCATGATGATACTGGTGAGCAGCAACAAGACAGACACGATCCTTAGCAATATCAATTTACCTTTCATGGCGATGACCTGTGCAAAAAAGTGAGTGAAAAAGTTGACGTGCGAGCAAAGTTAAACAAATGTAAAGTTAGCTATGGAATTGTGAATAATAGAACTGACACGCCAGTTTTTCCGCTCAAAAAATGCCATTTTGGGTAAAAATTGATTAATAACCCTGATGTAAATCGATCGCTCCCTCTATTTCACCCTGTGCAAACCAGCGGTTAATTTGTGGTACGACTTGGGCTAATACGTGGTCAACCTGTGTTTTACCTGCAATATGAGGGGTGATACGAATTTGCGGCACTTGCCATAGGGGATCGTCATTACCTAAAGGTTCATGTTGGGTAACATCTAAAGTTGCTCCGCGGATTTTCCCCTCTTTGATTAACGTAATGAGATCTTCCTCAACGAGGTGTCCTCCCCGCGCAACGTTAATCAAATAGCCATCTTTCTTTAACAAAGAGAGATGCTGGAGATTAAGAATCCCTCGTGTTTTATCGGTTAGAGGTAGTACACAAATTAAAATACGTGAAGCGCGTAAGAATTCAGTGAGCTCTTGGCCGTCATAGCAAGTGACACCCGAAATTGTTTTACGCTGCTGACTCCAACCCATTACCGGGTAATCAAATTGGCGCAGGGAGTGAGCTATTTTTTCCCCCAGCACCCCAAGTCCCATGATTCCAACGGGGAAATCGTTACGATCTTGAAGTAAGTTGTTTTGCCACTTATGTTGCTGACGTTGCTGTTCATATAGCGGGAATTCGCGATAAAAACGAATAACAGCTTCACAGCAGTATTCAGCGAGTTGTACCGCCATCCCACCATCTTTCACACGTATGATGGCAACGTCTTTAGGCAATGTCAGAGATAACAGTGCATCGACCCCAGCCCCCATATTAAAAATCACTTTAAGATTGGGATGTGCATCGATAAAGCTTTGATCCGGTGCCCAAGTCAGGGCAACCGTCGCGCGTTCATCGTGGGCGGGCCATACATTTAAGGTAGCTTCAGGTAGGGCGGCCTTTAAAGGCGCTAACCACAGATCAGTTTCAGCATGACGACTATAAAACGCGATGGGCTGCATGGCGAAGACCTTCTTATCAACTTAAATTCACCTAATGTTATAACAATTAATTAATTGTTAAAAAAGTCTTAGCTACTTGATATCAATCAATTCTTAAGGTGCATCAGATATTGCTGCATTAACGAGCTATCTCTATAATTCCCTGCTGAGTCCTTATCGTTTAAAAAAATTATTGCACAAGAAACCCAAAATACTCGTTAACGTATTTTGGGATATACGCCTCACCAGGGTAAGAAGACTGCTATCTTCTGATGCAACAACTAACCTAGATAAGACTCAGGGAATGTCGCTCCGTTTCCCTCTTCCCGTTGACAAAACGATGGGGAAGCGGAGCCGACTTTTTCTAAAAGTATTTATGGGAAAGAACATAATTAAGTTCCCTAATAAAATCACGCTCAAGCCTATTACTGCATGCAAATGCCACTGGTAACCTTCAAAATGGGTTGATATCGCGAGCGCGACTAATGGAAACAGTACTGTGGTATAGGCTGCTTGTCCGGCACCAATCCGTCCCACTAAAAGATAATAAGCCCCAAACCCGACGACTGAACCAAAAAGAGCCAGGTACAACAGCGCACTGAGGTAAACAGGCTTTATCGGTAAAACAAAAGAATAGCCAAAGAAATAAGCGATTCCCCCTGCTACCGCCGCTCCGTAACACATTGCCAAGCTATTAGTCGTCAATATAGCTAAGCCTTTGCGTTGATGCCGAATACTCAACATATTGCCTAAAGAGAAACCATAAGTTCCGACTAGACTCAGTGCAATCCCTAAGCCAAGTGAGGCAGAGAAGTGTTTAGCCCCCCACTGGTCGCTGAATAAGATTATAATACCCACTATCCCCATGGCCGCAGCCGGCCAAAAACGTTTTACGGGGGTAATGCGATAAAAGATCGCTTGGTTTATCGCGTTGAAAAGTATTGCCATCGAAAAAATAACCGACTCTATCCCTGTCGTGATGTGAGAGGCAGCAAGATAAAAACAGTAAAAATTGAGACTGAAGGCACAAAGCCCTTGCAGCAAGCAAAAGCCATGATCACGCCAAGATAAACGCATTTTCCCTAATCGCCAGCGACTAATAATAAGTAATAAGCCACCCGCTATCGCAAATCGCCAAAAAATGGAGATCAGGATAGGCGCTTCTCCTTGTTGTAACGCGATGGCGAACCAGGTTGTTCCCCAAATAACCACGACACATAAATACAATAATCCGTTCATCAGCATCCTCACTCTGTTTACTGTCTCTACTGTGACCTAAAGGTCAAAAGATGGCTGTCATCTCTTGAGGATCGATTTATATATTCTTGCGGTTTTTATGAGTCGATGGCGTGAAAGGCTAGTAATTCCCTTTAGCGATTCATACACTGGCTTATCCCCTGATTACTTGGAGCGTTGCATGACTTACCAAACGTTCGACACTTTAAGCCAGCAACGAGCGACCTTACATCAGAAAATTGCGCTTAATTCCGGTATTCAGTTAGCCTCTTGGTCAAATCAATGCGATCAAATTAAGGTATTGAGTGACCACCATACCCTCAGTCTTTACACGCATGGCGGCTATCAGAGTTTTCAAAAATGTCGTGGTGGATGGCATAACGGTGGCGGCCCAGATAAGCTGTGTATCATGCCCAAAGACGTAGAGAGCCATTGGGATATCTGTGGGCCATTGTCGTTTGTTCACCTCTATTGTACTCAACAGCACCTTCGACATATTGGTGAACAGATTTGGGATCGTAGCCCAGCGGAATTGACCTTAGTTGAAACCAGTTTCCAACGTGATGACAAAGTCACCGCATTGTATCGGCATTTTCTACTCAGCTACGACTGGCAGGATAATGCCAATCAGCTGGCGCTAAGTTCGGCTAGCTCACTGTTACTGACCCACCTTATTCAACATTACAGCCAAGTAAAGTGGCGTCTACCAACGGTCACAGGTGGCTTATCCCCTTATGTTTTACGCACCGTTTGTGACTACATCGATGACCATCTTTCCGAGTCATTGACTATCACCACACTGGCACAGCAGGCGGCGTTAAGTGAATACCATTTTGCTCGGATGTTTAGCGTATCAATGTCAATACCTCCCCACCACTATGTGATGAAACGTCGCTTGCAGCGGGCCATACAACTACTGGCCACAAGCGATCTCAGCGTGACAGATATTGCTTACCATTGTGGTTTTAGCTCAACTAGCCATTTAAGCCAACGTATTAAACAGGCTACCGGGGTAACGCCGACCGTCATCCGCCAACAGCGGTGAAAATATCTGACGTAGATCAACGCCCCTTGTGATTGAACTCACAAAACCTTCACGAAAAATGCTAATTTTATCTTGTTTATTGTAACTGTTGTTTAATTATAAAGAACCATCACTTTTCGCTGTGAGCGGATAGCGATGCATTGATGCTAGCCTATGTTTCTCTACCTAGAGGAAGGAAAAATGAAAATAACACGTTCCATGATTTTTGCAGGTCTATTTGGTTTAACCTGCTTCGCTTCTGCACAAGCTGCCCAAAATATTTCCAAAGAAGAAGTTAAACATTTTAAATTAACCAAAGTCGGTTCAATCTCTGTTGCCGAGACGGGAGGAAGTATCTCTTCCCCTTCTGATTTACATAAAGAGATATCAAAACGAGCGGATGATAAAGGTGCCAAATATTACGTAATCATCGCTGCACGGGAACATGGTCCAAACTTCGATGCAGTGGTTGACCTGTATAAATAATACTGAGTGGGGGGCTCCCCCCACTTTTACCGAACTAAACGTACTCCTCCGCATCGACATCATATCCAGCGGGTTCCCACCCGATAACCTTCAACGCGATAAACCCTAAAGCTGGCGCACAAGCAATCACCCAAAAAAGTTGAGTGCCAAGGTGAAGAGTTAATAGCGGAAAAATAAATAATGCTATCGTTGAACTGATACGAGTCACTGTCTGATTAAGACCGACGCCTACCCCACGTAATGAGGCCGGATAACTCAAGGAAGCATAGACCATCGATTGTGCCCCAGGCCCAATACCTTGCCCAAAAAGAAATAACGCCAACAATCCGAAACAGTAAATCGCGTCAAGGGAGTGTTGCGGTTTTCCCAACCACGCTAACCCTAGTAGCGCGATAATTTGTAAACCATAACCGACGGTTGCTAGGGGCCTAGCACCAATTATTGCTACCCAACGTACCGCTAACATACCGCCCGTTAAGGCGAAAAAGAAGTTGAGTGCTAAGGAGACCAAAATAGTGGTTAAGAGTGATTGCTCAAAAAGGGTGGAAATAATAATAGGTAAGCCAAAAGCAATCGCTGCGTAAGCAAATGGCGAGACAAAAGAGAGTACACAATTTAAAAGCGTGCGTTTCGTATAGTGCCCACGAAATAAAGCGCGGTAGGCCGCCCAAGGTGGCGGAGTCGGGATTGATGAGGCTTGGCTTGCCGCGCCTTCTCCAACCTGTGCCGGAATACGATAAGTAGTATTGAGTATCGACACTGCGGTGGTCAGATCACCTTGCTGGGCAGCCCACAGGGGCGATTCAGTCATATATTTTTTACGGATAATTAGGATCACTAATGCAGGGACGGCACCAAATCCTACAATATAGCGCCATAAATGAGGTGACTGGCTTTCAGGAAGAAAGCTGTAGAGGGCTAACACCAATAAATACGCAAACGAAATAGCGGCGTACCAAGTTGGGCACCACATCGCGACTTTTGCTGCTTTATTACCTCGACCTTTTAAGCGTGAAAATTCAGCTAAGAAAGCCATAGCTACCGGTAAATCGATCCCGATCCCCAATCCCATGATGAAACGGCTAAGTGTGAGGATTTCTGCATTAGGGGCCAGCGCGCCAAGAATGGCGGCGAAGACAAAGAAAAACATATCACCCATAAAAACACGATAACGACCAATTTTATCCGTCAAATAGCCACCTAGTAGCGCACCAATAATCGCTCCAAAGGTAATCGCGGAAACCACCAAACCGACTTGCGTCGCATTCAAGGCAAACTGCTGCGTGATATCTTTCACCCCAAAGGCTAAGGCTCCGAGATCGTAGGCATCAAGAAAAATCCCCCCCAGTGCAATGGTAACGATCATTCGAGCATTAACACTTTTGCCTGAGGAGGTATTAATCAGTCGGTTAACATCGGCGGCATTACGCACGATATACGAAGGCTGCTGAGCACTATCCGTCATAAAAATCACTGCTCCATATGGATGTTTAGACGTCTAGACTCCTTTATTCTGCTATAAATAACAAGTTTTTTATCTGTCTTAGACTAATTTGATGATCGCCATTCCCAGTAGTAATAAAACAATCCCGAGTCCACCGATCCAATTAAGCCGTTGGCCAAATAAAATCCAACCAAAGCCGATGGTTGCGAGTAGACCTAAGCCTCCCCACAGGGCATAAGCCACCGCTAAGTCGATACCTTTGACCGCCTGCCCTAAGGCACTAAACGCCACCAGCACGGCAATCAGCGATAATAATCCATAACCTTTCTTTTTAAATCCGTCAGACAGCTTCAGCAAAACGTTGGCCATAATCTCGACGATAACGGCCAATAACAGCCATAGGCTATGCTGCCATTCCAGTAAAAGAGTGATCATTGCATCACCTCTTTTTCTTTCGGTTCGTCTGAACGGGTCCCTATTTTGATCAAGGTGATCCCAAGGATCAGTAACACTAAGCCGCACAGTTTGCCTACTGATAATGTTTCATCAAATAACCATAAACTGCATAACGAAATAAGGATAATGCCCACCCCTTCCCACATCGCATACGCGACGCCTAAGGCAATTTTTTTGATCGCTACGGATAGTGCAAGATAGGAACTGCCGATCATCAGCAACATAATATAAAACCCACTGGCTGACCCACTGACTGTGGACCATTTCATCGATAATGTGCCAGTCACTTCAAAAATTATCGCGAGTACTAATAGCATCCAATAAAACATAGTGATTCTTCCAAATCATGACATAAGCGCTCTGCACCACGAGTGGGTGAGAGATAAAAGGAAAAACAATCAGGAAGAATGGAGCTAAAGCGCTGAGCGCCAGTGTTGATCACTTGCAGAATAAGAGAATGGAGATAAAACGGTCGAACAAAAGAATCCTTCTTTTTGGATCGGCATACGCATAAAAATTACAATTTATCCGCGGGGTTGCTTCTCATCGTTGCGGAAAAAAGTTGTCCTCAGTAGTTGTGTTGTGAGAATTCTTACATAGCCACAGCGTTAAATCCCGTGGCTTTGCGAATCTTTACCCACTATTTTAGCGTTTTGAACAGGTCATTACACTGAACCGGCTTTTTCTATCACTAAAATTCTTGCTTCTCCGCGTGGATGAGCGACATGCTCAGTGCCAACACTGGCATAGAAGATATCACCGACCTGTAAAATTACCGATTTCTCTTCTGCTGCAACGCGGTAGAACATTTCAACACAACCCTGTAGTACCGCGAACACCTCTTGGCCATCATTGATATGCCATTTATAGGGTTTATCTGTCCAATGCAACCGGACAGAGGTACCATCAAAATCAGCAATATCTAGTGCTTGCCAAGCATGGGCACCGGTAAATTGACGACTCGAGACGATTTTCATTTATTCTTTTCCATGACTGACGCTAAGCGGTCAAGGGCTGCAAAATCCGCCGCAAGAAGGGCCAGTGTCGACTTCCATAATAATTCAGCGTTATAGGGAGTGCCAGTTAGGGCAAAACTTAACACCGCATCCTCAATAAGGGTAACCCTTAACCCCAAATCACTTGCTGCACGTACGGTCGAATTCACACAAAATCCGGCCACCGCCCCAATGACCGTAAGATGTGAGATATCTTCCGCCACTAAATAGTCGTAAAGCCCTGTATGACTGAATGCAGAAGAGCCATGTTTAATAAAAAACATTTCGTTGGGAAGTGGCTGGAATCCCTCAAGGGGTAAGGCTGCCGCCTGGTCGGGGTGTAAGGCGCCGTTATTATCGAGATCGTGATGATAGATGTGAATAATGGGTTGTTTACGCTGGCGGTAAGCGTTGAGCAGCGTTAGACCATTTTCCAACGCTTGCAGTGGGAAAGTATCTACACCCTGATCGATACGTTGCTGGACAAACTGTTGCATATCAATAATGAGAAGCGCATCTGCCATGTTTTATCCCTCGCTAAGGGTGTAATCTCGCACGATACCGACAGTCTTACGGCCCCATAGTGAATCGGCCACACGTTGCTGATGCGACGCGAAGGCTTCCCTGTCGGTAAATGATTCCTCTACCCGCCAGACTAACGGGTCAGCGGTTTGGGTGACAGTAAAGGATAAGCAACCTGCTTCAGCTCGCGACAGCTGCTGGTGTTCAGGAAGATAGTGACTGACTGTTTGTGACTCTTCGAGAGTGCGACAGCGTAAAAAACCTTGCAAGATAATCATCTGTTTTACTTTACCTGGTGCCCTGAAACTTCTACGTTAAGAGAAATCCCGTAAAAAGGCTATAGCTCTGGAGGCAAAATATGTTGCAGGTGTGGGGAAGAGAAACCTCTTCAAATGTCCAAGCAGTCATGTGGTGCATTGGAGAATTGGGGCTTGATTATCAACGTTACGATTATGGACACCACTTTGGCGGCTTGGACAGTGACGCATTCTATCGACTGAATCCCAATCGAACCATCCCAGTATTACAGGATGATAACCATCCTCCGCTGTGGGAAAGTGGGGCAATCCTCCGCTACCTAGCGAGCCGCTATGCTCCTGATACGTTTTGGCCTAAGGATATTTATGCTCGCTGTGAAGTCGATCGATGGGCAGAGTGGGCAAAAGTGAGTGTCACATCACTCTTCACTCAACCCATTTTTTGGCAATTGGTGCGTACTCCAGCTGAGGATCGCGATCTTACCGCGATCCAACAGGCGATTGGTCGATTCGAAGATAAGTTAGCCATTGCTGAGCAACAACTTAGTCAATCGCCATTCTTAGCCGGCGAGCACTTCAGTCTGGCCGATATTCAGTTTGGCCACCTACTCTATCGTTATTATCAGTTAGGTATTGGCCAGCAAGATTTTCCAACTCTCGAAGCGTACTACCAGCGACTCACCCAACGCCCGGCTTATCAACGACATGTGATGGTGAGTTATCAATCCCTACAAGTCTAACACTTTACGTAAGTAGTGACGTTGCATGCCAACTTTAGGGAAGTCTTCCAATGTCATCACCGTCTGATAACCAAGTTTTGTGTAGAACAGGGGAGCTTGAAAGCTAAAGGTATCGACTAGGCTTAAGCTACACCCCTGTTGCTGAGCGTGGTTTTCTGCCTGCTGTATCAGCTTGCCGCCCACACCTTTCCCCCGCATCGATTCGTCTACCCATAGATAATCGATGCATAACCATTGCCCTTTAATCGAGCCATTTAAACCGCCGAGCATCGCTCCCTGATCATCACGGCAGTACACCCCGAAGTGCCCCACTTCGTGGGCCGGTAAAAAAGTGTGATTATAGCGACGTAACCCAACAAATAACTCTTGTTGGTCAGTGGTATTAAGAGTTGGGGTAAGAATATATTGCATCGATAATCCTCACTTTATGGCGATAGTAATAAAAAATTACAGTTAAAGTCTCTAATATAAGTTATTCACGCCATTTTTTATCCTATTGACAGTTGTTACGGCAGTTAAAAACTGGCAATTTCCCTTATCAGCTTTTGGTTATAACGAAATGAGCATAAAGGGGTTAGGTTGGACGTTACACTTCAAAAACAGAATAAAATCGCTGGGGCGAATATTCTTTGCTTCGTACAGATCTTTTCCACTATGGGGTTTGCCGTACTCTATTCTTCGTTGGTGCTTTATGCCACCAAGAAATTAGGTTTCAGTGAACACTCTGCCAACGCCATTATGGGGATCTTTGGTGCATTTAATTACGGTTTACACCTTTTTGGTGGTTACCTTGGCGGACGTTTCTTAAGTAATCGTAATTTATTTGTCATCGGTATGGTGTTACAGGTGATAGGGTGTTATCTGCTATCGAGCGCTAATATGGATGGCCTATATTGGGGGCTAGCTATGTTTTTAACTGGTAGTGGTCTCAATGTTACCTGCATCAATATGATGCTGACTCAACGTTTTACCCCAAATGATCCCCGCCGAGAGTCAGCTTTTCTATGGAATTATGCTGGCATGAATTTGGGCTTTTTTATGGGCTTTACCGCTGCCGGATATTTCCAGTTAAGCTTGGATTATCATAATCTTTTTTTATTCGCGACCTTAGGTAACCTGCTTGCTATTGCCTTGACTGCTATTTTCTGGCGCCATTTAGCCGACCTCAACACTCCGCTTAGCCAAGCCTCTAAATCCGCCATGCTACAACGACTGGGCATCGGCTGTGTGATTCTTTTACTACTACTTCCTATCGTTAAAGTCATGCTAACCCATTCTGAAGTAAGTAGTTACTTCGTTTTAGGGTTAGGTACTCTAGTACTTATCGCGCTTTGTGTCATTACGGGGCGGCACAAAGTCTTAGCAGAACGTTCTAGAATGATTGCCTATTTAATCTTAACCCTAGGATCATTGGTATTTTGGTCGCTTTACCAACTGGCTCCGATGGGATTAATGTTATTCGCAGAAAATAATCTTAATTTACAACTATTTGGCTGGCATATCGCGCCACAGTGGATACAAGATATCAATACCATTGTGATTGTTTTAGGCGGCCCGCTTATTGCGTTATTGTTCAAACGACTCCGAGCGCGTGGATTAACCGTCGATATTCCGAGTCAATTCGCCGCCTCGTTACTCTTTATGGGTGGAGGTATGTTAGTACTTCCTATCGGTATTAGTCTTGCTGGTAGCGATGGGCTAGTCGGTTTCCAATGGATATTTTGGAGTTACTTGCTACAGAGTATCGGAGAATTACTTATCTCTCCTATCGGTTATGCAATGATTGGTCGCCTCGCTCCGCAACAATATCAAGGTTTGTTGATGGGCTCGTGGATGATGATCTCTGGTATTGCTTCAATCCTTGCGGGCTATTTGTCGCAAGCAATGCCTACCGCACAGGGTTCCACTGCCGTCTTAACAAATCCAGGCTACAGCCACCTGTTTATTATACTGGCGGTCGCCTCAGGGCTGACAGCAGTAGTCCTCACGCTCTTAATCCCACTACTACGCCGCTTGATTGGTCCAGTACAGGCGGGTTAATGGGCGTGACGTCCCTTGGCGACCTCAGGTCAGCCAAGGGATGGCTAAGGCTTGCTCCCCATACCTAAAATAGCGGGTTGTTCAGCACGATACCCACCCCCTAATGCCTTGATTAATAGTAGGTCACAGCTTAGCTGCTGAGCATTAAGGTCAACCAAGAGCAGCTGCTGGGTGAGTGTGGCTCGCTTGGCTTCCTGTGCCATATAAAGACTCGTCAATCCGCGTTGATAATGCGCTTGTACACTGTCGGTGGTGAGCTGCGCGGCAGCGACTTTCTGCTGCTGTAACAAGACTTGTTGGTTGAGGTCATTCAATTGTTGTGAGGTGATCGCGACATCCCTTACCGCATCCAATACCGCTTGGTTATACTGTTTTATGAGGATATTACTCGCGGTGCGGGTTGAGCGGAGTGCTGCATTTAACCTCCCCCCATCAAATAGCGGTAAATAGAGCCCAGGTAGGATATTAAATTGTTGAAAAGAGCTCTTAAATAAATCACCAATACTTAGCGCGTTATAGCCCCAAAAGGCTTTAATATCTAAATGAGGATAAAACGCTGCTTTTGCAGCCTCTACACGGCTTAATGAAGCCTGAACAGTATGGCTCATCGCTTGCAAATCCGGCCTGCGGGCGAGCAAATCGAAAGAGAGCGACGCTGGTAAGCTTTGTTGTAACTGCGGCCAAGGTTGCGGTGCTATCACTAACGCTTGCTGAGCATTCATTCCCGTCAGTGCACGCAAATTTTCACGATCACGCATAATAGCGGTCTGCACCGCGATATGTTGCTGCTGAGCGCTATACCATTCCGATTGCGCGGCAGCAATATTCACTTGGTCTTCAATACCACGCGCAGCACGCTGCTGATGGGCTTTGAGAGAGAATTCAGCAATCGCTTGCTGCTGAACTAATAATGCTTCGCGCCGGTAATTCGCCTGCAGCGAAAAATAGAGTTGCGCAATACTGGACGCCAAATCAAGCTGTATCGCTGCTGTCTGTGCTAATTGCGCGTTTTGTTCGCCCATCGCAGCCGCTACCCCAGCACGATTGGCGCCCCATAAATCGATATTCAGATCAGCCCCCACCCCAACGGTACTAAGGGTGTACCATGGCCCACGCTTATCCGTGGGCAGAGAGATCGAATAAGGCCACGTCGTCTGTCGATCTGTGACTCGTATATAATTCTGCGCGGCTATACCCGTTGCCTGAATACCCAATGTCGATTGGGCGACCTCAACTGAAGATTGCGATTGCTGTATCCGCAGTTTAGCCGCTTGAAACGTTGGCGAATTCGCCAAGCCTAAAACAATCAGGCTTGATAGCTGTTGATCGTGATAAGCCTCCCACCAGCGGGCTTGCGGCCATCCACTATTCGCGAGATGAATAACCTGAGACAATTGCGCCTGCTGCGCCGGTAACTGTTCTACCTGTGCAGGCTCATCATGAATTAAGGCACAACCGTTGAGCAGCAGCATGATACAGGCTAATGAAAATCTTTTTTTAAGCGCCATGGCTTACTTCCTGGGATAGCTGAAAAGCGGTTAGCCGATGTAAAGCTTGACTGAGTTCGGTGGCATAAGGGTTATGGCGAGTGGGAGCAGGAAGCGCTATAACAGGCAAGTCTCCCCCTTGCATAAGATGGTCCGCATAAGCGTCTAACCAGCGGGATGCCTGAGCCAGAAAAGGGTCCTCACACTCAGCATAATGGCCATAACCCGTGGCGAGAATGGTGAGCTGTTGGGCAAGGTAAAGACTTTGGTCGACAGGCCATCGTGCCGCATCCCGATAGGGGTGAGTAATACTCCCCAATGGCTCAGCCTGCAGTCGTGTCGCCAGCGCACTGACCTGTTCAATCGATTGGTAAACCGGTAAGGGCGTAGCCTGCTGTGCGGGGGCGGCAAAATAACGCGCAACTTGATGGTAGAGCGTCGCCATCCCTCTTCGTACCCTCGGGGCATCGCTGTCCGGCCACAAATAGAGGTAGACAATGGAGGCGATTATGACCCCCAGTACAATGCCAATCATTCGGTCGCGTAACTCCGTTAGATTACTCATCGGGCCAAACCCTGACAGAAATAGTAGCGCAAAAGTAAAGCCTAATTGAATTCCAGCATAAGCGATGCGTTCGCTACCTGCAGCCAACCACGCCGACAGTGCGAAGACCGGTAAACACATGATTAATAGTCCAACAACCGTATCAAGATGAGGTTGGATAAAGACCATGCAGAATACGGCCGCTGCCGCCGCGGCAAACGCGCCAACGATACGCAAACCTGCCTTTTGATAGGTTGCGCCCAATCCCGGTTGAGCGACAATGACACAACTCAGCATGATGGTATGTACGCCCTGCCAGGCGGTCGCTGTGTAGAACACGTAACAGAAAAGGCTAGCCAATAATGTCTTCAGTGCAAATTGTAAATAAACCGGATTACGCCATGCATCGGGAGCCATTAAGGGTGGCTTTTGACTCTCACCAGGCGGTGCCGAGATTGACTTTCCGTCAGTCAGACGATGACATAGCCTAGTCATTTCAGCGAGTAGAGGATCCTCTGTAGCCATTAGCCCTAGGCTAGTGGGGACCGGCAATTGTCGCTGACGCGTACGCTCTGCCAGTTGACGCAGGTAATGGGCGAGCACGATAGCGTTATCTGAATCATTCTTATCAGGATTTAGTCGGTAACTCTCTGCCAACTCCAAACATCTCAATCCCATATTTGATAGTGAGCACCAACTTTGTTTATTTTGTTGGAAACCGCTGTTGGTTAGGCAAGCAAGTTTATAGAGCGTTTGAATGTCGCTAAGATGCTGAGCATTAATCAAGCCTGCCTGCCCGCTTAGTCCCCGAGTAGGCGCGAGTCTCTCGGCTGCCTGTTCATAAAGTTCTGCCACCTGTTGAGCAAACTGGTAGTGCGGATAGGCTTGAATAAAGCAAGCATTCACTAATACCGTAACCCCTATGGCAAGGACCATGGACATCCATAGCCATAAAATAAGCCGAACGATAATTTCACTTTCACCAGTCATAGAGGGGAAAGTTTGCGCATAGATCAGGAATAAGGCGACGACAAAGAAGGCTAAGCCTAACTTACCTAGTACTCGCATAAAAAACATCGCCCAAAAAAAGAGAAACAGCGACGCCACTAAGCGAATTAACGGAAAATCGTAAGTATACTTGATGATGAGCAGCATCCCCCCCAGAGCCAACAGCGCGACCACAATAAAGCCCAGCCCTATACCTGCGGTGAGAACGACATTTTTTTGTGTGACATAAAAAACCACGATGATCGCGACTGCGAGGAACGGTATCTGAAAGCTCAGGAAGAGTAATGTTATGATTAGGCAAGAAAGCGTGGGCCGAAGTGCAGCGTAACAACGTTCGGTGGAAACCTGACCGGCTTCTGCTAACCATGACCGCACACTCATTGACGAGATCCCTTAATTTCCAAGGTCGCCGTCGCCGAAGCGCCTAGACGAAATAGGCGAGGATCGGCATCGGTTACGGTGATTTTTACCGGAAAACGTTGAGAAACGTGTACCCAATTAATACTCTTCTGAATAACCGGCAAGCCTTCAATCACACTATCACCACTGGCAAGCACGCCTGCGCCGACTGAGTCGACATGTCCCGAAAAGACGCGGTGGTGGTCAGTCATTACGCGAAGCGTTGCCGCCGTACCGGGATGAATATCATTGAGATCGGTTTCCCTGAAATTCGCCACCACATACCAGTGTTCGCTATCAATCAATGTAAAGATAGGTTTTATCGCCGAAGCAAATTGACCCACCGTCGTTTTTAACGCCACCACCGTACCCGAGAACGGCGCTTTGACTTCAGTACGCTCAAGGTTAATGGTCGCTAAGGCTATCTGGGCAAGCGCCCCTTCGCGTTGTGCCACCAGCGCATCCACGCCCGAAACCGCGGCTGTCGCTTGTTTCGCTTGGAGTAAGGTTGCATTCAGCTCTGCTCGCGCAGCTTTTTCAGCGGTACGCGCTTGGTCGAGTTCCTCCTGTGAAGCAAAACCTTGTGGGACCAGCGGTTCAAGCCGCTGACGGGACGAAGTCGTTTGCTGGACTAAGGCTTGTGCCCTTGCAACCGCCGCATTTACAGACTGCGCATTGTACTCTTGAGCTTTGACCGTTCGGCCAGTGAGATGAATTTGGGCATCTAAGGCCGCTAACCGCGACTGCGCATCCAGTAGCATTGCCCGATATTGTCGGTCATCGATTTTGAACAGGAGATCGCCTTTTTTTACTCGCTGATTATCCCGAATAGGCATCTCAACGATTTGACCACTCACCTCCGGCACCACATCGATGGTATCCGCATAGACATAGGCATCATTGGTCTGTGGGGAGGTTTGTAGATAGGCAATCACGCCAATCAACGCCACAATCGCCACACAGACCACCACTAATAGTGGCCATTTTCGTCGAATAAAAGCGGTGTTCGATGTTGCCATGATGACTCAACCTATAAAGAAAAGTAGCCATACAATGACGGCATAGATAAACATTAAGGCCAGATAACTGATGACCAGCGGTGAGAATAGGTGTAGCCACCCTCGGCGAGCTAACAGAAAATGAGTGGGGATTAAGAGTAATGCACCGGTAAGGCTACAGAACAGCCAGGCAGGAAAGGTCGCCCCCAACACTGGAATTGCAGGCGAAAGCGTACAGCCAGTCAGTAACCCAGCGAACATTAAAAGCAAAGGCATTTTCCATTGAGCGCGCAGCCACACAATCGTTACTCCCTTAACCATTAGGAAGATTGATTGTTAACTTTTTTTGGTGAGATTGGAAGTAAAAGCACGGCAGAATATGCTGAGAATAGTGCTTAACCGAATATAAAACGACTAAGCCAAACCGGGGGAACGGCAACAACGATAGGGTAACAGCGTAATTACCCATTTATTGAAATTTAAAAAATCATCACATAAAAATAAAGTATTCAATGATACCACGACGTAATACTTTATTTTTATTAATGCTCCTTCACATATTGAGAATAAGAAATAAAAAATATTCTCTCCACATCACTACAATCTCTTCATTAATCATCGGGGTGATCACTGAAATAATAGTCGAATTCATCCTGATTAACACTAAGCCTTAAATAGCGATATTGTTTATTATCGCGGTGCGTAATTAATAACGTCTGGCTAATTTGAGGTAATAAGGTATTAGAGAGAATAGCATCAACCATTCTTCCCCCCGATTCCACTTCCGTACAACGTTTAACGATCTGTGTGACCACGCTGTCGTCGATATCGGTAACAATATGGTGATTATCATATAAACGCTGTTGAATACGCGCTAATTGTAGACGGGCAATTTCGCCGAGCATTTGATCAGTCAAAGGATAATAGGGAACGACTAAGAGCCGCCCTAATAACGCGGGGGGGAAATGTTGTAATAGTGGGCCACGTAAAGCGGCGGTTAGCACCTGCGTATCAGGTAGCAAGTCGGGATCGACGCACATTCTAGTGATCTGGTCCGTTCCCACATTAGAGGTCAAAATAATTAACGTATTACGAAAATCGATAGTTCTTCCTTCACCATCTTCCATCCAACCTTTATCAAACACTTGAAAAAAGATTTCGTGAATATCCGGATGTGCTTTTTCGATCTCGTCGAGCAACACTACGCTATACGGACGACGACGAACGGCTTCGGTTAAGACCCCGCCTTCACCATAGCCGACATAACCCGGCGGTGCCCCCTTTAAGGTTGATACACTGTGAGACTCTTGGAACTCACTCATATTAATGGTAATGACATTTTGCTCACCACCATATAGCGATTCGGCTAATGCCAAAGCCGTTTCCGTTTTCCCTACACCGGATGGACCACACAGCATAAAAACCCCCACTGGCTTACAGGGATCATCAAGGCTTGCACGTGAAGTTAGGATACGCTTGGCGATAAGATCTAATCCATGGCGTTGACCAATCACTCGTTGATTCAGAGTATCCGCGAGATTTAATACCGCATCGATTTCGTTTTTAACCATGCGTCCTAAGGGAATACCGGTCCAATCTGACACGACGGCCGCCACGACGTTTTCGTCGACAGCGGCAAACAATAGAGGGACTTCACCCTGTAAGGTGCTAAGTCGCTGCTGAATCGCCAAAAGTTGCTGATGTGTGACGGTTTCACTCTCTGAGTTTTCTTGATTACGCTGCGCTCGTAATGCAATGATCTGACTCACTAAGGTTTTCTCTTGCTGCCAGCGTGACGTTAGCCCCTCATGCTCGATCAGCTGTGCCTTTAATCGTTTTTCTAATTCTTCAATACGCTGAGTTTCCCCTAGCCTAAGCCGTGCTTCCCGTTTAGCTATCGCTATTTCAATTTCCAGAGCGGTTATCTGCTGACGACAACTATCGAGTTGTGCAGGAGAGGCACTCTGACTGACCGCGACTCGAGCACAGGCAGTATCCAATAAGGCAACCGCTTTATCAGGCAGTTGCTGCGCAGGAATATAGCGACTTGCAAGTTTAACCGCTGCTGAAACCGCTTCATCAACAATTAGAACTTGGTGATGGGTTTCTAACGCCGATACCGTGCTGCGTAGCATCAGTATCGCTTTACTTTCATCCGGTTCAATAACCTGAATCGGTTGAAAACGACGGGTCAGTGCCGGGTCTTTCTCAATATATTTTTTATACTCAACCCAAGTTGTTGCACCTATCGTCCGCAGTTGGCCTCTTGCTAATGCAGGCTTTAGTAAATTAGCCGCATCCCCCGTTCCTTGCTGTCCCCCCGCCCCCACTAAGGTATGGATTTCATCGATAAATAAAATAATCGGCTTGGGACTAGATTGCACTGTGTGGATCAAAGATTGCAATCGTGCTTCAAATACCCCTTTCGTCCCTGCGCCAGCTTGTAATTGACCGATATCGATCAACCATAATTGAACATTTTGTAAAGGTTCAGGGACATCACCCGTGACAATACGGCACGCGAAGCCTTCTACGACTGCCGTCTTTCCTACGCCCGCCTCACCGGTGAGCAAGGGATTATTTTGTCGGCGTCGCATTAAAATATCGATCAGTTGGCGGATCTCTTCATCACGCCCGACAACCGGATCCATTTTTCCTTCACGCGCACGCTGCGTCAGATCTTCTCCATATTGAGTCAAGATTTGCGATGCTGCGGGAATACCTATTTGGGATACTGGCTCGATCGCGCCGCACTTTGCTTCGTTGCTCTGTGATAGGATCACGTCGAATTGTTCAATTAAACGTTCTACATTAATACAAGCGAATTGCGCTGAGATCCCTTTTAAAACGGTGGCCAGATTCCAGGTGTTGAGGATCCCGATCAGTAAATGCCCAGAACGTAATCGATCCACACCAAATATTAGCGATCCCACCCCCCAAGCACGTTCTACCGCACTATCGATATGCTCCGATAAGTCACAAACTGAACTCGCACCATGAGGTAAAGCATCTAACGCAGTAATAATATCGCGCGCTAATTCGGCCTCATCGATAGAGAAGTAATGAATAATCTGTTGTAGATCGCCTCCTTGCTGTTGCATCAGTTGATGCAACCAATGCACTAGCTCTACATAAGGATTGCCGCGCTGCTGACAAAAAGCCGTTGCGCGCTCTAGCGAGGAAAAAAGTAAGGGTTCCAGTTTGCCGAAAAGAACGGCTCGACTAATTTCTGACATATTCAATTCCGTTGATAGTTGTCGGTAAGGAGTGATTGCAAAAATTTCTTCGTAGGAGAGAGACGATAACCTTTGGTAATAGTTAAGCACGCAGTTTGATGACCGGTGAGGATCATATCTAGGCATAGATAAAAAGAGCTTTGTATTTTCTGTAATATTGGTTCGCACAGGATGGTGCAGTACTTAATCCTTAAAATAAGAGCCAGCGGGTATAAATATTATCTACACTTAAGCACTTGGGTTATTAATATGATGAAATATAGATGGAATTTTGGTTACTCCCATCACGCATCATATAAACATTATTATCTGAGAGATTAATAAGCTAAGCGGTTAATATATTATTGAAATGGGAGTTTCGTATATAAGAAATATATCTAATGAATGAGTCATGTAGAAAAACTCTAATTTAAATAATAAAAACCGCTAGGTTTTTAATATTTCATCATTAGCCAATTAGTCTATCCGGTTATGTAAAAAACTGACTTCTAGAACAAGCCGTTCCTTTTGATATGTGATGAATGAATCTTCAGGACTTAACGCCCTACTTCACTATGAGTACTGCCAGAGAGTTCATTACACTATGATAGTTAGTCAACCAAACCTTTTCGTTCATTTTGATGACTTGAATTTCTTATCACCAACTCAGGTAAGACTTCTGGATGCTGATACTCAGGTTGCCCAGTCATACTTTCTAATAATAAGCTAACAGCTTGTTGTGAAATGATATCAAGATGCATATTGACCGCAGTGATGGCGGGTCGAGATTCTCGAGCTCTAATACCATCATATCGTGTGACGATGCGTATACGCTGAGGGATAGCAATATCATTATCCAGTAAGGCTTTTACAACTCCTGTTGCGAAGGTATCGATAAGAACGAGTATCGCATCGACGTTGGGGTGCGATGTCAGTAAATCTTCGGCTGCTCGGTAACCGGCCTGCTCGCCTTCTTTTTCATCAAGAGTATAAATAACGGGAGGATGTTTTCCTTGGCACCATTGTCGATAAACTTCTTCCGTTTCTTGAGATGAGGTTCTTGTTGTCTCTCCTCTTATCAGCGCGCAATAGGTTGCGCCCTCTTCAACAAGATGCTCAAGAAGTATTTGTGCAGTGTAGGCTGAGTGTAATTCTACCCAAGGAACTGACGATGACTCAGGGTCGCGCCCAATGGTGACGACCGGTATGGCTGAGCGTTGTAATGTGGCTAATAATGGATCATTCGCTTCTGGTTCAATCAAAATTGCCGCATCGAACGAGCAGGTTGCAATTGATAACTGACCCGGAGGAACAAGAACGAGAGCATGCTGCTTTTCTAACGCAATTTGCGCGGCATTAATCGCAATTTCCATCATAAAGCCTAATTTCGATGCGCCTGCCGCAATACTTGGCGGTACAGAAGACAGTAGCGCAATACTATGTGTAGAGCCGCTACGAAGTTGGCTAGCTTTACTATTTGGTAAGTAATTAAGCTGCTGAATAGCCGCTTCAACACGTTGACGTGTAGCGGGCTCTACGAAACGTTTTCCATGGAGAGTATTAGAGACAGTGCCGGGCGAAACCCCTGCTAACCGCGCAACATCGATCAGTTTTGCACGTTGATTTTTAGCTGTCACAATGGTGTCTCCCCACTCTAAATAATGAAGTATTGTTATAGCATTTTTTAAAATTACCTATAACAAATTCGTATTAATCTTTATCGCCTAACATATAGCCAGCCTTCATTTTCTTCTATTTAATAAACCCATTAAAACGTTTTAATCACTTTTTAAATGAATGAGGAAGTCTTATGTCTACTCTGCCGAATAAAGGCCAATTTACCTTGGCAAGACGTCCAACTGGGCTCACATTAAATCTTAGGGATAAGAGCGCCGGAGGCTATACCCTTTTTACCCCCCAAACTGCCTCAGGCAAAGTCTATCTTATTAATACTGAGGGTGAGATTGCCCATCAATGGCAACTCCCCGTTAGACCGGGTCGTGATGCCGTATTACTAGCCAATGGAAATCTAGGTTACAACGGTAGCCACACGACTTCTGCAAAGTTATATCCTGCGTGGGATATTTGGCATGGCGGGGACTTTTACGAAGTTACGCCTAACGGCGAGATTGTTTGGCACTATCAAGATATTTACCACCATCATGATGCGCAGTGGTTAGATAACGGTAATCTACTTTATACCACAGCGGCTCAATTACCCGATGACATCGCAGCACGGGTAATCGGTGGGGACAAACGCTCAGACCTTCCTGAAGGAAAGATCTATAGCGATATCGTTAAAGAGGTTAATCGCCAAGGTGAAGTCGTGTGGGAGTGGAAAGCGTGGGAACATTTACCCCCTGAAGACTACCCTATCCATGATATTTTTAACCGACACCATTGGCCAATGATTAATGGTCTATCCCTAACGCGCCAAGGCTTAGTGTTAATGAGTTTACGTACCACTTCTGGTGTCATTGCCGTAAACAAAACCAATAAAGAGGTCGTTTGGCAAGTTGGTCCAGAATTAGTAGCTCAGCAACATACCCCGACGGAGATGGAGGATGGTACGGTACTCATCTTCGATAATGGGAATCTTCGTTCCGGTGTCACTTCCCCGCACTCTACGGTATTACAATTTGACCCCTTACAAAGCAAAATCACTTGGCAATATCGCGACGAATTTGCTCCCGCATTTTTTTCCCCCTACATGGGAAGCGCACAGCGCTTAGAAAATGGTAATACTTTTATTTGCGAATCTGCATTTGGGAGACTTTTTGAAGTAACACCTGAGGGCGAAACAGTCTGGGAGTATATCATCCCTTTTTATAACCAATATCCTTCACCACTCAATCTCAACGTTATTCCCGGTGAACATAATAGTGTCTTTCGTGCACATCGTTATTCTCCCCATCAGATACCTTGGTTAAGCTAGCATTTGCTGGAAAGGAGTGGCTATGTGTTTATATTCCCCACAACATGCCTTGTCATGGCCTATAAAGATACTGCTAGCGTTACAACATGTCATGGTCGTCGCAGCCACACCTATTACCGCAGTCTTCCTCGTGGCAAATGGGCTACATTTTTCTCATGAGATGACAACCACAATACTCAGCTCAACGTTTCTGGTATGCGGAATCGGCGCGATTTTACAGAGCTTAGGTATAGGGAAAATAGGGGCTAAGCTACCTTTCATAATGGTACCGGGGGGCGCACCTCTTGCAATTTTCGTCGCTATCGCTGAACAAAATAGTCTAGAGGTTGCGATGGGTGCAGTCATCATGACCTCACTATTCTATCTAATACTATTACCTTTATTTCGGCGCTGTATCCCCTACTTTCCTCCCTTTATTATCGGCATTATGCTGCTGTTGGTATCCATCAATCTGATTCGACTTTATGGCATGTTAATCATTGGAAAAGCCAATGAACCTTCTCAGCTACAGCATGCCAATTCGTTCATTGCTTTATCCACTCTGATCCTCACACTTCTTTTTGTTATTTTCACACGAGGGCGACTACGCCACTTTGCGGTACTCTTTGGCCTAATTGGAGGCACACTTGTCGCAATGGGATTAGGGCAAAGTCATTTTAGTTCTCTGCACTTTACCCAACTCATACAAGTTCCCCAAATTCTCCCTTATGGCTGGCCAGTTTTTAATTTAACCGCTTCGCTACCCTTGCTGATTTATGCATTTATCGCAATGGCCGAAGCCACTGGACAAACTCATGCTACCGCAGCGATTTTAAAAAAAAGTGATCAGGCACAGGCCATTATTCCGCGGACTATTGCCTGTGATGCGGTTGTTTCATTGATTGGTGCGTGGTTCGGAACCTCATTAATCATTACATCAGGAGAGAACATCGGTGTCGTTCGTACGACTCAAGTCACCTCATGCAAGGTAACGAGTTTAGCAGGAGTGATGCTGGTCTTAGTCGCTCTATTTTCCCCTCTCGTCGAATTACTCTCAGCGATTCCAAATGCCGTTGTTTGTGGTACTGCTATTGTCATTTTCGGCATTATTGGGGTGATTGGTATTGAAATGATCGCTAGAGAGCCGCTGAATGGTTCCCGACAAACCTATACGCTAGCCTCAGCCCTCGTAGCCGGCCTTCTACCTATTCTTGTTCCCGGTCTCTATCAAACGCTCCCTAATTTAGCAAAAATGGTATTAGCGAATGGGATGGCAGCTGGAACATTGACCGCCATTATCTTAAATGCTCTCTTTACATGGCGAGAACGCTCACAAAATACGACGATATGACAATCCTTTTTACTCGGCCTAGCGTTAATAGTTCCCATAGAAAAACCCTCATTTTTTATATAAAAAATGAGGGTCTCAATACAATGCATCCTGATTATCTCACCTGATTATTGAGGCGCAGATACCGGAGGATTAACGCTAATCAGGATAGGATTTAGAACGGAATATCGTCATCAAAATCCATGGGTGGCTCATTGCCGCCAGCTGGGGCTTTAGGCGATTGTGGAGCTTGTCCACCACCACTAAATTGCGCGCCAGAAGATTGTGGCTGTTGTGGCTGACCCCAACCGTTATTATTGTTCGGTGCACCGCCGCCTTGAGGAGCGTTGTTACCTTGACGGCCACCTAACATTTGCATGGTGCCACCGACATTAACAACCACTTCGGTGGTGTAGCGATCTTGACCACCTTGGTCTTGCCATTTGCGGGTACGCAGCTGCCCTTCGATATAAACTTGAGAGCCTTTACGCAGGTATTCCCCTGCAACTTCCGCTAATTTTCCGAACAGCACTACACGGTGCCATTCAGTAATTTCTTTATTTTCACCGGTTTGCTTATCACGCCAGCTTTCAGAGGTTGCCAGCGTAATGTTTGTCACAGCTCCTCCATTTGGCATATACCGGACTTCTGGATCTTGACCCAAATTACCGACAAGAATCACTTTGTTTACGCCGCGACTGGCCATTGCACTCTCTCCTGATGAAAAA